>SXGQ01500797.1_pt1 | contig 12054 bp, 8 predicted proteins | sample 3178371 | NCBI WGS metagenome assembly SXGQ01 (sample SAMN11356859, study PRJNA531348) | freshwater metagenome | isolation source: freshwater sample F1-20 | place: China: Fuxian Lake, Yuxi | collected 2017-12-25 | reverse complement strand
GTCCTGGTGGGCGAGCTCGCCGGTGCGGCGTCGATCGCGCGGGCCGACACGCCGCTGCTCGGCGCCGCCCTGGACGTCGGCCGCGGCGGGACGGTGGTGCCGCTGACGGCGGCGTACGAGCACCTGCTCGTGGTGCTCGAAAGCGGCTGCTCCATCGCGGGTCTCGCTCGGCTGCGCCACCCAGAGCTGCACCCCGTGCATCGTCCCGCGGTAGTGGCCGGTCGGCTCCTCGGCGTGCGAGACGCCGTCGCCCGCCGTCATCAGGTTGAGCTGGCCGGGGCGGATGACCTGCTCGGTGCCGAGGCTGTCGCGGTGCAGCACCTGCCCGTCGAGCAGGTAGGTCACCGTCGACAGCCCGGTGTGCGGGTGCGGGCCGACGTCCATGCCGCCGTCGGGCTCGACGGCGAGCGGTCCGAAGTGGTCGACGAAGCACCACGCGCCGACCGTGCGGCGGCGCGCCTTGGGCAGCGACCGCCGGACGGTCATGCCGCCGACCTCGCTCTCGCGCGCCTCCAGCACCTCGGCCACCGGCGGCTCGGGCTCGGCGCCTCCCGGCACGGCCGGGGTGTCGACCGGGCCGCTCACGAGGGGACCCAGGCGGCGTCGAAGAAGGCGAGCTCCAGGTCCATCGCGCGACGGTAGGCCGCCGCGGTCCGCGGCCCGTCCTCGGCGTGCCGGTCGAGCAGGTCCTCGAGCCCGGCGGCGAGCTGCTCGAAGCCCGGGTCGGCGTAGGTGCGCACCCAGTCGCCGTACGGCCCCTGCGGCGTCAGCGACTGCCCGAGGTGGGCGTACAGGCGCATGCACGGCGTCATGGCCGCGCACGTGAGGCCGACGCCGCCGAGGGAGGCGGTGGCGAGCAGGAAGTCGGTGTACGCCGACGTCGCCGGCGCCGGCTGCACGCCGCTCATGTCGACGCCCCAGGTGGCGGCGTACGACGCGTGCAGCCGCAGCTCGTCGCGCACGCCGTTCAGCAGGTCGCCGAACGCGTCGAGCGTCGCCCGGTCCTCGCTGCGGGCGAGCGCGAGGGGTAACAACTGAACATTGCCGGATAGTCTTTCACACATCACATGTATTTGGGAAGTTTGCGGCTAATATCGAACGCGTGATCACGCTGACCCACCGGACGGTGCGTTCCGAGACGCGCCTAATTAATTATGGGGAAAACTGGATACCAGTGCGTTGGTTTCCCCACCCATTTTTTCCTCAGCCTACTTCTAGTGAGCTCTGCAAATTCAACATCCCAGTCAGAATAGGTGACAATCCAGGCTATACGCTTGAGTCCAACGGATTCATCTATCGCAAGGGCGATCCTTGGACGCAAGGATATTTTCTTCCACTTGACCATGACGCAAACACAAATCTGATAGTGCACCAACGCCACCCACTTTTAGGACTGGTAACAGCCACCTGTAGCTTTGCCCCCGCATATTTCCCCATATGGGGCAACCCCTGTACTTTTTCTTGGGAACCGTTTCTTGAGCGGACGCTTGGACCTCAACAGCAATTACGATGGTGGATAGACTACGATTTTTAACTAAAGTTCGCACGCGGTGTGGTTGTCGACATCATGGTGCATCGCAACTTGATACTTAATGCACTCTTCTCCAAACAACCTAGTGGAACATACCAGTACATCGCTAGCCCAGTCAGCTTCACACTTTTACCTAGTCAGTTGCGGTTAATATTTTCACCGAGGAGTCCCCAACTAAAGCGTAGGTAAAACAAATAGGTAACAACAATCGAGTTTTTTAGGTAATTTATTAAACCGCCCCTTCTATTAGGTAACACAAGATTGCCTTGATTCTAATCGGACAAACACCAAACAACAACTAAGCTACTTCTATAGGAAACCTTTCGGATTGTTCGGCGACTCTCCAGTACAATCCGGCACGGCGCTCTTCCCCGACACCAACTAATCAGGTATCATTCGTTGTGTGGACGTGCGGTGGTCGAATGAACCAGTGTCTTTAATTCTTTGCGGTCCCTCTCCAGAAAACAATATTTCGCTTGTAGCAACGCATAACAATAGTTTCCATGATACAGGTCCACTCAAAACACCCGGTGCTTATGAGTGCTTTTTTGGTCAAGAGCAAGGTCCTGTCAAGCACAACTCTCTATCGGCACCCATTCCGCGCCTTTCGAACCCAGACTACCAGAACATAGGGCTACTATAAGTGTATTGCTGTCAAGGTACTTTGCAACAAATAATCGGGTCTCCATGCCTTTCAATTACATAAACTATCAGCTTGTAAGCGGTTATGTGCACAACTGGTTAGTGGCAGGACCTGTAGCCTACTCACCATTGGGCGCTGATCCCACCGTACTGGTCGATGTACTACCAGTAGATTTAGGCCCGCTAACAAATAGCACTGGAAATCCACATCACTGTACGTGGCGCTACTATGCTACCCGAGATGATCACTTCCTCGATCTCACTCCTCCAAATGTAGTACCGACAAGCTTATGCGCATGGGCCTACGTGCAACTCCATGTCCCGGCTGTAACGCGAGTGAAATTCACGCTGACGACAACCGGGCACGCAGAGCTAAAGCTGAATGGCGACCAACAGTGTCAACTGCACGAGCGCGAAGTATTATTCCCGCAACCAAGAGACCTATCGGGAGTTCTCCAGGCTGGTGCTAACGAACTTTTTATCCGGTTTGATTATTCCACAGATACGCCGATTCCTTACGTACTTGCTCTCGAGATTACCAGTTATGCAGAAAAGTCACCAACAATTTCTTTGCCTACAAAAATTGAAAACAAGTTATTGGAGCGGCGCCGGATTTTAGAACAGGTAGTAAATCATGCTTATTTAGACAGCTACGTCTATGGCTATCACGAGGGAGACCAATACAACCGCAATCAGCCCATCCCTGTCCACTTCCCGGAGAACATGCCGGACCCGGAAGAAATAACTCTGCGTTTAGAAAGTCTTAATGGAAGCATTTTTCAGGAACTTTCGAGGTCTATTGTGCCGGGTGATGTGCTGAAGTTAGCCAATACATTTCCGCTTCGTAATGGGGCGCATTTTGTGTCAATGACGCCACTAGCACACCTGTATTACAACAACTTAGTCCGTTTTGACCGGCGCGAATTAATTTTTTTTGTACGCTCACCGTCAGTTGTTGATCAACACTCGGACCATGTGCAACGGACCAAAGAAGCTTTAAGAGACGCAAGTGAGCAACGCAACCAGGGCATCTTTTGCGAAATAGCCAAAATTTCACTGGGGCAGTGGGAACGGGTAAATTACGATGTTTTGGGCAATGCTATCACCAACGCGCGTTTTTGCACGCCGAAATCAGCGGTGGACCTAATGGGGTTACTAGGTCTTTGGCTGCGTTGCAAGTCCCAACACCAAACTCAGCTTGAAGTGCACACAGAGGCGCTGGCAGACACAGTGACAGGATTTGAATACTGGCCAAGTCAAAGGTTGGAGTCAATCCGAGAAGATGTCCTGGGCAACATGTCTGAAAGCCTTCAGCTAGTTTTACACACTTGCGAAATAATGGCCGGACAATTGCTGCCCCACCACAATTTTATAGCCTCTGGGCATACTGGAGAATGGCATCGCACCGAGGGTGAAAAACATGTCTTAGGTTGGATCAAGCAGTGCGCCTGCTATGGGACACAGGATTGGGGCTCTCCAGCAGGTATTGAAACACTTCTCGCAGCACTTGCTCACCTCGCCGAGCTAGCCAGATCAAATACTGTCTCCAAGATGGCATCCGCACTTATGGATAAGATTCTGTTTGGTTTGGCCGTCAACTCATTCCGTGGCGCAGATGCCGGCCCCAGAGGAGCTGCCGACACCGCCAGCCTACTTAGCACCAGGCTTGCCCCTACTGCAGGAATACATCGAATGCTATGGGGACATGGCAATCACAACGAACATATAATTGGCACTGTTAGCATTGCCACGAACACCCATTACCAAATGCCTGAAATCTTGCGCAGAATAGCCGCGGACCCGGTTGGTGCAATTTGGAGCCAAGAGCGGCATAGCCGTCCCAAAACAGCAGCGATAGTGGAGCCGGACCGGAACTGGGAAGTAAATACGACCACTTACAAAACAAAGGACTTTATACTGGCATGTGCTCAAGACTACCGTGCAGGCGAACCCGGACGCGGTGAACATATCTGGCAAGCTACGCTAGGACCAGACGCGGTGGTGTTTGTCAATCACCCGGTGAATTTTCGGGACAATGACGTGTTATTACCAAACTTGTGGGCCGGCAATGGATCTCTGCCCCGCGCAACTCAATGGGGAGATGTGCTTGTTGCTACATACAAACTACCACACACAGATTGGCTCGGGTTTACTCATGCATATTTTCCCGCATCGGCCTTTGACCAATACGTGGTTGAGGGCAACTGGGCATTCGCGCGTAAAGGAGAAGGATATCTCGCACTCACAGCATCCCAGGGTTTGACATTTATTAAGAACGGTCAAACAGCTTTCAGGGAATTACGCTCGCATGGGCTCAGTAATACCTGGCTATGCCACATGGGGCAAAAATTACTGGATGGCTCCTTTGCGGATTTTCAGCATAATTGCCGAGCTCTGGATGTGCAATGGCATCCTGGCGGTGCCCAAATTAACACCCTGCGCGGTGAGCACCTCAGGGTCCAGTGGCAAGGGCCACTGCTGGTGAATGGCGTACCACAATCCGTCGTGTTACCTGAAAATTGCAATATCCAAAATCCATACACCACCATGTATTTCCCAGAAATGCGGATGGATATTGCATTTCAAGCCGAACGACTGAGCCTACAGTTTTTGTAAGTGCCACCAAACCTTTTGCTCACCGCGAAACTTTTGTGGAATACAACTACCACGCCCCTGCGCATTCGGTATTGTGTGGGACTGAACGGGTACCTAACTTGACCCGGCAAGCACCATCTCACACTTCTCGTTACGCCGAACCCCAATATGCATGAGTTGTATATCTACCAGAGACAGCTAGTCTTGAGTATTCAGCCAGATGTCGATACCCTGTCGCCAATCGAGATTAGTTTTACCACCTACTAGTTTCCCAGGTGCGCCCCACCAAAATCTATAAGCATGCTTTGCTGAGAGCGCTGCGCCGAGAAGTGTCAGTAATGATCATCGAGTGGCGGAGCCAATGCCCGTTTGGCACGCACATTTTGTAGCAGGCCAGCGTATCACCAACCTCCGTGAGTCAGGCCTCAACGACGCCTGCTTGCCAGAACTTGCGCACTACAAAACCACAAAGCTGATGCGGCACTTCATCTGCACGCACCGGACGATTTGATCCATGTGGGCATAAAGATTATGGTGCGTCTGACTAGTGTCAGCCACCACACTAACAGAGACAGAACGCACCACTCTAGTAGCAAAGTATCAGTAAAGAACTTGTTCCTATCGCTAACTATGACGCTTCCCTCCTCAACCTCGCCGCCCTGACCCCTACCCAAAAGAAAAGAGCCCGCGCCACCCTCGAATCGTATATTTTAAATAAAACAGCCTAGGTATTACAGTCGACCAAGTAATTTCCGAACATAGATCGCCAAAAAAACTACTAAGCTTTCCGCAAAGCATACATGCCTTTCGGCCCGCGCCATATTCGTGCGCAACCATATGTCCCCAGGAAAACCGGTCAGGATAAATACCAGCCAAATAACCGCAGTCACCTAATTCCAAGACACCAATACCCACAGCCCGTTTGACCAGCGCAACACAGCGCTCAAAACAAAGTACTACATTTGCAATTGAATACCACCTGCGCAGCAACGTGGGTAGAAACCCACCAAGCAGTGTCGTCTACCAATCCAAGGACGACAGGTTGCAATAACATCCATTCAACGGAACAACACCTTCATTACATTACACCAAAAGACAAATCAAAAGCGCGCGCCGTTTTAATTTGAACGCGATATATAACTCGCTAATTTTTCTTTGGGATCAAATACCCATTCACGAGCGCATATTGGGGTCAATTGCATCACGAATTCCATCACCCAATATCACCCAAGCAAGCATTGTAATTGCAAGAACCAAAGACGGATAAAGTATCAAATGAGGGGAAGTACGCACGTAACTTTGGTATATGCCAATCATTTGTCCCCACGATGGAACAGGCGGAGGCACACCTAAACCCAAAAAACTAAGTCCGGCCTCGGAAAACATTGCACCCGGGACTCCCACGGTCATCGATACGATGACGACCCCAAGGCAATTCCGAAGAATGTGTTTGCGGATGATCCACGCAGTACTACCACCCATCGACCGCGAAGCTCGAACATAATCAGATTCCTTGAGCGAGAGCACTTGTGCGCGTACCAACCGTGCAACGCCGATCCAACCCGTAATAGTCATAGCTAATATGATATTGCCAAAACCAGCCCCTAACACAATCATCAAAAGAATGTAGAACAGTAGGGTAGGTATAGACGAGAGCACATCAACGAAACGCATTAGCAAATAGTCAAACCAGCCCCCAAAAAGACCTGAAATGGCACCCAGAGGCAGCCCAATCATCACAATAAAAACATTACTGAGTACACCAACTGCGTAGGACACCCGGGTACCGTAGATAATGCGGCTAAGCATGTCGCGGCCCAAGTCGTCAGTGCCCAAAAGAAACTTTTCGTTGGGTGCTTGGTAGGTGGCTGTGAAGTCACTAACGTAAGGACCGTAGGGTGCAATAAAATCCGCAAACACTGCTACCGCAAGTTGCAGGGCAATGAAGAGCAAAGCTACAACCGCGGCACGGCGGCGAGTAAAGCGCTTCCAGACAAGAGAAACGCTGCTCGAGCGGCCTTTAGAAATCGGTCGCACTGCACTTGTAATTTGAGGCATGCTAGGTGTCACTTTTCTCTTACATAAGTAACCCGGGGATCAACCAGCGCATATACTAAATCGGTAACCAAGTAGGTAACGCTAATAATTGTCGTCCAAGCAATGGTGGTCGCCATGATAAGAGGGTAATCTCGATTCTGCACAGCAGTAACCCAAAACTGCCCAATACCAGGAATGCGAAAAATACTTTCGATAAAAAATGAACCAGTGACAAGACTTGCTAAAATAGGCCCGCCGACAGTGATAATGGGAGTGAGAGCATTCTTGAAAATATGAATAAAAGTCACCTGCCTATCTGGCACTCCCTTTGCGCGAGCGGTTCGGACATAGTTAGCCCGAATGACTTCAACTACACTCGTGCGCGTAAAGCGCTGGAGCACAAGCACCGGCCCAAGTGAGTTGCAAAGTACTGGCAGCACCCATTGCCGTGGTGAGTCCCATCCACCTGTCGGCACCCAATGGAGTTTTACAGAAAACACGATCTGCATCAGTAGCGCCAACACAAAACTTGGCGTAGCAAGACAAAAGAGTGAAACACCAGTTCCAATAAAATCGATCCAACTTCCCTGCTTCATTCCGGCGGCGATTCCAAGCCCCACACCAACTACAAGGGAAAAGACCATCGTAAGAACGCCCAGCTGGATAGAATATGGCCACTGCTCTTGAAAAATTTCGAGGACAGTTTGGCCCTGATAATAAAAAGAGTAACCAAAATCCAACCTAACCGCATTCTGCATAAACCGTAGATATTGAAAAATTACGGGCTGATCCAGGCCATACTTTGCCTCTAACCGGGCCTTTACCCCACTCGGTATGGCAACATTGGCTTTAATTGCCATGATATCGAAGGGACCAGCCGGAATTAACTTCATCAAGATAAAGGTTATGAGCGAAACAGCCACCAGCACTCCCACCACTCCAGCTAGTCGACTAATTAAATAACGGCCCATATAAAACGATCCAAAATCATTCTTCGGAATGCGCGCTCTTATGCAGCTAACGGAACGGACGATGTTTCTGCGAAATGGCAGGCAGCAAAATGCCCCTGAGCAAACTCCCGAAGCATCGGGGTCTCCGACCTACATTTGTCTTGAACAATCGAACAGCGGGGATGAAAAGGGCATCCGGTTGGCCGATTAATTGGACTCGGCACCTCACCTACCAGAATGCTCCGCCGGACCCGCTGACCAGTCTCAGGGTCAGGCACAGCACTTATCAGAGCAGTAGTGTAGGGATGCAGCGGAGCATTTACGATGTTAAAGCTAGGCCCAATCTCCACAAGCCGCCCAAGGTACATAACACCAATACGTTGACTCATCAGTGCCGTAACCGCAATGTTATGGGAAATAAATAAATATGTGAGTTCGAACTGCTGCTGAAGATCTCGAAGAAGGTTGAGAATTTGAGCCTGCACCGAAACATCCAGAGAGGAAACGGGCTCGTCACAAACCAGAAGTTTTGGTCGCAAGGCTAGAGCACGGGCAATACCGATGCGCTGCTGCTGGCCGCCAGAAAACTCACTTGGGAAACGCTGGCCAGAATCAGCCGGCAGGCCAGTTATGTCCAGCAACCGGCCAACGATCTCCATGCGGTCTTTGACTGAGCCCTGAGCCTGAATATCCAATGGTTCACGAATAATCTCGTCAACAATCATCCGTGGGTCAAGGGACGCAAGTGGATCCTGAAAAATCATTTGCATCTCGCGTCGCTGATCTCGCATTTGACCCTCAGAAATTCCAGATAAGTCTTGCCCTTCAAATAAGATTGCACCACTGGTGGGTTGGTAGAGATTAAGAATTGTCAACGCCAAGGTGCTTTTACCACATCCCGACTCACCGACAAGACCAACCGTTTCTCCTTTATTAATGGCGAGATTAACCGCATCGACGGCCACCAACCGCAGATTACGCTGACCGAACACGCCCGAACGCACAGGAAAACACTTAACTAGGTCCACTGTTTCGAGAAGCACTTCAGCCACGGGATCCACCATAACTCACCGTTGCGCTCTCGCTCGGGACTGCTAACCAACAGGCACAAGTGTGACCGCCAGCGATATCAGCAAAAGGTGGAGTCTCAAACGCACACCGGGGTTGATGCACATTACAGCGTGGATTAAATGAGCACCCCACAATCCGCTCGGTAAGACTTGGCGGTGCACCATGTATAACCGTCAGTCGCTCACTAAGACTGCGCAGACGAGGAACCGCACCCATCAACGCCTGGGTATATGGGTGCTGCGATCTCCCAAAGACCTGTTGCAGAGAGCCGTACTCTACAATGCGGCCTGCATACATTACTGCAACTTTGTCCGCCATGGACGCTATCACACCCATATCATGCGTAATGATAATTACGGCCGTATTAGCCTCTTGGACAAGCTCGTTGATCAGATCAATTATTTGCGCTTGAATAGTTACATCAAGAGCCGTAGTCGGCTCGTCCGCAATCAGTAATCGCGGCCGGCATGCGAGGGCCATGGCAATCATCACCCGCTGCCGCATTCCACCCGAAAATTCATGCGGGTAGTGTTTGAGCCGGAGCCGGGCTTGCGGAATTCCAACACGATCTAGAAGTTTAACAGCAGCCTCTTTCGCTTGGTGGGGGTCCATCGCACGGTGAATTTTAAGTGGCTCGATAAGTTGATAGCCCACCGTCAGAACCGGATTAAGCGAAGTTGTGGGGTCTTGGAAGATCATAGAAATCTTATTGCCGCGTAGGCGCTGAACAGCTTTAGGAGCCATAGTCAAAAGATCTGCCTTCCCATTGTCATCATGGAGAAACACTTGGCCGCCCACAATACGCCCAGGTGGACTGATAAGGCGCATAAGAGACAAAGCTGTGACACTTTTGCCGCAACCTGATTCGCCAACAATGCCTAATACTTGGCCTTCAGCCAAAGAAAAATTAACACCATTGAGGGCGTGTACGGTACCTTGCTGAAGCTGAAATTGTGTCTTGAGATCAATTACCTCAAGCAGTGTTTTTCTTTGGAATGTATTATTCAAATGTAAACAGTTAAAAAAGTAATTGGTATTATCAAGCATATCGGGGCAAATAAACGCCCATATGCACCACGGTGGGACACTACAAATGGACTATGAATTCCAAAATCCACTCAGGTCGGTGGTCGTAAAACGCCAGAACCCGGCACTCGCCTTTGGGTGGCGTGCCGAGTTCTAGCGCAACGAAGTTAAGCTGCCGCTTTCATTTCATCTACATCTTTGTGAATATACATTTGGAAGCGTGCAATATCCAGCCAACGAAACACCGTATTGCCGGTCTTGTCGGGCTCCATACCTACAAGCCATGGCCACCAGATCTGAAACACAACTTGGTGCGCAAGAAAAATAACGCCGACGTCTTCCACGAGCAAACGCTCGGCGTCTTGGAACTGTTGAATTCTCTTTTTCACATCGCTTTCCGAGCCAGCAGCCGTGACTAACGTGTCGAATTCATCACTTTTCCATGGGTGCCGTGGAGAACCCCAAGGCTCAACTTTCCCCTCCGGCGCGGCTCCAGAACGAAACAAACCTGTCAACATATTCGAAGGATCTGGGTAGTCATACTCGTATGGTCCACGGTAAGCCTGCATTTTGTGTTCAGCACGGTTCTGGCCCCAAACACCACCCTCCAGCTGGTTCAGTGTTACTTTGATGCCTAGATTAGTCTCCCATTGCTGCTTCACAAATTCCATAAAAACGTCCCTGCCATTGGAGTAGAGTTGAATGTCGACTGAAGCCGGGTCGACCCCAGACGCAGTTAAGGACGCCTTAGCCTGTTCTAGATCAAAGATCTGAGCTGCTTTCAACTCTGGGTTGTATGCAGGAAATCCAGGTGGGAGCATTGAATAGCCCGACACGTAAGTTCCATTAAGCACCTGTTGGCACATGGTATCGCGGTCGATCGAATGCGCCAGAGATTTTCTAAAGTCCAAATTGTCAAGTGGAGCTTTGAATGTATCCAAAGCAACATAAGTACTCTGGAAGTTATTGAAGAAATGCATAAGCGGATTAAGCGCTGGATCTGCCCTTACAGCCGCAACATCTTGCGGTGTAAGCAGGTGTACTAAATCAGTTTCCCGATTTAACCAAGGCGTAAATACCGTGCCACCGACCGCAATTGGGTTGACAACTTTTTGAATACCAGGCTTGTGGGGGCCGTTATACAACGGGTTAATTTCCCACTCAATTAACTTGTTATGTTCCCATTTTGTCGGGATATAAGGTCCGCCCGAGACAAAACCGTCAACGGAGTCAGCCCAGTGCTCTGGGTTACCCTCCGCAACATGCTTTGGAACTACAACAACAGCTTGGTATGAGAGGAGTGCAGGCAGGTAGGGAATGGATCCGAACTCACCGTAGATCTGGACAGTACGGTCATCTACCTTGACAACGCCGATGTCGGCTGCACTGCCAGTACCCGCATTGAATTTTGAAATACCTTTGATATCGCCATAGAACCAGATCCAAGGATTAGCTAATGCCGGGTCTGCGAGATGCTTATAGGTGTACACAATATCGTCAGCTGTGATTGGTTTTCCATCACTCCACTGCGCACCTTCCCGGATCACAAACTCCCAATATTCAGCATTCGGCCCAGCCTTCCACGATTCAGCCAAAGCCGGCACGGTCTCAATGTTTTCGTTGTTACGCAGCAATGGCTCGTTTCCCAAGTTGGTGGCGCCAGAGGCGTAAATATCGCGGGCGGTGTCAAAGTGTTTGGGTTCAGCCCCCATTTCACGGTACACCTGCTTTTCAAGTGGTGCCGCATCAGCCGGAAGTACACGTCCTTGAGGAGTCACAATATTTGGGGGCGGTGTAGGGGTTACCGGGACCTCCACCTCAACAACCTGGGTCTGGTTCACAATCTGAGTTTGTGCAACCACCTGTGTAACCACTTGTGGGGTGCATGCGCCCACAACTGCGCCACCAACTGCAATTCCACCAGACCTAACAAACTCGCGCCTCGAAATTTTTGGTGAATTCATACGTTCTCCTTTAACACAATCTTGTTATACCCAAACTGATTATCTCGATAGCCTACCTTTTTAAGAGCAGGATATTGCCGCACTTTGCTAACCATCACCTCCCTTAATAATGGTACACCAAAGCAACCACACTGTCAAAATTATTCCCGGCGAAGTGCTCACTTGGAACAATGCAAGTAGCGTATGGGTCTAATTACTGTTCCAGCGTCGGAGAATTTACCCAGTCCTCATCAAAACC
>SXGQ01478643.1_pt1 | contig 12055 bp, 9 predicted proteins | sample 3178371 | NCBI WGS metagenome assembly SXGQ01 (sample SAMN11356859, study PRJNA531348) | freshwater metagenome | isolation source: freshwater sample F1-20 | place: China: Fuxian Lake, Yuxi | collected 2017-12-25 | reverse complement strand
GGTATGCACCCTGGCCATGCGCATGGCAAATTCTGCGGCCTCCATGCCCGTTGTGTAGAAACCGGCCAAGCTTAGGCTGGCAGGCAGGAAGGCTTCCAAAGCATTCTTGGCCTGGTCATGCGCGGGCGTGGGCAGACCGCCAGTCAACCACACGCCATCAAGCTGTGCCTTGATGGCCGCAGCAATCCCGGGATGGGCGTGGCCAAGCAAAGCCGCACCATTGGCTGAGAACAGGTCAATCAAGCGGTGACCACTGGCGTCGGTCAGCGTGTCATGGGTGGCCGACACTATCCGCGCAAGCTCACTGCCCGCCAGCGCCAGGTCGCTTCCCCGGGTGCGGACACTCATGGCCGGCTCACCAAGTTGGCGCTCCGTATGCAATCTGTTGCGGCTGTTGGATTTGTGAAGTTTTGCATCTGCAGAGCGTGATTTTCGATCAGGTCAGCCGCCATGGTGGCCCCGCCAGGCCAGCGCGCCAGTTCTTGGCTGAATCTTTGCGCATTGTCCCGGTAAGTCGGATCGTCCAACACCTTGTGCAGGGCCTGAGCCACTTCGCCGGCCGAGATGTCACCGGGGTATTTACCGATCCGCAGTGCACACCCGAATTGCTCGAGGCGCAGTGAGATGTCGATCTGGTCGCCATTGAAGGGAATCACCACGCTGGGCAAACCGGCGTTCAGCACCTCCATGGTCGTGCCGTGCCCGCCATGGTGAAGCACCACATGACTTATCTGCAGATACGCCCTCAGACAGATCAGCGGCAGTACCTCGTGGTGGCCAGGCGCATCTTGCGGATCGATCATGAACTGATCACCGGTGTTCACAATGACGTGGAATCGCTCATCGGCAAAGGCACTCAAGACATGACGCGCAATGTCTGCAAAGGGAAAGGTACTGCCAAGGGTCACCAAAATCACGGTTTTATGTGCGTACCTGTCTGCCTCGGGGTGGGGCATGGCATCCCATCCACGCCAATGCAACTGACCCACATAGTGGTGTACTGGCCTACCCAGCAAAGCGAGCTTGGCCTTGTTTTCAAGCACCGGCAAGCCGGGAACGATCCAAGGGATGGCGCGGACATAACGCAGATATTGATCGCTTTCCTGGATGGCTTGAGTCAAGAAATTTGTCAGCTCTTTTTTGAACTGCAGCTCCAGTGTCATCCGGCCTTGCGCGTCTGTCGAGACATCGCAGGCCGGCTGGTTGTCAATGGGCATCGATAAATTGTTGATGCCCACGGCCGCAATGCCCTGCAAGGATGCAGTAGAGGGCGCAGTCGGCCGGCCGTCCCAAACAAGAAGGTCTGGCTTGAAGCGGGCATAGATGGCATAGTCTTCTTCAACCATCTTATCGATACCGAATGACCGGCCGGAGATGGCGGGGAACTTCGACCCCAGGTATTTCTGTTGGTATTCAAAGGGAGCACCGTACGCCATGATGTCACCGGCCAGCATGCTGTAGGCCGGAAAGACTTGGTAACCCAGGCTAGCCAGCCATGCAGCATCTTTGGGCACACATACAAAGCCGACGTCATGCCCTCTTGCCTTCAACTCGTCTGCAACGGCCAGACAGCGACTAAGGTGCGACAGGAAATAACCCAGGGGGGCAAACAGAATACGGCGCTTTGTCATGGCCGTACAGGGGCTGAGCCGCGACGTTTGTGAGCGTTCATAGTATGCAACTGTGACGACTTTCGATAAGTCCCATCAAATCAGAGCGCTCGTCTTCGATGACACTACTTATCGACGGGCGTGCAACCGCTAATGGGAGTTGCCAATGCTGCAGCTGATCCATACGCCCACACCAAACCTCACGGACACGCTCTAAATAAGCATTTAAAAATTCGGCGCGTGTGGCTTGATTGATCTCACGACCACGGCCAAAGCGCAGGTAAAGTAGCGTCTGCATGACATCAATGGCGGGGTTACCTCGGCTCATGTCTATCCAATCAATGAGCACTGGGCCACTGGCCGCTATGATGACATTCATAGGGTGGAAATCCCCATGGCATACCGTGTCTGACAAAGGCGCGCGCAGAAGTTTGTCAATCGCCTCCGCCCTCAATGTTTGCGGCAGTCCCTTGCCCAGTCTGATTCGCTCAGCTAATTTCGCCTGTAAGGGTAGAAGTTCAGAAAAATTGCACCGATGAATCGACAGTTGAATATTAAAAAAATTACGCCCCAATGCTGCGCGGTCTGCACCCACTTTCTGAATCAATTCGTAAACCGTCGGGCCATCCACCCTTTTAAAGACAATGCCGCTACGTTGACACCATTCAAAATAACCGGCGTCACAGGGTGTGGGCAGGCCCAATGCATGCGCGCTACGGGCATTTTTAAGTTCAAGCGCTATGTATGCCAATGGAAAGCCGGGCTGAAAAAGTTTGAGCACATGGTCATCACCCCAGGCATAGACCTCCGAGGTTCGGCCAGCGGCCAGCTTGGTCAAACCGCCAGGCGCGCCATGTAGTTTCCGCCATAGCGTGTGGGAATCAATGACCTCAGCACCGCCCATGGCGCATCGGGCTACAGCAGGCGGCTGAGCAGATACGACAAGCGGGCCCCAGCCTTGGCTGTTGTATCGAGATCGACCGCATCGATTTCATCGGCGAACTCATATGCGCTGCTCAACACATCGCTGTCTTTGGAGATAGCCGTCTGCATGTTTCGCCTCAAACGGAAGGCCAGCACCGAAGCAACGCCCCAGTAAAACCTAGCCGCAAACTGCGGGTCACTGGCGAGCTTGATGCCCAGCACATCTTCGTCCAACTGGGCCAGTACAACAGGGGTGTCGGCAGTCACCTGTGCGATGGTCTTGCGGCGATCAACAAAACTCACCTCGCCAATGATGTCGCCGCTGCTGAGAACGTCCAGCCACCGGCCCTCCGCAGTCTCGACACGGCACTTGCCCTCGAGCAGGATGTAAATCGTCTGGTTCGGCTGGCCGCTGGCCATCACAACCTGGGCGCGGGACATGGGCAGTTTGCGGCTGACCTGACAGATCCAGGCAATGTCATCGTCGTTCAGGTACTCAAAAAATATCAGAGAAGACCGCATATTTCACCCCGCTTCTGGATTGGACAAGACCTTAAAAAATTCACTTTGCTGCATCAATTCGTCGAAAGTGCCTTCCTGCGCGACGCTGCCCTGGTCCAGAACAATGATTCTGTCGCAATCTTTCAAAGCCCCCAGGCGGTGAGTGACCATGATGCGGGTGATCGGCAGCTTGCCAATCACATCGCCCACCGCCTTCAGGCTAAAGTTGTCCAACGCACTGGTGGCTTCGTCAAAAATCAGCAGCTTCGGATCACCGGCCAGCGCACGGGCCAACGCCATGAGTTGAACCTGTCCGCCCGAAAAGGCCGTTGTGCTCTCACCGATGACGGTGTGAATGCCCATGGGCAGTGCTTTTACAAAATCGCCCATGCCGATGGTGTCCAGCACGGCCAGAACCTGGTCCATTTCCAGTTCACGACCGGCTGCAATGTTCTCGAGAATGGAGCCTGAAAACATCCGGTAGTCCTGCAGCACCACGCCACATTGCTGCCTGAGCAAGTCAAGATCGACGGCCGCCAGATCGTTCTTGTCAAAATAGATTTGGCCTTTACCTGGAGGCAGTAGGCCCAACAAGAGCCTGACGAGCGTCGATTTTCCACAGCCCGACGAGCCAACAACGCCTAAAAATTCGCCGGGCCGGATCGCCAGCGAGAGGTCCTCCAGTACCCAGGGAGATTCGTCCGAGTAGCGAAAGCTCAAGCCCGCCAGCTCCACTTCACCCGTCAAGGCCTGCGGGCGCTTGCGGGCCGCCACCGATTCCGGCACGGCCGTCAAAATGGTGACAGCCATGTGTACTGATGGCATCAGGCCGAAGACAGCCATGAGTGTGGAGGCCAGGCTGGTCACAGCCCCTGTGACCAGTGACAAGGAGCCCACAAAGGCCACGTAATAACCAACGGTTGCGCCGTCGTTTGGCTTGACTGAATAGGCGACGATGGCGAACACCAGCCCCAGCGTAAATAGTCCTGAGGCCTGCTGAAACGCCGAATACAAATTGGCATACCGGGTGCTGCGCACCGTGCGTCGGCGCATCTCAACAAAATTGTCACGCCAGCGGTCAAAGGCCCGGCGTTCGGCGCCAAACATCCGGATGGGCAGCATGTTGGCCACCAGCTCATAGACCACGGTCAAGACATTTGTGGTCATTGCCTCGCCCTCGGCATAGGCTGCAAAGCTGAGCTTGCCCAGCCACCAGGCCAGCAGCAGACTGAGCACGGCAACGCCGGCTACGGCGAGCGCGCCCAAGGGGAAATAAAAGGTCAGGGTGCCCAGCCCGATCAGCAAAGTGACCACGTCCATACTCGTGGTGACAAGCATCCGCAGGGTCGCCCGCCGAGCGCTTTCCAGCGATGTGAAACGCCGCATCAGGTCAGCGTTGTTGTAGGTAGAAAAGAATTTTAAGGGCAACCTGAAAAGGCGCTCCAGCACCCCGGCCTGCAAATGCGTGCCGGCCGCGGCCTCCATGCGCTGCACGATGAGCTCTGTGGTGTAGCGCAGCGCCAGCATGATGAGGTTACAACTGACCACCACAGCCACCACAGCCAGCAACAAGGTTTCATTACGGTGTGGCACCGCATGATCGATCACCATGCCGCTGGCCACCGGCACCGAATAGGACAGCAGCGCGATGATGACGGTCAGGGCCAGGTAGGCGGTGACTTCAAACGGATACAGCCGGAGCACTTTGCGCAGGATGCCGGAAAAAGTCTGTGCAGCATCAGGCAGCAGCGGGTACAGAGCCACCCCCGTGGTCTCGAGGCCCTGAACGACTTCTCGGGTCAGCCCTTTGTAATCACCCCAATGACCGGGACCGGTGAAAGCCATGGGCTCCCTGCGCTGGCTCGATCGCAGCAGCAAAGGCTTTTGCGTAGCAGCCTCCCGCACGACCATGACGCCGTGATCCTGCATCCACCATGGGCCGGAAAGCGCCACCGGCCTGGCACACAAACCCAGGGACTTGGCCACCTCATCAATGCTGGCGTCAGGCCCGGCGCTGCCACGCACCGGGTTTCCGCTCAGACCGAGAAGTTTGGCAGCGCCCTGGCAAGCGGCAAAGACCTCACCCTGTGGGTGCGGCCGGCTGGAGACCTGGGTGTCGGTTCCCAGCAACTCATCGAACTGGTGCAGCGTTTCCTGCACGCTGGGCAAATAATTGCTGACAGGGCTCATACAGCGGCACCTTGACTGGAAGCGACAAGGCCGGCGTAAATACCCCCCGAAACCAAGAGTTGCTCATGCGAGCCGAACTCCCTGATACGGCCGGCATCCATCACCAGGATGGCGTCTGCCAGTCGCATATTGGCCATGCGATGCGTAGCAAAGACCAGCGTTGCCTGGCGCGCACGCAGATTGCTCAGCACAGTTGCCTCGGTTTTACCGTCCAAAGCGGAGGTGGCCTCATCCAGAACCAGAATGCGCGGGTCACGCACGACCGCGCGGGCCAGGGCAATGCGTTGCCGCTGCCCGCCGCTCAGGTTTGTGCCGCCCTCGCGCAAGCGGCTTCTGTAGCCGCCGGGCCGGCGAACAATTTCGTCGTGGATCATGCACAACTGACAGGCTGCGATGACCTCTTTCTCAGTGATCTTCGGGTCCCATAGCGTGACGTTTTCCATCACGGTACCTTCAAAAATCTGGTCTTTTTGTGGCACCAGCGCAATCGATGTGCAAAGTGTGTCCCGGTCCATTTCAGCTAAGGACACACTGCCAACCTGCAACTGCCCTGCAGCCGGACTCAAGATGCGGGCCAGCAAGCTTAGCAAGGTGGACTTGCCGCTGCCCACACTGCCGACAATACCAACGTAGCTGCCGGCGGCAATATCAAAGCAAAGTTCACGCAAGACCGGTTGTCCGCCATAAGAAAAAGAAAGATTTTTCGCAACGATGTCCCAGGTTGCTGGGACTTGCGCATTAGCACTCAGGGGGTCAGACGTGGCCACTTGCAGCAAATCATTGACGCGCTCGAAACTTCCAGCAGCGTTGCCAATCTGGGCAATGGCAGAAATGATCTGATTAAAAGGCGACAGCAGGATGTAGGCCATGGCGTTGTAAGCCACAAAAACGCCAATGCTGAATTCCCCATGGATCACCTCTCGAGCCGACAGGCCGGTGATCACCGCCATCAGGATTCCGGTCATAGCCCCGGGCAAACTGCCCAGCAAGGCGCTGTAGGGTGCATTGACCTGTTCGGCATTGGCCACGGCAATGTAACGCTCTAGCACCTTTTGCATCATGGCCTGGGTTGTGCCCGATGCGCGGCTGTGCTCCACCAGGCTCACGGCGTTGATCAACTGGGCCTCATAGCGGCCGCGTTCAAGCGCCAGCAGACGGCTCAAATTAGTGGTGCGCCGGATGATCCAACCGGCCAGCAGCGCATGCAAAAGCAGCAGGCTTAGCGCCAGGGTCGTCAGGTAGACGCTGTAGCTCATCATGGCCAGGCCCAGCACCAGCACCTGCATGGATGACGCGATCATCCCGACCAGTGCACCGGATACCGTGCCGGCCACTGTGTCGGCCAGCATCACACGGCCGCCGATTTCACCGCCAAAACGCCGCGTGAAAAAGTCCAGCGGAACCATAAACAGCTTGGTCACAATGCGCGTAGCCAGGGTCAGGGCCAGCCGGGTCTGCAACTTCAGCACACCGGCCCGCTGCATCCACATGACCGGGCCCAAGGCCAGACCGAACACGCCAATGCCCAGCATGAACCACACGCGCCAGCTGTCGACACCCTTCTTGATCAACACGTAATCAATGAAGATGGATGTCAGGGCAGGCACCAGCATCATCATGACCGCCATGCCAAAGCTGACCAGCGAGATCACGCCCAACGCCAGGCCCGAGCCCTCAGCAGCCCTGGCCACCTCGCGCAGCACCGAAGGACGGTTACCGCTGCGTTGGAAGTTCGCACCAGGCGCCATGCACAAGCTCACGCCGCAGTAACCCGCTTCCAAGTCGGCCAAGCGTAGACGTCGTCGTCCGATGGCCGGGTCCACCACCTGCACCACATCACCCTGAACGCTTTCGAGCACAATGAAATGGTTGAAGTTCCAAAAAAGGATCTGCGGCATCGGCAGGTCGGCCAGTTCATCGACCTTGACCCCGAAGCCCTTCACATTCATATTAAGTTGCTTGGCAGCGCGCACCAAAGAACCGGCAGATACGCCATCACGGCTGGCGCCACAAAGCTGACGAAGACGATCTAAGGGTTCCCAATGGCCAAAGTAGGACAGCACCATGGCCAGGCAGCAGGTGCCACACTCGGTCACCTCGAACTGCAATACCTCTGGCATCCGTCGCCGAAATACTTGGTTCAGCAGTCTGCCAAACGAACCGGCAGTATCTCCCGTCACTGCTTGTCCATACCCAATGGAGCCGGTGTGCTGCCAAGACCCTCAAGGGCATTGATCCAGGCGCTCTCGCCAAGGCGTTTGACAGCCGGCAGCAATAGGTACAGCAAGCGCGGATTTTGATAAACAACCCAGCCCGAAACAATGGTTCCGGGATCGAGCAGCTGGTCGGGCCCGCGCGACGATGTCCAGGCCAAGCCACTTCGTCCGCGCGCATCGGCGGTCACAGTGATCATCACCTTGTAAGGCGCCTCGGATTCAAACATCTTGCGCACCAGCTTCTGGTTCTTGAATACCCGCAGCAACACATCCTCGTCAGCGGCGACTGCGCTGATATGACTCACCACTCCTTCTATGCGCCCAAACTGCTGCTGTTCGAAAATCAAGGGCAGTATTTGCGCCGGCATGCCGATCGACAGCTTCTTGCCCTGGATAGCGGGCACAAAAACCACGGCGCTGGTGACCAGATTTTTGCCCGTGTTGACGCTGCTAGAGGGTGTGACGGTGGCTACGCGACGCTCGCGAGTTATCGGCTGGTGCAGGTCCACCAACAAATCCGAGATCACGCCGTCATAGGGTGAGGTGATGACACCTTCCAACCTTCGCCGGTCACTCAAGGCTTGCAACTGGCGCTCCTGTGTGCCGATCTGCAGGCTCAGCTCCAGCTTTTCCCGGCGTTGTCTTTGTGCCAGCTCGAAGAAGTTGGTTTCCGCCTCCAGCATCTGGCGCTTGCTGACAAAGATCTGGTCATCGACCTGCCCTCGCTCCGTGTTGACAGAGTCTGAGCCGCGGGTTGAGAGAAAGCCTTTTTTGATGAGTTCGGCATCGCCCTCGCGGGCTTTGTCCAGTCGCGCCCGTCGTTCACGCAGGGACACGTCTCGGCTTTGTGCTTCGATGCGCTGCTGGCGGATGGTTCCCTGAGCAGCATCGAGACTTTCTTTGTGAAAGACCCCCAAAAGGCTTTCCTTATGACGCAAGTCACGCAGTGTAAGTTTGCTAGCCTCAATCTCGTTATCCAAGCGTGGGATGCTCACCCGGGCAATGATTTGGCCTTTTTTAACAGCGCTGCCGGTCTTCACTAGAAACTCTTCGAGGCGGCCGTCGCTCTCCGGCATGATGGCGTAGCTGACAACTTCGGTATCGGCCATCAGCATGCCCTGTCCATCGACGATGATCGGCACGCGAACCATGAAGGAGCCCACCACCAGGGCGATCACTGCGACAACAAAAAAGCAGGCTGTCGCCACATAGGCTGGGCTGACAATATGCAATGGTCGGGCAGTCACCTTAGTTGCCTGCTCACTCGCGGAACTTTGGGGGTGCTTGTCGGTCATGGGATTGGTGAAGGCTTCGGGTGATTCATTGGGCTGGATTCAGACTATCCCGAACAGCTGTTCAAAGACGGTGCCGCTCGATCGCCCCAACCCCCAAAAATACAGAAAAATCAATGCAAAGAGCGCCAGGGCTGGAAGTCCTTTGAGGCTAAAACCACCTTCGGTGCTGGCGCCCGTTATATAGGCAATGGCCAGACCGCCGACGATAAACACCAGGAAAAAATCTAATATGGCCGCCAGCACGACGAGCCAAGTCGACGTGTTTTGCCCAGACATCTTGAACTTTAGAGTTTGAGTTTGGGCGCGAATCCAACGGGTTATTGCGCCCCGGGCCGGGCCATTTGCCAGCCCATAGAAATCCCGGGCGTGAGCGCATCACCCACCAGACTGAGGCTGGTAATCCATCCGTCGGGCTTGAGGTGCACCCAGAGCGCGCCTTCAAACACCTGCTCGGAGCGGGTGTTGAGACTTTTCAGCGTCCTGATATCGTGCTTGCGCGAGGTCAGCAGGATGCGGCAACAACCCGATAAACCTTCTTCCATATTAGCCAGCATGGCGGCAGTACCGCCGGTCGCCATGGCAAAAAATTCAGTCAGACGCTCAATGGTTTGGGCCTTGTCCAACTGGTACCTTGGGGCCACAACACCCACGGCACCATCTGAAAGATGGCTTTGCAAAAATGCCTTGAAGGTAGCACCATTGGCCGCGGCATGCATCAGTTGCCGGAGCAGCTCTTTAGGGCTTACCGGCGCGTCGATCTTGTCACTCATGGCTGTTTCTCCTCGTTGGCAAGCGCTGCGGCAGGGTCTGGCGACCAGCGGTAGCCTCTTTGCATCAGGTAACCCACCATGTCGCGGTAGTTGCGGTTCTTGACGATCTTGCCGTTGGCGAAATAGGTCCAGGAAATGCCGGGCTGCACGATCGTATTGTCGACATTGTCGCCCTCTCCATCCGGCGTGCGAACGGTGAAGGTCAGCAACCACCCGGTGCAAACGATATTGTCCTCAGCAATTTGCTTGAGCACCGTGATCGTGACGTCTTTGTGAGCTTTGTGAAACAACCCCAGCTTCTCATTGAGCCCGACCAACCCTTCAGCCGCTGGTTGCGGCCTGTCGTATTCAATAAAACCGGGAGCCAGATCCGCCGCTACGAGGGAGGTATCACAGGTCGTCCAAGTGTTGAGCAGCGCAAAAGCGATTTCTTTCATTTCAGTCATTGTGTGTCTTACCTTGTTCCAGTCAAACAATAAAGTGCCAACTTAGGACGTTAGATACTTGAGAAAACATTCGCAACGGCACTGGCGGCGCTCGCAGCGGCGTTCGCAGCGGCCCTGGCGGCGTTCTCCGTGGCGGCCTCAGCGGCCCTGGCGGCGTTCGCGGCGACCATGGCGGTGTTCGCCCAGTCTTCTGCAATAAAGTTGGACACGTCGTTCCCAAAAAAGTCAGTGACAGATGTCGCTGTATCGGTGACTTCGCCAACGTCAATTTCAACTCTGACGTCAAGCTTTATGCCAACAAGCAGAGCAGCGGCCCCGCTCAGACCAACACTGACCGTGCCATCTCGATAAGTCCCTTCCACAGAGCCCGTGCCGCCAACTTGAAGGCCCGAACTGACGCCCCCACCTACAGTTGTCGTAACTCCCCCCCCCCCACTGCTGACCGTCCCAGACGCTTTAGCACCCGCGCCAGCGAAGGCACCGCCTGAAACTTCCACACCATCGTCACCGACCGAAATCGAGCCACTTGCACTAGTTTCAGCATACAAAGACGCAGTACCTGTGGCGCCAACGTTCAGCGAGTGGTACTGCAAATTAGCTCTGACCTCTAATTCAATAGCAACCTTCGCAGACACGCCAGCGGCGATTTTGGCGCCGTTCGGGCCTATGCTTATCTCAGCCGAGGCCATGACCTCGGCGACGGCTCTGAGCTCAACGGAGCCATAGGCTCTAAGATCGCCAATCTGGACGCTGCCATCAACCCCAATTGATGCTTCAAAACTGGCACCCGCCTGACCAATGACCTTGATCGAGTTGCTGGTGATCTCCATCGTGCCTTGTGCAAAGGCGGAGGCTTGCACAGATCCTTGCATCGGCCCCAAACTGAATGTGGCGATACCCACGGAAACACCGACTGAGCCTTCTCTGCTGCCAATGAACGCTACAGTGTTAGAGGCTGCGTCTGTGGTGAGCAAGCTGCGTTGCGCCACACTGAGCGAACTCAGCGCCACTGGTGTCAGTGCGGCCACTTGGTTGGCACTCAGGCTTTCCAGCCCGGCGGTCGACAAGCTGGCGACCTTGTTTCCAAGTAGAGATAGTTGGCCGGCACTCAGGGCAGCCACACCAGCTGGCGTGATGGCAGCAAGCTGGGCTGCATCCAGGCTGGCCATGGCGTCAGGACTTAGCGCTACGACTTTGGAGCCTAGCGCCGCAATTTGCGAATTCGACATGGCATCAACTTGCGCAGCCGTGACCCCGCTGAGTCCGGCCAAAGTCAGACCGCCAACATAGTTGCCCATCGCAGCCACTTGCGCCGCCGTCATAGCTGCAAGCTCTCTGGCCGTGAAGGACGACAACAGGGCAGTCGAACTCAAGGCAGCCGTATTTGCACCAAGAGCCGTCATTTGTGCCGCCGACAAGGCGGCAACCTGAATACCGTCCAGGCTGGTGATCGCCGGAATGCTCAAGGAAGCGACTTTGTTGCCCAACGCGCTCATTTGCGCGGCAGACAGACCGTTGACCTGTGTGGCATCCAGGCTGGCGATGGCAGTGGCCGTCAAGGACGATGCTTTGACCCCCAGCGCCTGCACCTGGCTGGCCGACAAGCTGTCGACCTGCGCGGCGCTGAGTGCCGCGACCTGGGCTGGGCTCAAGCCGCCGACCTGCGCCAACGTCAAAACACCAATAGCTGCCGGGCTGACGGCAGCGAACTGCGCCGCATTCAGACTGGCGATGGCCGCGGTAGAAAGAGACGCCACCTTCACACCCAGGGCAGTGACTTGCGCGGCCGTCAGGCCGTCCACGGCCGTCGCACTCAGACCTTCCACTGCTGCAGAAGGCAAGCCCGCGATGTCCGAGCCCAGCGCAGACACCTGCGCAGCTGTCAACGCAAAGGCTTTATCAAAGGCGACCCCCGTCAACTGTGAAGATGTCAGCGACCACAATTGCGCTGCCGTCATGCTGCTCAGGTTCACAGCCGCCACTGCTGCGGCCGGCAACCCAGACACGTCGGTGCCCAAAGCCTGCAACTGCGTCGCCGTCAGGGACACGGCTTGCGCAGGTGTCACGCTGGTCAATTGCGCCGCTGTCAGCGCACCCAGCTGC
>SXGQ01343016.1_pt1 | contig 12055 bp, 7 predicted proteins | sample 3178371 | NCBI WGS metagenome assembly SXGQ01 (sample SAMN11356859, study PRJNA531348) | freshwater metagenome | isolation source: freshwater sample F1-20 | place: China: Fuxian Lake, Yuxi | collected 2017-12-25 | reverse complement strand
TAATTATTTTATATATTTCGCAAAATTAATAATAGATGTCTCCAGCATAATTCGTTCTACTTTTAGAGTGCGTTGCACGTATTCTAAATACTTACACATAGATAGAGAAGTATCGTCTACTTCATAGGTTATAATCATTCTGCTTATGCCGTGACTGATACGCATTATTAAATTAACATTTGCAGCACAAACGTTTCGAAATGCTAAACGAATATCATTACTGATATTTGGACCCATTGTGGGCGTTGCGCAATACGTCATCACTTGATCACATGTGGTTCGCAAATGTTGAAGAAGTTCTATAAATCCATTGGAACCCATGATTTCGTCGGATATGTATTGCTTTATATTATCTCTTGTTTGTCCGTAGAGCCATCGCACGGCTCCCTGCAAAATAGAAGGGGTATCTACGTATAGCGTTCTGTCGACGTATCGTATTCCGATTTTGCATCCCGCTCTCATATCACCCATTGCTTTTAGCATTTTTTCAAATGTAACGCTCTCCTTGAATATGTGCGCGTATGTTTCTCTCAATTCTATTTCTTTCGGAACAATAGGAGGGTTCTTCGGCTGTTTGAATGCATGCGACAACGTCATACGTGAATGTGTATAATGTTTTTCTATTCCTATTCCTATGCGAATAGTATAAAATATGTTTCTATTATAATTATTTAAACATATTAAAGGGGTTTTAACGTATTCATATAGTTAACAATAACAATTCATTATTTACGAGATGGCGACAGTCGACTATAAATTATGTTATAGTGGTGACATTCAGACACTGTTTGGATTGTTGCGTAAAAAAACAGTTGAATCGGGAGACGATGAGGTGGTCAAAACTACATTGACTTCACTTGGTATGACATTAAAGTGTTGGAAAACACCCACAGGATATTATCGCGTTCTAAAATACGCGCGAACACCGCTCCAATGCATGTATTCTGCACAGACGGTTGTGCAACAACTCGCTTATGAGAAGAACCAACCGAATGACAACACTGGCAAGAGCAACAGCAGTGCCGCTGCATCGATTCAGGGCCGTGGTCTCTATCGTTCCGTCGTAATCAATGATGCTGGTAATATTGTTGCATTTTCACCACCCAAGACAGTTGCATGCAATGACGTCGCCGATATCACTGCGCTTGATTCGCTTTCTGTTTCAGATTTTTCTGCATCGTTTTCTTCTGTGGAAGAATTTGTGGAAGGCACGATGATTACCATGTTTTACAACAGTTCCACTGATGACGCAGGTTCCGCCATGTCTGGATGGGAAATATCCACAAAAGGAGTTGCAGGTGGCGGGATTTTTGTCCCAAAACCAAATACACCCCAATCTGAAACTGTGGTAGCAGCAGACGATTCTGAAATACAACAAGCACCCATAAAACATACATTCCGTGCATTATTTCTCGATGCGTGTATCAAGAATGGAATCGATTTCGACACGCTTGACCAGAGATATTGCTACAGTTTGGTGCTGCAGCATCCTGAAAATCCGCTGGTCTGCAACATTCAAGAGGCAAAGTTGTATTTGATTGCAGTATATTCCATTGACAATTCCACACTAACGGTAACGCGTCACCCGCGTTCCGCTATTGACTGGAAGAGCATTGGGTTTAAGATACCGCGCGATTATACCAGTGGGTTGTCAGACCCCGCGTTTCATGGAATTCGTAACAGATATGCCAACCCGAATGGAGCGACACCTTACCGCATTATGGGTGTCGTTATTAACGCGTCTGGTGGCGCGGGATGGAATTTCAAATTGCGAAACCCCGCATACGAGGCAGCAAAGCACACGCCACTCGAATCGAACAAACGTCTCTTGTATGAGTATTGCAATCTGCGCCGGTCGCACGACATATCTGCACATTTGAAGATGTATCCCGAAGATGAACCAAAATTCAACGAATTCCGGGACAAAATCGTTTCGTTTACAAAGCTTCTGTATTCGAGTTATATCGAATGCTTTGTGGGGAAGAAACAGCCACTTATCGACTATGGAATCTACCTGCGTCCGCACATGTACCGCATGCATACCGATATATATAAACCCCGTCGTTCCGCTGATGCTATGACGGCAACTGCATCATCGCCTGTATCTGAAATCGCTACCGGGTCTATACGAACCCGTGAAGGAGGTAATCGGGGCCTTAAATTTCAGGATGCGGTTCAGTATGTGAATTTAATGATGTCGCCGTCTGAATTATTTCATTCAATTATCTTGATGAGCTGATCGTGCATTGCATGCATTAGTGATATATGCTTTTATTTATGATTATTAATATTATAAAATTAACTTAAAGTTTTTTATATAATGCGTATAACATACAGATACGTTACACGCATTATCATTCTCAAGCAAACGCATAACCACACAAACATAAATAAAATGAGACACCCCACATTAATTGAACACGAAGTTCCTAAGTTTTACCAAAGCCGCGTGCTTTTGTATTTGTTCCGAAATATATCATCATTGAAGACGCGGTCGGACCATACAATACCGGTGCGAATGGAGACACACGAATACTTCAACCTGCGTGTTTACAATGCGGTGAAAAGTGTAATTGATGAAAAAGTAAAAGTAAAAGAAGGGACGATAGATGTTGCAGCAGCAGCAGCACCGCTGTATGTGTATGACCCGCTCAATTCACTGTTCATGAGCATTGGATGTGGGGAATACGATTTCATTTTCACGGATGCCAAGAATGAAATGCACGCATTTGAAATTGACTTCCGTGAAGAGAAGAACCCCAGACCAACCAATTGTGACGGTATGAGTTACTTTCGCCGACTGCTGGTTAGAACACCGACACCCGATTCATTTGTGGAATTTTACAAGCTGGCGAGCGAAATTGACAATACCAGCGACCAAAAGTTGCGCATCTCCGTGACAAACAAATATAGCGAGTGGACCACGTACAGCCGCATTCCTGTTCGCAGGTTGAACACGGTGTATATGGACGAGCGCGTCAAACAGCGCGTTTTGGAGGATATTAATGCATTTCTGAGCAGCGAGGCAGAGTACGATGCATTTGGCATTCCTTATAAAAAGACATACTTGCTGACAGGGGTGCCTGGCAGCGGTAAGACAAGTCTGATTAAGGCGCTTTGCAACGAGATCCACTATAATTTGGGGATTATGAGCATTAGCCGAGACATGGACAACGCCACCATCCAGAATTCATTTCGCAACATAGACCCAAAGACTGTGCTGCTTCTTGAAGACATTGACTGTTTGTTTGAGAAGCGCACATCGGTAGAAACGCCGAGTTTTACATTCAGTAACTTGATCAACATTCTGGACGGCGTGCTCTTCAAGCATGGACTCATCGTGTTCATCACAACGAATCATCCTGAGAAGCTGGACCCCGCGCTGCTACGCCAAGGACGCACCGACTTGATAGTAGAACTGAACTATCCCAGTAAAACGGAAATTGAAAAGCTGTTTCGCGACATGCTCGGTGTCAAGCATTACTCTACGACGCAAGCAACCACGGATGCGTTTAAGGCATTTTATGCGGCGATCAAGGATAAGCAGCTTCCCATGTCAGCCATTGTGAATTTCTTGTTCCGGCATCGGGACGCGCACATGGAGCATTTGAAGGAATTGCTGGATGGCGACACGTTTATTAAGCGCGTGACGGGACAAGAGACATCCACAAAATTGTATGCATGAAAAACAATCAAAAAATGCATCATAATTATGCGTTATCGTTATATACAATATACATACACATCGCCACGCATATTACGCAGATGCAGCTGAAAGCATCTTTAGTGCCAGCTCACATGCTTGCTGTTCGGCCTTCTTTTTTATGCGGTGCGTGCATGTTGTGAAATGAACCAAACATTTTCCGCCGCGATATTCTGATGCGGCGCGAACACCTTCAAATGTCCCACCAATTTCCGTGCCAGTGAATTCGAGCGCGTCCTGAACGCGCGCTTCATATATTTCCTGTCCAACGCACAAGAAGAGTCCCATTTTATATCCCGTTTCCAAGTCGCGCCCAAGTTCCACATAGTCCGGCGTCGTTTTGAATTCTTTTTGAATGCGCACCTGCAGAATGTTCTTGAAATTGTCGTCGTCCTTTACCAGCTTTATCCAGTCAATGTGTTTTTCAAACACGTTTTCCACAAACACTTGCGCGATCTGAAAACCCGGTCCCGTGACAAACAAGTTTTCAAACCAGCGGTTTTCATCCTTGAGTTGCATCTTGTTGTAATCCAGGAATATCGCGCCGAGAAAGGCTTCAAACAGGCATCCCAGTTTTTTCAGGTTGATGCGCGTCTTTTTCTCCTCCGAATGTTTCGAAATGATGAACCATTTGTTTAGCCCCATTTCAAGGGCCAGCCTACCAATCGTCTCATTTTTCACGATGGCGATTTTCTTTTCGGTCATGAAGCCCTCATTTTCCTTCGGGAACCGGCGATACAGGTAGAATTTAGTAACGGCCTCCAAAATACCGTCACCCACGAATTCCAGTCGCTCGTTGGATTTCTGTTTTAGCGGCATGCAATCTTCCGGGCATTCGGCGAGCGTTATATTAAGCGCGGTGTTTTCAATTTGGGGGCGACGGGTATATGAGCGATGCACAAATGCGCGCTTGTAAAGTGCCAAATTGTCGACCTTTAGCATGTGCGTTGGAACGCCATAACGTTCGAGAAGTGTTAAAACTTCCTGCGAAGTTATTTCGCGGTTTAGCGAATTGTATGGGTTAAACAACAGTCCGTCTCCATTGGGAACGATATCGTCGTCATTTAGAATGTTCTTCGTGGACCGGTCGTTGTTTTCGTAATTATCATCTTCGATTTCCATATTTTTCGTATCATCATTATTGGATTCCATAATTTTCTTGTTGTGGTTGTTGTAATTTGTTTGTAAAATACGTAATACTACAATGTTTTGTATAAAATATACTAACGAATCAATTTTTATTATATTTATAAAAAAAAATAATTTTCTATATGTAGCATATAAACACAAACTCAATACAAATACCGCAATTACAATGGTTCTCAGTTCTTCCCGTCGGACGCGGATGATTGCGTCGTCATCCAACCAAATTACGCACTTTAACAGTTTGCCCGGTCTTCCTCCTACCGTTGGGATATCTTCCGCCGTCAAATTAGCATACAAGTGCGGCGGGCCCACAGATTCGTGCAGCATACCCCAAGACGCCGTCCTGGGTCTTGCATGGCTGAAACAGCGCGGTCTTTACAACGTTCGCAAGACCCACGGTGGTATCGGCAAGAGTGCAAGCATTGTGCACCAGAATTGCTGCGCCGCCACTTAAACCCAAAATGAAATTGAATACATAAAAATAAAATAAAAAATAAACGTGTTATATTTTTATAATAATATTAAAATATAATTATTTATCAACTAATATCATTATGAAGCAGCTTTTGCGGCAGGAACTGCGGTGGAACTGCCCGCCCCTGCAAACGTCTTGTAAAGCATGTATGCTGCATACACGATAATGAACGCCAAAAACGCCGCAATTACAAATTGCACGATCAGGATAAATATGTCGCTTTCAAGAACGTTTGCATCCGCCAAATCGCCCGTAACTTGTTCTGCCTGTGCAAAATCGCCAGTGGTGCTTCCGTCCCTGTACAAGCCCTGCTTGTATAAAATGACACCATCGTCTCCAGCGGGGCTGCACTGGATGTAAAGATTATCATCCGCGCCGGATGCGCCGGTGTTTGCACCCGTTGCGTTGTATGTTACCGTATTTGATGGCTGTCCGGCTACGGGGGGCACTACCGGTTTAACAATTGCTTTAAAGTTGTCCATCGCCGCTTTGGACACGAATAATGATGCCGAACGAGGAAACACCACATAGTTGATGGTTGAGCTGGTGGTAGAATATGGCGCGTTTCCGACATACGCGTAAAATGGCGTTTTTGATGGCACGATCGTTTTTAAATTATATGTTTTAACATCATTTTTAAACGTTATCGCAATTGGAGACGAACTTGCCGAATCCTTTGTTATGGACGATGCTGGTATCGTTTTTAAAATGGTATCAATCGTTTGCGAACCGGTTGTTGAAGAATCTCCCTGTTGAATCGGTATCGATATTATCAGCGTTTTCCCAGCACCTTCGCCACCGGTTCCGGTATGATAGACGTGTAGCTCACCGTCCGTCTGCGCTCCGTCATAATTATGCAGCGATTTGTTATACATCGCCAATGTGATTGGGCGATAAACAATTCCTTTATAAGTTACAACCGTTTCCGAATTGGGCTCATATGATGCCACAATAGCCTGAAACCCGGTGCCGTCGGTGATTTTATTCGCGGTGCACAGCGTGTCCGAATATTTAAAAGATAGCGAACACAACCCCTGGCATGGCGTCCGGACATTACTGTCTATATTTACCGGTGAATCGTATGACATTATAATATATATTTATATTATGTTAAGTTTTGTATTAAATTATAAATTATAAATTATAATACTTAATTATATATTAAATTATTTAATGATAATTATATTTATTATTATTAATATATAATATAATATAATAATATACACATCATATATATCATACGGCTGGTGTTAAATTTGTGTTTTAATTTAAAATTTAAATAGGTCCAATAATTTAATATTTTAATAATTTAATTAAGCCGCGATAAACGATTCCAATTGTGAATATGTACACCCAGACAAACCGGTTTCGACGTGATTATAATTTTTCAGGATCAAGAACAGATAGAAACGAAAATGCGAGATCACAAACACAAAAGGTATGGACGCATGGATATCGCAAACAGCGGCGGAAAGATAAACCTGCACGACGATTCACTGCGGGGAGAAGGAGAAATAATCACAACGGCGACAATAATAATAATAGTAATATAACATCACTACACGATATAACGTTGAAAATACGTAAATTATACGACGACATAGCAAATAATTTTAATACTACGGTGGTAACAAATAATTCTTCGTTACCAGTTCCGTTTAAACCGATTAATTATAAACGAATCCATAAACGGTGGAAGAATAAAAAATTCAAGCAGCAAGTTGGTGGAGAACCAGATTGCCTGGACAGCACGAGACCGAAATCGGTGACAGTAATGGAGGACCCGGACGGAAGTGGTACATTCATTGTTGAAAATAATAGCACGGACCGTAATGTAGACGGTTCGCTGGATGCGGTTGCAAAAGAATTAATGAAACAGCCCAACCCACCTGGAACTACGAAACCCGCTAAATTCCCGGTGATAACTCCTCCAGCAGATCCTAATCCGGATGAACCCGACACTGGTATCGATGGTTCATTACCATTGAAAAAATACGATTCAAATCAATTTAAAAGCATATATGGTGCTAAACAACCACATGCAAAACCAGAACCGGCAAACCCAGAGCCGGCAAAACCAGAGCCGGCAAAACCACAGCCGGTTCCGATTATTATCGATCCGATGGTAAAAAAACAGCAAATTTTACTGAAGGCAGTGACCGCGATTGCGATAATAGGTGCAGCTGGCGCAACTGTCAAATTAAAACCATTAGACGGTGAAGCGGCGGAAACAGAAGCAGAAAAAAGACGCAATTTACAAAAACGACTCGCATTAGTTGTTGCAGCGACATGTATTGCCGGATTGGGCGCGCTTGGCGCAACCGAGGATACGGATACAAAAACGCGTTTAGAAAAAGAAGAAGCCGAACGGGAAAAGATACGTAAAGAAAATGAAGAAATAGCAAAACGTAATTATAAGTTTTTGACCGCCGTCGCAGCAATTGCCGGAATTGCAGCTGCGGGTGCAATAGAAGGTCATGAAGCCGAACCTTCGAAAGTAGCAGAACCAGAACCAGCACCAGCACCAGCACCACCAGAACCATCAACACCAATGACACCACCACCACCCAAAAAAAATGAAGATTTGCCATGGGATTCACTGTATATGAAATGGATGCAGGTTACCGAAAATAAAATATATGAAAAGGAATTAACGTTTAATGCATTAACTGACTCGGACGCAGATGTTACAGCTGGTGATACTGATGATGTAAAATTTACCCGTAACGACGTTAAAACCGCCCTTGGTGCATTTGCTAAAATCGATGACGGTAAAATGACGTTTATATTTAACTCTACACAGTTTCCTACCAAATACAATAAAGAAAACGTATTCAGGAAATTAAATGAGTGGGTAACAAAATGGAAAGAATTTGGTGGAGCGATTCGAACTTTTATTGCGTTTAAAACAAGCGCAGATGAACAAGCGGGTGTCGGAGACCCGTATAAAATAACAACTGCTGATTTACTTGCTGAAAAGGTTATACTTCCCAAAATTCCCAACATCACCAAGGAGGTAATAGCCAATATTTATGGCAAATTTGTAACTTGGATGAATACCCCCGGAGACGACACAAAATATGAAGAAATCAAAACAGAATTTGAAAATAATAACATTGTAATCGATACCAAACAAAATATAACAGATGCGGTTATTAATGACGGCGGCGATACGAAGTTCAAAAAACAATTTAAACAAAGGTTTCAGATTATATATTTATGCAAACTTATTCTCTTGCACATTTTGAAACCCGCTGTATTAGACGAATTGTATGTTGGCGACAGCGAATTAACAAGTGCTGTAAGCGCATTAGATAGTGAAAACCCAAAAACCAAACAAATTATCATCGACGTATTAATAAGAATTTCAGATTCTCAGTTTAACGAGATGTATGTTCATTACAATCCGACCTTCGTGAATTCAGACAAAAAGGAAAAACCAATATTACCTAAAATATTATTAGATGCATTTCCTTATACTCCCGATGCCAGTACAGCTGCTGCCGCTGCTGCCGCCGCCTCCGCTGCCACCGCTGCCACTGCCGTTCCCGCTCCCGCTGTCGCTCCTCCTGAAGATCTTAAAGATGTATTATATGGAAAATTTTATTCCGTATGGGATAGTTCTGTTATTGGAAACAAAGCTCGATACGAAAATGGAAAATTTAACTCGCTAAGAAAAGTAATTCAGTCGGGCGGCAATGTTGTCTTATTTGGATACGGTTATTCTGGAAGCGGAAAAACATATACACTTACAAATGAAGATGCCGTTAACAAGGATGATTGGGGTATCGGTCCCAAAATAGTTAATGACATGATAGCAGCGGGTTATACCTATAAAGCAACTGTTGACGAGTTATATAGCAAGGATATAACATTCAACAGAACTTCAGGGTTTGGATTTGGTAGCACGCAACTAAAAGATATATTAACCTCTTCCAAAAAAACCAAAATAAACTATGACGGAGTAACTGCCGAAGGAAACAATATAAACGACCTAATAAGTATGTTTAAAAGAGTAAAATACACCCGTCTTAAAGAAGGAAGGATAAAAGCAACTATTAATAATCCAGAATCATCAAGAGGTCATTTATTTTACAATATTGAATTTGAGGCTTCTAATAAAGAAAAAGGAAAATTGGTTATTTGTGATATGGGTGGACGTGAAAATCCACTCGAAATGGCAAAAAACACATTTATTGTTTTAACAGGACAATATATTGGACAACTTGCGCAATATAAAGGTTATGCCAACGGCAAACATAAGTTTGATGTATGGAAACCGAAAATCACCGAAAAAGGACTCAAAAATGGATTCATAAATGATAACATATCGTTACTATTAGATGAGGATTCAGAACGATATATAGTGCCTATTATGCGTGATGCATTTGAAATATATCCATTCAAGGAGAACCCACAAAGTTTTATAAGTGATAATATATCATTGATTTCTGCTTTCGGAACGATCGATATTGACAGTGAAAAGACAATTGAACATTTTGTTTCAAAGCACAAAAACGATGTTTTGTTAACAAAAATGGGCGTTCCTGGTCTCAATAAGCCCGTTCAAGAATATCTATATAAGACTATTATAGATTTCTTTACTGCATGCAAAGAGGGCTTTTTTATTAATGAAACCATTAATCATCTCACATCGTATGTAAATTACTTATCAATGATGGATGAGTCATTGAGTGGTATAGAATTGTTAGATACGGCAATAACAACTGGAGACCAAAAAACCATTAAAACGGCCAACGAAGACGAGTATAAGCCCACGAAGATGATACAAGACCCGCGACGAATTATACTCGATTTGGAGCAAAAGAAATATCAAAACCCTATAAATACACAGCCATATTCGATATGCAATTTACACAGTGCTACGACGAAACCACAGGACGATTATTTTGGATTAATAACCAAACTATTTGAACTTAAACGCCCGGCAAGTCCAGAATTATCAATTATATGTGTTATGGCGTGTATAAGAACATCGCATGAAAAAAGTTCAGACAATTACCGAGCCGCTACTGGAAAAACGTTAAATTTTGCAATAAGTGTTTCTGCAAGTAATCCTGCCGTACGGGATAAGGTAGCGCCGGTACAAATCAATATGGATGCGGGTGTCGACAAGGGTGAGTATAAACCTCCTATCAATGCTCCTCAATCTTATACACCTGGAGCTATAGCAAATTTTATTATAAACCTGGGGTCTAATAAACTCAGAGTACCCGATTTTCAGGACATACAAGAAAGACAAGCGGTTATTAGTGGTAAACCGGATATAAACGATCAAAAAAAATACTATACTAAATCAAATATAACTAAAGATAAGCATATCGATTTATTAAACCGGTTTTGGAACGTATATAAGGAATGGATGGATAGAACAAAAAAACCGTCAGAACAAACTATTACAAAAGACACAGTAGAATCCGAATTACGAAAAAAGCTTAATGTTGACCCAAATTGGAAAGGTGGAGCTAAAAGAGAAACACGACGAAAACGTAAATCTGGTGGAAATAAAAAGACGCGGCGAATACCATAGTAACAAGTAAAATAAAAGCAAATACGCAACTGAATGAACAAAACATATAAATAACAAATTATTATTTATATTTTTTTTAGTTGAGTATTTACCTTCTTCGTCGAGTCATAATAGACATACGATTGCGATTTTTACCAGAACGCCGTTTACTCATTCTCATCTGGATTCTACGTTTGTTGGTGGTATTGGTCTTACTGCTGCTGCTACTCTTGTCGCTGGCTTTGAACCATGACCAACAACCACCGGTTTGCATTTGTTTTTTATCAATCATGTTATTCGTGTTATTCATGTTATTCATATTCGCTTTCGGTGCAAATATGGACTCATTCAGTGACGAACGCAGCCATTTCAAGAAATGCGCCGATGTTCGTTTGGCGTTTTTGCCGCTATACTCGCGGATAACGTGTTTATTGTTCTTATTGCTCATATACATGATGGTCGGGGTGCCCTCTATTTTATGAAACACCTTGTGCAAATACTGTATACCCTTATCGTCTACATTTGCAATTACGGTGCTCTCACTAACATCATTGTTCTTACACTTGTATTGTTGTCGAAACTGTTCACAGGCCTTTTTCCATTCCGGTTTCATTGCGTCGCATGGCGGGCATCCGTCGCGGTAGAACAGCGTTACAATGTGGTGATTTGGTTTATTGTGTATATTTTCCAGTTTTGCTGCACTCGCCTCATCGTCGACTTGCAGTATTGAAATGTCGCCCATTTTTCTTTAAATAACGTTAATCAAATATAATTAAATAGTATATCAAAATGTGAGATAAAAATAAACCGTCAGCGATAATCTGGATTTGGATTTCTATATGAGTTTCAATGGGGTCCATCGCTTAAACCGATAATTAAACGCGCATAAAATGCGCGCACATTTTTCTAAATTGGTGTGACTGTGTTCCTGATGCGTTTTCTGAAATTCTTCCTCGTCGTCACTTTCCTCGGCGGCGTCAAGTGACGCATTTTCGCGAACCGTCCTAAATATGGAATTCATAAACACGCTGGTCTTATAATCGCCGATATGCACGTTATCCGGTTCCATGTTACCTGTATCCGGACACTGCAACGTGTAAATATCGGCCTGTGCTTCAGCGCGAATAATGAAAGCGCGTGTTTTTTGCTGTTGCGGATAACGAACACCACCTATGGGTAGTAATGTCGGTTGTTGTTGTTG
>SXGQ01123800.1_pt1 | contig 12055 bp, 13 predicted proteins | sample 3178371 | NCBI WGS metagenome assembly SXGQ01 (sample SAMN11356859, study PRJNA531348) | freshwater metagenome | isolation source: freshwater sample F1-20 | place: China: Fuxian Lake, Yuxi | collected 2017-12-25 | reverse complement strand
GGCGGCGATCCGCTCGCGGAGCAGGGCGGCGAAATCACGGCCCGACATGTCGTCGAGCTCACCCGCCACCAGCCAGGCATCGAAATGCCGCTGGCGGGCGAGCCGCAGGGCATCGGTGCCGCTGGAGCGGAAATGCAATTCAACCATGCCTTCGCGAGCCTGCGACGCCAGTTCGACGTGGTCGTCGAACCGGGGGTCCACGACCGCGATCCGGAGCACGGCAGAGGTGGCATCGATGGGCATGGGAATGCTCCTTGGGTCAATCAATCGTTGAAGGACAGAGATGGATGAGAAACGACTATGGAAATGAATCGGGGTGCTCGGGCTGGATGCCGGTCTTCACGACCGCTGGGCCGGGGCCACGCTGGTCGCGGGAGCCTCGAAGCCGGCAACGGTGAGGATGTCGAGCGTCACCGGCCTGACGCGGTAGCCGGCCACGCCGGCGGCGAGGGCCCGCTGCTCATCCTCGATGCGGTATTCGTCGGCCACGACGTAGACTCGGGACTTGACCAACTCGTCGAGGTGGCCCAGCGACACCGACGATCCCGAGCGGAGCGGATCGACGCTGCTCTGTTCGATGTCCTCAGCGAGCATGTCGAGGAGGTCGAATCCCGACATGTCAGGAAGCTCACCCGACACCATCCACACGTCGGCCCGGAATCGCTTCGCCATCCGCATGGCAGCCCGGCCGTCGGCACAGAAGTGCAGTCCGATCAGGCCCTTGCGGGCGGCAGCGACGAAGTCGGCGTAGTGGTGAATCGCCGAGTCGACGATCACGATCTCGCGGACCCGCTGGGCCTGGCCCGCCGAACCAGCGACACCATCATGGTTCGACGAGATTGGCTCGGACGTGGACATGTCGGCACTCCTTCCACAAGTTCAGCTTCCCGCGATCACATGACCGCGGTCGAGGCGACGACGCATGCCGGCGGACGCCGGGGCAAGCGGTGCGTGGACGTCGTGAACGGCCACGCACCGCCTGCATCCGGCCAGCCGGACGGCAGATCCGGAACGTCAGATCAACGACAGGATCGGGAGGAACAGCGAAATTGGCAGCAGACACAGCACACAATCGGACCGGGTGAACCAGGCCAGTGCCGGAGCGGTCCCGACGGTGCCTGACGAAACGCCCCGCGCCATGCTCGAACTGTTCATGACCCTACCTCCATTGACGGCTGCTGGTGAGAGCAGGTGACTGTTCCGAACGCCTCGGTAACCACCGGTTCCGAACGCGTCTCCGGGCCAACCTTCCCGAGCCACTCCGGCTGGTCGCCTTCATGGCCCGGGGCGTTTTCCCGGACGGCAGGGAAGCAATGCAGTTGGTGTGCCAAATTGTGGCGGCAGAGAATGTTTTTCAGCGATTGATGAAAAACGGCCGAAAACCGTTTTTTTGGCTGGATGTCCGGCGATCGCCGGAGGCCCTGGTGGGATGGTCACCACACCAACGGTCTCGTTTTCGGTTCGATTCGCTCCAGGGGGGTGGGGTGAATCGCACCACCCGGCCCAGTGGTTCGCACCACCCGGGGAGAGTGGTTCGCACCACCCGGGGAGAGTGGTTCACACCACCGGGGCACAAGCGACATCGCCGGCGCACTGCCCCGGCCGATCGCCCCCGTCGACGGTGCCGCAGCCTCGTCAGGCAACGGAAAGAAGGACGTCCCGGAGGACCGCCTCGAGGAGCGAGGAATCGACGTCGTCGGTCAATTCCACCCGACCGATCGCGGTGGGAAGGATGAACCGCACCCTTCCGTGGAGGGATTTTTTGTCGCGGGCCATGACGGCGAGCGCCCGCTCCACGACCGGTTCCTCCAGGCCCGGGGGGGCCGTCAGCGGCAGGCCGAAGCGGGCCAGGAGCGAGTTCTGTCGTTGGACCTCGTCCACGGTCCATCGCCCAGTTCCCGCGGCAAGCCTAGCGGCCGCAGCCATGCCGATGGCGACGGCCTCCCCATGGAGGAGCGCGCCATAGCCCGCCAGGGCTTCGAGGGCGTGGCCCACGGTGTGGCCGTAATTGAGGACGGCGCGGAGGCCGGTTCGCTCATGTTCGTCCTCCTCCACCACCCGTGCCTTGATGTCCACGCAGCGGCTCACGACGTGCGCCAGGGCCGCCGGATCCCGGGTCAGCACCTCGGCGGCGTGGGCTTCGAGCCAGGAGAAGAGTGGGGCGTCGAGAATCACGCCGTATTTCACCACTTCCGCCAGGCCGCTGCGGAACTCCCGGTCGGGCAGGGAAGCGAGCGTGTCGCTGTCGCAGGCCACCCCGACCGGCTGCCAGAAGGCTCCGACCAGGTTTTTCCCGGCCGCCAGATTGATCCCGGTTTTGCCGCCGATCGCGCTGTCGACCTGGGCCACGAGGGTCGTCGGGACCTGCCACACCGGGAGCCCGCGGACGAACGTTGCGGCCACGAAACCCGCCAGATCCCCCACCACCCCGCCGCCGACGGCGACGACATGGGTCGCCCGGTCGGCCGGCAGAGCGGCGAGCGCCTCCCAGAGACGCACGGTTTCCGCGGCTGATTTTGACCGTTCGCCAGACGGCACCGTGAGGGTGGTGACGGCGGCGCCGCTGGCCTCGAGCCCGGCCGCCACGCTCGCGGCAGGACCGGCCGCCACCGCCACATCGGCGATCACGACCATGCGTCGGGCCCCGGCGGCGGCGATCCGCGTGGTGAGCGGCTGGATCGCTCCGGGACCCACCATCACGTGGCAGGTGCAGCCGCCGGAAAACCGTATTTCCCGCTCGTAAAACGCCACGTCAGCCCACGCCGAGGCGTTCCAGGTCGGCCGCTGTTACGGTGATCACGCGGGCGAAACCGGAGTATTGCCGCGTGTAGTCCAACTCGGCGGTGTCGGCCGGGGTGGCGTGGAGCGCCGCCTCGACCCGTTCCCGGTCGGTGGACGACCAGTCGTCATACTCGGCTGGCCAAATGGTGTGGGCCTCGACAACGAGGGCCTCACGGTAGGGGTCGAAGGCGTTGGGCATGGGGAGTCCTGTCGCTGCCGGCAGGTCGGCCGACGGATCGCTCCGGGGACGTCGTCGCCGCTCGCGGGCAGTATATCCTCCCGCAGGTGTTCTCTCGCTCCCCGAGGTGTCTTCCGTGACCGATCCCCGGGCTCCCCTCCCCGACGCCCGCGCGTTCCAGCCCGTTGCCGCCGTGCCGCGATCGGGAGCCGGAGTCAGCGGCCGGCATCTCGTGCTCGGACTGATGGCCCTCGGTCTCGTTGCCGCGCTGGTCGGTATCGGCTACCAGCGGCGGCAGACGCGCGGCTGCCTCGCCTTCTACGGGCCCGAGATGGCGCGGGCGATCACCTCGGCCCGGCATGTCGAACTCTGGACAGGGCTCCGCCAAGGCAGCGATGCCCGGCACGTGGTGGCTACTGCCCGGCTCGACGTCAGCGCTGCCAAGGGGCTTGTCCACCTCCGACGCGGCCTTGTCGAGGATGCCAATTTCCGCCCGTTGGCCGGCGCACCCCCCCAGACCGCGGCGCCTGCCTGGGCCTATGCCCTGGTGTTCTCCCCGGAGCCGGTCGCGCGTGCGGGAAACGGAACCACGGAGGGGGTCGTCGCCGTGCTGTTCGACGGCGATGCCACCGGCACCCCCCGCTGGCTGTGCGTGGCCGGTCGGCCGGGACAGATGCCCATCGGGCGGATCGGGCCCGGCATCCGCTCCTGGTTCGGTGCCACGGTGGGGTCTCGCGGGGCTTCCGGGCGGTGAAACCGGCCTTTTGGCCGCGGCACCTACGAGCCTATCCTTCGCCCGCGGTGGCGGGCCTGACCGCAACCGGGCCTCTCCGGTCCGGACGGCCGGTTCCTGCCGAGGAGCGAGTCATGAGATCCATCGCGGTGGCCAACCAGAAGGGGGGCGTCGGCAAGACCACGACGTCGGTCAACCTCGCCGTCGGCCTTGCCCGTGCAGGCCGGCGGATCTGCCTCATCGATCTCGATCCGCAGGCGCATGCCACGCTCCACGTCGGCGTCCAACCCGGGGCGCACCCGGTGTCGGCATTCGATCTCCTTGCCGGCGGCGCGTCGCTGGCGGAAGCGACCGTGGAAGCGGGGGAGAACCTCTGGCTCGTGCCCTCGCACATCGATCTGTCGGCCACGGAGGTCGCTCTGGCTGGCCAGCCCGGCCGCGAGTCGATTCTCCGGCGGCGGATGGAGGCTGAACCGGCATGTGCCGGTCCCAACGGCTACGACTACTGCATCATCGACTGTCCGCCGTCGCTCGGCGTCCTGTCCCTCAATGCGATGGCCGCGGTCGATCGGGTGCTGCTCCCCCTGCAGCCCCACTTCCTCGCCCTCCACGGCTTGAGCAAATTGCTCGAGACCGTGGAACTGGTCGCGGAGCGGGTCAATCCCCGCTTGGCGGTGCTCGGCGTGGTCCTCTGCCTCTATGAGTCGGGCACGCGTCTGGCCGGCGAAGTGGGGCGGGACGTGGAGGCCTTTTTCTCGGCGGCCGACCAGGCAACCGATCGTCGCCACCCGGCGTGGAGCGGGGCCCGGGTGTTCGGCACGAAGATCCGTCGGAACATCCGGCTTGCGGAGGCACCCAGCTTCGGGCGCTCGATCTTCGATTACGCCCCCGATTCGCACGGTGCGGAGGACTATCGGGCCCTGGCCGCAGAGGTCGATCAGGCGGCAGCGGTGGATGACGTCCGCGACCGGCGTGCCGCCTGACCGCGATCAGCGGCCCGACGGTGCGCCACGCTGGCGTCGTTCGGCGCGGGGGCGGCGTCGGTCGCGGCCACCAAGCCGACCTGCGGAACGGCGACCTGCGGAGTGGCCACCGGGGCGGCAAGCAGTTCCGGGAGCCACCAGTAACTCGAGGCGGAAGGGTCGAAACCGACGAGGATGCAGGTGGCGTCGAAATCCTCCGCCGAGAAAAACGGCACCGGCTCCGGCAGTGAACCGGAGGTGACGGGAGCTGGCAGAGGGCGGCGGATCCGAGCCATGGCGACCGCTGATTCCGGAGGGAGGGGGCGGAGTGTGATTCGTCCGGCGGTTGGCGTGGAGATCAGTTTCCGCGGGTGGAGCGCCCGGCTCGAAATCGCCAGCGGGCTCCAGGGAACCACCAAAAAGAGTCTGCATTCGGAACAATGGGCAATCAAGGAAAGCTGGAGAAAATGGGGTGCCGCCGTGGTTTTTCGCGGAAAATCCCTTTTTTTCGTATCGTTCGCCCCGGGTGATCCCAGATCGGCGCAACCAGCAGGGGCCGGTCGGGTGCCGATCCAAGATGGGGCTTTCCCTTTTTTCTTTCCGCTCCAGACGAGGCGTTCGATGCCACACGGGTCAGCCGGCGCGGTGAATCCGCATGCGGTGAGTCGATCGCCCGGAATGAAGCCGGGCATGATCCCGGCCGCCTGGATCACCGTTGCCCGGGGGGGCGCGATCGCCCGCGGGGCGCTCGTGCTGGCGGCGCTCGTGCTCGGGGCGGGGATCGGGTGTGGCAGTGCAGCCGGCCAAGAGGCGGCACCACGCGGCTATCGCCAACTCACCCCCGGAGTGCTCACGGTCATCCCGGCCGACGCGTCCGCCGACGATCCGCTCCAGCGTGCCGACATTCCCGAGATCACCCGCGGGTATCTCGAGCGGGAATGGGAACCGCGGCAGGCCCCCCCCGGCAGCACCCTCGTGGGCCGGGGTCGCAACCGCGACTTCCTCCGCGACATCTGGTGCCTCGAGTTCGCCTTCAAACCGCCGCGGCAGATCGACGTCGACATCCCCGCGCCGGAACTGAAAATGCGGCGGAAGCGGGTCTGGTACATGGTCTATCGGGTGCGCAACACCGGTGGCCGGCGCGTGGTCGGGGCCGATGGCGACCTGACACGCCTCTCCACCGAGGCCGTGAAGCTGCCGGTACGGTTCGTGCCGCATCTGGTCCTCGAGAGTGTCGAGGGGCTCACGGAGGCGGAGGGCACCTCCGAGTACCGCGCCTATCTCGACCGGGTGATCCCCAACGCCGTGCAGGCGATCCGCGAGCGGGAGTTCCGCGACACCCCCGATTTCCAGTTGCTCGACAGCGCCAGCATGGCGGCTGCGCTGATCCCGCCGGGGGGCGAGCGTTGGGGGGTGGCCACGTGGGAGGATGTCGATCCGCGGATCGATTACTTCGCGGTGTTCGTCCGCGGCCTGACCAACTCGATCCGCTGGCGGCCCCGGGCAGACGCGGTGTTCACCCCCGATTCGGTTCCGGGGGCCGGCCTGGAATACGCGCTGGAAAGCCTCCGTCTCGACTTCTGGCGGCCCGGCGACGATCGCGACGAACAGGCTGAGCAGATGAGCGCCGGCCATGCCGGGCTCTTCGAGTCGCGGTCGCTGGGAAACCGGTTGCTCGAACTGGCGGCACGGCCGGCGGTGGTGAAGTCGCGGCCGGCGCTCGGGCTCGAACAACTCGGGCTCACCTGGCAGGAGATCGTCGATCCGCGTCCGGCCGCCGATCCTGCCCAGGAACGCGATCCACCCGCGACCCTCGCGCCGCTGGCGCTTGTCGTGGAGCGGGCGGCCGGGCTCCCCAACGCCGCATCACGGGGAGAGGCGGTCCGGAACCTGCTCGGTGATCTGGCGATCGGCTGGTTCGAGGAGGTGGCGCGAAACCTCGCCGCGCCAGCCAATCCCCGGCAGGATGCGGCCCGCCGTGCGGCGCTCGAGGCGATCGGGGTGACCCCGGAGGCGGTCGCCGAGAAACCGCTCGCCGCGCTCGGCAAGGTGCTCGCCGCCGTGGAGAAGATCCGCGATCCCGGCCGCCGTGAGGCGGTGGTGGCGGCGCTGTTCGGCCCGGCGGCCGAGCGTGTCGACGACTTGGCAAAAGAGTTGGCCCTCGCCCGCGGCGAGGCGGTCCTCGACACATACGATCTCGACCGCAGGCCGCTCGCCTCGGCGGGCCCCCTCGGCGGATTCGACTTCGCGCGGACGATCATCGACGGCGAAGCCGACCCCGCGGTGCGGACCCGCCTGATCGAGGGGTTGTTTGGAGCCGATGGTCCCGGCCTCTACGCCGCCGCCACGGCCGCGGGGGAGGGAATTGACCGCGCCTGGGTTTTCCGTTACGAATCAATGGAATAATGGTGGTCGCAGCCCGTTCCGGTGCAGAGATCGGCTCGCTGTTGGGAATCGCCCACCTGTTCTGAGCCCACCTGTTCTGAATCGACCTGTTCTGAATCGAATTTGTCCACGCTGAGGAAGGTGTCGTCATGGCCCATAAAAAAGGTCAGGGTTCCAGTCGCAACGGCCGTGATTCGAATGCCCAGCGTCGGGGGGTGAAGAAGTTCGCCGGTCAGGCGGTGCGGGCCGGCAATATTCTCGTCCGTCAGGTGGGCACCAAGTTCCACCCCGGCAACAACGTCGGCATGGGGACCGACTACACCCTCTTCGCCCTGGTCGACGGCGTTGTCGGGTTCGACCGCGAAGGCCGCCGGGTGAACGTGCTGGCTGGCTGAACGGGTTGCCCAGGGCTGGCTGGTTTCCAAATCGGCCGGGATCGATTCAGCCGGGTTCATTCGGCCGCGTGCAGCTATGGGCCGGGTGCCGGACTGATCTGGGCAGCGGACGGGCCCCTGGCGAACCGGCCGGTGCCGGGATGGTGATGCCACTGTTGGATTCGTGGCCGCTGATGGATGCGTGACGGCAACGTCAGCGAGGGGCCGATGTTCGTCGATCGAGTGCGCATCGAGGTCGTGGCCGGCGATGGCGGCCGCGGCAGCGGAAGCTTCCGCCGTGAGAAATACATCCCCCGCGGTGGCCCCGACGGCGGCGACGGTGGCGCCGGCGGCAGCGTGATCCTCCGCGCCGCAGCGGGCATCGACTCGCTGGCGGCCCTCGCCCACCGCAACCAGTGGCGGGCTGGCCATGGTGAGCCGGGTGGGCCGGCCAACTGCCACGGTCGTTCCGCCGAGGATCTCGTCCTCCAGGTGCCCGCGGGCACGATCGTCACCGACGAGCACACGGGGCTCGTGCTCAAGGATTTGGCGAGCGCCGGTGACTGGATCGTGGCCGCCCTCGGTGGCACCGGCGGGTTCGGCAACGTCCACTTCAAGACCTCCACCAACCGCGCGCCGCGCACCACCACGCCGGGTGGCAAGGGGGAGGCCCGGCGACTGGCGCTCGAGCTCAAGGTGATTGCCGACGTCGGGCTCGTCGGCCTGCCGAATGCCGGCAAGAGCACGCTCCTGTCGCGGCTGTCGCGGGCCCGGCCCCAGATTGCTGACTACGCCTTCACCACCAAGTCGCCGATGCTCGGCATCGTCGCCGTCGATCGCGACCGGAGCTTCGTCCTCGCCGACCTGCCGGGGCTGATCGAGGGGGCCCATGCGGGCACCGGCCTGGGCCACGAATTCCTCCGCCATGTCGAGCGGGCGGGGATTCTCGTCCACGTCGTCGAGCCGGCCCCGATCGACGGCTCCGATCCCGTCGCCAACCACCGCACGATCCGGGCGGAACTGGCGGCCTACGATCCTGTCCTGGCCACGCGGCCGGAGATCACGATCGTCAGCAAGGCCGAGTTGCCCACCGCGGCGGAGGTCCGTGACCGTCTCGAGGCGGAGGTCGGCCGCCCGGTGATCGCCGTCAGTGCCGTCACCGGCATGGGGCTCGACCTGCTGGTGCGCGCGGTGGTGCGCGAGCTCGACCGCCCCCGCGACGCTGCCGCGAAGCCGCAGCCACCAGCGGCTCCGCAGCCGGCAGTGCCGCCGCAGCCAGCCATGCAGCTGGAGGCACCAGTCGATCTGGAGGCACCAGTGGAGCCGGACCGGCCATGAAGCCCCCCTCCACCTGCCTCGGCGACACGGTGCTGCTGGCCGACGTCGGCAACAGCCGGATCAAACTCGCGGCGGTGGCCTCCTGGGGTGAGGAGACGGGCGCGGCGCGGCTGCCGCGCCTTGTCCACCGCCAGGACCTCTCGAGCCGCGACTTCCATCCCGACAACCTCGATCGCTGGCTGGCCCAGGCCGCCGGCGGCACCGCGGTGCTGCTCGTGGGCAGCGTGCACGACGCCGCCGCCGCGCGGCTCGAGGCGGCGGTGGCCGAGGTGTCCGCCACGCGGCACCGGGCCCTGCGGCAGCGCCGGGTGGGGCATGCCGACCTGCCGCTCGAGGTGCGGCTCCCCGAACCGCACCGCGTGGGGATCGACCGGCTCGCCGCCGCCGCTGCCGCCGGCCTGCTCCGACCGTCGGGCAACCCGGCCATCGTCATCGATTGTGGCACCGCGGCGACCGTCGGGTGCCTGTCGGCCGACGGCGCGTTTCTCGGCGGTGCGATCCTCGCCGGCCCGGCGCTGCTCGCCCGGGCGCTCGCCGAGGGCACCAGCCGGCTCCCGGAGGTTGAGTTGCTCGGCTCGGCGCCGCCGCCCCCCATGCCGGGCCGCACCACCCACGAGGCGATCGCTGCCGGCATCGGCTGGGGGATCCGCGGGGCGATCCGCGAGCTGCTGACCCAGGCCCAGGCTGCGGTCGGGGGCGACGCGGCGGTGTTTCTCACCGGCGGGTGGCGTGGGGCGGTGCGCGACGTCCTCCCGGGCGTGATCGAGGTGCCTGACCTCGTGCTCACGGGCCTCGGGCTGGCGGCGGCCAGAGCCTGCGACCGCTGATCGCTGCCGCTGAGCCCGCGGCGTGGTGGCTGTGCCGCACGCGGCTTCGCGATCCGGAACGGCGGAGGTGCGTGGGTGGCGACGGCCCCGGCGGGGCGGGGTAGACTCGCCCCACCGACCGCAGCCGATCGCCGGCCTGCCGCCGGTTTGGCACGCAGGATTCCGCCGCCGTGACATCTGTCAGCCCGCCCGATCCAGGCGTCTCCGAGACCGATCGGAACCATCGCTCCCGCACCCTCGCCCTGGCCGCCGCCCGGGTCGCCGGGGAGAGCCGGGGCACCGACGTGCAGGTGCTCGACCTGCGCGGCCTGACCCCCGTGTTCGACTATTTCGTCGTCGCCACCGGCGCGAGCCGGCGGCAGCTGCATGCCATCGCCGACGAGATCGAGCAGGTCGTCGGCCGCGATCTCGACGACCACAAGCGCGGCGGCGAGGGCTACGAAGAGGGGCGCTGGATCGTGCTCGACTACGGCGACGTCGTCGTCCACCTCTTCGACGCCGAGGCCCGTGGCTACTGGGACATCGAGCATCTCTGGAGCGATGCCCGCCGGGTGCAACTGCCCGCACAGGGGGCGGCGACGTGACCGCGGCGTCCGCACCGGCCCCGCCAGCCGGTCCGTCGCCCGACGGCGCCGGCACGTTCCGCGACCGCCTCCGGGGCGCGTTTGCCACCGCCCTGACCGGAGCCGCTGCCGACGGTGCGCTACCGGTGGCCGCGGCCGACATCCCGGCGCTCGTCGATCAGGTCCGGGAAACGGCCGACGCGAAGTTCGGCGACTACTCCGCCACGCTGGCGATGGGGCTGGCGAAGAAGGCCGGCAGGAAGCCGCGCGACGTGGCGATCGAGGTCGCCACGCGGCTGCCCACGGCGCCCGGCTTCGAGGCCACGTTCACGCCGCCGGGCGATCCGGTGGGGCCGGGGTTCATCAACGTCCGGGTGCGCGACGACGCCCTCGCTGCGGCGATCTCGGCGGCCTTCCGCGACCCCCGCCTCGGCGTGCCGAAGGTCGCCGCCCCCGCGACGATCGTCATCGACTTCAGTTCGCCGAACGTCGCCAAGCCGATGCACGTCGGCCACATCCGTTCGACGGTCATCGGCGACGCCGTGGCGCGGATCCTCTCCTTCCGCGGCCATCGGATCATCACCGACAACCATCTCGGCGACTGGGGGACCCAGTTCGGGATGATCATCTGGGGCTGGAAGCACTGCCGCGACGATGCCGCCTTCGCCGCCGACCCGACCGCCGAGTTGGGCCGGCTCTACCGCCTCGTCCGCCGGGTGGCCGACGCCAAGCCGGAGGATCTGGCCGCCGATCCGCAGGCGGCCGCCCTCGCCGCGCGCCATCCCGCCGCCGGCCGCGAGGTGCTCGAGGAGACGGCGAAGCTCCACGCCGGCGACGCGGAGAACCGCGCCCTCTGGGAGCGTTTCATGCCCGCCTGCCTGGCCGACATCGAGCGCCTCTACGGCCGGCTCGGGGTGTCGTTCGACCACTGGCTCGGGGAGAGCTTCTTCCAGCCGTTCCTCGCCGACGTGGTCGCCGACCTCGAGCGGCGCGGGCTGGCGCGCGAGAGCCGCGGCGCGACGGGGATCTTCCTCGACGGCGACGACAAACCGCCGTTCCTCGTGCGCAAGGCCGACGGCGCGTTTCTCTACGCCACCACCGACCTGGCCACGATCCGCTGGCGGCTCGAGCACTGGAAGCCCGACCGGATCCTGTATGTCGTCGACCATCGCCAGGGGCAGCACTTCGACCAGCTCTTCAAGACGGCGGGCCTGTGGGGCGTGCCCGGCCTCGACCGGGTGGCGCTCGTCCATGTCGCCTTCGGCACCGTCCTCGGCGACGACGGCAAGCCGTTCAAGACGCGCTCCGGCGACACCGTGGGCCTCGAGTCGCTCCTCGACGAGGGGGTGGAGCGGGCGGGAGCGGTGATCGCCGCCGACGAGGGGCTCGCGGAGGAGGAGCGGCGCCGGGTGGCGGAGACGGTCGGCATCGGGGCGATCAAATACGCCGACCTCTGCCAGAACCGCACCACCGACTACGTCTTCAGCTACGACAAGATGCTCGAGCTCAAGGGCAACACCGCGGCCTACATGCAGTATGCGGTCGCCCGGGTCGAGGGGGTGCTCGAGAAGGGGGGCATCGACCGCGAGGCGCTGCGCAGCGCTCCCCCGGCGATCGTGCCGGTCGACCCACGCGAGCGGGCGCTGGCCCTGGCGATCCTCCGCTTCGGCGAGGTGCTCGAGGATGTCGAGGCCGACTACCGCCCCAACCTCCTCACCACCTGGCTCTACGATCTCGCCGGCCGCTATTCCGCCTTCTACGACGCCCTGCCGATCCTCAAGGCGGCGGAGCCGGAACGCGGCAGCCGCCTCGCCCTGGCCGACCTCACCGGCCGCGTCCTCCGCAAGGGGCTCGACCTGCTCGGTATCGGCACCGTCCGGCGCATGTGACACCGAGCGCCGGGCCAGACCCCAG
>SXGQ01499643.1_pt1 | contig 12058 bp, 13 predicted proteins | sample 3178371 | NCBI WGS metagenome assembly SXGQ01 (sample SAMN11356859, study PRJNA531348) | freshwater metagenome | isolation source: freshwater sample F1-20 | place: China: Fuxian Lake, Yuxi | collected 2017-12-25 | reverse complement strand
TCTGGATTGAATAGGTACAGTATCTGTTCCAGTATTTGCAATTTCATGTCTGTGTTGGTTGTGTATATGTCTGCATTGACATTCAATCTGAAAGGACTAGGCATGACTTTTTCTATGGTGTAGCCAGCACCCAGTTTGTCCTCATACTGACCCGTGGCTTCGTTGTAGCTTCTTTCTTTTAGATGCTGCTTTTCTATGTGGTAAGGATTCTGCATCCTGTCTCGATCATATTCCAGTGCGGTGATATAGGCAGCTATCTTGGGAGCTGCCTGCAGTGCGTTCTCGCTGTTGTTCCTGATAATATTGGCCACTTGCCTGGTCATGTCGCCATAGGTCACTGGCACCTGCCTCAACTGCACCACACCATCTCTACCCTTGCCTAATTCGATAGAAAAATTGCTCAAGACCCTGATAAACTGAGTCATAAATTTTCTAATTTGACCGTCGTAATAGTGCAACACTATACTACCTCCAACCAAGTTCGTTTGCCATTAATAATTTTCCAAGTCATGCCTCTGACATAAGATCTACCATGTAATTTTTCTTTTTGTTTTTCTGTCCATCTCCATCCGGACGTTTTACGTATTTTTTTAAAAGTATCTTTTCCTAATGATCTTCTTTTGGCATGTGCTAATTTTTGTGCCTCACTCATTCTGAATTTACTTTCAGTTGAATGTAATTTATTATTTCCCCCTTGTCGCAAATTAAATCCATTATCTATTGAATTAAATTTTTCTATGTATTTTTTCTCTAATAAATTTAGCTCTTTAATATCTTTAGCGTGTGATAAAACTTCCCAAGTAAATGCTTCTATACCATATTTTCTAAGAGCATTATGAAAATGATATGTTTTTTCAGAATATCTACTATGACTGATGTGTTCTAATCTTCTTTGATTAGGATCTTGTATAGATTGTCCAATATAACATCTTCCAGATACAATGTGTGTCCATTTATAAATGTGCATACTAATTATCCGCCTTTGGTTTTAGAGCGTCTGTTAAAGTTTGTCTCTGCTCCACAGTTAATCCATTGATTGTGGTGCTACTGCTGTTATTGACAAAACCAGTCTTAAATGTATTTCTAGCATTGTTGTTGGTGGTGGTTAATCTCACAGAATCCTCCACTTTGATCCATCTTATACCGTCAAAGCGAAATAACCTATTAGGTAAGAAATCTAATCTCAAGAAATAATCGCCTTTGTTGACATTTGATGTAGGGAAACTAGTGTCCGCGCCTGCCACGTATCCATTTGGTGGTATGCCATCTCCATTGTAATAGAAGCCGTAGTGGCTGCTGGCTGGTGTGTCTATCACGGCATTAATAGGTTGATCCGACGAAACAGATTCATTGGAGTTCACTCCTTCTAATCGAACATTACCTCGTTCATCGATAGGTGTGACATAAAATTGTTTATAATTAAATCCCGATTTGGGAGCATCTGCCTCGGCTTGAGCAATAATAGCATCGTTAATTATTTTCTCTTTATTGTAGGTGCTCATGTAACTGGCAAGAGAACCCGCAGTGGTAGCATCTCCTATTATATCGCGGAATTCTTGGCTGTCCACTATGGTTTTTAATTTCAATCTCAATAGGTGTGGCCAATATGTGGGAGAAAATCCTTCTGCTGATCTATTCACATCTTCAATAACATAGAATCTTTTTAGAGCTATGGGTATACTGGCATCTAAACTGTAGTCATCTTTCAAGTTGGGGAATTCTATCACATCTCCTGACATGGGTTTCCTGCCCAGTCTCTCCACCACGTCGTTCAAATGCACTGTTAGGAATAGAGTGTCGTTCTGCAAAAACATTCCAAATTGGCTGAGATTGAAGTCCGTGTCCTGCACATTATAAATGCCTCTGATGGTGTAGATGTCAGCATCATATTTGCGATCTCTGTTTTCTAAGAAAAGCAGATCTTGTATGGTCCTTTCGCCCAATGTGCTTTCAGCAGGCTGTGTGGCACTAGCAGGTCCGTCCTTGTTGGTTGCGCCCTGATCGTATGTGCCTATGTATTTGTGCAAAAAGATATCCACTCCGCCCACCTGGAACATCTCATTTATGGTGCGATCAAAGAACCTGTAATCGTTGCCTTTTTCTGGCTTGTATATTGATAAACGTGGCATACTAACCATATTTATAGAAAACACTGCAGCCATAAATATCCATATGTCAGAGCTGCAAACAGGACAACAGGAAATTTTCGACTACGTCAAGACCAACCTAGGGGATGGCATGATAGACGTGGAATTGGACCCAAAACACTATCAAACGGCACTGGAAAGGGCTATCAATCGCTACAGGCAGAGATCCAGCAATGCAGTTGAGGAGAGCTATGCCTTTTTGGATCTGCAGATGAATCAAAACAAATATATATTGCCCAATGAGATAATCAATGTACGACAGGTGAACAGGGCCACGGTTGGATCACGCAGTGATGGCCAGGGCGGCACTCTGTTCGAACCCTTCAACTTGGCCTACACCAACACGTACCTATTGAGAGCAGGTGCGGCGGGGGGACTGGCAACCTACTATGCTTTCGCATCATATCAAGAATTGGTGGGCAAGATGTTTGGATCATTCATACAGCATCATTATGACAATGCCACCAAGACGCTGACCATCACACAGCGTCCCAGAGTGGACACGGAAAGAGTTCTTCTGCACACTGATAATTTCAGACCAGACATCACCCTCATGAAAGACATCTACAGCAAACCATGGATCAGGGATTACGCACTGGCAGTGTGCAAGGTCATGTTGGGAGAGGCCAGAGGAAAATTTGCCACCATCGCAGGACCCCAGGGAGGTACCGGCCTAAACGGCGAGACCCTGAGGCAGGACGGCATGGCCATGATGGAGAAACTGGACCAAGAGATCAACAATTTCGTGGACGGCGGCATGCCAACCAGTTTTATTATAGGTTAATTCTTTTAAACTCCAGATTAAATATATCCGATTATGGCTGACACAGGCATCAAGAAAATTCGAGACCTCACACTGGATGAACTGGAAGATCTAGTAACCGCGCTGGAAAACATGACCAAAGTGGCGGACAAGCACGCAATGCGTGAACAAATACTAAAGACAGTTGTAAAACTCAAGCAAGAGATTGCAAAAAGATTAAAAAACCTGTAATATAGTCCTATGCTGATAGGATTGGTAGGATTAATTGGGTCTGGCAAGGACACAGTGGCGGATTTCTTGCTAAGAGATCACGGATTCAAGAGAGACAGTTTTGCAAAGTCATTGAAGGATGCCGTCAGCGCAATATTTGGATGGGATAGGCAATTGCTGGAAGGGGCCACACAGGAAAGCAGGATGTGGAGAGAGAGGATCGATCCCTACTGGAGCAACAAATTGGATCGTACAGTCACGCCAAGATACGTGCTGCAGTATTGGGGCACCGAGATAATGCGCGGCTGCTTCCATGACAACATCTGGATAGATTCCTTCACTTCGCGCTATGACGGTGGCAAGATAGTGATAAGCGACACGCGATTTATAAATGAGATAACCACTATCAGACAGCTGAAAGGCAAGGTCGTGTTGGTGCGCAGGGGTGCTATACCCACGCAGGCAGAGATGCAGGAAAAATCAGTGCACCAAAGCGAATGGGACTGGATCGGACAGCAGTTTGATCATGAGATAGATAACTCGGGAACACTTGCGGAACTTAAGACACAAGTGGATGTTATGATCAGTCGTCTACTTCCAAATCACCAATAGACCAGCCCAATTCCTGCGTGCTTTTCAAACGCTGGCAATTGGAGCATATGGTCTTTAGATTATAAACAGAGCTGTTGTTCTTGTTCCCATCAACGTGGAACACGTCCATCTGTGACTCATGTATAGACTTGAACCCACACAGCTCGCAGCGAGTCTTTTTCCTATAGCCGCTGAGATACCAGCGTGTGGGACCATTCACCCGGAGATTTTTTTGCTTGCGTATGCAGGCATCGCACTGGCTGCGCCAGTATATCTTGGCTGCTTTTCTATACCCATAGGCCCTGGGATTACTCCTGCATGTCTTGCACAATGGTCTTTTCATAGCAGTATTTACGTGCCCTATATAGGCACCAAAAATGTCAATATAACACCTAAAAAACAGAGCAGAACAATAAATAAGGCTAGTTATATTTTCAAGGAGAATTAAAAATGGCATTAACATCACCAGGCGTAGAAGTCACAGTAATAAATGAGAGTTTCTATGTATCATCAGATGCGGGCACAACTCCGCTTATTATAATTTCTACAGCACAGGACAAACAAAATGGCGCCGGAACCAGCATAGCGCCAGGAACTAAAGCGGCCAATGCCAATCAGGTATTCCTTATATCTTCACAGAGAGAGCTAACAGAGACCTTTGGAGATCCAAAATTCTACACAGATGCAGGCGGCAATTCATTAAACGGTTATGAGCTTAATGAGTATGGACTGCAGGCAGCTTACTCATTCCTTGGCATAGCCAATAGAGCATTCATACTTAGAGCAAATGTTGATCTGACACAGTTGATTGGCAGCACCGTGGCGCCTTCGGCCAGACCCGACAACAACAGTTACTGGTTTGACCTAAGTTCAACTAAACCGGGCTTATTTGAATGGTCACAGAGTGATCAGGAATTCACAGCAATAGCTCCAATATACATCACATCAACCAGCGACTTGGTTGGTGATGTCACAAGTGGCATACCAAAGGCTTCCATAGGATCAATTGATGATTATGCTATCAATGTCACAAATAATTCCAATAAAATATATTACAAGAACAGTTCCAATGTCTGGGTGCAGGTTGGATCAGCGGCCTGGTCGACCGGCGGCAAATTATTACAAATTTCAGCACACAGCACCAGACCAGAATGGAAGGCCGCGGAGAGCGACGCACCTACAGGATCTGTATGGTTCAAGACAACCACTCCCAATGCCGGAGCTGACATTATCATAAAAAAATACAACGCCACCACAGGAACCTTCTCAGTGGTAGACGCTCCTCTTTATGCCAACAACCAAACGGCCATCTACAATCTAGATCCCATCAACGGTGGCTCTGGCATAGCAGCAGGCACGTTGTACGCACAATACAATGCGGCGGAGCAATCAACACTGGGGGCCTTTGACATCACTCCCACTGTGTTGGATTTCACAATATTCAAATATGAGGGCGGCGTTACTTCGATCACTTCCAAAAACACTGCGCCTAGTTTCACCAATGGCCACACATTCCAGATACAGGAATCATTGGCTGGCACTGCACTGCTAGAGGCGGAAGATTCCACACTGGCAAGGACAGTAACCTTGGGAGGCACAACTGCCAATGACTTTGTTGCTGCGATCAGCGCGGCGGGTCTCACAAATGTTTCTGCTACCAAACTCTCAACTGGTGCCATCAAGATAACCCATAGACTGGGCGGTGAGTTCAGGATGTGGAACGTTTCAGGAACTGCATTGGCCAACGCAGGATTTGGCACTGCCAACGCACACCCGTACGGCGATTACACTGCCAACTCCAACACCAAAGTGGACAACTTATATCTTGCTCCGGCTGGTTACACAGAGGACTCCACAAACCCTGCAGTTGTTGTGGCCACCAATTGGAAATTTTTAAGCTACACAGCCTCAACGTCAGAGCCAACCAATGAGCCAAGCAATGGAACTTTATGGTACAACACCAATCTAGAGGCCGACATCATGGTGCACAATGGCACCACATTCAAGGGCTACCTAGAAGTTTACGCTGACACAGATCCCAATGGTCCACAATTTTCGGCCACAAAACCAACTCTGCAGTCAGACGCTACAGCGTTGGTTATCAATGACCTGTGGATCGACACGTCGGACCTAGAAAACTATCCAAAACTTTATAGGTACGAGAGCACTACAGATGGCAACAATTTCGTGTTGGTGGACAAAACGGACCAGACCACAGAATCCGGAATAATTTTCGCAGATGCCAGGTTCCACACCGACGCTGACCATGAAGATGCTTTGGCATCCGGCGGCGCAGGCACAGCAAGTTCGATAAAGAATCTGCTAAGTGATGACTTCCTAGATCCAGATGCTCCAGACCCAGCACTTTTTCCAAAATCCATACTGCTGTACAACACCAGGAGATCGGGCTACAACGTCAAAGAATATAGAGACGACTACGTGACCACGACCACTTATCCGGGTGCCAACTCGTCAGGCAAAGGTAACATAAGGCGCGGCAATGAATCAGTTGCAACATACTTCCCAGACAGATGGGTGACCAAGAGCTCCAACAACGCGGACGGTTCTGGGACCTTTGGTAGAAAAGCTGTGAGAAAAGTCATAGTCCAACAACTTAAAACTGAGATTGACACCAACCAGGCCATAAGAGAAGACCAGAGAGGATTCAACATCTTGGCATGTCCTGGATATCCAGAATTGATTGCCAACCTTGTGAACTTGAACACCGACAGAAACAACACCGCTTTTGTCATAGGGGACACGCCATTGAGATTGGTTGGCAACTCCACCTCTATTAGCAATTGGTCCAACAACACTGCAGCTGCCGCTGACAACGGTGACGAAGGATTGGTCACAAGCAGCGACTTTCTTGGAGTCTTTTACCCATCGGGCAGAACCACAGACAACACCGGAAATACTATTGTGGTGCCTCCGAGCCACATGATGTTGCGGGTGATGGCCAACAACGACAACGTGGCATTCCCATGGTTTGCTCCGGCAGGCACGAGGAGAGGAATCATAGACAACGCTACGGCTGTGGGATATATCGACAGTGCATCTGGAGAATTCCAGGTTATTTCATTGACCGAATCTATAAGAAACAGCATGTTTACAGCCAAAGTGAATCCACTTACATTTTTTTCTGGAACAGGAATAGTGAATTTTGGTAACTTGACTAAAACAACATCAAGTTCGGCTTTGGACAGGATCAACGTTTCAAGATTAACTGTGTATTTGAGATCACAACTGGATCGTATAGCCAAGCCATTCATATTTGAACCAAATGACTCGTTGACACGAAACGAAATCAAAGGTGCAATAGAATCATTCCTGTTGGAGCTAGTGGGACAAAGAGCATTGTATGACTTCTTAGTGGTGTGTGACGATACCAACAACACTGCCACCAGGATAGACAGAAATGAATTGTATGTGGACATAGCCATCGAGCCTGTGAAATCGGTTGAGTTCATATACATACCTTTAAGAATAAAAAACACAGGAGAAATAGATAACTTGGTAGCATAATACCCGGTAAATAAAAAGGAATAAAAATATGGCAATCTCAACACTAAGCAAATTTACAGTACCATTGGCAAACGATCAAAGCTCAGCATCACAAGGCTTGCTGATGCCCAAGCTGCAGTATCGTTTCCGAGTGGTGCTTGAGAACTTTGGCGTGTCCACTCCAAGATCAGAAATTACAAAACAAGTTGTTGATGTGACCAGACCAAATTTGACTTTTGATGACATCACTCTCGACGTTTACAACTCAAAGATTTACATGGCCGGCAAACACACATGGGAAGCTATCACGTTGACCATCAGAGATGACGTCAACAATTCTGTATCAAAATTAGTGGGCGAGCAGGTGCAGAAACAATTTGATTTCTTTGAACAGGCATCGGCCGCTTCGGGCATAGACTATAAATTCACCACCAGAATCGAAATGCTGGATGGCGGCAATGGTGCATCTGCCCCAGGCATATTAGAAACTTGGGAACTTTACGGCGCTTATCTTAACTCTGTGAACTACAACACATTAGCGTATGCTACATCTGACCCGGTCACGATAACTTTATCAATAAGATATGACAACGCAGTGCAGACCCCACAAGGCACAGGAATTGGCACACAATTGACAAGGACTATAGGCTCATTGGCCACAGGCGGCGGTATATAATTTAAAATTTCGTTTATAGCGAAAGAAGCGCCTTTAACGGCGCTTTTTTTGTGACTATAAATATAAGATATGCCAAGTATCAATAATTTTCTACAAGGTTTCAGTGACGGACTGCCTGGATTGAAAGACTACCAGCACGCAAGTAGGCTGTATCTCGATGACAACTTCAAATTAGTCCCAAAGCAAAAATTTTTATTCCATGTGGTGTTTGATATAGACAACACCATACCAGCACGTGCATTCACTGCCGGTGAGAAGTTAGAACTAAACATGCTAGTCAAGGCATGTGAGCTGCCAAAGTATGACATGAACATCGAGGAAAAATTACAGTATAATAAAAAAACATATGTTGCAACAAGAATAAAATATAATCCAGTAAACATAACTTTCCATGATGATCATGCCGATACAGTAAATGCTTTTTGGAAATCATATTATGAGTATCATATAGCAGATTCGCTCTCCGTGGCCAACGCGGGCGGACCCAATGGATTCACCAAGGATGACATGTACGGTCCCAACAGAGTCGCCACGCAGTTTGGTATGGATGGCTCCGCACAGAGGGCCAAGCCTTTTCTAAAATCAATACAAATTTTTGCATTGCACAAAAAAAGATTTACGTCATTCACCTTAGTCAACCCTGTAATAGGATCATTCAGCCATGATAACTTGGACCAAGCAGACGGTGGCGGCATTATGAGCAATACCATGCAGATATTCTATGAAACTGTGCTTTATGGTGCAGGCATAGTAAATTCAAATGATATCAGAGGTTTCGCAACGATACATTATGACCTAGAGCCATCACCACTGAGTGTGCTTGGCAGAGGCACATCCAGCATATTTGGTCCAGGAGGAATCGTGGATGGCATAGGTAGCGTAATAGCTGACGTGCAATCAGGAAATTTTGGAGTTGGCACTATACTGAGAGGGATCAACACCTATAACAATGCTCGGAGAATAAACAATGTAAAAGAAACAGCCAAGGAGGAATTGAAAGGCCTGGCCAAAGAAGGAATAGTCAACATTGGCAGACAGGCTGGCACAATCACTAATCCCGTAGGAAATTTTTCAGTTGGTAACGCCGCAGCGGTGGGACTGGCAATAGGAGTTACAGTGGCCGGGACAAAAGGTATCATTGATGACAAAAATAAAAAAAATATCGTTATCAACAATGCTGTAATTGATACCAAAAACTATCTGTCACCAACAGAATCACTTAATCTGGTGCAGGTAAATTCAAGCGCACGGGACCAGGTGGCATCATCCATCTACTACAAACTCAGCGGATCAAGACGTGGCTTGACCATAGCACAGAGCGACATAGAATACGCCGGGGCCACAGACAGCACAAAAAATGTCTATAGGAATAGGGCACTGACAGATGTGGTAAAATTAGTCAACGAAGGATACATAAGGATTGGCCGAGCAACCAATGAAGTATCCATCATAGCCGAAAGGTCATCATTATAATGGACGAGTTCTTCACTAATCTACCACAAAAAGAAAAAGATAGACTTCAAAAGACCATAGATGCGTTAACCACCGACCAATATGTGGAGCCCTACCAGTTCAACGCCAATGACTATGACGCGACTGTGGGATTCTTTGTCAAGAGAGGATTCGACAGGCAGCCGGCGGAGGAAACTGCCTACATTATACTAAAGCAGTCAAAAATTGATTCAGTACCCGTGGCGAAGATACTGGACCTATTGACAAATGCATCACCGGTTCAACTCAGTGAATTGGTCACAGCGATACTCAATGTCAACAGATTCAAGACCAGCAGATTAGGAGTTAGAAACACAAAGACAAGCAAGGATGTTGTTTACAGAAACATCAAGGCCTAATGAAGTTCGCCCAAGGAAAATTCACAATGAAGAATCCAGCCAAGTACGTGGGACTGAAATCCCCCACCTACAGGAGTGGTTGGGAACATTCATTCATGCGCCTGTGCGACGAGCATCCAAACGTGTACCAGTGGGCCAGCGAATCTATCAAGATTCCATATCGTCATCCACTGACCGGCAAATATACCATCTACGTGCCTGATTTTTTCATAGTGTACATGGACAAAGATGGCGGCAAACATGCAGAACTGATCGAAGTAAAACCCATGAATCAGATCACCATGGCACGTGCTGGTAAAAGTTCTGGCCGACAGACACAGGTCATTATCAACAGAGCCAAGTGGGAAGCTGCCACTGCCTATGCTCGACAAAACAGGATTACTTTTAGAGTTCTTTCAGAAGAACAACTCTTTCATCAAGGTAAACGTTAAGTAATATTCTAATGTATCAACTAGACACCATATCACACATCGAGATGGAACTTTCTTCTCATTGTAATTCTCGATGTCCTCAGTGTCCTAGGTACAATATGCAGGGGTTTGTTAGAGAAGATCTAGATCTAAAACATTTAGAAAAAAACCTTTTGTTTGATTTGCCGATTGCTGCTATGATCAATTTAAAAAGTATAGGATTTTGTGGCAATTTTGGAGATCCGTTAATGCATCCTGAATTAGATGAAATTATTAATTTTTTTAAAAAACAAAATATTTCTATTTTTACAAATGCTTCTCTTAGAAATTTGTCATGGTGGAAATCTTTAGGAGGAAAGAAAAATGTTGCCGTAACATTTTGTATAGATGGTATAGGAGGAACACACGAATTATATCGAAGAAATACATCATATGAAAAAATTATAGAAAATGCAAAAAGTTTTATTAACGGTGGTGGCAATGCTCGATGGCAATTTATAGTTTTCAAGCACAACGAACATCAAATAGAAGATGCGAAGATATTGTCTAATAAAATGGGATTTAAAAATATTTCTTTCATATATTCAGATCGATTTGATACTAATAACCACTGGGGGGTGGTTGAAAAAAATAAACATTTATACAACCTAGAGAAAGCAACAAAACAAGTTACTCTGAGAGAGAAAACTAATACCTCCATGGGAAAAAAATGGTGGCTTAATTTATTTAAATCTAGAAAACAAGAAACCATTAAATGTATCTGGAGTGAGAAGAAAAAAATCTATATACACAGCGATGGAACAATTTTTCCATGTTGTCATATTGGTAGTATATTAGCCGGCAAACCTATTGAGAAAAGTCTTTATAAAAAAATTATAAAAGAATGGAAAAATATAAATTTAAATTTTAATAAATTTGAAGATATTATTACTGGGCCTTTCTATAAAGAATATTTTTTAAAATCCTTGAAAAATTCTCCTCATCCTGTCTGTATAGAAACTTGTGACACACACAATGGAAAATTAGTAAATAGAGCAGAAAACTATCTTAAATATTGATATGACCCGCAAACTAGAAGACATACTCAATTTACCAAACGTCAAGGAAGCATTCGCAAAAGTGGATGCCAAGGAAAAATCCAGAGATGACAAAGATCGAGCTATCCCAAAAAATGTGGATCCACAAACCGCCAAGGCCCTGGAGAAGACCTATCAGGAATTTGACAAGATAGCAGCAGCACTGCCACAGGTCAAGGGACTGGGAGAATTGAGCGACCTTGAACTGGATAAATTGGCCATGGAAGCCGAAGAGAGCTATAAAAATCTCATGGACCTGGGCATGAACGTGGACAGCAGGTATTCTGGACGTATTTTTGAGGTTGCCAGCTCCATGTTGCGCAATGCTATAGACGCGAAGTCGCAAAAAATTGACAAAAAACTGCAGATGGTAGAATTACAACTGAAAAAATTAAAGATCGATAAAAGCGGCTCAGACGACCTTAGCGAACCTGTTGAGAGCGAGGGCATGATCATCAGCGACCGCAATGAGTTAATGAAGAAACTGCTCAAGAAAGACTGATGTCTTTTTTTATAAAAAATTTTTGTATTGCTCCATTTATACAGTTGCAAATTTCTAAAAATGGAGAGACTGGTCCTTGTCCTTATATAGCAAACGTTTGGAATCATAAAAAATATAAAACGGTAAAAGAAAAATGGAATTCTACAGAATTAGAAAATTTAAGATCTGACTTCTTGTTAAATAAAAAAAATCCTATTTGTAAAAGATGCTGGAGAGACGAAGATAATGGCAAAAAAAGTCTTAGACAACGTTTGAATAATTTAAGTATAAAGGTTAGTAATGATACACGAGAGAAAAATTTACAAAATAAAATATTTTTAAAATATATA
>SXGQ01106480.1_pt1 | contig 12058 bp, 12 predicted proteins | sample 3178371 | NCBI WGS metagenome assembly SXGQ01 (sample SAMN11356859, study PRJNA531348) | freshwater metagenome | isolation source: freshwater sample F1-20 | place: China: Fuxian Lake, Yuxi | collected 2017-12-25 | reverse complement strand
TGCGACGAGCCGACAAGCGCATTGGACTCGCGGACCGGTCACGACATCATGGGACTTCTGGCAGGTGGTGTCCGGACGGGTGGACGCTGCGTCATCCTCGTCACCCACGATCCCCGCACCTACGGGTTTGCGGATCGGATCACCCGGATGGAGGACGGCCGCGTCGAGGAAGTCCTCTCGGGCGCCGCCGTGAATCAGTTCGCCGCCCAGCCCCACTAGCCTTCTCAGAATGATCTTCAGGAGCATCAGTTTCTACTCGGCCCTCATCGGCATCGTGCTCGCCATCGTCCTTGTCCGCCGCGTCGCCCAGAAGCCCTTGGCGCCGGGTCCGGTCTCGCCCCCGGCGCGGTCGCCTTACGCCCAGAGCCTGGCCGCGTCCGGGCTCATAGAAGCCCGAGGCGAGAACGTTCGGATCGCCTCCCAGAAAGCGGGCGTCGTGGCGAAGGTTTTCGTCAAGGTCGGCGACACCGTCTCCACGGGAGCCCCCCTGTTCCAGCTCAATGACCGGGAGTCGCGGGCCCTTCTGATCATGGAGGAGGCCGAGTTGGAGTCTCTGAGGGCCACCGTCCTCACCCGGCAGGTCCTGTTCAGGGACACCGAGGATCAGCTGCAGCGAGGCAGGAAGCTGCGCGAGGAGGGCGTCATCACCGAGGAGGAGATCAACCGGCGTCTGTTCGGCGCGGAGAGGGCCAAGGCGGAGCTCGTGTCGGCCGAGCGCGATGTGGAGGCCGCCACCGCCCAGAGGGATCTCGTGCAGACCACCCTTGAACTCCTGACGGTCCGGGCACCCAGCGATGGGCATGTCCTGCAGGTCAATGTCCGGCCCGGGGAGTTCGCCTCGGCCAGTCCGACCTCCGAGCCACTGCTGCTCCTCAACACCGGTGGCAATGATCGGCTGCAGGTCCGGGCCGACATCGACGAGCAGACCGCCATCGACTTCAGCCCTGGAACCCCCGCGGTGGGTGCGATCAAGGGGCGTTCCGACTGGACCGTCCCCCTCCATTTTGTCCGGGTGGAACCGTATGTCGTGCCCAAGCGCAGCCTCACGGGCGACAGCTTTGAACGCGTCGACACCCGGGTTCTGCAGGTCATCTACGAGTTCGATCGCCCGACCTTCCCGATCTACATCGGGCAGCAGGTGGACGTATTCATCGAGCGGGGCAAGAAGGACGACTCATCCCCGGCTGGGTCTGCGCTCCGCTGACTCTGCCGCTGTCAGAGCCGAGTGGCCCGTCGGTCAGGAAGTGCACCAAGGGGGATGCCCGTCGTGCGGACACAGCGCGGACTTTCCCGTCTGGGCGATTTGCCATAGTTTGACCGCACAATGACTCCGATGTTGGTCTCCGGTGGACGCGTGGTGGATCCGGCCTCCGGCTTGGATACCGTGGCGGACGTCCTCCTCGTCGATGGCAAGGTGGCTGCCGTTGCCCCCGATCTGCGGTCCCAGTGCCCGCCCGGGACAGAGGTTCTGGACGCCCATGGACTCGTTGTGGCGCCTGGACTCATCGACATCCACGTCCATTTTCGCGAGCCCGGCCAGACCAAGAAAGAGGATGTGCAGAGCGGTTCCCGATGTGCGGTGCGGGGTGGGTTCTCCACCGTCGTCTGCATGCCCAACACCTCGCCCGCCATCGACAACGCGGGCACGGTAGCCTTGATCCAGGACAGCGCAGCCAAGGCCCAGTGCCGAATCGAGATCACAGGGGCTCTCACCAAGGGGATTGCCGGTGAGGAACTCGCCCCGATCGGGTCGCTCCACAAGGCCGGTGTCGTCGCTCTGACTGATGACGGGCACTGCATCCAGAACAACGACCTCATGCGCCGGGCCTGCGAGTATGCCCGGATGTTCGACCTGCCGATCATGGACCACTGCCAGGACTACGGCCTGGTCACCAAGGGTGTGATGCATGAGGGCAAGTATTCGACCATCCTCGGCCTCGCTGGATGGCCTGCGGCCGGCGAGGAGCTCATCGTCGCGCGGAACATCCTCCTGGCGGAGCAGACCGGTACGGTCATCCACTGCCAGCACCTGAGCTCAGCGGGCAGCGTCCGACTGCTTCGGGAGGCGCGCGGACGCGGGGTGCCGATCTCCGGGGAGGCCTGCCCTCACCATTTCACCCTGACCGATGCCTCCATTGCGGGCAGTGAGGAGTTCTGGAGGGAGGATGGGGTCGACCAGGCGTCGCGTTTGTTCAAGGGGACCCCGTTGCCCGAGTGGCCGAACTACCACACGGACTTCAAGATGAACCCTCCGTTGCGCTCCGCCCGGGACCGCGAGGCGATCCTCGAGGGACTGGTCGATGGCACCCTGACGATCATCAGCAGCGACCACGCACCTCACACGCAGTCCGAGAAGGATGTCGAGTTCGACTACGCTCCGTTCGGCATTGTGGGGCTTGAGACCGAACTGTCGCTGTCGCTGATGGCCCTGGTTCACACGGGGCGCCTTTCCCTGATCGGGACCCTCGCCAAGCTCACCTCGGAGCCCGCGAAGCTCCTGCGCTTCCAGGATGGCCGTGGAGAAATCCGGGTCGGTGGGGTCGCAGACCTCACCCTCTTTGATCCGAATGAGGAGTGGACCTCGTCGCGTGACGACACGGCCAGCAAGTCCTCGAACAACCCCTTCCACGGTTGGCGTCTGCGCGGACGGGTCCTGCACACGATCGTCGGGGGACGACACGTCTGGTCGCTGAGGTCGGCTCGGTGATGGCATTGAAACAAAGCCCTCACCTTCGGGGGCAAATGTAACCTTTGCCGGAGCCTGAGCTGATCCGAGCGATCCAGTCGTGGTGTCGGGCGAACTGAATCCATGACGCGCTCGCCCTCATGGAGCAAAAGGCCATGGACGAATCGGACCTCGCTGAGGAGACACGTATGTACCTGCTGCACCTGGAGGCGGAGGGGTACCATGACTCGGGCGACCATGCCCGGGCGGTGGCGACCTGCGATCGTATCTTGGCCCGTCGGGACGATCCCATTGCCCATGCCAGCCGAGGGCTGGTCTATTGGGCCAAGGGAGATACCCAGCGGGCGGTTGAAAGCTACGAGCAGGCAAAAAGGAGGGGGTCAGCCGACCTTGTCGTCCTCAGGAGTCTCGGAGAGTTGCACAACCGTCGGGGAGAATACGCCCCATGGCCTTGAACTCTCTGCGGGCAGCTGCGGCATTGAATCCGGAGGATGCGCGTACGCTTTGTGCCCTAGGTGTCGCATACCACAACCTCGAGGACTGGCTGCGGGCCTACAAGGCGTTGACCCGACCCGTGGAGTTGGATCCGAAGAACCGGGTGGCTCGACTAGGGAAAACAAAGATCGAGGAGGAATTCGGGCTGTCCGGGGGCAGCTGAACCGTGAGCTCATCGGTACGGGGTATCCCGAACGTGATGGAACCGAGACTGGGCCGACGTGAGCTGTTGTTGTCGCTGAAGTCGGCGACGATCGAAGCGTGCTTCAGCGTCCCGATGCTGAACCTCACGATGCCGAGCTTCCCGTTCGTTATCGCCTTCGCGGTAGCGGCGTTGGGATGGGGTCCGGGGGCGGTCGGGTTGATGGCGGCCCTGCCGCACGTGTGCAACCTGTTCCAGCCGATCCTGGCCACGGCACTGAGGCGCCGCATGTCGCTCCTGCGGATCATGGCGATCGGATTCCTCGTGAATGCGGCGCCCTGGGGTCTGATCAGCCTGCTTCCTTTCCTCCAGCCTTCGCGACGGGGCGTTGCCTTCGCCGTGCTCCTGACCGTTGCAACTCTGGCCAACAGCATCACGTCGGTCGCATGGTCGGCTGCCATCGCCCAAGTGGTGCCGCCCCGGCTCAGCGGTACCTATTTCGGTCGACGCAACCTCATCTTCGGTTTCTGGACCCTCGTCGTGGTCCTGGCGGCGAGCGAGGTTGCCGATAGGGGTGGCAATTCCCTGACGACCTTCGGATGGATCTTCGCGGCAGCGGGTTTGGGACGTCTGGTGGGTTATTTCTTCCTGAGGCGCATGACGTTTCCTGTGTCGGTCTCGCAACGGGAGACCGTGCCGCCCGACTGGCGTGAAATCACCGAGCCCCTGCGCGATACCAACTATCTGAAGCTGGTGGCGTTCGTGGGCTGCTGGGGCTTCCTGCTGAACCTCGGCCAGCCGTTCTACACGGTGTTCCTCCTTGAGGGGCTGCACCGATCGATGGGGGACGTGGGGTTGTTGACGGCGTTGGCAGGTGTCGGCGGCATCCTGACCCTGCGCGGTTGGGGTTTCCTGTGTGACCGCTTTGGCAGCAAACCGGTGCTCTATGTGGCCTCGATCGTCTGGGCGCTGTCGGGACTCGTGTTCTGGAGCCTCGCGGGGGAGCGGTTCTTCTGGCACCTCGCCGTGGCCTATCTGGTCGTGGGAGCCATGACCGCGGGTTTCCAGCTCTGCCAGTTCAATCTCATGCTCAAGCTGGCATCCGCCAACAAGGCCCCATACGTCGCGGCCTTCCTTTCCCTAACGAGTCTCATGACCGCACTCGGCCCGGTCCTGGGCGGATTCCTCCTTCGGGTGCTTCCGGATCGGCTTGGGGTGTTCCTGGGACAAACCATCTGGGACTACCATCTGGTCATTGCCGGCTCGATGGTGGGGTGCCTTCTGTGCGTGCACCTCCTGGACTTCGTCGTGGAGGAGGAGGCGCACCCGACCGAGGCGGTCTGGCGCACGATGCGTCGGATGAGTCCATTCAATCCGATGCTGACCCTCACGAGCACGGCCCAGATGGTCCTGACACCCGGGGGCCTCATTGGTCTGACCCGCCACTCGTGGCGTCAGATCCGGCGTCAGGCCCGTCGCTTGGGCGATGTGGGGGAGGAATTGGCGGAGGGGGGCAGGGAGGTGCTGGCTTCGCCTTTTGCCCGCGAGGGATCCGGGGAAACGAAAAAGGGCGGTCACCCTCGGTGAACCGCCCCTTAAGTCCGGTCTCTCCGGTCTCCGCCGGTCTCCGCCGGTCTCCGCCGGTCTCCGCCGGTTTTCGCCGGTTTTCGCCGTCCGCTCAGGCCTTGGCAGCCTTGGCCTTCAGACCACCCTGGGCCAGCTCGACGAGCTTGGCGAAGGCAGGGCTGTCGGTCGCGGCGAGGTCGGCGATGACCTTGCGGTCTAGCCCACACTGGGCGGCCTTGAGGCCTTCCATGAAGCGGCTGTAGGTGATCCCTGCGGCGCGCGCGGCGGCGTTGATGCGGATCTGCCAGAGATTGCGGTAGGTCCGCTTCTTGGTCTTGCGATCGCGGTAGGCGTACTGGAGACCGTGGTCGACGGCATCGGAGGCGTAACGGTACAGCTTGCTGCGCTTCAGGCGGTAGCCCTTGGCGAGCTGGAGCATCCGTTTACGACGTTTGCGAGAGGCGGGAGCGTTAGTGACGCGCATGGTCGAAAATCAGTGAGGGGTTCGCGGATGACGGATCAGTGCGAGAACGGGAGGCAGGCCTTGATCTTGTAGACGTCGGAGGGATGAAGCTCCTTGTCCTCGCCAAGGCGGCGACGGCGTTTGGCGCTCTTGCCGGACAGCAAGTGACGCATACCGGAATGGCGGGCGAATACCTTGCCCTTGGCGCTTATTTTGAAGCGCTTGGCAACGGACTTCTTGGTCTTGATCCCCTTCGGACGACGCATAACAGGTCTCGGTTTCTCCTCGTTAAAGAGCGCGGAGCATAGAAACGGTGATCTTGGGTGCAAGGTTAAAAACCATTTCATTTTGGTTCCTCCCCGCATTGATGCCTCGAATAGGAGGCGTTGGACCCCGGGGTCAGGTCAATTCGGCGTGCCGCAGCGGTGGGTGCGTCGGCTGCACCCAATGATGCAGAGCACCGCCTCATCCGCGGGTGCAGTTGTGAGGCCTGCCACTGCCGAAAAAGAAGCGCCCCGCCCGGTGGGGCGGGGCGCCTGTGTTCTGGGAGTCGAGACCTGGTCCAAGTCCTCGCCCCCCTACTTTTCTACAGGCACAGATGGTCCGTGGCGAATGTGCTGGGCCCACCGCAATCCTTGTCGAGGCTGCCATCCCCATCGGAGTCCGAGGGGTTGTCGAAGGCGAGGTTGAGGTTGTCGACGAGGGCATTGAGATCCGAGGCGCTGGCGAGCCCAAACGGCACGGTTCCTCCGCTGCCGAGATACAGGTTTGCTGCCTTGAGGACCGCAGCAACCGTCTGCCCATTCAGAGCCGTGGCCGTGGCGTCCGAGATCGGAGTTCCTCCCGTCTGAAGGGTGTCACCCGCCTTGAACCGGCACAGTGTCACCGAGCCGTAGGCCGAATCGCCACATGAGGAAATGTTGAGCGTCAGCGCGGCGGTCTGGCTCGCAAGCCCGCCGCCAGAGCCCATTGTCGTGGGATTCACCTCCGAGCTGATGAATGCTCCCGATGTCCCGCCACCGCCAATGGCTTCCCTCATGGCCAGCAGACCCGTGTCGACCCACTGGTGCTTGCCGCCCTTCCCAATGTCCACATAGGTCTGGGTCAGCTTCCAGGTGTAGGTGAAGGTGCCTTCTCCAATGGTGATCAAACCGCCCCCCGCCGCTGTCACCGGCGTGGTCCCGGTGCCGCCATCGCCTCCGAAGCAGGCCAGTTCAGCTGCAAGGCTCGCAGCGCCCGAAGAGAAATACCCCTGGCTCTTGGTGCAGGGGTCACCGGCCGGAACCAGCTCACAGCAGATGTGGGCCGCGCCAAACTCGCTCCGGCCGCCGCACTCGTGGTCGGCGATTCCGTCGCCATCCCAATCCTTCCCGTCGAACGCGAGGTTCAGCTCGTCGATGAGCTCGTTGAGCGCCGCGGCAGAGCCGAGTCCGTAGGGGACCGTCCCGCCATTGCCCAGATAGGCATTCGCCGCGGCCAGCACCTCGGCCACCGTCTGTCCGTTCAACGCCGCAGCCGTTGCCGCGGAGATGGGTGTGCCTCCATCCTTGAGGACCTCACCGGCGACAAAGCTGCAGAGGAACGCGTTGCCGTAGGCAGCATCCCCGCACGCCGAGAGATTCACCGTCAGGGCCGCCACCTGACTGGCGAGACCGCCACCGGTGCCCATCGATGTTGGATTGTTCACACTGATCGAGAACGACCCCGAAGGGCCATTCCCCCCCAGTGCCGTGCGGAAAGCCACGAGACCGGTGTCGACCCACTGGTATTTGAGCGGGTTCGGATCGAGGTCGACGTACGTCTGGGTGAGTAACCATGTGTACGTGTAGGTGCCTCCACCCAGGGTGACGATGGGGCCGGAATTGGCGGTGATCGCCGTTGGCCCTGTTCCGCCGTCGCCACCGAAGCAGGCCAGCAACGCAGCGAGGCTGGAGGCCCCGTTCGAGAAGAACCCCTGGCTCCGGGTGCAGAACTGGCAGATCCCCGGAATATCGCAGGGAACCGTGGTCGTCGTCCGGGTCGAGCTGAACTCGCTTCGATTGTTGTCGCAGTCCGCGATGGCGTTCACGCGGAACACGTAGGCCGTCCCGCACTTGAGGGGCGACTCGAGGCCCGCCTGTTGTGTGGGGAGGGGGTCGATAGTCCCGCCAATGGTCAGCGTGACGCAGGCACCGGCCGCCAGGCTCCACTCCGGATTCGCACCCGGAAACATCCCGTGCAGCGACCTGGGATCGGTGATGTCAAACCACTTCCCGTCGTCCGCCGTCCCGGCGATGCCGTCCGGCCCAAGGTCCAGCTGCTCGGCGGTCTGCCACTGCAGTAAAAACCCCGCCGGTGCGCCGCTGGCTCCGGCGCAGACGGTGATGACGATGGTGTCGTCGTCCGCCGGCCCAGGAAACTGGAGGGAAGGGGGATTCAATTTGGGCTTGGTGAAAGCCCTCGGTTTGAAGGGAAGGGGCTTAGCCATGAGAGTCACGGTGGCCACCGCCACGAGGAGTATGAGGTGCAGATGGGTTCTGAGATGCATGTGATGGGAACTGGTTGAGGGTGACCGCGCCCCTCGCGCTCCGTGAACCGGGTTGACCGCGGAATCGAAGGGGACGGATCGGGCCGGGTTGGAAGGCACCCGAATGCGCGCCGTATGGCGTCACGCACAACCAGGGATCGGTCGGAGTCTGGTGAAGCTTACGGGCGTAAACCGAACTCGTTTTCGATGCGGGTTGCCCATGGGGCCTGTCACCGTCCCCCAGATCTCCCTTGAATTGAATTTCGCTGAATCAGGTGTCGCCCCACGCTCCCGGCTTGTGCACGCCTCTTGGCAACGATCCATCAGGACACCCCCCTGGCTTGATCCGTTCGCCAGCCGGAGACTCGCTCTGGGAAATCTTCTGTTGGTGGGAGCTGAGACGGATCCCCTACAACGTGGTGGTGGGAGCGGTGGGTGTCATCACGTGCGGAGTGATCCTTGCCGCGGCGGCGATCGTTTCTGAACTCTTCGGCGAGCCTCTTGGGCTGCCGGATCCCCCGATCCTCGGGGTCCTCGGGGTCCTCGCCTACGGCATCGCTGCCAACGTCTGCTACACCGGCGGGTGGGTGGCCGAGTGGGTCGTACGGAAGGTCTGGGCTGAACGGTCCGGGGCGTTCGGCGAGATCAGCTTCGTCCTCGGAACCGTCTTCTCGATCCTGCTGACCCTCGTGCCAGCGATCCTGGTGCTGTTGGCTCTGGTACTCCGACTCCTCCACGCCTGGTGGACCCGCTGCTGAGGGAATTGATGGACGGGGTGCGCTGGGTGGGAACCGCCGGAATCTCAGCGACAGGCTATCCGCCTCCCGGTCGGGTGGTACCTGGTTTTCTCACGGTGCAACCCTAAGCGTCCCCGAATTCCTCTGACGGGATAAGCGACCTTGAACGGTGTGGGGCGACTGACTCGTGGTCTGAAAGTTGGCGCACCGGTTGAGGCCAAGGGCCTCGACGCGTCGAATTGCCAAAAGAAGGAGATAAAACAACAAGTCGGGTAATGCCTGGCCAGAAACCGCTGCTCTGTTGGAGATCCGTGGGCAGTCTCCCGGATTCAGGTGTGGCAGGCGTATCCACACTCGGTTGGCTGGGGGACGTGAACATGAGCCTTTCTGATTCGGATGCGAAGCCATGTACTTTCTAGCCCTAAAAATGCTGGTGGGTGACCGCGCGAGGTACCTCGGCATCGTCATCGGCCTGACGTTTGCGTCATTCCTAGTCACATGGCCTGCGACCGTTTTCAGCGGTGTCATGAACCGAACGTTCAGTTTTGTGACAGATGTGGGCCTTCCCGACCTGTGGATTGTCGATCCCCAGGTGCAATACATCGAAGACATCAAGCCTTTGCGGGATACCGAGGTGCTACGAGTCCGTGGCATCGAAGGTGTTCAGTGGGCCGTGGGCCTCTACAAGGGCTCGCTCCGTGCCCGGCTGGAGGGAGGAACCTACCAGAGCTGCATGGTGGTCGGCCTGGACGATGCGACCCTCATCGGTGGCCCCCCAACGATGGTCGATGGTGATTTGTCAGATTTGCGCCGCGCTGATGGGATCATAGTCGACGAAGCCAGTGCCCGCGGGAAACTGGCACACCGTCTTCCAGGTGGTTGGCGCGTCCCATTGGGGCTGGGCGACACCCTCGAATTGAATGACCACCGCTGCGTTGTGGTCGGCATCTGCAGGATCACCCAGACGTTTCAGAACGTCCCAGTGATTTTCACCACCTACTCGAGGGCCACGACCATCGCACCTCATGAGCGAAAACTGCTGTCCTTCGTTTTGGCCAAGGCCAAGCCGGGGACAGATCTACAGGATCTGTGCACCCGTATTCGCTCGACGACTGGGCTGAGCGCCTACACCCGCGATGAATTCAAGAAACTCACCTTCTGGTACTTCCTCAAGTACACCCCAATGCCCATCAATTTTCTGACCATAACCACCCTTGGATTCGTCATTGGCATCGCGATCTCAGGTCTCACCTTCTACAACTTCACGCTCGATAACCTGCGCTACTTTGGAACGTTCAAGGCGATGGGAGCGACCAACAGGAAGTTGCTCCACATGATCTTCCTGCAGGCGGCGACGGTGGGGTCGATCGGCTACGGATTGGGCGTTGGGGGGGCGGCCGGGTGGGGCGGATTGCTCGCCGGCCGGACGCAAATCGCGTTCCACTTTGCATGGCTGATGCTGCTCTCGAGCGCCGCCGCCGTGTTGATCATCTGCCTGACCTCCGCCGCATGGAGCATTCGCAGGGTCATGAGGCTTGAGCCGGCGGTGGTTTTCAGGTCCTAGGACGCCTTTCCATGGAGCTTCCCACCGCGCAAACCAGCGACGACGGAACCATGGCTGTTCGATGCTGTGGGGTGGCGAAAACCTACGGTCGCGGCTCGACGGCTGTTCAGGCCTTGCGGGGCGTTGATTTGGAGGTTCACGCAGGTGAATTGCTCATGCTCGTCGGGCCGTCCGGCTGCGGAAAAACCACCTTCATTTCCATCATTGCCGGAGTCCTGGGCAGGGATGGCGGCGACTGCACGGTTTTCGGCTGCGATTATCGAGACATGAAGGAACTTGAAACGACCGAGTTTAGAGGTCGGAACATAGGGTTCGTATTTCAGGCGTTTAATCTGATTCCGACCCTGACCGCTGCTGAGAATGCAGCTGCGCCGCTTCTCATAAACGGCGCTTCTCGGCGGGGAGCCGTTCAGCGTGCGATGGAGGTCCTGAGCAAGGTCGGATTCGACGACCGGATGATGCGATCCCGTCCTCAGGATTTGTCGGGTGGCCAGCACCAGCGTGTCGCGATCGCGCGGGCGATGGTCCACAATCCGCGGCTGATTGTTTGTGACGAACCTACCAGTGCCCTCGATGGCGAAACCGGCCGAAAGGTCATGCGGATGATGCGGGAAGTCGCCTTGGACAAGGACCGCGCGTTGGTGGTCGTCACCCACGATGAACGCATCTTTGGATTTGCAGACCGGATTGCGCGAATGGAAGACGGTCGCATCACCAGGATTGGGAAGCCGGCTCCAGTAGCAGATTTGCCCCCTCTGTTCCTATAGGAGCCTTATGTTCCGTACGTACCTGCTGCCCATACTCGCATTGGCGGGAATCGGACTCGGCATCTCCGCAGCGTTCCGCAGCGCTAGAACGGTTCCTCCTGGAACCCCGATTTCCGAAGCTCCTCATCCCCCTTACCAGAGTTTCATCGCGGGCGCGGGTCTTGTGGAAGCGTCTTCCGAGAACATTTCCATCGGAACCCACATCTCGGGAATTGTGTCTCGAATCTACGTGCGGATTGGCGACGCCGTGGCCGCGGGCGATCCCTTGTTCACCATCGACGACCGACCAACCCGTGCTGAAATCCTGGCCCGCGAGGCGGGCATCCTGGTGGCCGAAGCGGATGTTGCCAACACCCGGTATGAGATGACGCTGGCCGAGGCGCTGGCCGCTGAAAAAATCATGGCGGTTGAGCAGAGGGAGCTCAGCCGCTTTGCACTGCAGAAAGCTGAAGCGCAGTTGGCGCTGGCCCAGGCCAACCTGAAATCGGCCGAAACGGAACTCGAACGCCTTACCGTTCGGGCGCCGGTTGACGGTCAAATATTGCAACTCAAGGTGCACCTTGGGGAATTCGCATCCGCAGGAATGCCGACACAACCGCTTATCCTGCTCGGGAATGTCACGCCTTTGAATGTGCGCGTGGACGTCGATGAGAACGACGCTTGGCGGGTGCGCCCTGGTGCCGAAGCAATCGCCTACCTTCGTGGCAACAAGCAGATCCATACGGCTCTCCGATTTGTGCACTTCGAACCCGATGTCGTACCGAAGAAATCGCTCACTGGTGAAAGCACCGAGCGGGTCGATACGCGTGTGCTGCAGGTGATCTTCAGTTTTGATCGCGGCACCCTCCCGATTTTTGTCGGACAGCAAATGGATGTCTTTATTGATGCGGGTGCTTTGGGGTCCGGCGACATGAGGGAAGAGACCCCTGCTGGTTTTAAATGGCCAACGCCCGAGGTCGAAGGCGGCCGATGATTGCGAAATGAGGATTTCTCAATCGGTGAATGCCGGTGCTGAACCCTACCCCCTCTTGCGACGTCGCTTATTTCGCCTTGGAGACTTCCGGAGGCTGGATGGAAAGGCGTAAAGAAGTGGTGCACCTGGCAGGACTTGAACCTGCAACCTTCTGATCCG
>SXGQ01648935.1_pt1 | contig 12060 bp, 5 predicted proteins | sample 3178371 | NCBI WGS metagenome assembly SXGQ01 (sample SAMN11356859, study PRJNA531348) | freshwater metagenome | isolation source: freshwater sample F1-20 | place: China: Fuxian Lake, Yuxi | collected 2017-12-25 | reverse complement strand
GCCTATCCAGGCCGCTGCAAGCCGCTGCAGCGCATCGGGGGTCTTGGCGGACAGGCACAACAGGTTGACGCCATTTATGGCGCTTTCATATCCCTGTCTTGTTCTGACGCTGTCTTGGAATGCGGCCTCGACGATCAAATGCGCGTTGGTGCCGCTAAAGCCGAAGGCGCTGATCCCCGCCCGGGCCGGTCGGTCACGCGTGGGCCATGGGCGCGCCTCCGTCACGATTCGGATGGGCAGGTCGGCCCATGCAATGTGCGGGTTGGGGCTGGTCAGTTGGCGATGGGCCGGGATGCGCGCGTGTGCGAACGCGAGGAGCACTTTGGCCAGCGAGGCCATGCCGGCGGCGGGCTCCAGGTGCCCGATGTTGGTCTTCACCGATCCGACGAGCAGCGGATCTTCGGAGGATCGATGCTGTCCGTACGCGTGTGCCAGCGCTTCGATCTCGATGGGGTCACCCAACGCGGTCCCGGTACCGTGGGCCTCGACGTAATCCACGTCGGCCGGCGACACGGTCGCCCATTCGAGCGCCCGCTTGATGACGGCGGCTTGGGCCAGACTGCTGGGCACGGTGAGTCCGCCACTCGGGCCATCCTGATTGACCGCCGATCCGCGAATGATCCCGAGGATCCGGTCGCCAGCCGCCTCGGCGTCGTCGAGGCGTCGCAGCACCACCACGCCGCACCCTTCGCCGCGCGCGTACCCATCGGCCTGCGCGTCGAAGGTCTTGCACCGGCCGTCGGGCGAGAGCATGTGTGCCTGCGCAAACGACGCCATCACCTCGGGGGACAGCATCAGCTGCACGCCACCGGCAAGCGCCAGGTCACACTCGCGATCGCGGAGCGACCGACAGGCGAGATGCACCGCCACGAGCGACGACGAACACGCGGTATCCACGGCCATCGCCGGACCGCACGCGCCGAGGAGAAAGGCGAGACGCCCGGGGATCATGTTGAGCGCGCTGCCGGTGCCGGCGTAGGGGCCGAGCTCCGCCATTCGGTCTACCAGGCGGACCGCGTGATCGAAGCAGGTAACGCCCACGAACACTCCGGTGGACGACCCGTACACCGACGGCGGCGCAATGCCGGCATCTTCGAGGGCATGCCAGGCGGTCTCCAGCAGCATGCGCTGCTGTGGATCCATCGCGCGCGCCTCTCGAGGCGAAATGCCGAAGAACCCAGCGTCGAACTCGTCGACCCGCGCCAGAAAACCGCCGCGCCGCACCGCGGGCGCGGATGACGCCGCCGGATCATGCGCCCAGCGATCCGTCGGGACGTCGACGGTGGCATCGCGTGCCTCGTCCAGCAGCGACCAAAAAGCGTCCGGCGTGTTCGCGTGGCCGGGAAACCGACAGCCGAGGCCGACCACGGCGATCGGGGTCGCCTCGTTCGCACGCTGTGCGCGAAGCGCGGCGAGTTCCGTTCGCTGCCGAACGATTTCGTCGAGCGCCCGTTGCAGGAGGTCGTTCGTACTCATGGCCGACCGGTTTCGAGGGCAGCCCGCAGCATGGCTTCGATGTCCGAGGCATCGGTGTCCGAGGTATCGGTGGACGGGCGCTCGGTTGGCAGCAGGGTGAGCAGGTGATCGACCAGCGTTTCGAGTGTGGGATAGGTGAACAGCACCGTGGGCTTGAGCCCGATGCCGAGCTCCTGCTCCAGGCGATCCCGCAGCTCCAGTGCGAGAATGGAATCGAGCCCCAAGTCGAACAGCGGTTGACGTGGCGGAATGGGATCGTCGGCCGCACGCTTGAGCGTCTCCCCGAGCGCGCGCGCGAGATGGGCGAAGAGCCACGCATGTCGGGCGGCGCCGGCGCCGGGGATGATCGCCGTCGCGGTACGCGATGGCGCACGCGGCGGCAATGGCGCGGAGTCGCGCGTTGGCGCCGGGGCCGGTGTCCGCTCCACTGCCTGCTCCACTGCCTGCTCCACTGCCTGCTCCACTGCCTGCTCCACTGCCTGCTCTACCGCCTGCTCCTGCACCGAGGCCCGTACCAACGCCCGCACGAGCGGCAGTCGCGCGGCAAGGGGGTCGGCCTGGCCCAGTCGGCGCCAATCCACCTGCGCGACGATCAGCGACGCTGCGCCCCTCGCCGGCAGCTGCCGAACGAGTGATAGCGCGATGGCCGGACGCAGGGGCGATATCCCCAGCGATGCCAGCTGTGCGTGGGCGGCCCGACCGTAGCTCGTGGCCGAATGGCCCACTTCGGCCCACGGGCCCCAATTGATGCTGCGAACGGCCTGCCCCCGCGCGTGCCCCGCGGCGGCGAGGCCGTCGAGATAGGCGTTCGCCGCCGCGTAGCTGGCCTGCCCGGGGGCGGGAAGGAGGGCCGAAACCGACGAAAACAACACCAGCGAACCGACGCCATGCCGCTCGGCCAGCTGCCGCAGCAGCCAGCCACCCTTCACCTTGGCGGCGAGGACCCGCTCGATACGGGCGGTATCCTGCTGGTCGAGCTTCGCATCGTCGAGCACACCGGCCGCGTGGTACACGGTGGTCACAGGGCGCCCGTCGGTGCGCAGCCGTTCGAAGCACGCCTCGAGCGCCGCGCCGTCGGTGACGTCGATGGCATGGACGGCAAGGCGGGCGCCCCGCGCGTCGGCGAGCGCCTGCAGCGCGCGGAAGTCGACACGGTTGGAGGCCGTCTCAGGGGTGCGTGCCAGCAGCACCAAGTCGCGGACTCCGTTCTCGACGAGGGCGCCAGCCAGGGCGAGTCCGATCCCACCGGTTCCGCCGGTGATCATCACGGTTCCGTCGCGGACAACCGTGCCTTCCGGCGGCGGCGGTGCGACACGACCGAGGCGTGGCACGAGGACGGACTCACCGCGGAGCGCCGCCATGTCATCCTCGGGCGGGGCGCGAAGCACGCGGGTGATCGCGTCACCACCCGTTGCCACCGGCCGCGCCGGGTCGAGATCGAGCAGCATGGCCAGCTGACCCGGATGCTCTACCTGCAGGGCGCGTCCCACGCCCCAGATGGCGGCCGACGCCGGGGATACCGGTTCATCGGGTTGCACCGCCACGCCGCCGCGCGTGACGTACAGCACCGGTGCGGCTCCGTCCCGTCCCGCGGCGCGGGCGGTGGCGATGGCGGCCGAGATGCGCGTCATGGCCGTGTCGGCGTCGCACTCGTGCCCCTCGACTGTCGAGCCCTCGGCGGCACGAAGGTCGAGCACCAGCGCCGGACCCTCGTCGGACACGGCCCCCCCGATCGCCGCGATGGCGGTGCGCACGCTCTGCGCCAGCGGACCAGCCGGCGCGTCGGTGAGGAGCTGCACCGGCATGGGCAGCGCCGGCCGTGTGCTGTTTGGTGCCTCCCAATGGCGGGCGTAGCACAGGTCGTCGAGCGGACGGTCGGTGGCGAGTCGGCGCAGCCGATCCAGATGCTGCAACGTGGCCCGCACCCGCGAAGGCGCCGGCCCGAAGTCCAGCAGACAGGCCACTTCGTTCACCCCGATCGCCTCCAGCCGCTGCACCAACGGCAAGCAGGACTCCGGCGTGCCGATCAGCCCCCGCTGTTCAGCGAATCGATCGTACAGAAAATTGATGAACTCTGCCCGATCGTCTCCTGTCAGCGTCGACAGGTCGATCTCCTGACCACGGCTCTTGGCGAGCCCGCGCAGCAATCCGAGATTGGCCTCGATGTACTGGCAGAAGGGCGCGCGGGCCTCTTCGCGAATCGTCTCGCGGTCCTCGCCAACGAAGGTGTGGATCATGACCGTGACCTGTCCCGTGGCGGGGTCGAGACCGGCCGCGGCGCGAGCACGGCGATAGCGGGCAATCTTGGCCGCCAGCGCGTCCACATCCTGATCGAGGATGTGCGTGAGGAGGTTGGCGCCGGCGGCGCCCGCCCGCTCGAACGAGTCCGGATTGGCTGCTGCCGTGATCCATACCGGGCATTCCGTTTGAATGGGGCGCGGCAGGGTGGTGACCGACGTCTGCTCCCCCAGGCCGTTGCTTCCCACCCACGGCTCGCCGCGCCAGAGGGCCCGCACCGTGTGCAGTGTGCGGTGCAACTCCGCCTGTCGATCCGCGTATCGCTCGGGGGCGAGGGCGAAGTCGTCGGGGTGCCAGCCCGTGGCGAGCGAAAAGCCCGCGCGGCCGTTGGAGAGACGGTCCACGACCGCCCAGTCTTCGGCAATCCGCGCCGGATGATGCAACGGCGCCACCACGCTGCCGGCGTGCAGGCGCACCCGTTTCGTGCACATGGCGAGGGCACCGTGCAGGATGGCGGGGGCCGGATACGCGCCGCCCAACGGGGTAAAGTGCCGCTCAGGCAGCCAGACACTGCTGAACCCCCGTTCGTCGGCGAAACGCGCCACGTCGAGCAACAGGTTGTACCCGTCGGCGGCAAGGGCGTCGACGTTTGCTGCAAAGAACATCACCCCGAACCGGATACCCCCCGCTCGCGGTTGGTCGTCCAAGGGGTGCTGGGCCGGCGTCCCGGAGGACTGCTGCCGGGGGACGGGCGAGTCGGGGGCGGACCCGTCGGCCGCCGGCAGCCAATGCCGTACCGGTTCGAAGGGATACGTCGGGGCATCGGGTCGCCGCGCCGCCAACGGATACAGCGCGCGCCAGTCGACGAGGTCACCGTTCAGAAAGCGTGTGGCGGCGTCCTGCTCCGCCATCGACAGCTGGGTGACGTCACCCAGTGCGCCGGCGATCCGCCCATGCGGGGGCGCGTCCTGACGCAGCAGATCGACCGCTTCGGCGGCGGTGCGGGCGACCACGGTCAACCGCTCGGTCCAGAGTCCGCGTGTGCTGCACCAGCTGTGCGCCAGCGGCGCCAGTGGCACGTCGCCCTGCGCCTCCAACCACGCGATCATGCGCTGCACGAGTGCGCGGAGCGCGGCCGGGGTGCGCGCGCTGAGGGCGAGTACGGCGTGGGCCGGGCGGTCGGGGAGGGTGTGGTGCGCTCCCTCGACGGACACCACCTCGGTTGACGGCGCGCCTTCGACAATCACATGCACGTTGGTGCCGCCGAACCCGAAGGCGCTCACGCCGGCGAGGCGGCGTCCGGCCGGCCATGGCTGCGCTTCGGACGGAATGGCCAGCGTCTCGCCCAGCGTGATCCGCGGATTGAGCGTTTCCACTCCCGGTTGCGGCGGAATCACGCCGTGACGGAGCGCCAGCACCACCTTGCACAGGCCGGCGAGGCCAGCGGCCGCCTCGAGATGGCCGATGTTCGCTTTGGTCGATGTGATGAAGCAGCGTGATGACCGCGGGGTGGCGTCGAGCACCGCGGCGAGCGCCTGCACTTCGATCGGATCACCCAGTGCGGTGCCGGTGCCGTGTGTTTCCACCAGCTGCACGGCAGCCGGGGTCACGCTGGCCCGTTGCAGGGCTTCACGCACGACGGCGGTCTGTGCCGGACCGTTCGGGGCGGTCAGCCCGTGCGTGCGCCCATCCTGATTCACGGCGCTGCCGCGCAGCAGCGCCCACACCGTGTCGCCGTCGCGTTGGGCATCGGCGAGTCGCTTGAGCACAACCACCACGGCGCCTTCACCACGCACGTAGCCATCGGCGGCCGCATCGAAGGTGCGGCAGCGGCGCGCCGGCGAGAGCATCCCCGCGCGGGTAAATGCAGTGGTGAGGTCCGGCAGCAGCTGCACGTTCACGCCGCCCACCAGTGCCGTGTCGATGACGCCGGTACGCAGCGCCTCGCACCCCTGGTGCACCGCGACGAGCGAGGAGGAGCACGCGGTGTCCACCGCCCAGCTCGGGCCTCGCAGATCGAACAGATACGACAGGCGGTTGGCCACGACGCTGGAGGCGTTGCCGGTGGCGGCATGGGCTTCGGCCGTGTGGCCGCCGCGCGCGGCCAACCGCGCGTAATCGCCGGCGCTTACGCCCACGAACACCCCGGTGCGCGTACCCGCGAGCGACGACGGCACCATGCCCGCCCGTTCGAGCGCTTCCCACGTGACTTCGCACAGCAGTCGCTGTTGCGGATCCATCAGCCCTGCTTCGTGCGGCGAGATGCCGAAGCAGGCGGCATCGAAGCGCGAGACGTCGGCGAGATAGCCGCCGAGGCCGAGCGCAGGATCACGATCGGCGGGCGGGGCCGTGATGGCGTGCTCGCCCCGCTCCAGCAGCGACCAGAAGGCCTCGGGAGAATCTGCCCCCGGCATCCGGCACGCGAGGCCCACGATCGCAATGGCGTCGTCATCGCTGCGAGCAGTGCTGCCGGCGGTGCTGCCGCCAGCGAGCGCAGCGGTGCGCGCCGTCGCCCCGGTGAGATGTGAAGCCAGCGCGTCGATGGTGGGGTAGTCGTACGCGATCGTCGCCGGCAGCTCGCGGCCGAGCCGCTGCTGCAGTGCACCGGCGAGCGCCACGGTCTGCACGGAGTCGAAGCCGAACTGGCTGAGCGGTGCCTGCGCGTCGACGGTCGCTGGTGCGCGATGCGTGAGCGCGGCGACCTGCTCCACGAGCCACGCACGCAGCGCGTCCTGGGTGGGGGCCGCCAGCGTGGAGGGCGAACCGGACGCTGCGGCCGGATCATCCGGCGCGTGCGCCTGCCATTGGGCCACGACGTCGAGTTGCTGCTGCTGGTAGTCCAGCCGGCACCGCCGCCGCTGCACTTTGCCGCTCGACGTGCGTGGCAGCGTGGTGGTCCTCACCAGCACCACCACATCCGGTGCGACCTCGTGGTCGGTGGCCACGCGTGCGCGTATCTGATCGATGATGCGCTGATGATCGCCGCGCATCAGTACGCGTGGCAACTCGACCACCACGACCACCTGTTCGCGCCGGCCGTCGTCGAGTCCGAACGCGATGCACATCTCCGCCCGGAGTCCGGCCACGGCCTCGCTGGCGCTGGCTTCGAGGTCCTGCGGATAGCAGTTGCGGCCGCGGACGATGATCAGGTCCTTTTCACGACCGGTCACGAACAGGTGCCCGCCGGACATGATCCCGAGATCGCCGGTGCGGTAGTAGCGGGCGCCATCATCGTGCGCGAGCGCGACACCAAACACTTCCGCCGTGGCCGCCGGGTTGTTGAAATACCCCGCGGCGATCGCGGGGCTGGAGGCCCAGATCTCTCCCTCGATCCCCTCGTCGCACGCCACGCGCGTGACCGGGTTGACGATGCGGATGGTGGCGCGGTCGAAGGCGTGACCACACGACACCAGCTGGCGGTTCCCGTGGCGATGGAAGGTTGGCGCGGTACCGGCCCCCTGGATCGTCAGGAAGAGCACGGTTTCTGCCATGCCGTAGGTCGGCTGCATCTGCTCCGGGCGAAAGCGCGCGGGGGCAAACGCCTCGATGAACCGGCGCACGGTGTCCTCGCGCACCGGCTCGGCGCCGTTGTACGCCATGGTCCACGACGAAAGATCGAGCTGCGCTCGCTCTTCGGGCGTGGTGCGCGCCAGGCAGAGCTCATACGCCGAGTTGGGGGCGCCCGAAACGGTGCCGCGGTAGGTCGACACGGCTTCGAGCCAGCGCAGCGGGCGCTGGACGAACGCCGCGGGGGCCATGAGCACGACGGAGGCCCCGCGATACAGGGGGGCGAGGATCTGGCCAATCAGCCCCATGTCATGGAACAGCGGGAGCCAACCCACGAAAACCGACTTCTCGCTCACGGAGAAAGCGAGGCAGATCGTGTCGAGGTTGTGCAGCAGATTGGCGTGCGAGACCATCACCCCCTTGGGGGTACCCGTCGATCCCGAGGTGTACTGCAGGAACGCCAGCGTGTCGGGAGTGGGCCAGGCGGGCGACCACGGCACCGGCGTGATCGCCTCGTCGTCGGCGGTCGCGGCCACCGCAATGACCGGCAGTCGTCTCTGCGAGCCCGATATCTCCGGGAGTGTTCCGGCCGCGTCTGCCGTACTGAGTATCACCCGTGCGTCGGCGTCGTCCACGATGGCGCTCACCCGCTCGGCGCCCCGGTTCCTGCGTGGCGGATAGGCGGGGACCGCCACCATCCCGGCATAGAGGCAACCGATGAACCCGCGAATGAAATCGAGCCCCGGCGGGAACAACAGCAGGACCCGATCGCCCGGTTCCGCCTGCGCTGACAACGCCGCGGCCACGGCTCGCGCGTCTCGGTCGAGCTCGGCAAAGGTGCAGCTGTCCGAGGGGGTGTCGCCGTTTTCGAGGAACGTGAGGCACTGCTTGTCGGGGGTGCGGCGCACATGCCCGAGTAACGCGTCGAGCGCAGTCCGGGGGGCTCGCGATGTGGTCATGCGCTGCCCTCCCGCACGAATTCATCGGTGATCACACGATCGTTGTCGAAGGCGGCCGTCATCTGCAGGGTCGAGCGATCGCTAACCCGATGGAAGTGCACGGCAGCAGGTAGCCCCTCGACGACGGCTGAGGGGTCGTCTCCGTTGGAAATGAGCCGGGACACGACGCCGTCGGCGTGCTGCAGGTAGAGCGTCGCGCCATCGGTGGTGACGGTCACCCGTCGGTCCGAGCGAACGCCCCGATAGGTTCCGAGGCACGCCAGCAGCACCGACACCGAGGGTCGAATGGGGGTCCAGTCGGGGGCGGCCACGAGGGTGGCCACCTGCTCCTGCATCCCCGACCAATCCGCCCCGTGTCGGACGCAGGTGGCCGCCGCCAGCGGCCATCGGGCCATCAGCTGGCCGATAACGGCGTGCTGGTGCTCCCAGAAGGCGAGCACCAGTGGCGACACCCCGTCGCCTTCCGGGGCCGTGAGGGGGGCGCCCACCCCGGCCCCGTGCCGCCACTCGGTGGCAAACGGGCTCTGCTCCAGCATACGGTGCATCGCGTAGCCCCACTGCGAGCCCCGGTGCGCGCCAAGGGCACCGAGGTGCTGGGGAATGGACCCGGGGCTGAGGTACACGAGCGAGCTGTCGTGGGCCCGGATCGCCGCCGCGATCGCGTCCATGGTTTCGCAGATGCGATCAAACGGGGTCCGCATCGCGAGCAACATGCCCAGGCCGAGATTCAGGAGGGTGCCGTCGAGGATCACGATCTCCCCCGGCTTCCCCTCGTCGAGGCGTTGCCATCCCGCGATCAGTCGCTCGGCCAGCGGCCGGCCATCCTGATGGCGAAGCTCCGCCAAGTGCCGGAACGAAAACACCGGGTGCGCCACATCGCGCTCATGGAACCAGCGCACCGTGTGCCCCGCACCGCGGTAGCGGAGCGCCAGATGCTGGGCCGTTACGGATTTTCCGGTTCCCGGAAGCCCGTCGATCAGGATCAGGCGCATGGGACACGGCGCACGTCGGCACAGAGGCGAGTTGGCGGATTTTGGCGGAAAGTGGTACTTTGCGCAGACTCAGCATCGCCGAGCAACTTCGCGTGAGCACGCCGTGCGCTGGGAACCACTTTTTTGGGAGCTGTGATGTCCGAGAATACCGAAGCCGCCAACAACATTGTCAGCAAGTACACGCTGTACGCGGCCGGAGCCGGTTTGGTCCCCGTTCCCGTGGTCGACGTGGCCGCCCTCGCGGCGGTGAACCTTGCCATGCTGCAGGACATCGCGAAGCACTTCGGCGCCGACTTCACCGAGGAGTGGGGCAAGAGTACGGTCGCCGCCTTGCTGGGTGGCTTGACCGCCGCGTCGCTGGCGAAGTCGCGCGGCGCCGCCCAGGTGCTGCGGGTCATTCCGCTCGTGGGCCAGGCGATGGCGTCGGTCTCGATGTCGCTCTTCGGCGCCGCGGCCACGTACGCTGTGGGGCGCGTGTTCGTGGCGCACTTCGCCGGCGGCGGCACGATGCTTTCCTTCGATGTGCAGAAGGCCAAGCAGTCGGTGTCCGAGCAGTACGCCAAGGGCAAGAGCGCCGTGGGCCGGCAGCTTGCCAAGGGGAAGGCCATGTTCTCGAAGAGCGCAGGGGAGACGGACGCTACGGCGCACGTCGAGGCGGATGCCACGGGAATGACCCCTGCGCCCGTTCCCGCCTGACCGATCGGCGGCTGCGTGACCCCCGTCATGACGCGAGCGTGGCGGGGGGAAGGACATCCGGAATAGCCAACGTCGCCACGTAGCCGGGAATGTCGGTCACCGCGTGCAACTGCCAGCGCTGACCGGCGTGCTCGGCGTAGCCGCATCGATGTTGGTCGGGCAGAAATACCGCCACGGTGCGTGGGTCGGCCTGCAGCCCCACCCCGAGTGCCTTGAGGACCGCCTCTTTGCCGGTCCACAGCGACAGGAAACGCGCGGTGCGCTCGTGATCCGGGAGTGCGCGGATGGCCGCGCCCTCGGCGCCGGTACAGGCGACTGGCACCAACGCATCGACGTCTAGCAGCTGCCGATCCACGGGCTCGATGTCGATGCCGACCGGCCCGGCGGTGCGCAGTGCGACCACCGCTACCGCACCGGCATGGCTGATCGAGCACCCCACCTCGGGGTGCCCCGCGATGAGCGGCGCGCCCGCTTCGGTGCGTTCGATGGTGACTTCACTCGGAGATACGCCGCCCCACTGCGCTACGAGCGTACGCAACAGATCGCGTGCGGCAACGAAGGCCGCGCGCACGGCCGGCACAGGAAAGGCAGCGGCCCGGTGGACTTCTCCGGGCGCCAAGCGCTCGCGCCATTGGCCGCTGGCATCGTGGTCGTCGGAGGTCAGCTCCCGCCATCGCCATACCGTACCACAGACGGTCATGCCGCCCCCTTCGGCGGCACCGGACCGCGCGTTCACCGCTGCAACTGCAGCCCGATCATGACCTTGTTGAACGTCGGGCGGATCGGGTCCACCAGACCGGAATCATAGCGCCGGTTGTACACCACATTCACGCCAAGATGTGCCGAGAGCTGGCCGCTCAGGGTGATCGTACTGGCGTGCTGGCGACGACCGGAAATTTCGGTCCACAGCAGGTTTTGCGACAGCTGAATCGTGGGCGAGATCTTGAGCGACAGCGATTCATAGAATCCGCCACCGATCCCACTGACGGTGACGGCCCCGTTCGACGCCAGCTCGGCTTCCTCGGTCGCATTGGCATACGCGAAGGCGGCCCCGGGGGCGATGAACAACCGCACGCGCTTGGACCTCACCAGTACTCGCCCCACGCCAATGTGCTGCGTGAACCGTGCGTCGATTTCCTGCGGTCGGTTCCGCTCGGCTACCGTCTGCAGCACCAAGCGGTAATTCGCCGTCAGTACGCGGTTCGCGGTGATGTTGAGCATCTGGTCGTTGGAGGCCGCCGGGTTGGGATTCTGCCGCTGGTAATTCAGCTGCAGGCCAACGGTCACCGATGAGTTGGGGGACGAGCGCTCGAGCGACATCCCCGCACTGCCTCCGATCACCGCGCCCACCTCGTCGCGTGCGACCTCGGACATGTACTGGTAGCCCACTTCGAAGCGGCGGCTCCAGCGGACGCTCGGCGTGTTGTCGCCACCCAGTGTGGGGACCGTGGCCAGCGCGCTCTTGGCGTCGTTCTCGGCCGCCGTTATCGCTGTCACCGCGCTGCGGGCCACCGCCACGCGCCCAACGGCATCACTCAGAAAGATCACCGAGTCTGCGGTCTGGCTGGTGACCCGACCGCGCAGGATCGAGCCGTCTTCGAGGCGGAGGACCACGACGGCTGCCGTGTCCACGGGGAGGGCCTGCGCATGGGCACGCTGCGCGGCCGGGAAGCTCAACAATGCGGCGAACAATGCCGCCCGGAGTGCTGTAGAGGTTTTCACAGCCATAACCTAATCCGGAAGCGTCTGCTTGACCAGAAAGGATGAGCCCGGTATCTCATGACCATGACATCCTCCGGGTTCCTCCTCGACATCCCCGCATCGGCGGCTCTCACGGCGCCATCCGACATCTTCACGCGGCGGGAGTCGAATGTGCGGAGCTACTGCCGCAGCTTTCCGGCGGTGTTTGCCAAGTCGCGCGGTGCCACCATGTGGGACGAAGACGGGCGGGCCTACATCGACTTCTTCGCCGGCGCCGGCACGGTGAACTACGGCCACAATGAGCCGCGGTTGGTGCAGGCGGTGGTCGAGTATCTCTCCGGTGACGGTATCGTGCACTCGCTCGACTTGCACACGGTGGCCAAGCGCACGTTCCTCGAGGAATTCGAGCGCACGGTCCTGGAGCCGAGGGGGATGGCGCACCGCGTGCAGTGCCCCGGTCCCACCGGCACGAATGCGGTGGAGGCCGCCCT
>SXGQ01220377.1_pt1 | contig 12060 bp, 7 predicted proteins | sample 3178371 | NCBI WGS metagenome assembly SXGQ01 (sample SAMN11356859, study PRJNA531348) | freshwater metagenome | isolation source: freshwater sample F1-20 | place: China: Fuxian Lake, Yuxi | collected 2017-12-25 | reverse complement strand
CGGCGCCCGCGTGACGGTCGAGGGCACCGCGCTCGTGGCGTTCGCCGACGCGGCGGGCGAATACGCGCTGGCCGAAGTGCCAGCCGGTCGCCGCCGCCTGCTCTTCAGCTACGTGGGCTACGCGGAGGTCCCGCGCGAGATCGCGGTCGAGGACGGCCGCGCGACGCGGCTCGACGTGGCCTTCGGGGGCGACGTGGTCGCGCTTGAGAAATTCGTGATCACCGGCAGCACGGTGGGCGCCGCGCGCGCGCTGAACCAGCAGCGCGCCGCCGACACGCTCACGAGCATCATCGCCTCGGACGAAATCGGCCGCTTTGCGGACCAGAATGTCGCGGAGACGATGCAGCGCATCCCGGGACTCGCGCTCTATCGCGACCAGGGCGAAGGGCGTTTCATCGTGGTTCGCGGCATCCGGCCCGACCTGAACAGCGTGCGGCTGAACGGCGTCTCCCTCGCCACGCCTGAGCGGGGCGACCGCGTCGTCGCGCTGGACGTGCTCCCGACGGACGCGCTGGCGGCGGTGGAGGTGACGAAGGTGCCCACGCCGGACCTGGACGCGGACGGCCTGGGAGGCAGCATCAACGTGCGGACCCGCAGCGCGTTCGACGCGGAAGGCCGGCAGATCCAAGCTACGGCGCAAGGCCAGTACAACCACCTGGCGGAACGCCACAGCAGCAAGTTCAGCTTCACCTACGCGGACCGGTTCGCCGACGGCAAGGTGGGCTTCATTTTCTCGCCCAACTGGCAGGCGCGCCGATTCGGCACGAACAACTTCGAGGAGGACGGTGGCTACGAGGCGCGACCGGTTCCCGGGGCTCCGGCCGGCACGACCGCCCCGCTGCTGCTGGGAGCGGCGTTCCGCGAGTATGAGATCACCCGCACACGCTACGGCGCCAGTTCCGCCCTGGAGTACCGGCCCGATGCCGGCACCATCATCTACCTGCGAGGCACCTTCTCCCAGTTCAACGACCACGAGATCCGCTACGTTTACACCCTGCCGTTCGCAGAGGGCACGGTGGCGGCGCTCTCGTCGAACGGCGCGACGGTGACAAACCTCCGGCGCGAGCGGCACGACATGCGCTACCGCCAGAAGGACCAGAGCATCATCGCGACGGTCGCGGGTTTCGAGAAGACGATAGGCCCCTGGCAGTTGGACGGCCGCGCCGGCTGGTCCAAGGGCGAGGAGGAGCGGCCGGACGAGCTGACGGTGCGTTTCCGCAAGGCCGCCCGCACCAGCACGTGGACCTATTCCTTCGCGCCCGGCCTGTACGCGCCGACGTTCACCGTCGCGGGCGCCAACATCGCCGATCCCTTGCTCTACACCGAGATCAGCCGCTTCCGCCTGGTTAATTCCCCGGGCGCGGAGACCGAGACGAACCTCGGCGCCAACGCTCGCCGGAGCCTTCGACTGGGGGACGCTCCCGCCTACGTGAAATTCGGCTTCCAGTTCCGCGGGAAGGAGAAGTCGGCCAGCAATGAGACCATCGACCACGCCGCTCCCGCTTCCTTCACGTTCGCCACCATGTTGGAAGGCCAGACCAACGCCGATTACCCCTTCTTCTCCTCCGGCTACCGCGCCAGCACCCCGAAGGTGCTGCAAGCCTTCTCCTCCAACCGGAGCGCGTTCACTCCGACCCGCCTGCTGGCGGAGAGCACCCAGGACGACTGGGAGTCCACCGAGGACGTGAGCGCCGGCTACCTCATGGGGGGCGCCACCTTCGGGCGGCTCCAAGTCCTTGCCGGTGCCCGCCTGGAGCGCACCCAGTACGAGAACCGCGGCAACGAACTCGCGGGCACGACCGTCCGCGCCGTGAGCCGCGGCCGCAGCTACGAGAACCTCCTGCCCGGGGTCCATCTCCGGCATGACCTCGACCGGCAGACCGTCCTCCGCGCCTCCTGGAGCAACTCGCTCGCCCGCCCGTCCTTCGACGACAGCGCCCTGCGCCGCACGGTCAACCAGACCGCCAGCCGCGTGACCGAAGGCAACCCGCGGCTTCTGCCGCTGGAGTCGGTCAACTGGGACGCGTCGGTGGAGCGCTACCTGCCTTCGCTGGGCCTCGTCTCCGCCGCGGTCTTCCGCAAGGACATCTCCAACTTCACCTACCAGCGGGAGATTCCAGGCGGCGACCCCGCCACCGGCTACATGTTGACGACCTTCGTGAACGGCCCGAAAGGCCGCATCAACGGTCTGGAGCTAGCCTGGCAGCAGCAGCTCCGCTCCCTGCCCGCCCCTTTCAACGGGCTCGGCCTGATGGCGAACTACACGCGCACCGCGAGCCGCGCGACCTACCCGACCCGTCCCGGCGAGACCCTGGACTTCATCGGCCAGTCGCGGGAGATCGGCAACCTCGCGCTGACCTTCGAGCGCGGGAATTTCTTCCTGCGCGCCGCGCTCAATTTCCGCACGCCGCGCCTGCGTGAGGACGAACCCCTCGGCGGCAACGCCGCGACCGACCGCTGGGTCGACGACCACCGGCAGATCGACGTCTCGGTTAACTACCGGCTCGGCCGCAACTGGGACCTTTACGCCGAGTTGCTGAACCTGACCGACGAACCGTTCCGCGTGTACTTCGGCAAGAACGGGGCCCGGTTTGTGCAATTCGAGGAATACGGGGTCTCGGCCAACTTCGGCGTACGCTGGAAACTCTGAAGGCACCGGCCGCCGCATGGCGGCCCAACGGAAAGTCGCCGGCCCGGTCGCGGGCCGGCTTTTTTTTACCCCCGCGGTCCCTCCCGACCATGCTCCTCCTCGATAAAATGGCAGCCGCGGCTCCGCGGATTCAGGGCCGCCGCGTGCACCACCAAGAGCGCGGTCTGGACGGCGTTGCGAAGCTCGATCAGTTGCGGGGTGAGACGGCAGCCGCGGTAGAAACCGTGGACCTCCTCGCGCACTTCCAGCAGGATGCGCCGGGCGCGGCTGAGGCGACGGGACGAACGGACGATACCCGCGTAATTCCACATCGTGTGCCGGACCTGCAGCAAATCCTGCCGGACCAGCAGCGGGTCGGCCTCCCGGCCGGGGCTTTCCCAAGCCCGGGGCCGCGGCGGTGACGCCATCGGACCGGCGGCAAGGTCCTCCACGTCGGCACCCGCCGCCGCTCGCGCCGCCACGAGGCACTCCAGCAGCGAAGTGCTGGCCAGCCGGTTGGCGCCATGGAGACCGGTGCACGCCGTTTCCCCGATCGCGTTGAGATCACGCACGCTGGTCCGGCCGCGAAGATCGGTATGGATGCCGCCGCAGAGGAAGTGCGCCGCCGGCACCACCGGGATCGGCTCGCGCGTGATGTCCACCCCTTGCCCAAGGCATTTCGCGTGCACACCGGGGAACCGCCGGCGGATGAAATCCCGTTCCAGCCCCCCGAGATCAAGGCACACGTGCGGATCGCCGCTCGCCGCCAGCTCCCGGTGGATCGCGCGGGCCACGATGTCACGCGGCGCCAGGGAGCCGCGCGGATGCACCGCGTCCATAAACCGTTCCCCCCGCAGGTTCACCAAGACACCGCCCTCCCCGCGCAACGCCTCCGTCACCAGGAACCGCGGCGCGCCCTCCCGCGCGAAAACCGTCGGATGGAACTGCACATACTCCAGGTCCATCAGGCGCGCGCCCACACGGTACGCCATCGCGACCCCGTGCCCGACGCTCCCCGGCTGGTTGGTCGAATGCAGGTAGACCTGCCCGATCCCGCCAGTCGCCAGCACGGTTTTGCGCGCGACGACCGCGGCAACCTCTCCCGCAATCGGATCCAGCACGTACGCCCCGAAGCACGTCAGCGGTTCGTAGCGGCGCGACTCGTCCTCCGCGTTGTGCGAAAGGGTCAGGAGGTCCACCGCCACCCAGCCCGCGCGACGCGTGATCCGCGAGGAGGCGGAGACCTGCCGCGCCACCGCCGAAAGGATCGCGTGCCCGGTGCGATCCGCCGCGTGGATGATGCGCCGCGACGAGTGCCCGCCTTCCTTCGTCAGATCCAACGCGCCCGCTGCATCCCGGTCGAATTCCACCTGCGCGCCGCGGAGAAGGATCTCCTCCACGGCGCGCGGACCATCCTCCACCAGCTGCGCGACCGCCGCGGGGTTGGCCGCCCCGTCGCTGGCGGCGGTGATATCAGCCGCCAGAAGCCCGGGATCTCCCTCCGCGTCGTAAATGATTCCGCCCTGCGCCCAGTCGGAGTTGCAGTCCTGCGGATCCCCGAGCGCCAGCACTTCCACCGTGAAGCCGGAGGCGGCCATCTGCAGCGCATAGGCGCTCCCCGCGAGCCCGGCCCCGATCACCAGACAGTCGGTCGTGATCACGCGCATGGCGGTCCCTCCCCATCGTTCCCGCTTTCCTGCGTTCGACATTTACCCCCGCTCGATCCTGTCGCTTCCGAATTTTTGGCGCGACCCCCTTCGAACCCGCCATGGGTGCGTTTCTGTGCGCGGCCTGTGAAATTCGCGATTAAAGTCCGCTCTCTTCGGAGAAGCCATCGGCCTGCATCAGCTCCGCATGGTCCGCGGCGGGCGGCCGCGGCTACACCGAGCCCCGCTGATCCGTGTCCATCCGTGTTCATCCGTGGTTAAAAACTCCGTCGCTCCGGTTCAGCTTCCAACAACCTCCAGGCTCAGATCCGCCGCCGGCACGGAATGCGTGAGCGCGCCGACACTGATCACGTCCACGCCCGGCAGGGCATACTCACGGACGTTGTCGAGGGTGATCCCGCCCGACACCTCGACTCGCGCGCGTCCCGCGATCAGACGCACGGCGGCCGCGACCTGCGTCGGCGTCAGGTTATCGAGCAGGATAACCTCCGCTCCCGCCGTCACGGCGGCACGCACCTGCGCCAAGGAACCAGCCTCGACCTCGACCCGCGCGACGTGCGGCGCCGCCGCCCGTGCCGCCGCCACGGCGCGCCCGATGGATCCGGCGGCGGCGATGTGATTGTCCTTGATGAGCACATGCTCCCCCAGCGACGAGCGGTGGTTGCAACACCCGCCGCAACGCACCGCCGCCTTTTCCAGCGCCCGCCAGCCGGGGATGGTCTTGCGGGTGTCGACCACCCGGACGCCGGTCCCGGCCACGGCGGCGGCATAGGCCGCGGATAGCGTCGCGATCCCGGAAAGGCGCTGCAGGAAATTCAACGCGGTGCGCTCCGCCGCGAGCAGCGACGCGGTCGGCCCCGCCACCCGCAGCACGGGTTGCCGGCTCCGCACCCAGGCACCGTCGGCAACGAGAGGCCGCACCCGCAGCGCGGGATCCACCCGGGTTAACACCCGCGCGGCCACCTCGAGCCCGCAAATCACCAGCGATGCCCGCGCCTCGATCACCGCCCGGGAGCGATGGCGCGGCGGAAAAATCGCACGACTGGTGAGGTCGCCGAGACCGAGGTCCTCCTCGAGGGCCAGGTCGATGAGATGGTCGGTGCGCGGGGTGATCATGGAAAGTCAGTCAACGGGGCTCAGCTCAAACATCCGTTCCAGGGAGCGAGCCGCCCGCCGGGCAACGCCGGGCTCGACCGAGACAATCTGCCCGGGGGCAGGAGCGGCGAGGCATTGGCGGATTTTCTCCAGCGAGTTGAGCTTCATGTAGGGGCAGAGCCGGCAGCCGGCGACGAAGCGCTTCTCCGGCGCCTCCACCTCCAGACGGCCGACCAGACCGCATTCCGTGAGCATCAGAAAGTAGGGCGCCGCCGTCGACCGGACGTACTTCATCATGCCGCCGGTGCTGCCGACAAAATCCGCGGCGGCCGCCACCTCCGGTGCGCACTCGGGATGCGCCACCACCCGCAGACCGGGGAATTGCCGCCGCGCCTCCGCGATCTCCGCCAGCCCGAACTCCTCGTGCACGATACAGGTCCCGTCGGAGGTGATGATCTCCTTTTCCACCCCGCGCCGGTGGAGCTCGGTCCGGACATTCTGCCCCATCAGGCGATCCGGCACGAAGAGAACCTTCCGTTGCGGCAACGCGGCGATGATCGCGTGCACGTTGCCGGAGGTGACGCACACGTCGGACTCGGCCTTCACCTCGGCGGTGCTATTGATGTAGCAGACCACGGCGGCGTCGGGGTGCAGCGCCTTCAGCCGGCGAAGGTCGGCGGCGGTGAGCGAGTCGGCGAGCGAACACCCGGAGCCGCGGTCGGGCACCAACACCTCCGCGGCCGGGCACAGGATTTTCGCGGTCTCGGCCATGAACACGACCCCGGCGAAGACGATCACCGGCGCGCGCGACTCGCGGGCCCGCAGGCTCAGGAAGTAGGAATCACCGCGGTGGTCTGCCACTCCGTAGGTGATCTCCGGGTCGACGTAGGAGTGTGCGAGCAGCACGGCGCCGCGCTCGGCCTTGAGCCGGTTGATCTCCAGTGTGAGCGGGGCGATCCCAAGGCAGGTCTCGTGGTTCCACTTCCGTCCCCGCGGGTCGCACTCGACGTGCAGGAGCGCCCGGAACAACCGATCGGCCTCGTGCTCGAGTTCGGTGATGGAGAAGGTCATGCGGGAAAAGTCGGATGGGAGAGAAGTGGACGCAAAGGCCCCGCGAACGCGTCGCGGGCGGGCCCCGGAGTCAAGCGCGGGACCCGGGCCTCGGGAAGGCGCGAATCCGCCACTCCAGTGACGATCACGTGACGGCCGGCCAAGCGGCGGCCGCGTCAGTTGCGCAGCGCGGTCTTACCGGGCCGGAAATCAGGCTCCAGCCGGAGGACCGCGTCCCGGGAGACCGCCGCCGCCGCGGCCTGCCCGTCGCGCTCGAGCAATTCCGACAGGCGGTGGTGGACGTGCGCGTGGCCGGGCCGGTTCTCGCCCGCAGGCGGGGAAAGCTCCAGGCACCGCCGCAACGCCTCGATGCCCCGTCGCACCTCCCGGCCGCTGAGGGCCGCGCAGCGGCCGATCTGGTAGAGAGCGACGAAATGATCGGGGTCCCGGCGCAGCAGCTCGTCGTACTCGGCGAACGCCGCGGCGGGCGCGCCCTCGATGAGGGCGAGCGTGCCCCGGGCGATTCGGCCCTCCAACGGATCCAAGCGCGCGATCTCCGCCGCCTGCTCCCGCGCACGCTCCAGCGAACCGCCCGCCAGACGGGGAGCGATCGCGAGGAAACCGAGCAAGCTCCAGCGCGCCTCCACGGAGCGGGGGTCAAGGGCGATCGCGCGTTCATACTCCTCCCGGCAACGCCGCGCCCAGCGGAGTTTCGAGACGAGCGGGGCCCGCTGGGCGAGCAGCCCGAAGGCGTCGCCCAGCGCGTGCCGCAGGCGGGCGTCCGCGGGGCGGGCGGCCACCGCGCGCTCCAGCCGGTGACGGGCCTCGTCGGCGTCGTCGAACCACAGCGCGAGCCGTCCAAGGTGAAAATCGACCTCGGGATCTCCCGGCCGGGCGTCCTCGACCCCGCGGAAAAGCGCGCGAGCCTCCGAGAAGCGCCGGTGGTGGTAGCAATCAAGGGCGCGGGCGAAATCCGCCAGCGCGCGGCCGGCGGACGAGGCGATCAGCGAGGCCAGCAGCAAAAGATGCCAGCGGCGGCGGTGACGCGCGACCGGCGCATCGGCCGCGGTGGAGCGGGCCGCCCCTAAACCCCAGGGGCGACCCACCGTATGCACCTGACTACCCTTAATGAACGCTGACGGGGGCACGACTCCGTCGTGACCTGAGCGGGAAGCAAGGGCGGACCGATCCGGCCACCGCGAATTAACCTTCCCGTGACGCGAACGACTCATTGCGTGGCGGCGAGTCGCGCCAGTTCGTCAGCGATCGCCCGGTCGCTGCGGCACCGCGGCATCTTGTTCTGGCCTCCCCAACGCCCCCGGGCGCGCAGCCAAAGCTCGAAGGTCCCCGAAGGCACCAACCGCACCACCGGCTCCTCCAGGCCGCCGCCGCGCCGTTTCGCCTCATAATCCTCGTTGATCGCCTGCAGTCCTGCGTCGAGCGCGGCGCCCAGTGCGGCGGGCGAAACCTCGCCCCCCGTCGCGCGGATCTCGAGCCACCACTCGTGCCTCCCCCGCTCCCCCGGACCCGAGGCGAACCGCGGGGCGACATGGAAGTTCACCACCGCCACGCCGAACAGCGAAGCCGCCCGCGCGAGCGAGTCGGTGACTTCCTTCTCGATCACATGCTCACCGAAGGCGCTCAGCTGCAACCGCGTGCGCCCCGCGTACACCAGCCGCGGCGGCTCCGTCGAAACGAAACGCACCACGTCCCCGATCACATAACGGCAGAGTCCGCCGGGAGTCGTGAGCAGGAGCACGTAGTCGACGCCCGGACGGGTCTCCCAGCACCGCAGGGCCGCGCCCCCCGCCGTCGCCAGGCGCTCCTCGTTGAAATCCGCGAGGGGCAGGAACTCATGAAAAACGCCCGCGTCCGTCAGCAGGCGGAGACCGGCGGCAGCCTCGCCGTCCTGTGCGGCGATAAAAGCCTCGGAGGCCGGGTAGACTTCATGGAAATCCACTCCCGGCCCGGTCGCCTCCCGCAACTCGTCCGCGAAGGGGCCCAGCGGAACGCCGCCGTGCACGATGCACTCCAACCGCGGCCAGAGCGCGCGCAGGCTGGGCCTCCCCGTGGCCACCCGCAGCCGTTCCGCCAGAATCAACAGCCAGCCGGGAATACCGGCCAGCAGGGAGATGTCCCGATCTCGCGTCCGGGACACGATCGCATCGAGTTTGGCCGGCCAGTCCGCCATCAGGGCGATATCGCGCCCGGGCTCGTACAAGTGGCGTTCCGCCCAACCCGGCAGGTTCAGCGCGGAGATACCGCTGAGATCGCCGCTCCAAGCGCGCCGGGGCGCGGCCTCCGGCAGGCGTGAGAGCTCGGTGGAGCCGCCGAGGAACAAGTGGCGCCCGTGGAACACGCCGGGATTTCCCCGGCGGAGCGCGTGCAGGCAGAGCGCGTCCAATCCCGCGCGCCGGAAGTGCGCCAGCATCTCGGCGGTGACGGGAATGAACTTCGTCCGTCCCGCCGTGGTCCCGGAGGAGACCGCGAAGTGCGCGCAACGCCCCGGCCAGAGCACCCCGGGCTCGCCGCGCTTCGCGCGCTCGATCCACGGCACGAGGTCCTCGTAGCGGCGCACCGGCACCGACGCACGGAACCGGGAGTACGACATTCCCGCCTCGATGCCGGCGGCGCGGCCGTGGGCGGTGACCGCGATCCGCGACACCAGATTCGTCCAGATCCGCTCCTGCTCGGCCGCAGCGACGCCCGGCTGCCGGAGACGTCGCTCGAGCTGGCGGGCCCGGCCCCAGACCGCGCCGGCCAGCAGGCGCCGCGGCCACGCCACGGGCGGCGCCACGGAATCTTCGGCGGGGTGACTCATGCCGCCAGCGGCAGCGCCGGCGCGCGCAACCGGCCGTAGAAGGCGCGCAGCGGCGCGAGGAACTCGTGGACGTGGAAGATCAACGACGCGTGCTGCACCGGCGGCTCGCCCGGACGGGCCTTCACCTCGGTCGTGAGCCCCGCGGGGAAATAGGCGGGCAGGGCGTGGCGGAACGCGAAGGCGCTCGGCGCACCGGGCTCCAGCATCGCGTCCTCCCGCTCGGCGTAGAGGACCAGCGCCGGCGCGGTCGAAAGCGGCAGCAGCGCCGGAGAAAAATAGTCCAGCGGTGAGCGCATCTCCCCGAAGGCGCGCACCCGCTCCCACGCACCGCGGGCCGTCAGGCCGCGGATCGTCCCCATCACGGCGCCGTGGAGCCGCTCGATCTCGGAGCGCGTCATCAACCGCGCCAGCGCCTCGCGGTTCTGCGCTCCGGCGTCGAACATGCGGGTGAAGACGAGGCGCGAGCGCTCGATCACCGGCTCGGCCGGTTCACCCGGGGAGTCGAAGTAAGGCTTGAGCACCCGGCCGACCAGAGTCGAGGGACGGGCGGGCGCCGGCGGCAGGAGGTCGGCGGTGCACGCCACCGGGCTCACCAGCACCGTTCCGGCCAGCGTCCCGCCGGTCCCGCGCGCCCGCGCGCGCCGCAGCCACTCCAGCGCGAGCCCGGCGCCGAAACTCACCGCCAGCAGCACCGGCTGCTCTCCCCGCGCGTTGAGGTCGGCGACCAGGTCGTCGAGCTGGGCGCACAGCACATCGAGAGAAAATCCGTGTTTCGGATACACCACGGAATAGACATCGCCGGCGGTGAGCAGAAAGCGGCGGAGGAGGAAAACCTGCTCGCCCGAGTCGGGCACGAAACCGCCGAGAACGATCGTGGGGACGCGGCCGCGGCCACGCTCGCGGCCCACCTGCGCCCGCGGGGCCGCCGGTTCGCAGCGATCCACCGCCGGGCTGCGCGCGGGCAGGAAGGGCTCGGCGACGCCGGGCCGCCGCCTTTCCCCGGCGGTGCGCACCAGGGTGTGGAACGGGCGCAGGGCCGGGGCGTGCAGCAGGGAGTACCAGGAGGCGGCGGGATCAAGACGCGGCAGGGGCATCACGCAGATCGCCTCGCCGGGCCGGCCGCACCGCAAAGGCAAACCGTGTTTGCCGCCAAACTATCACCTTCCCGTAATACGGGCGTAACGTGGCGACCGGGCAAGACTTCCGGCCAGCTCAGCGCGCGCCCGCGCGGGCCGCGGCCACCAGCTCGTCCCACGCGTAAAGGTGGAACGTGCGGTCCGTCGACATCGCGACGAACAGTCCGCCGGGAAACCCGGGCAGGGGCCCGGGCGAGACTTCACAACCGTCGGTCTCCCGGGCCGAGATCCGCGCGGCACCGAGGAAACGGTGGTCACCCGCCGCCGCGAAGAGCCGGATGGTTCCCGCCTGCTGGTTCGACACCGCGATCACCCCGGCATCCCCGCCTTCATCCCTCACCGCGATGCCCTCGTGATCGCCCGCGAAACCCGTGCCGCCGACCACCGCCAGTTCCCGCGCCGCCTCGGGGTGATCCGGGTCGGCATGGTACTTGCGCACTCCGAAACCCTCGTCGCTGTAGTAGACCCAACCGCGCCGCGCATCCACGGCGATCGCCTCGATCTCCTTGCGGCCGCTGTAGCGGCCGAACTCGCGCACCTTCACCGCCCGCACCACGCCGGCGCCATCATCCTCCAGCCGGTACTGCCACAAGTAGCCCTCGGGCGGGCCGGACTTGCCGCCCACGATGGCATGGACCGCGCCGTCCTTCGGCCGGCGGTAGCCGGCGACACCCATCGGGGCGCGGTCCGGATCCGCCGCGAATACCGGCAGGCCGCCGCCATCCACGGGCCGCAGTTCCGGCAGGGCTAACACCCGCAGCCGGCCCGCCTCTCGCTCCGTCACCAGAGCGACATCGATCGCGCGGCCGCCCAGCCGCAGCCCGGGCACGACATCGACGTTGTTCGGACGGCGCAGCGGCGCGAAGCGCGCGACGGCCCGTCCCTGCAGATCGAAGGCATGGAGTCCGCCGTCACGGTGCTTGTCGGTCCCGAGCACCAGGCTTAGCGCGGGATCAGCCGGATGCACCCAGATGGCGGGGTCGTCGGCGTCGCGCGGCACCGGCGCGGTGACGACGCGCGGCCGCAGCGGTGGGTTGCGCGCGTCGGGATCGGGTCGCGGCGCCGGGGCGCAGGCCGCGAGGAGGCCGACCTGGCAGGCGGCGACGAACGCGCGAAGGAGGAGGCGGGCGGAATTCAACGGACGAGCAGCGCGGCCGGCACCTCGGGGATGCGCGCGACGACCACCTCCCGGGTGCGGCGGATGATGCCGTAGATCACCCGGGGTTCCGCGGGATCCCACGCCCAGGACTGGCCCTCGAAGGGCACGTCGATCGTGGTGACGTACTCGAGGACGGATCCGAGCCGCGGCAGGCGCAGCACATAAAGCTCCTTCGCGTCGTGACCGGTGACGTAGAGCAATCCGTCGGGTCCCCAGCTGCCGCCCGAGCAGCTGCTTTTGCCCCACGTGGCCACGACCTGCGGCGGGAAGAGCCACGACTCCAGCATCTGCCAGCGGTCGTCGAAACGACCGACGTGGGTCCAACGCTGGTCCTTCCCCGACTCGAAGCCCTGGTCGTTGTAATGGGCGAAGCACGCCCACCACTCGCCCTCGCGCCGCTCGGCCCAGGTCAGCGAACCGTGACGGAGCCCGAGGCTCACGCTGCGCACGGGCCGCACGGTGACGGGATCGAAGTACTCCACCGAACTGGCCATCGGGAGCTG
>SXGQ01595955.1_pt1 | contig 12061 bp, 21 predicted proteins | sample 3178371 | NCBI WGS metagenome assembly SXGQ01 (sample SAMN11356859, study PRJNA531348) | freshwater metagenome | isolation source: freshwater sample F1-20 | place: China: Fuxian Lake, Yuxi | collected 2017-12-25 | reverse complement strand
TTCTTAGCTTCTTCCTCTTCTAACCGAGCGATCTCTTCGTACAAAAACGCCTGCTCCTCCTTCGTTAAAAGGTGCAAGTGCTTCATTGCCGCCAGTGCTAACTGTTTAAGATCGCCCATTAAACCTCATCGTTGCAGGCCGGATACTCCTAGCCATTCGCTTCTCACGCTTCAATACTCCTTTTTTCACTAACCGCTGTACCGTCTTCCATACAGCCGCCTTACTCTCAAGCCTTAACACAAACCGTATGTCGTCATACGTTGGTCCAAAGTGATACTGCTTCCACCACTCTACAACCACCCGATAAACATCACGCTGCGCCGGGGTCATCCTTAGCCTCCTGAAAGCGCTTGGCAAACTCCTCCCTCGGCATTTCATCTTCCATCTTAATTTCTCCATAGTGATGCTCATACCACCGCTTAGGATCTTCCCATAAAGGCTTTTCCTTTTTACCCCCACCCGTATGGGAACCCACTTCCTCAGACAAGGGGGGCTCTTCCCATACAACATCCCTCACCGGCTCGCCCGTTTCAGAATCCAGGGGGTGGGGTATGGATTGCTGGTGAACTGGGGATTGTTGATGGGGATTAATGGACGCAGTGCGCGCACGCGATGCCGGGCCGGTTTGGGGGGGTGGGGGTGCGGTGGGGGTCGCCTCGACTGCCTGAACATCGACCACACCTCCGAGCCGAGCGAGCTTTGCCAGGAGCGCCTGCCGCATGTCGTCCGGGGCTTTGCGGTGCTCGACCACCGAGCGCGTCTCGAAGGCTCCGACCTGGGAGAGCTTGCCCAGTAGCTCCAGGGCGCGCAGTCTGTCGCCTGGGCGCTGGGCCGTCCTGGCCTCGTGCTGAAGCTGATCGGTGAGCCATTCCCTGATTTGAGAGGGATTCTGCGAATACCTCACCCTTTCCAGCGCCTCATGTCGAGCGATGGCCATGCTTACTGCCGGCGCATTCCGCACCCTCCGCGCTGACTCCCGGATTGTTTTGGGCTTGCCTTTGGGGTCATGGCTTGCCATGTAAGCCTCTCTCGACGTTGCACCCGCTGCAATCTCGCGGACAAATGCCTTTTGCTTTGGGGTGAGCTTTACATCCTTGACTAACACTTGATCGGCGGGCACGCCCTTGATGAGCCGCGCTATTGCCGCTTCCGGTAGCTTTTTCATGGGTGAACATAAGGTAAACGACCGACGGACTATCGACTCCGACCGATGGTTGATTTGGGCATGACAATAGGCTATTGACAGCCGACCTATTGCAATAGGACAATCGAAGGCGCAGTCCTTCAACCCTTTTCGGAGTAATCAATGAAAGCCTACCGACACCTGATCCGCACCGCCTTACGGCACAACATGCTCATTTCCGTCGATACCGGCGGTGATGAGCTTGACCTTGTCCGCTCTAACAGCTTTCGCCTTATCTGTGAGGCGGTGGAAGCTTGCGACGAGGCGAACATGTACCTGTACCAGGATGGCAAGCGCTTTGCCAATGTGTTTGTGATTGCCTTCGGGCTTGCGCCGGATGAGACCGTTGTCGATTGGCAGGCTGCCAGCGCCCAGGCCGATCAATGGCTCGATGCTTGGTATGAGGCATATACCGACCATCAAGACCGCGTTGAGCGCTTGATCCGCTAATTCTTTCGCCCCCCTCGGGGCTTTTACCCTGGAGCTATCCATGACCCAAGCTGCGATTCTAGATTTTCTTACAGTCGCTCGCGCCAATGGCATCACACGCCTTCGGGCATTTTTGCCACGGTCGCATTTGTTGATCGTGACAAACCAAGTGCAGCAAATAAGAAAGCCCAAGGATACCCTCGCTGAAGGATTCGACGAGCTGGGCAATCGCGTGCGACTGAGCCGCGATCTCCGCGTGCTGCAAGACTGATTTTTTACCCTGGAGCAAACGATATGAAAACATCACCCCAGTTCAAACTAAACGTAACCCGCGACATTGACACCGACGAGCCCGGCGTGTTCATCCTTAACCTTCCTAAAGGCTGGCGCTTTGATGATCAACAAGGTTCTAGGCGCGACGATTACTCACACGTTCGCGGCTACGACTCGATGAGAGAGCTTCGTTCCGACATCAAGCATTCGGTTATCCCTTGCCAGTGCAAAAGCTGCGTTTAATTTCAGAGCGAGTAAGAGCTTAGCCCATCGCCTCGCGTGCGGGGCTTTGGGGTGTGTTTTTACCTGGAGGAAGCCATGATTGATTTGATTGATGATTTGGGGCCGATTTTCGACGCGCAGCCAATCCGCCCGAATGCTGAGGTGCGCGAGACTTGCGGCAAGTGTGGGGGCTCGGGGAAGTGGGCGGGTTTTGGTGATTGCGTTGGAGACCGTAGCTGCACGCGCTGCAAGGGTCGCGGGTTTCAAGTGTTCAAGTTCACTAAGTCCGAGCGCGACCGCCGCCGGCAAGCTGCAACCGCTCGGGCTGAGCGCAAAACCCAGGCCGCGCTTGATGGCTTCGCCGCTGATCATCCGCTTGTGTGGGATTGGCTGAACGCTGAAGCGCCGCGGTTTGAATTCGCCGCGGCAATGCTTGAATCGCTTCGCAAATGGGGCAAGCTCACCGAGAGGCAACTTGCAGCCGCGCTCAAGTGCGCCGAGGGTTCAGCCGAACGAAAAGCCAAATGGCAAGCCGAGCGCGAGCAAGCAAAGGCTCAGGCTCAAAGCGTTTCGATTGATGCGATTGAGAGCGCCTTCGAGCGCGCCAAAGCCGCCGGTATTAAATGGCCCAAGCTCCGACTCGACAGCTTTATTTTCTCTCCCGCTGGCGCAGCCGGAAAGAATCCTGGCGCTGTGTATATAAAGGAAGGGGACACTTACCTTGGCAAAGTACTAGGCGGAAAGCTTTTCAAGAGCAGGGATTGCAGCGCCGACCAGGAAGGGCGGATTGTCGCAGCCGCAGCCGACCCCGCAGCCGCAGCCGTTGCATATGGCAAGCGCTTCGGAGCTTGCAGCGTGTGCGGGCGCGAGCTTTCAAATCAAGAGTCTATCGACCTGGGTATAGGCCCGATTTGCGCGGAGCGTTTCGGGTTTTGAGAGCTTAGCCAATTGCCCGCCACAGGGCGGGCCTTTGGGTGAGCTTTCACCGATCCAACCAAGAGGGAAACATGAAAAAACTGATTAACCGACTAGCGCTTAAGCTTGCGCCGTTCACGGTGCGAGTGTTTAGCGATGATAGAACGATTGAACATAAGGCGCACACTTACCAGGACGCGCTGGCCTGGGCTGCGTGCTATCCCGCCCACTGGGGAAGTGTCCACATTTACGGGCGCTTTGAACGCTTCATTGGCGCAAGGAGCAAAGCATGAGCCCCGCCCCCTGGCAGTACGACATAAACAAAGACCGCTCCCGCGCCCTTATCGTGGACGCTGAAGGGTTTACGGTCGCTTACGTTACCCGCACCGGGCCGACCGATATAACCATTGACCTTGAGCTTATGACCGCCGCGCCCGACATGCTCGACGCGCTGCAACGCGCCCGCGAAGTACTTTTGTGGAGCCTCGGCGACGATACGCGAATTGATGCCGCCTTCGATGCCGTGACCGCCGCAATCAACAAAGCCACCTACACCAAGGAACAGACAGCATGAGCCTTTTCGTTTTGCATTTCCTGGGCGATATTGACCGCGACGAACTCAATACCCGCAGCACGCGATCGGGGGCGTTTGTCCGGGAATACGCCACCCTGGAAACGATACCCGAGCATGACCGCCGCCAATTGGCTTGGATGTTAGAGCACGGCGAGCGCGTCACAAGTTGCGGCTCATACGTTTACCAGATCCGCCCGGACCGCATACAACAAGGGCAAATGCACTTAGAAGGGCTTTAACCATGCGCAAACTAACCAACGACCCGGATGCACCACGCCATCAATACACCGTATGCATCGCGGGCGAATCGACCGACTGGGTTGAGACCTTATGGGCCTGCAATGTGGCCGATGCCATCGAGATAGCCCGCCGCACTTGCGCCGATGATTGGCACATGTCCGGGACTAGCTCGCTTGAGGTGCGCTTTGTCATGGCCGGCGATGTTCAAATTCTCGAATATAACGACATAAGGTAAACCATGAAACTAATCACAGCCCGCTACCCTGGGCGCAGCCAATCAGGCAAACCAATCAAACCCGGCGACTCGATTTTTTGGGATGCCCGCAATAAACACGCGTGGCTTGCCTGGGAAATAGAGCCCGATCTTGACGAGGAAACCGCCGAGGCCGTGGGCCGATACATGTCGACCCGCCGAACCGTATCAGACCATTTCCGAATCGGCGGGCGCGACTACTACCGCAACAAAGCAGGGACGTGTGAAGACGCACCCTGCTGCGGATGCTGCAACTTCTAAGGAGATAACACCATGCAAGAACGATTCACACGTATAGACAATGATGTTAATGGCAACCCGCGCCATATAGTTCACTTCACCGACTTGGAACCTCCCGAGCTTTCCGACCAGCTCCGCGCCGACTACACGATTTTGCAGCGCTACCGCATGGCAGCGCATTCTGCCAAGCCCTACGGGGGGCGGGCGTATCGTGGCCGCGCCTATGGCGGCGGGGTTGTTTTCAGCGCATACGATTTTGAACTTGCGGGCATTGTCGAAAAAATCAGAAACGCGAGGCGCACATGAGAGGCTTTATTTTCTGGAAAGGCCCGAGCCCTATCGACCGAGCCCCACTCGTGGCAATCGCTACGCTGAAAAGCGAAAACGACAAAACAGGCGACATGCTCCAGACCTGGATTCTCCGCCAGGACATGCACCCGGTCGAAGCTCGCACCACCGGCGGCGACCGATCTTTTTGCGGTGATTGTTCAATTAAGCATCAGTGTTATGTGGATTGGGGGAAAGCACCGTCGAGCATATGGCAAGCCTTCCGGCGTGATGCTTATGTTGACTTACGGCGCAAGCCCTCGCTCATTCGGCGATTTTCCGAGGGGCGCGAGGTGCGGCTTGGAGCAGCGGGCGACCCTGCCATGCTTCCGCTTTCAGCCTGGGACAATTTGCTCATCAGGGCCAAAGGCTGGACAGGATACAGTCACCAATGGCGCGAGGCATGGGCGCAGCCTATGCGGGAACTTGTCATGGCATCAGTGGAAAGCGCAGCCGATGCCGACCTTGCGCGGGCTATGGGCTGGCGGACTTTCCGAGTTCGCACCAAAGCGCAGCCGTTGCTCAGGCATGAGATCGCCTGTGCAAACGAATTGACCGGGCGACAGTGCAAGGATTGCCTCGCCTGTGATGGCGCGCTTAAGCCATCAGCGGCGAGCATTGCCATCGTTGTACACGGCCCCAGGGCGAAAGCTTTTGAGAGGGCGCACCCATGACGCTGAACCCCTTTATTCAATTGGGACAGGGCGACTCGGTTGAGCTTGCCTTTGATTCAGCGACTCACCGGGCGCGGCTTGCCTTTGGCACTAATGGATTCACCGGCACGCTTGCGGATAAGGGCTCATTCATTCTGATACGAGCGCCGCGAGGCGTGGAGGCTTTGGGCTATGCCGAGCGCTTGTTAAAGCTTAAAGACCCGCGCATATGCGAAATGTGGAGCCCAGCTGGCGCTATATTTCACGGGCCGGGGGCATGGTGGTTTTTTGGGTTTTCTGCCGTATGATGCTGGCATGAGGGCAAGCGATTACGCGCAAATGCAAAGGGGTATGGCCGAGATTCTCAACGGCCTACCCCACAAATTCGACACGCCAGAGCAGGCGATTTTTGCGCTGGCGTGCGCGATTGCTTACCTCGCCAATTCGATAGACATGGACGAGGAAAGCATCAGCCCCATCATCCGCGCAGCTTTCGAGGACTTGCAGGGGACGATTCATTGAGCGCCTTACGAAGCGCCATCACCCCTGCCCGCATGTGTAGATCGTTCGCATCCTCGCCCGCCGCTTCGCTCTTCATCCACGGGAAGCCCAGTTCTTCAGCGGCGCGAATGCCCGTGTCGTCGTGATCGGCAAACACACAGGCTCGTTTGATTTGTCTGCCCACATGGATCATGTTGCTGGCACTAAAACAAACCACCACCGCGGCATTTCTAAATAACGCTTCCAGCCCTGCCTGGATCGACAAGCCAGTTGCAAATCCCTCGCACAGATACACGCCCATGTTCATAAATTTTTTGTTGATGATAAAGACCGTGTTCTTTGTCTTGCCCCCTGCCAGGAATCGCTTCTCTCCATCAGGCTTGATGCGTTGGATAGACATCGGTTCGTAAGTTACAAAGTCCCTCATGGGAATCAGTAGCTCGTCATTCAAGACAAGACCCTTCATATCCGGGAAGCCTTTGGCTGCAAAGTATGCGTGCTTGTCATACACGGCCTGCCTGATCATCTCTTGTGCGTGCTTGGCAACACGGGCCTGCCTTATCTTCTCTGCTGAATCGTCAAACACGCGAAGCTTGATATCTTTCCACGCCTCCTGGCGGTCTGGGTATTTGGCGTAGCCTTCCATCGTTGCCCAATTCCTAACAACGCCGCGCTCACCATCCCAGATATATGCGCCGTTGCGCTTCTTGGGTTTGTCCACCGTCGGTACACGATGCCATCGCCCATCTGATATGGCATGTCTTACCATCAGGCCATGCATTTGTGCGTGCTGTTCAAAGCTCATATACGCTTGCTCTGTTGTTTGCTGCGATAAAACGCAATCAAATTACTTGTCACGCGGTTTTGAACTTGCTTGCTGGGAAACGTCCTCATGCTGTCCTTGAAGTTCCATTTTGGCCAAACGCCGTAGATGTTCTTGTACTGCGCCATAGCAAACCGCTTGGCTGCATCATTAGTTCCCTTGCGATCCTCAGCAATCCAGCAAAGCTGTTCCCATACGTCCTGCCTGTTACTAAATGCATCCTGCGTCTTGGTGAGTTTGAATTCATGCATCTCCCCAGCCTGCTCGATGACTTGGCTTTTGCGTGTCGGCCTCTCCCATCCACAAGACGGGCAGATCTTTCCATCAAAGAAATACCCGCACTCACCGCACTCGTGCTGCTCTTTGTCTTCCTCGTCTTTCTCCTTGCGTACCTTCTGATCGTAGTCGCCAGCCTCAAGATCCTTGACCCCCTGCTGGAATACTTCCATCTGATCCTCAGCGAATCGATGCAAGTTGCCCGTGTGATCAAGCCATAGTGCAAACTCTTTGCCCTCATGTGGGCGCATCACTCTGCCCATCTGCTGAATGTGGCCCGAGAGCGATTTGCGATAAGGCCGTGCAGCAATCCCACACTTGATATCCGTTACATCAAAACCTTTTGCCAGCGCTTCGCAAGACACAAGCCCGGTGATCATGCTGTCTGTCTTTCGGAACTCTTCAATCAGGGAGCGCCGGCGATCGTCATTCCCATCAAGGTAGGAGATCTGCTGAAAGTTGTAGCCCTTCTCTGCAAACGCTCGGCAGATAGCCTGACCGTGCGCGACCGTGGCGGAAAACACAATCGTCTTCACCGGCCCGCCAAAATGTTGAAGTGTTTTGGATTCCCACTCCCCCACAATATCGCCAACAATCTTGATGCCGCGCTCTTCCATCTCGGCATCCTTCCATTCACCATCAAACTTCGTCCCCGCTCCTGTCATGTCTATCGTTGCCTTGGCAAGGTAGCACTTCAACGGTACAAGCCACCCATCACTGATCAATTGATTGGTCGTCGTGCTGTTAACGACATTGGTAAATACCGACCCCATACCCTTGGTAAACGGCGTGGCTGTTAGCCCTACCACCTTGGCATCAGGATACTTCTCAATCAGATTGATCACACTCTTGTACATCGTGTGACACTCATCCCAAATGATGATCTTCGGGGGGTTCTTTACCTCCCGCCGAGCCAGGGTCTGAGCACTCACCACTTGCACATATTCATACGGTCTGTTGCGCCAGTGATCTGCCTGGATGACGCCATGCTTGACACCGTATTTGTCAAGCATCGTTGACGTTTGATCCACCAATGACACTCGGTCGCAAACAAACCATGCAACCGACCCCTTGCTGACGGCCTCACTCAGTAAGTAACTTGCCATCACAGTCTTGCCGCCACCCGTGGGCGCGACAAGTACCTGTGACCGGTTGCCGTTTCTTACACCGTCACGCAATTGCTCGATGCAATCGCGCTGGTAATCACGCAGACTTTCGTACAGCATGTTTCTTCAGATAGTTAATTTGTTTCTGCATCTCAGCACACTGGTTTTGCCACCGGTCGCGCTGCTCCGTAAGGATCTTAATATCAGCAAGCATCTGTCGCATCTTTGCCGCCGCTTCATCCTGCTCAATCGATTTCAGTATGGCTAACTCATCACCCAAGTCCTTGCAGTTCTGTCTCAGTGCGTCATAGTCTTCCTGCAATTGATCAAACGCAGCCTTCAGGTCATCATACTTCTGCTTCTCAATCGTGAGCTTAGGCCGCGGATCAGCAGGCTTGTCCTCCGGCTGCGGGTCTACCTTTCTCACCAAGTCAACCGCTTCTTTTAAGTTCACAACCCCAGCAATAACCTTCTGCTTGAGATCGTCATCACCCTCATCAGCAACCAGCTTGGCACGCTCAATGGTTCGCGTTCCTACCCCTGCTTCTGTTGCAAGTTCTTTAGCGGTTTTGAGCCTCCGCCCCGTGGCGGACCCACTCGTACCCAAATCCTGCCCGTCTGTCTTCTCTTTCTTGCCTTTCGTCTGTTTTTGGTTGGTTCCAACTGCTGCCCATGTGTTCACAGTAACAACGGCCATAGCCTTTTGTGAAGGCGTCATGTGGCGGCGATGAATGTTGAGATCCAGTACAAACGATACGGGATCGGAACCATCAAAGGTCGTTGTCATTGGCCCTATCTGGAGCAATTCACAAGCCCGATAGCGATGCCATCCATCCAGTATTTTGTTTTGATAAAGCGTAATGGGCTCGCGCTGCCCATGCTCTTTGATGCTCTGCACCAGTTCATCAAAATGCTGCTCTTCCATATCAGGAAATGCCGCGCTCAATTCGTGTCTTTCTAACATAATGCCCCTCGGTAAATCACCATTTTTAAACGGCCAGTTGTTCATGTCCATACCCCTTTTGGAGCATTTATATTGCCATGTTTGTTCACCCATTGCAATAGGCCAAAATGGCCGGACGGCAAGCATTTAAACAGCATTACCCTACCTATCACCCAAAGGCTCCCCCTACCCCATACAGGGTAGAGAGAGGATGCCAATTGGTGATAGTCATCACCCCCTTGCGGGAGATCCATGTGCAGGTCGGGTTAGCACCTACACCCCCGGGCTTGGATCTGCGGCGAGCCCCACGGATTGTTCGGGATCTGCCCCCTAGCTTTCGCATACCGTGTCGCGGTTCAACTCCGAGCAGCCCCACTTGCGGCTCCTACTCTCGTGCGGAGTACGGTCGGTGCCAAAGAAAAACCCCAGAAGACTTTGTTGGGGCATGGCCCTTGGCATGGGCAATCACGCAGTCTGAAAGGAGAAAGACTTTGTGACCACACAAGCCCCAACAAAACATTCTGGGGTTCCTCCTCTCAGCCGCCGGTTGCCACACCGACAACTTAAGTTTATCATGGCATCAACACTTTTGCTAGTGTTGTCTCCGAGAGTTGGATCACGTTCACCCGGCTTCCCCGCCGGGTTTTTTTTGAGGGTCCGCCACGTGGCGGAGGCTCAATTCCTTAAGCCTTGTCAAAAGCTTCAACTCATGCAGCGCCATAGCCAATCGATAAGCACTGTCTGTTGATGCGTTCCTACGTTCACGCAGCATCTCCAATAAGACTTCTATTTTGACTTGCTCCGGTATCGTTTCGACTAAGTTGTTCACGATGACCTTCCTGATCTGATGATCCATAGCGCATCCTCATTGTTGCGATAGCCACGTCGGCTGACATACATATCCAGTCACCCTCAGTGAATGGCCCCTGTCCGCCCCATACCACTAGGAACACACTCACTGGCATGTAAACATCCCAGTACCGTGCGTGGTTCTTGCGATGCCACAGTACAGGCATCAGGTTGTCTTTCCAGGCTGATGCCAGTGCCTGCTTCTGCCACGCAGGCAAGTCAAGCCTCTCAGCCCGCTTGACTTCAATGGCCCATCCCCATACGGCAATGTCATAACCACCCATAGCAGCCTGGGCATAGTTGATCTTTACATCTACACCCAGTGCAGATGCAATCAGACGCGCAACTTCTAACTCACCGCGTCTTCCCTTTTGTCGGCTATTAATAACCATTCGTCAGATCCTTGTATATGTATTGCTTGCAATAGGAAACTTGCGTTATCATTGTTGCAAAGGAGGTTCATTGTGTCAATACCAGAACGGCGTTTAATGTTTGCAGTAGTGGGATTGGCGGTATCGGATGCTTGCGCGATACCCGTGTTAACACGGCACAAGCGCGTAGCGGGATTGAAAGAGGATGCGTATACGGCTTTGGATTTCTTACTGACCAAAGCAGCAGATGGATGGTTGATGTGGTTAGACATTGATCCCGTCATGTTTCGTAAACGTGTCCTGTCGGTGATGTTTGAAGGTCAAGCTTCATCACTAGGCGAGCACCGTAAACGGGCGTTTCGCGCTAACTACGAAGCTTACCGCGTGATCAAACAAAAAGGTTATGAACAAGACGGAGAGAACCTATGCTTCAAGTACGAACCGGAAGAAAAGCCACGCACAAATCTGGACGCGTTGCCTTTATCCCAGATCCACCCGTTATTGGACGGCTCGTTCCGAAAAACCGCCACGGGACGCCGGCCCCGTGGTCGAAAGAAATAGCGAACGACCAGCTATGGGTACAAAGTGTTTTTGTTTTCCATCACATGCCTTTGAACCAGTGGCAGCGCAACTCTCGGCTGCTGGCTCACTTGGTGCTGATGGGATTTGTAGTGGTGTTGTCGTGGCAACTCGGGCGCTGGATTCGTTCCGGTATGCCTTTAACTTTCTAGGAGATAAACATGCGTAAAGCAAAAACAGATGAGATTGAACAAGTACAGATTGTCGAACTGACTCGTGCTCGGATTGTGTATCACATTGTTGGTGAAACACCGTTGTTGATGAACTCCATGTCTGTGAAAGCACAGCGTGAGTTACTGCTTCCCCGTGGCAGAAAGACCGCTGCTGAGAAGCAGGGATCACTGAAGCATGACCCGCTTCAGGAGTACCGTGATTCTATTTACCGGGCTCGCAAAGGCAGTGAGACAGTTCTTGCACTGATGAATACCCAGTTCAAGGCAGCACTGTGTACCGCAGCGCTTGATGTTCCGGGCGCAAAGAAAGCACAGATCGGCAGACTGACTTCGATTGAAGGCGGTGAAAGGCTAGCCCTCTACGGCGTTCCTGAAGTCATGTGTTCTGTCGTTCGTTCTGCTGACATCAACAAGACCCCAGACATTCGCACCCGTGCGATTGTTCCCAAGTGGGCATGTAAGGTGGAAGTAACCTACACAACCCCTGTGTTGAATGCGACCGTGATCTCATCGTTGTTTGCCACAGCAGGCTACACGATGGGCGTTGGTGATTGGCGTCCGCAGAAAGGCTCTGGAACCTTTGGCCGCTGGAGGATCGTTGAGCCTAACGACAAAGAGTATTTGGAGATCATCAAGACCGGTGGAGCGGCTGCACAACAAGCGGCGTTAGATGATCCTGAGTGCTATGACGACGAAACTGAGGAGCTTCTGTCGTGGTACGACGTTGAGGTTCGCCGGCGCGGGATCAAAGCAGCATGAATAACTCCATCGTTAAAGCAAGGCTTGAAGAGATAGCCCGCAATAACGGTGGCGTCCTCCGCCCCAGTGATGTGGTGGAGGATGCCCGCCAGCCTGACAGTCCATTGCATGAACTGTTTAACTGGGATACCGATGAAGCGGCGTATGAACATTGGATGCACACGGCACGAAGGATCATTGCGACAGTCAAAGTAAACATAACGACTGACACAATTGTTTTGAAAGCCCCAGCTTATGTGCGTGATCCCCGTCTGCACGGAAAAGAGCAGGGCTATTTGGAAACCATCAAGCTCCGCACCGAGCATGAGATTGCCAAAGAAGTATTAGCCAACGAAGTACAGAACGTGATCTCCGCTTTACGGCGGGCCAGGA
>SXGQ01408378.1_pt1 | contig 12061 bp, 4 predicted proteins | sample 3178371 | NCBI WGS metagenome assembly SXGQ01 (sample SAMN11356859, study PRJNA531348) | freshwater metagenome | isolation source: freshwater sample F1-20 | place: China: Fuxian Lake, Yuxi | collected 2017-12-25 | reverse complement strand
GCCCCGCCGGGGACAAAGGTCCTCCTGCCCGATCTGTCGGCCGGGTGCTCGATGGCCGACATGGCGGCGTACGAGGACGCGATCGAGGCGTGGGCGGCCATCCACCGCTCGCTCGAGGATCAGGGCTGGCGGGGCACCGTGGTGCCCGTCACCTACGTGAACTCGACCGCGGCCATCAAGGCCTTCGTGGGCAACCACGGCGGCGCCTGCTGCACCAGCAGCAACGCCCGCCGGGTCTTCGAGTGGGCCATGAAGGGGGGAGCGACGGGCCGCTCCCCGGCGCGGGGCGAGGATGTCAAGGTTTTGTTCCTGCCCGATCAGCACCTGGGCAGGAACACCGCGGCCTCGTTCGGGCTTGATGTCCGTACGCAGACCGCGCTGTTTGACCCCAAGCACTCCCGTGCCGGCGCAGAACTTGGCGGAATGACGCCCGAGCAGCTCCTGCGGGCCAAGGTGATCCTGTGGGCCGGGCACTGCTCGGTCCACAAGCTCTTCCGCCCCGAGCACTGCGACGAGGTCCGTGCCCGCGATCCGGAGATGAAGATCCTGGTCCATCCCGAGTGCAGCAAGGAAGTCGTGGACAAGAGCGACCTCAGCGGCTCGACCGAGTTCATCATCAAGACGATCGACTCGGCCCCTCCCGGATCGCGGTGGAGCGTCGGCACGGAGGTGCACCTGGTGAACCGCCTGGCCGCGCGTGCGGCGGCGCGGGGCGTGACGGTGCGAATCCTCAGCGACTGCCAGTGCCTGTGCACCACGATGTACCGCATCGACGAGCCGCACCTGCTGTGGGTGCTCGACCACCTGGCGGAAGGAAAGGTCGTCAACCAGGTGTCGGTCCATCCCGACGCTCGGGCACCGGCACTGGAATCGCTCAACCGGATGCTGGCGCTCTCCGGAACGCCGATGGTGGCGGCGGATTGACGCCAACAGCGCGGCAGCGGGTGCTGTTCGGGTTCGACTTATGTGGAAACTGAGCCGCCCGGCACCCCTACCATATGCATCATGACAACGAAGACGACAACAAACGACCCGCACCCCGCGGTGCGGCAACGGCGCTGGATCAAGTGGATGGCCATCGGCGTGCCCGCAGCGCTGGTCGTGCTGGTGCTCGTGCTGGTCCTCGCGGGACCCGCCATCGTGTCCGCCGTTGCTCCGGGCATCATCGCTTCGGCGGCGCGGGATTCGATCCAGGGCGAGGTCGCGGTCAGCGACGTGCGGCTCTCTTGGCGTGGGCCGCAGCGGGTCGGCAGCGTGGTGGTGACCGACCCGTCGGGCAAGACGGTGGTCGATGTCAGCGCGAGCGCTGAGGCCGGGCTGCTGGGGCTGGCCCGAGGCTCGATGAACCTGGGCGTTGTTCGTGTGTCAGGGCTGGTCGACATCGTGGCCCAGAGCGATGGCAGCACCGATCTGGAACGGGCCCTGGAGCGACGCCCGAAGGCCGGAACGCCAGGGCGCCCCGGTGTGCCGCAGCCCGGGACACCGACGCCTTCGACCCCCGAGCCTGTCCGCCTCCCGGCCAATCTCGCAATGGAGCTCGATGTTCAGAACCTGGACATCCGGTTCACCGGCCCGATGGGCGGCAGCACCCAGACGGTGGGGCTCAAGGACATCACGGCCACCGGCTCGTTCGCCAACGCCCAACCGGTGATGCTGGACGTGAAAGCCACCACGCTCGAGGGCGAGCCGGCGATTGCCGCACGCTTCAGCGCCGATCGGCTCTCCAACGCCGACGGCACGCTGGCCATCGACACCGCGACGATCGAGGGCACGATCGATGCCTCGCTGCCCTCCCGGTACGTCGAGCTGATCGTCGGATCGCTGATGGGGGTGTCGGCCGAGCCCGCGCAGCCCGTGCGCGACGCCGAACCGTTGCGGCTGGTTGCAAACGTGATGTCGCGCAACGGGCGGCTTGTGCTGGCCGATCCGAGCCGGCCCGCGTATGTGCAGTGGCGCCTGCCCGAAGCGCTCATGACCAAGCTCAACGAAGGCGACGCCTACATCACGCTGGAGCGCCGGCCGCTGATGTCAGTCGCGCTGTCCGAACTCAATATGCCGCTGCCCGGGGCTGATGGAAAGGTCGACCTCCGTGGCGCTGTGGCGCGGATCGTGGCGCAGTCCGAAGCGTTGGCGGGCGTCGTGGGTCTGCAAGCGGGCGACACGCCGCGTGCCTTCCGGATCGATCCTTTCTCGCTCAACGCAGGCACGGGCGACTTCGCCTCTGGTATTGGGCTCACGGGCGAGATCACCAGCAGCTACGAGGGAACCAGCACGGGCTCGATCAAGCTTGATGTCATCGCGGACGAACTCCTCGATGACCAGGGGATGCTGCGGGCCGGACGTCCGGGTGTGCTGCGGGGCGGTGTGAGCGCCACGAGCCTGCCGACAGCGTTGATCCAGCCCTTCCTGCAGGGCACCGATACGGACCTTGCGGCACTGCTCGGGCCGGTCGTGGCCATGGATGTCAAGGTCGGGATGCTCGAGGCCCGCGAGATGCCCGAAGGGATCAACCCGCGTGAGGGAGGGCTCTACCTCGCCGGCGAACTGCAGTCGGACCACACCAGCGCCTGGGTCAACATGTTCCTGGACACCGGCGGCGTGCGTTCGCGCGGCAAGGGCCTCCAGGTGCAGTCCGACGCCGTGGGCTACCTCCTGACGCGTTTCCTGGGCGAGAGCGGTGTCGAGGTGAGCGGCAACCCGGGGCTCCTGCTCGACATGGACCGATTCGACATTCCGCTGGATGCCAACCAGCGCCCTGTCCTGGGCAAGCTCAGCGCCAACGCCCAGCTGGACATCGGCGAGATCACACTGCGCACGCCCGCGGGGCCCGACGGCCGTCGCGCCACGATCGACATCGAGTCGCTCAACAGCATGCTGACGCTCGAGCCCGGCAAGCCCGCCGCCCTGGCGCTGGACTACCGCGCCAAGGCCGATGGATCGCCCTTTGGTGTCACCGGCGCCATCAGCATCGCGGGACTGAGCGAGGCCCTGGCGGCCGCGACCGACGGCAAACCCTTCGATCCCTCTGCCATCAAGCCCAGCGGCACGATCCGCGCGACCAAGGTGCCCACCTCGTTGGCTTCACTGGTCTCAACTGATGCCCGCCGGATCGCCGAAGCCGCGATCGGGCCCGCGCTGGACCTGGTCATCGAAACAGCACCGGGCGAGGGCGCGGGCGCCAGCCGGCTGGCGCTCACCTTGGAATCCGAGCGGGCCGGGGCCACAGGGGCGATCCTGCTCGATCGGACGAGCATCAAGACCGGTCCTGGCGGCATCGTGGCCACGCTGCAGCGCCCCGGTGAAGTACTGGCGGCCATCAACCCCCCAACGCCGGATGGCTTGATTGCCGCGGTCGAGGGTCGGACGCCGCTGAAGCTGACCATCAGCGATCTTGTGGTCCCGATGGGCGGTGCCGCGGCGAGCTCGATGGGCCCGACGGGGCGCGTTCGCGCCGAGGGCGGCGAGATCAGCGTGACGATCCGTGGCGACGACGGCCAGCCGCAGCGCATCGACGTCAAGACGCTGGACATCGATCTGGCCTCCATGGACCGCGGCGAAGCGGAGTTGAAGCTGAACATCACCGGCGACCACGCTGGCGAAGTGTTCGGGTTGACGGGCGGGCTGGCGGTGTCGGGGCTTCGGGAGGCCATGGCATCGGTCGACGTGCAGGAGCGCACGATCGAGCCGGGGGGCGCGAAGTCTCCGGAAACAGATGGGATCAAGCTGCCGCTGGACCTGCGAAAGCTGAAGCTCACCGGCGCGATCAAGGCCGAGCGTGTGCCGACCGCGCTCGTATCGGTGGTGGACTCGTCGCACGGGGCGCTGGTGCGCGAGGCGCTGGGGCCGACGCTCAATCTGGATATCACGGCCCGTGAAGCGCGGATGCCCGCGCTGGATGTGCGGCTGGAGTCTCAGCAGCTGACAGCGACGACCGCCGCGGTGGTGAGCGACGGCGCGGTCGCGATCGGCCCGACACGCGCGAGCGCCACGGTGAGCCCGGCGGTGGTGGCGCAACTGCTGGCCGACCCCGAGACCGGCGGCGCTGCGCCGGTCACCCTTGACCGACCCACACAGTTCCAGTTGACGGCGGCGGCGGTGGATGTGCCGCTGAGCGACGGGCGTGTGCTGCGCCCCTCGGCGATCGGCGCGCTGGATGTGTCGGTCAAGGCGGATCAGGACATCCTGCTGACCGCCCCGGGCAAGGATGGTGCGCCGGCGCAGAGCCTTGGCGTCCGCGATCTGGCGCTGACGGCGCAGGTCGATCCGACTGGTGCCGGCAAGGTCCTGATGACGGCCAAGGCCTTTGACCCGCGCGAAGCCGGAACCATGCTGGCGAATGTCAACGGCGACATCGGGCTGCCGTTCGGGCAGCGCCCCTTCAAGCTCGACGTGAACGCACAGGACACCGCGCGGATCGACCGGGTCTTCGCGACCGATGGACTGCTGGCGTCGGCGGTCGGCCCCAACGTCACGATCAGCGCCGAAGGCTCGCAGGCTTCTGGTGCGGCCGGCGCCATGACGATCAGCGCTCAGGTGGCGTCCCCCAAGCTGACGGCCGCGGCCCGCCTGACCCGTTCGACGCAGGGGCTGACCCTGCTCGAGCCCGCGTCAGTTGATTGGGTGATCGACCCGGCGCTGCTCGATCGATTTGTGTTCGCCCCCGAGCCCGTCGAGCGGCTGGCGTCGCCATCGCCGCTCGCCCCGGCCCTCACGCAAAATCAACTGCAGCAGATGCCCAAAGAGCAGCGCCGCGCCTATCGCGCGCAGCGGGCGGTGGACGAGGAGCGGTACGCCGAGCAGGTGGCGGCATTCGAGACCGCGTCCGAGCGGGCCGCACGCGGGCCGATGATCCGGTCCGCTGCGCCGCTTGAGACCCGCATCCGCATCGACCGGCTCGCGCTGGGTCACGAGGACCGACCCTTCGATCCGGCAGTCTTCAAGGCGGGGATGAACGTGGCGGTGAAGCAGCTGTCGCTGAAGACCGCCGCCGGGGAACCGATCAGCCTCGGGGCGATCACGGGCACGCTCGCGTCGATCGACGGTGCTGCACGCCCGGGCGTTCGCTTTGACCTTCGTGGCGAGGGGGCCACCGGCGCCGGCGCCGGGAGCTTCAACACGAAGGGCACCATAGCGGACTTCGCCGACGCCAGCGGCGTGCTCAGCACCGACGCGGCGCGGATCACTTCGACGACGACCGGTGATCTCCCCACGATCCTGCTCGATGCGCTGGGCGATCAGGAGGGCACGCTGGTGGCGCTGCTGGGGCCGCGGGTCAACGCCGACCTGCGGACGACCGAGTTGTCGCGCACGGGTGGTGACCTGACCGCGCAGTTCAGCTCCGCCAATGCGAAGGCCTCCATTTCCGGCTCGATCGCCGACGATGTCCTGACCGTCAAGGACGGAGCCAGCGTCCAAGTGTCGCGGATGACGCCGGAGTTCACCAACCGGTTCGTGCGGACGGCGATCCCGATCATCGATCGTGTCGAGAAGACCGATGCCGAACGCCCCAGCGTCATCACGGCCAACGGTCTGACGGTCCCGCTCAACGGCGACACCAGAAGCCTCAACGGCGTGATGCGAGTCGACCTGGGCGAGGTTCGCTTCCAGGCCGCGAGCTTCTTCGGCAGCATCCTCAGCGCGGCCGGTGGCCGGGAGTTCGGCACGATCGGGCGGCGCATCGACCCCTTTGACGTTCAGATGACCCGCGGCGTGGCCCGCTACGACCGCATCACGATCCCGGCCGGTGAGTTCAGCCTCGATACCCGCGGCAAGGTCAACCTCAACGACAACACGATGGACATCGTGGTGTTCGTCCCCGCAGCCGCGGTGGCGACCGAGGTCGCTGCATTGGCCGGGCGCGTTCCCGGGTTCAATCAGGTCGCGACCCTGCCGCTCCGCTTCCGCGGGCCGACAAGCAGCCCGTCGATGGAAGTCGATCTCGAGTCCATCATCGAGGACCTGCCACGCACCATCCTGCAGTCGCCGGGCAATGTGGTCGACGGTGTCGGCGGCATCCTTGGTGGCATCCTGGGCGGACAGCGCGGCGAGTCCTCCGGCGGCTCCGGGGGGTCGGCAACGCCAAGCACCGGCAGCGCTGTGCCGCAGGAGCGATCGGCCCCTGCTCCCGCGCCGGCTGAAGAGCCCAAGGCGACCGCCAAGGAAAAGGAAGCAAAGGAAGCAGAAAAGAAGCAGAGGAAGGAAGAAGAGAAGCAGAAGAAAGAGGACGAGAAGCAGAAGAAGAAGGACGCTGACAAAAAGAAATGAGGACGGGCCGGGCCGTCCTCATCGTGTGCATCACTATGTGTCCCCAACTGCGGCGCGAATCAGGCCGCAGGGCCGTCTGCGGGGGGAGCAGCGGGGGGCGGCGAGCCCTGAGACTTCATCGAGCGCGCCGTCTTGACGCGGCCGCGCATCATCTTCGGCGGCATCTTGCTCGGCACCACGCCCCCGGGGAACCGGTGGGGATCGGGTGCGGGCGGCGGCGGGGCGGCCTTGGGCGTTGCGGACGGGGCCGCGGGGTTGGTCGACGTCGTGGCGGCCGGGTGCGAAAACTGTCCGCCCGGCGGCACGGTCGGGGCAAAGCGTGAGCCCTGCGATCGCTTGTGCTCAAGGCGCTTCGCGGCATGCGCCCGCTCGGCCCGCACGCCAGAGGGCAACTGGCCGGGCACGAAGTCCGGGTAGCGCTTCTCGGGGATGTGGGTGTTCGCCAGGATCTCGATCGCGGTGAGGAGCTCGCCCTGGTCCGGGGCGACCAGCGACCACGCCACACCTCGACGACCAGCGCGCGCGGTGCGTCCGATGCGGTGGATGTAGACCTCGGGGTCCTCGGGCAGGTCGTAGTTCACGACGTGGCTGATGTCGTCGACGTCGAGGCCGCGGGCCGCCAGATCCGACGCCACCAGCACGCCGAGCTGCCCCGCGCGGAGCATCTTCATCACGCTGTTGCGTTTGCCCTGATACATGTCGCCGTGGATGGCGTGAGCGTCGATGCCCTTGGCCTTGAGGAACTTGGTCAGTTCGTCCACGGTGCGCTTGGTGCGGCAGAAGATGACCGTCAGGTCCGGCTCCTCGCTGTTCAGTACATGCAGCAGCAGTTGCCGCTTGTCCCAGGGCTCGCATGGCAGGTAGTACTGGTCGACCAGGCTGACCGTCAGCGAGGTGCCGGTCGTGACCAGCTTCTCGGGGTCCTTCATGTACTGGCGGGCCAGGCCCTCGATCTCGGGGCTGATGGTCGCGGAGACGAACACCGTCTGGTGCGCCGATCGGATCTGGCCCAGGATCTTGCGAATATCGTCGCGGAACCCGATGTCGAGCATGCGGTCGACTTCGTCCAGCACGATGAACTTCACGTTGTCGAAGGTCAGGTAGCCGCGTTCCTTCATGTCCATCAGGCGACCGGGGGTCGCCACGATGATCTCGGGACCGGCCTCGAGGTTGCGGGCCTGCGACTGGATCTGCTGACCGCCGTACACGGCGCTCACCTTGATCGGCGTGAACTTGCCCAGCTCGGTCAGCTCGGCGGCAATCTGAATGGCCAGCTCGCGCGTCGGGGCCAGGATGATCGACTGGAACGGCAGCTGACGCTGGGCCATGTGGAACAGCGGCAGGCCGAAGGCCGCCGTCTTGCCCGTGCCCGTGCGCGACTGGCCCAAGACATCCTTGCCCGACAGCACCAGCGGGATCAACTGGGCCTGGATCTTGGTGGGGTTGGTGAAGCCCGCGGCCTCGCACCCCTTGACCACGCTGTTGCGCAGGCCAAGGTCGGTGAAGGTCTGCCCGGCGAAGATCTCTTCCCAGTCCTTGCTGCCCGACTCGACAACCGCCTGCGCCTTGCGACGCGGCTTGGCCTCGGCCTGCTCTCCCGGGGCGTCCTGGAACTCTTCGTCGCGGCGGTCTCGCCCGCGCCCGTTCTGGCGGGGCGCCTCACCCGCGTGCGACGGCTTGGGTTCGCCTCCCTCGGCACGAGCGTCGGGGCCGCCACGGCCGCGTCCGCGCCGGCGACGGCGTCGACGCTTCTCGCCGCCCTCCTCGGACTGTGGGTTGGTCTGACCAGACTGATCGCCGTGGCTGGGGATCGCGCCCGGAGCCGGTTCGGGTGTGTCGTGCATGGGGTGGTTCTGGGGGGTGTGGGTTGGGGTCTTGGGCTCGGCGAGAACGCCGGCCATGGCCCCGAGGGTGAAGTCTGTCATCGGCGCTGCGTTCGCTGGCGTCGGCGACGCTCGTTCCCCCTCAGATGCTTGGCGCCGGGTGCCGTGGGGCCCGATCGGTCGGGTCGGCACGCGGCGCGAGTCATCGGACGGGGCGCGTCACCGCCGGTGCGGTGCTCTCCGTGGTTGCCCGGGCGGCCGCCATGCCCCTGGGCGAGTGGATCGTTCCGTGGGCGGCCCACGCTTCATCAGAAGCGCGACTACGCTGATCGTAGCGCACGCGGCGTGCCGATACAAGGGGCTGTGGGTCACAGGCCTCGTCCGGACGACCCCCGCGCGGGCCCGGGCGACCCAATGGCGCGGGGTCGGGACCGGGGGTTGGCCGACCCAGCGGAGGCGTCTGTGCAGGAGCCGGCAAGCAGGATTGAAGTGGACCTGGCGGCGGTGGCGCACAACGTCGGCGTGATCCGGCGGGTGCTCGGCACCGGCCGGGGCGGCCGCCCGCCTGCGGCCCTGTGCGCGGTGCTCAAGGCCGACGGCTACGGCCTGGGGGCGGCCCGGCTGGCCCGCCGGCTGGCGACACTGGGCGTCGAGATGCTGGCCGTTTATACGCCCGAGCAGGCCCGCGGCCTGGTCGAAGCGGCGATCAGCATTCCCATGCTCGTCCTCATGCCGGTCCGCGAGCTGGAACGCAGCGATGTGCTCTACCGGGCCGCCAGCCGCGGACGCCTGCATCTCTCGATCCACGACCGCGACAACCTCCAGGGCGTCGGTGAGATCGCCGACCGTCAGGGCATCACCATCCCCGTCCATGTCGAGGTTGACACCGGCATGAGCCGCGGCGGCGTCGAACCCGGTGAGGCGGCCCAGTTGATCGCCAGGATCGATCGCCACGCGCGCCTGCGCCTGGCCGGGGTGTTCACGCACTTCAACTCGGCGGATGCCGATGAGCGACTCACCCGCCACCAGAGCGAAACCTTTGAGCGGTTCCTCCGGGATGTCGAGCCGCTGATCCCTGAGGACTGCCTGATCCACCAGGCCAACACCTTCGCCATGTTCCGGGAGGCCGGGCTGCACCGCGACATGGTCCGCGTGGGGCTCGGGCTGCTCGGTTTCGGCGCTGAAGAGTTCGCCGACCCCGACGAGTTCACGCTCCGCCACGAGGCGGCCGAGCTCCGCCCCTGCATGCGATGGATGAGCCGCGTGGTCCACCTCAAGACGATCGAAGCGGGCAAGCCCGTGGGCTACGGTGCGACGTGGACCGCCCCGCGCATCTCGCGCATCGCTCTGGTGCCGGTGGGATACGCCGACGGCTACCCCCTCGCACTGTCAAACAAGGGCAGCGTCGCCATCGAACTGCCCGACGGCGAACGAGCCTTTGCGCCGATCGTGGGGCGCGTCAGCATGGACCAGATCACTGTCGACGTCACCGATCTGCCGGCCTCGGCCGTCGGCGTCGGGACGTCCGTCGAGGTCGTCGGCCAGGACCCCGCCGCGCCCAACCACTTGCCGACACTGGCCCGGCAAGCGGGCACGATCACACACGAGCTGCTGTGCCGCCTGAGCCACCGCGTGCCAAGGGTCTCGATGAACGTCGAGAGCGGCGACTCGGCGACGGGGATCGAAGAAGGCCGGCCGGCCCCTGTCGCGGTCGCGACTACGCGGGCCCGCTGAGGTCGATCCGCAACCGTTCGCGCGACAGCGACGCCGGCGCGACGAGCTCGCGCAGCAGTTCCACGATCGTGTGACGCTGGCCCGGCCACATGAAGTGCCCGTCGAGGAGCCCACGCAGCGACGGGTCGTCCGCGTCCGCGGGCACCCGCACCCAGCGATGCGCCGAGTGCTCGGCGTTCAGCGTCGGTTCCCAGCCGGGAGCCACACGGGCTACAAACCGCGGCGAGAGCACGACGCAGTCAATGGCCGCGATGTAGAACGGCCAGACCTGCTCCAGCGCCCACAGCGCATCGCAATCGGCGGACGGGGTCGCCAGCCCGACCTCCTCGCGCAGCTCGCGCCGCGCGGTGTCGGTGGCGGTTTCGCCTGCTTCCACATGGCCCATCACCGGCTGCCACGTTCTGACCAGCGGGTCGCGCGTGCGAAGCAACTGCAGCACCTCAATGCTGCGTTCGCCGGCGGGACGGAAGATGTACACGTCCACCACATCAGCGCGGATCCGGGGCCCGCTGCTGGTCAACGGGTCGCGGCGGTAGCCGTCGGGTGTGCGGTTCGGCGTGGTCATTGGGGGGTCGCCCCGGGATGGCCCAGAGCCTTCAGGAACATCGCCGCCTTGGCCATCGTCTCGTGCCATTCACTCTCGGGATCGCTGTCGGCGACGATGCCCGCGCCGACGGGGTAGGTGAGCGTGCCGCTCGCATCCGAGACTGTCGAGCCCGGCTCGCAGGCCAGAAGTGCGGTGCGGATCGCGACGTTCCACGCAGATCGGCCGTGCTCGCTGACGAAGCCGATGCAGCCGCAGTACGGCCCGCGTCGCCCGACTTCCAGTTCATCGATGATCTGCATGGCGCGAATCTTGGGAGCGCCGGTGACCGATCCAGGCGGAAAGGTCGCCCTCATCAGGTCGCCAAGGCCGACGCCCTCGCGGAGGCGGCCGGCGATCGTGGCGCTGGCGTGAAACAACGCGCCTGCGTCGGAGTTGCGGTTGAGGTCCGGGCCGTGGCGCTCGATCGATCGAGCATCCGCCACACGAACCGTGCCGAACTCGCACACCCGCCCAAGGTCATTCCGCATCAGGTCCACGATCATGGCCAGTTCGGCCCGATCCTTGTCCGAGCCTGCAAGCTCTTCGCGTCCAGTTGGTCCTGCGGCCGCCCGGGTGCCCTTGATCGGGCGCGTCAGCACAGACCGCGTGAGGAAGTCCACATCCAGGAACAACTCAGGGCTGATCGAGCACAGTGCGGCATCAAGCTCTCCCGGCGCGCCCAGCTCGAGGTACGCACCGAACCCCGGGGCCGCTGAAGCCAGCAGTTCGGCCATCAGCCACCGCGGGCTGCCCTCGAATCGGGCGACCAGTTGGTGTGCGAGGTTCACCTGGAACGCATGGCCGCCACGGATCAACTCGATCGCCCGGGACACAGAGTCGGTGTAGCCCTGCCGTCCGGTATCGCTCGTCACCGGCGCGCACGAGATGGCGCCCCGCCCCGCTGACATCCAGGAGGCCGTATCGGGCGGCGGGGCATCGTCGAGCGCCACCCAGTGCCAGGCTCCGGTGAGCGCATCGTGGATCCAGGCACGCGGGCAACGCAGCAGTACGAGCAGCGGCCAATCCGTAAGCGAGGATGCTCGGGACTGGTGCCTGGCCGTCGGCTCGATCACGCGCCCGAGGTCGTACGAAACGGCGCCGATCCACCCCCCTACGAAGGGCAGGGGGTTGGACGCTTGGAGATTCGTTGCCATCGGGTTGATCGCGTCCAGCAGCGCCACGGGATCATCCGGAAGGTCGCCCGGCGCCCAGCGTGCGGCATCAGGTGTCAACGGCATCCAATCGACCCACGTCGCCCCGCCCACTTCGGTGCGGCAGACGACCACGCCGACCGGCTCGGCGAAGATCGACCACCTCGACCCGCGGGCGCCGGCGCTCACCAGGCACGCCAGCGGACGCTCGCGCGGCCAGCGGGCGACCAGTTCGGTCGGAGCGGGCAATCCCCGCGGGCAGGCAGTGAGCGATGTGGATAAGTCAGCGATGGTCACGGCAGTGATCGTAGTGCCGCCGGGACGATTCTCGCGTCGGCATTGGGGGATTGCGACGGCTAGACTGTTCCTTCTTCCAGGGTCCGCCCGATGCCGCCCGGCGGCGTGGTCGGCCCGGGGATTGTTCCCGGGCGGCGATGGATGCCGCTCGGCGATGAAACGGTTTACCAGCACACCCACCACGACGAGCACACTCGTCACGGACG
>SXGQ01009071.1_pt1 | contig 12063 bp, 10 predicted proteins | sample 3178371 | NCBI WGS metagenome assembly SXGQ01 (sample SAMN11356859, study PRJNA531348) | freshwater metagenome | isolation source: freshwater sample F1-20 | place: China: Fuxian Lake, Yuxi | collected 2017-12-25 | reverse complement strand
GATAGGCTCCCGCACCGGATTCTGGACCGGCATGGGGGCCGATCCAGGTACCGCACGGACGCTCAGCACTCCTCGCCTGGGGAGGGAGGACACCGGCCGGCGGCCGCCTCTCCCACGGAGGTCGCCGGCCGGTCTGCTCTCCGCACCGGGGCGCAGCGGGGCGGCTGTGGACATGCCGCGCGCTCTACCATCGGGACTGTATGCAGCGATTCGGCAACCTCCAGTGCCGCCTTCCGCGAACTGCGATGCGATCGGCTGCGGTGACCGCGGCCCTCGCCCTGGCGATCGGCCTCGCCGCATGCGGCTCGTCGGCCGACGACGCGGACGAGACGAACTCGGCGACGCCTCCCAGGGCGTCGACGTCCAGCGTGCCGCCCGACGGCGCCGCGCTGCTCGGCGTCCTCAGCGCCGGCGGCGGGACGTTCGCCGACGGCACGCTCACGCTGACCGACGTCGATCCGCGCGGCGTGTGGTTCACCGATCGCCCCGCCCGCCAGGCGGGGACCGAGGGGATCGACGCCTTCACCAAGCGCTTCTTCGCGGGCGACGACCCGCCGAACGCGGCGGTCGAGGTCTCCTCGCCGTCGGAGAACCTCGCCGTGGTGGAGCTGTCCGATCCCGCCTACGACGCAGACGAGCGGAAGGTGACCTTCGGGGCGAAGCTCGTCCCCGCGGACGAGTCGAAGACCGACCGCGCCGTCCGCATCGCGCGGCATCCCGGCGTCGCCGAGGCGCTGACGGGCCAGGGCGGCGCGCTGCCCGCGACGTTCGGCGCGACGACGGTGTTCATCGACGACGCGTCGGCGGCGCCGGTCAACGAGCAGCTGGAGGCGCTCGCCGCCGAGGACGCAAAGCTCCAGCCGATCTACCAGAACGCGTTGATCGCTGCCCGGATCGCCTACAACAAGTACGAGCAGAGCTGCTTCGAGGTGTTCATGGAAGACATGGCGGAGGTGTCCGTGTCCGTCTCCGGCCTCGTGCCCAAGCAGCTCGCGCAGCTGGAGGCCGACGCCGCGCGCAACGGGGGGCAGATCCCGTCGAGCGACCAGGCGCTGCTGGGGAAGGTCGAGGAGCAGCTCGACGGCGCCAGCGAGACGGCGACCACGCTGCCGGCGGCACTGGCCCTGGTCCAGCGAGGACGCTGTCCCGACCGGACGTAGACGCGACGTCTACAGCGTCCGGCCGAGGATTTCCGCCATGATCTCGTCGGTCCCTCCGCCGATCGGGCCAAGCCGCGCGTCACGCACGGCGCGCTCCAGGCCGGACTCGACGAGCGTGCCGTAGCCGCCGTGCAGCTGCATGCACGCGTCGGCGACGTCGAAGGCCGCGCGCTGGGTCTGCAGCTTGGCCATGGTGACCTCGCGCAGGGCGTCGCGGCCGGCGGCGAACATGCCCAGCGCGTTGAACGTCATCGCGCGCGAGGCGTTGAGGACGACCTCGAGCTCGGCGAGCCGGTGGCGGATCGACTGCTGGGCGACCATCGGCTTGCCCGCGATCTGCCGCGTGCGGGTGAACGCCACGGTCTGCTCGAGCAGCGCCTCCATGCCGCCGACGGCGCCCAGCGACATCTGCAGCCGCTCCCACTGGAAGTTGGCCATGATCAGCGCGAAGCCCTGGTCCTCGGCGCCGAGCAGGTTCTCCTCAGGGACGAAGACGTCCTGGAGCGCGACGGTGCCGGTGTCCGACGCATGCCAGCCGAGTTTCTCCAGCGCGCTGGTCTCGACGCCGTCGCCCTTCTCGATGACGAGGAACGAGATGCCGGCGTGGCGGTCGCCCTCGCCGGTACGCAGCGCGGTGACCATCGCGTCGAAGCGCACGCCGTTGGTGATGAACGTCTTCTCGCCGTTGACGAGCCAGCCTCCGTCGACGCGCTCGGCACGCGTGCGCAGACCGGCGACGTCCGACCCGGCGCCCGGCTCGGTGATGCCCAGCGCGCAGCGGATGTCGCCGCGGATCGCGGGCGCCAGCCAGCGGCGCTTCTGCTCGTCGGTGCCGAACTTCCAGATGGGTGGCGCGGCGATCTCCGAGTGCGCGCCCAGGCCGGCCGCGACCCCGGCCGATCCGCACCGGGCGAGCTCGAGCGCCCAGAGCGCCGCGCGCATCGTGCCCTCCGCGAAGTCCGGCGCGGTGCCGCCCCACTCCGGCTCGAACTTCAGCCCGAACCAGCCGGCCTTCCCGACCAGGCCGAACAGCTCATCGGGGAAGTACTTGGCGGCCTCCCACGCGTCGGCGTGGGGCACGAGCTCGGCGGCGATGAAACCGCGCATGTCGGCGCGGATCGCGTCGTGCTCGCGGGTGAACGGCGGATGCGGGGCGGGATCGGGCATCGTGCGCCGGATCCTAGCTGGCTGGCCAGCCGGTCAGGCGCGCGCCACGTCGAACGTCTTCAGCCCCAGGTAGCCGTCGCCGTCCTCGGAGAGGTCGAGCAGCAGCTCCTGCGCGAAGATCCCGTCCGCGTCGTTGCGCGTGTAGTCGCCCGTGTGCTGCGCGTACGGCTCGCGCGCGTAGACGACGTCGGTCACCGCCTCGTCGAAGTACAGCTGCGTGGTCAGCGCCGTCTCGTTGTCGAGGATGACCTTCGCGTGGATGTGCGGGCACCGGCCGACGTACCAGCCAGGGTAGATCGTGGTGAGCTCGGCGATCCCGTCGGCGTTCGTCACCTGCGCGCCCCGCAGGAACGTGCCGCTGACGCCCTGCACGCCGGAGTAGTCGCCGACGGCGTCGCAGTGCCAGAGCTCCACGACGGCGTTGCCGATCGGCTCGCACGCGTCCGCGTCGCGCACGCGGACGGCGACGCGCAGCTCGACACCCTCACGGTCCTCGCGGATGTCGCTGCGGACGCGGTCCACGTCGAGGTAGTACGGGCCCTCGGTCTGCTCGGCCGTCTGCCGGCAGGCGTCCGCCTCGTCGAACCGCGCGGCGAGATCGCCGCTCGTCGAGGTCTGCGGCTGGACCGTCGCCGTCGTCCCCTGCGTGGTGGTCACGTCGGCGGCGGTCTGCGGGGCGGGGCTGTCGTCCGCGCCGCACGCGGACAGCAGCGCCCCCGCGCTGATGGTGCCGGCGCTGACGAGCGCGCGGCGTCGGGTCATCCTGGTCATGCGAGCAACGTATCCCCGCGCCCTGGGAACTTCCTGTGTGGACGATGAGACGGACGAGAGGCCTCACCGGAAGCGGGTTCCCGAGGTTTGACGATCGAGTTCTGGCGCGTCCGCGTCGATGAGACGAGGGCATGCGTCAGATGGCCGCTGCTGTCGCCGACCTTCCCGGCCTGGACCCGTTCGACCCCGAGCGGCGCGATGCCGTGCTGTCGTCGCGCCGGCGTCTGACCGTGGTTCGACGGCTGCAGGATGTCGCAGGGCTGGGGGCGGCGCTCGATCGGTGGACGGAGCTCGCCGCGCGCACGCTCCAGGTCCCGATCACCGTGATCTCGCTGGTCTCCGACGAGGACCAGGCGTGCATCAGCCGGTCGGGCTTCTCCGACGAGCGGGTCGCCCTGGCGCAGTCCTTCTGCCAGTACGTCGTCAGCGGCGACGGCCCGGTCCTCGTCGAGGACGCTTCGCGCCATCCCGTCCTGCGGGACAGCCCGGCCCGTCAGAACTACGGCGTGGCGGCCTACTGCGGCGTGCCATTGCGCGCCGGTGGGGTGACCGTCGGGGCGCTCTGCGCGGTCGACACGAGTCCACGGGTCTGGGCCGAACGCGACCGCGAGCTGCTCGAGGACCTGGCGTCGGCCGTCAGCGCCGAGATGCGTGTCCGCATCCAGGACCACGAGCTGCGCCAGGCGCGCGAGATCGCGGCTGCGCACAACCGCGCGCACGAGCTCATCGCGGCCGACGCGCCACTCTCCGATGTCCTCGAGGCGCTCGTCGACGGCATCGAGCACTTCGACCCCGATGTCCGGGCGTCGGTGCTCATGCTCGACCGCGACGCACGGACCCTGCACCACGCGGCGGGTGCGCGGCTCCCCGCCGACTACCGGGCGTTCATCGACGGCGTCGCCATCGGCCCGCACGTCGGCTCCTGCGGCCGGGCCGCCGCGCTCGGCGAGGAGGTCATCACCCCGGACATCGCGCGGGATCCCAACTGGGAGGGCTTCGCCGAGACGGCGCTCGGTCATGGGCTGCGCCACTGCTGGTCGACGCCGGTGTTCGACCGTGCCGGTGACGTCCTGGGGACGTTCGCGCTGTACGGCGCGACGGCTCGCGAGCCTGACGGCGACATCCTCGAGTTCCTGCGCGACGCGGCGCGCCTGGCGGGCATCGCGATCGAGCGGCGCCGGGCCCTCGAGCGTCTCACCCACGAGGCGACGCACGATGCGCTGACGGGGCTCTGGAACCGCCACGGACTGACCGAGCAGATGGGCGAGGCGCTCGCCGCCGCGCATCGGGCGGGCCGGCTGGTCACGGTCCTGTTCGTCGATCTCGACCGGCTCAAGCACGTCAACGACGGGCTCGGGCACGACGCCGGCGACGAGGTGCTGCGTCAGGTCGCCCGCCGGCTGCGCCGCGCCGTGCGGGCCCGCGACGTGGTCGCCCGCTTCGGCGGCGACGAGTTCGTCCTCGTGCCGCAGCGCGGCATGGACGAGCAGCGCATCGAGCAGACCGCCCGCCGGCTGCTCCGCGAGATCGAGCGACCGGTGGTCCTCGAGGGCGCCGAGCCGGTCACGGTGACCGCGAGCATCGGCAGCGTCACGATCGATCCTGCCGACACCGACGTGCGCGAGGCGCTGCGCCGTGCGGACATCGCGATGTACCAGGTCAAGAGCGCGGGCGGCAGCGGGTACCGGCCGTACGTCTCGGTCGACGACCCGCAGCTCTCGCGCAGGTTGGTGCTCGAGCGTGAGCTGCGTGGTGCGCTCGGCCGTGACGAGCTGCGCGTCGTCTTCCAGCCGATCGTCCGGCTGGCCACGGGGGACGTCGAGGGGGTCGAGGCGCTCCTGCGGTGGGACAGCCGCCGGCTGGGCTCCGTCGCCCCCGGCGACTTCATCCCCGTCGCCGAGGAGACCGGCCTCATCGGGCCGATCGGCGCGTGGGTGCTGCGCACCGCGTGCCGCGAGGTGGCCGCGCACGACACGCTGCGGCTGAACGTCAACCTGTCGCCCCGCCAGCTCGCCGACGCAGGGCTTCCCCAGCTCGTCGCCGCCGTGCTGCGCGAGACGGGACTCACGGCCGACCGGCTGGCGCTCGAGCTAACCGAGACCGCGCTCCTGCGGGCGGACGCGATCACGACGGAGGGCATGGCGGCGCTGGAGGATCTCGGCGTCGAACTCGTCCTCGACGACTTCGGGACGGGGTACTCGTCGCTGGCGACGCTCAAGGAGCATCCGGTCCACGCGCTGAAGATCGACCGGATGTTCGTCGCGGGCCTGGGCGCCGACGCGGGTGACGCGGCGATCGTCGAGGCCGTCATCGGGATGGCGCACGGGATGGCCCGTCCGGTGACGGCCGAGGGGGTCGAGCACGAAGGGCACCTCGCGATCCTGCGGTCGCTCGGCTGTGACTACGCGCAGGGCTACCTGCTCGGCCGGCCCGGACCGCTGGCCGACGCGCTACGCGCCGGACGCGCGACGTAGCTCGTCGCCGATCGCCTGTTCGACGGCGTCGGCCATCGCCGGCCCGTAGAGGGCCATGACCCCTTCGGCCGACAGCGGGCGCAGCGCCTCGATCGCCTCCGCGATCTGCGCCCATCGCTCTTCGGGGAATCCGGCGCGCTCGAACGGTCGCCAGACGTGCTCGAGGAACACCTCGACGTTGGATTGCGCGATCTCCTCGCACAGCTCGCGGACCCGGCGGTGGCTCTGCAGCGCCGCGCTCAGCGGGATCCCGTGCTTGATGTTCTCCGCCGCGATCCGGAGGGTCAGGGGGTTGGGGACCTCGTAGCGGCCGTCATCGAGCGGGAGGAGGACGCCGGTGTCGACTGCGTCCTCGAGCAGCCCCGGCTCCTGTGCGGCCCCAAGGAGGTCGTCGAGCTCCTCGCGGGTGACGATCTGCGTCGTCTGCCCCGTCCACGGTTCGTGCATGAGTCGGCGCAGGCGCAGCAGGACCGACGCGTCATGCGTCGCGTCGAGCAGCTGCTTGATCCCCTTGAGGTTGAAGCCGTCGGCCTGGAGCTCGCGGACCAGGCGCAGGCGGCGCACGTGCTCGTCGCCGTAGTAGCCCACGCCGTCGCGCACCTCAGGCGGGGGGAGGAGCCCGAGGGTGCGGTACGAGCGGATGTTGCGGACGGTCATGGCCGTCTCGGCGGAGAGCTGCTCGATGGTGCGGGTGGCCTCGGGCGGGGTGGACATCGGCGCAAGCGTATCGCTGGACCGCGTGACGGCAAATGGTGTAACGTCGACTTATGTCATCAGGTGCGACGTTCGGAGTGCCGCCCGGTCCACGGATGCCGACGGCCGTGCAGACCCTCGCGATGGTCGCCCGCCAGCGCCCGCAGCTGGAACGGCTGCGCCGCCGGTACGGGCCCATGTTCACGGTGCGCATCGCGGGCTTCGGCCCGTTCGTCGTCGTCAGCGACCCGGCGCTGGTCAAGCAGGTCTTCACCGCGCCGCCGACGGTCCTGCACGCCGGCGACCACAGCCCGCTGCGGACGATTCTCGGACGCCATTCACTGCTCGGCATCGACGAGGACCGTCACCTCGAGCAGCGCCGTCTGCTCCTGCCGCCCTTCAAGGGCCAGAGGATGCAGGGCTACGAGGAGCTCATCGAGCAGATCACGCGTGACGAGATCGCATCGTGGCCCACCGACCGTGAGTTCTCGGTCGCGGGGTCGATGCAGCGCATCACGCTGCGCGCCATCCTGCGCGCGATCTTCGGCGCAACGGGCGAGGAGCTGCGCGTCCTCGAGCGGCTCATGCCGGCGCACACCGAACAGGGGTCGCGCCTGGCGACGGCGACGTACCTGCAGCGCGACCTCGGGCCCTGGAGCCCGTGGGGGCGCTTCCAGCGCGGCCGCGCGGAGATCGACACCGTGCTCGACCGCCTCATCGCGATGGCGAAGTCCGACCCGGACCTCGAGGAGCGCACCGACGTGCTCGCGCTCATGGTGCAGGCCACGCACACCGACGGCACGCCGATGGCCAACGACGAGATCCGTGACCAGCTCGTCACGATGATGGCCGCGGGCCACGAGACGACGGCGCACCAGCTCAGCTGGGCCGTCGAGCGCCTGCGCCGCCACCCCGACGTCCTGGCCCGGCTCGTCACCGAGGCCGACGAGGGCGGCAAGACCCTGCGGGAGGCGACGATTCGCGAAGTGCAGCGCACCCGGCCGGTCATCTTCTTCGCCGGCCGGTACTGCATGGAGGACTACGAGCTCGGAGGGCACGTCCTGCCCCGCGGGACACGCGTGGGCCTCGCCGCCGCGCTCACGCACTTCGATCCGGAGCTCTTCGAGGAGCCCGACCGGTTCAACCCGGACCGCTTCGTCGACCGCTTGCCGGACACCTACAGCTGGATCCCGTTCGGCGGCGGGGTGCGGCGCTGCATCGGCGCGACGTTCGCCCACATGGAGATGGACGTCGTGCTGCGGGTCCTCCTGGAAGAGGTCGAGTTCACGCCCACGGATGCGCCCCCCGAGGGTTGGCGCTTCCGCGGGGTCGCCACGGCTCCGGATCGCGGCGGCAGGGCGGTGATCGCGCCGCGGGTACGCAGCGCGGCCCGCGCGGCGCCGGTCCTCGTCTGACGACGAGGCTCCCGCCGGGCCGCGATCGGCGAGAATGGTGGCATGGACGCCGCGCCCGAACCGTCTGACCGCTCGCGGTACGTCCCCGCGCCCTTCGAGGTCACGGTCGACCGTGCCGGGCCCTGGACGATCGTCCGCCCCGAGGGAGAGATCGACCTGGCGACCGTCGGACGTGTCGCGCAGGCCGCCGGCGGTGCGGCCGCCGACCTCGCGATTGACCTGCGCGCCGTGACGTTCCTCGACAGCTCCGGCCTGCGGTTCCTCATCGAGCAGGATCGCCGTGCCCGCGACGAGGACCATGCGTTCGCGATCATCCCCGGTGACGCGAGCATCCAGCGCCTGCTGCAGATCGCCGGCCTCGACACGCGCCTGCGGGTGCTGGAGGATGGCGACGCTCCCGCGCGTAACTGACCGGCGGCGCGACCAGGTCACGGAATGGGCCGCGTGTGCGGCGTCCCTCCTCCTGCTCGGGGCGGTCTTCCTGCTCGACGTGAGCGACACGGGCGAGCCGCTGACCGTCGGCCTGATCGTCGGCCCGCTGCTCGCGTCGCTGCTGTGCACCGCGCGGCAGACGGCGGTCGTCGCCGCGGTCGCGGTGCTCTGTGCGGTGCCGTCTGCGGTCATCCACGACGGGGATGCGGTCTTCAGGGCGCTGCGGGTCGCGCTCGTCATCGGCGGCTCGGGCCTCGCGGCGCTCGGCGCCCGGGAGCGCAGCCGCGCCGCGAGGGGTCGCGCTCGCCTCCGGGTCCTCGCCGATCTCGCCGAGCTGTCGGCACGGCGTCACGGCCCCGACGAGGCCGCCGGTCGCCTGGCGCAGCTGGTGGTCCCACGGGCGGCTGTGGCTTGCGTGCTCGACGTCTTCGGCGACCCGCTGGCGCATCGCGCGGCCGGGCGCGCCGTGGCCGGCATGGCCGACCAGCTCACCGGAGCACCCGAGGTCGCACCCGACGGGACGCCGGTGATCCAGCGGGTCCGCCGGGGGCGCGAGGTGCGCTGGGTCGTCGTCGCGGCGATCCGGTCGGAGGGTCGTACGGTCGGCCGGCTCACGCTCGGGACCCGTCACGCGCTGGACCGGTCCGACCTGCCCTTCGTGCAGGCGCTCGCGGGCCGCGCGGGCCTCGTCCTGGAGAACGCCGGGCTGTCGGCCGATCTCGCCGTCGCCGAGCGCCGCTTCGAGACGGCACTCGACGAGATGGCGGCCGCGGTGCTCATCCAGCGGCCGGGCGAGGGCATCGTCTACGCCAATCAGGCGGCTGCTGACGCGATGGAGCTGCGCGACCCGGCCGCCGTGATCGCCGCGACGCCGGAGGACATCGCTCGTGCGTGGGAGTCACGCCGCGAGGACGGTTCGCCGCTCCTGCCCGAGGCCTACCCGAGTGCCCAGATCCTCACGGGGGCCAACCGGCACCCGCCGCCGCTGCTTGTACGCGGGGTGCATCGGGCGTCGGGCATCGAGCGCTGGATCTCGGTGCGCGCGACCCCGGTGATCGGGGACGACGGCGAGGTCGAGATGGCGGTGAGCGTGTCGGAGGACATCACCGCCATCAAGCGGGCCGAACTCGTCCAGCGGATCCTGGCGCGAGCGGGCGAGGTGCTGCACCGGACGTCCGACCCGGAGGCGCCGCTGCAGGATCTTGCCGATCTCCTGGTCCCGGACTTCGCCGACTGGTGCACCGTCACGCTCCCGACTCGCACGTCGACGCGCGTCGTGGCCGTGGCCCATCGGGACCCCGCGATGCGCGCCCGGGCGGCAGCGTACGCCACGCGCTTCCCTGTCGAACCGGACGCGCCGCGCGGCGGCGCGGCGATCCTGCGTGGTGGCCCGCCGCTGCTGGTCGCGCGGGTGACCGAGGATGTCCTGCGGGCGTACACCGACGACCCCGAGCACCTTGCCGCGCTGTCCGCCGTCGGCATGCACTCGGTCATCCAGGTGCCGATCCGCCCGCCCGACGGCGCGGTCTCCGGCGTCATCACGCTCGTGAACGCCGAGTCGCACCGGACGTTCACGGCGGCGGACCTCGAGCTCGCGGAGGAGCTCGGCCGCCGGGCGGGCGTGGCGATCGAGACGGCGCGGCTGTCCGCCGACCGGGCGCGGATCGCCGCGACGCTGCAGGCCAGCCTGCTGCCCGAGCGCCTGCCGGAGGTCGCCGGCGTCCAACTCGCCGGCAGCTACCGCGCGGCTGGGCGCACGACCTGGGCGGGCGGCGACTTCTACGACGTCTTCGAGACCCCGGCGGGGTGGATGGCGGTCGTCGGCGACGTCACCGGCCACGGGGCCGAAGCCGCCGCCGTGACGGCGAAGGCGCGCCACACCCTGCGCACGGCCGGGGTCCTGACCGGCGACCCGGTCCGCGGGCTCGCGCTGCTCAACCGCCAGCTCGCCCGCCGCGAGCAGGTCACGATGTGCAGCGCGTGCGTCGTGCTGCTCAGCGCCGACGAGGAGGGACCCGCGCGCCTGCGGGTCGCCTGCGCCGGGCACCCGCGCCCGGTCCGGGTCCGGGCCGGTCGGGTTGAGGAGGTCGGCTCCTGGGGCACGATGCTCGGCGCGTTCGCCGACACGGCGTTTCACCAGGAGGAGGTCGCCCTGCTCCCCGGGGACACGCTGCTGCTCTACACCGACGGGGTCCTCGATGCCCGCGGTCGCGGCGAGCGGTTCGGCGCGGATCGCCTGGCTGCCGCCGTCGCCCCGGCGTCGGGCGCCCAGGACGTGATCGGCCGGGTCGATCGCGCGCTGGAGGCCTTCGTGGACGGCGAGGAGCAGGCTGACGACATCGCGATGCTCGCCATCCGCAGAACCGGGCAGCGGGACATCTCCTACGGGGATCCCGGCAACGCGGACGTGGAGATCGCCACCGTGCGCGGGGTCTACGAGGCGTTCGCCCGGCGCGACATGGAGGCCGCCCTCGCGCACATGGACCCGGAGATCGAGCTGCACCTGCGGGCCACGAGCGAACTCGCCGGGCGCGAGGGCCCGTACCGCGGCCACGCGGGCGCCCGTGCGTACTTCGAGGATCTGGCACGGGTCTGGGACGAGCTGGAGCTCCACGCCGACGACATCCGCGCCACCGCAGGCGCGGTCGTGGTGTTCGGGCGCGTGACGGGGCGGCGTGGCGGCGAGGGGATGCAGCGCGCGGTGATGTGGTCCTGGACCGTCCGCGGTGCGCTCGCGACGTCCGTGCGCGCCAACGACCTGGGGCCCGTGCGCGAGCCGCTCAGCTGACCGGAAGGGCTCAGGTTTCCGGCGACGGAGCCCGGGTACCGGCGGGACACGCACAAGGGTGCGACCCCTGCCAGTCGCCACGACGGAAGGAGCAATCCCATGAGCACCGCGCATGTGGCCGACACCGGCCACGTCAAGGACCAGGCCAAGGAGGCGGCCGGTCAGGCACGCGAGCAGGCCGAGGAGGCGGCGCGCAAGGCCGGAGGCCGGGTCCGCAGTCAGGTCGACGCACGCTCGACCGAGATGGGCGACCACGTGGTCTCCCAGGCAGACGACGTGCGGTCCATCAGCGCGTCCCTGCGCGACCAGGGCAACGACAACGCCGCGCAGCTGGCCGACCAGGCGGCCGAGCGGATCGAGCAGGTCGGATCGTGGCTGCGCGACAGCGACGCCGACCGGATGCTCGAGCAGGCCGAGGATGTCGCTCGGCGCAACCCGTGGGCCGTGCTCGCGGGCGGCGTTGCCGCGGGATTTGCGATCTCCCGCATCCTGAAGGCGTCGAGCACGGAGCGGTACCGCAGCCGGTCCGCCGGCGACGCGGGTGCCGAGGCCGCGTCCCCGAGCGGGCCCTCCACGTCGCGGACCGGTCGCTTCGACCGTGTGCCGTCGCCGACGGAGGCGCCGATCCCGGGCGCGGGACCCGGCGCCGGAGGCATGCCGACACCGGCGACCGGCCCGGGTACGGGCATGGGGCCGGTCTGATGCCTGCCAACGGCCGCTTCGAGCGCGAGGACGCGTCGATCGGCGACCTGCTGCGCCGGCTCTCGGAGGACACGTCCGTGCTCGTCCGGCAGGAGGTGGCGCTCGCACGCGCGGAGCTGACCGAGCAGGGCAAGCAGGTCGGGTTCGGCGCAGGTCTGCTGGGCGGCGCCGCGGTGGCGGCGCTGCTGGCGCTCGGCGCGCTCAGTGCGGCGGTCATCGTCGGGCTGGACGAGCTCGTCCCGCTCTGGCTCGCCGCCTTCATCGTCGCCGCCCTGTGGGCGGCGGTTGCAGGAGTCCTGGCCCTCCGCGGGCGGGACGACGTACGCGAGGCGACCCCGCCCGCGCCCCAGACGGTCGAAACCGTGAAGGAGGATGTCCAATGGGCGAAGACCCTCAGGTGATCCGTTCAGAGATCGAACAGACGCGCGAGCGCCTCGGCGAGACCGTCGACGCGCTGGGTG
>SXGQ01349525.1_pt1 | contig 12064 bp, 6 predicted proteins | sample 3178371 | NCBI WGS metagenome assembly SXGQ01 (sample SAMN11356859, study PRJNA531348) | freshwater metagenome | isolation source: freshwater sample F1-20 | place: China: Fuxian Lake, Yuxi | collected 2017-12-25 | reverse complement strand
GCCGGGATGGCCTTCATCGAGACCGCGGTGAAGAGCGGCCGGGCCGGTGCGAAGTGGGTCCGCTTCCCCAAACTCTGAGCGGCCTCCGCAGGCTCGTGGCGGCCGGCCTTCTGGTCACGGCCGCCGTTGCCACGCCGTACCCCAAGCCCGCGCCTGCCGCGCAGTTCCCGGAATTCAAGCTGCCCGACCGCCAGGGACACGCGTGGCGCGCTGCCCGCGAGGACTGGGAGGGCGCGCGCCGCCGCGTGCGCGAGGATCCCGACTGGGCCGAATGGGTCCGCCGCGAGCGGGCCGAGGTCGAGCGCTGGCGCGCCCGCCACCACGACCGCGTCGAATGGCTTCCAGGCTGGTCGCACGACGGCGTTAGCCCCCAAGACGGTTCTCGGCTCGTCTGGAACGACCGGATCCCGCGCGAGGAGGTTCAGTTCTTCTCCAGCCCGTCTGATCCTGAGGTAGAAATCACGCCAAAGCTGCACGCTTGGTGGGTCGTCACCTTTCGGGGTCATCACGTCGAAATGCTGGTCCGCGCTGCGCGGCTGTACCAGCTGAGCGGCGACGAGGCGCTCGCCGATTGGGTGCGGGGCCAGCTGGACTTCTATGCGGACAACTTTCTGCGTTGGGAGCCGCAGCGGCCGGGCCATCCGGCGCGCCTGTTCTGGCAGACGCTGACCGAGGCGACCAATCTGGTGAAATTCACCGAGGCGGTGCGGCTGCTCGGGCCCGCCGCGCCGCCGGAACAGCGGGCCGCGTGGCTCCGCCAGTTCTTCCTCCCCGAGGTGCGCGCCCTCAATTCGACCCAGCAGGCGATCCACAACATCGCCGTCTGGCAGCGCTGCGCGGTGGCACAAGTGGCGCTGCTGTTCGGGGACAACGACCTCTGGCGCGAGGCCCTTGATGGGCGTTTCGGGCTGCGCGCCCAGCTAGCCGAGGGCGTCACTGGGGACTACCTCTGGCAGGAGCAATCACTTGGTTACAACAGCTTTGTCCTGCGGGCCGTGCATTCGCTCGCGGTCGCCGCGGGGTTGGCGGGCCGAGCCCGGGAACTCGAGCCGGAATTAGCCATCGCCCACAACCTGCTGCTGGCGCCGCTGGTCCTACGTTTTCCTAACGGCGAGCTGCCCAATCCTGCCGACAGCGGGCGCATCGGCCGCGCCCCGGCCCCGGACCTGTTCGCGGAGGTCTACCGCGTCTTCCCCACGCCGCTGGGCCTCGAGGAGGCGGGCCGCGGCCGCGATTGGAACACGCTCCTCGACCCGCCGGCCCGCCCTCCGGCGGCGGTGCCGCTGCCCGAGGTCACCAGCCGCAGCCTCGCATCGAGCCGGATGGCCGTCCTCCGCGGCGGCGGCTGGCAGGTGTTCTTCCACTATGGCCAGCTGACCCGCACGCACAGCCAGGCCGAGGCGTTGAACTATTCCGTGTACTGGGGCGAACGCGCGCTGTCGCGCGATCCGGGCACCGTCGGCTATGGCTCCCCGTTGCACCGCGGCTACTACGCGCGCGCGCTGAACCATAACGTCCCCCTCGTGGAAGGGGAGGGGCAGCAGGGGCACGCGCCGGGGGAGCTGGTGTCGTTCGCGCCCGAGGCCGTGGCGGCCGCGCAACCGGCCTACCGCCCCGGGGTCCGGGCGGCGCGGGCCCTCGCATTGCGGGACGGGACGCTGGTGGACACGGCGGAAGTCACCTCCACGACCGGTCCGCGGCGGTTGGGGTTGGCCCTGCATTTTCAGGGACGGGTGCGCCTGCCGGGGAGCTTCCGCGCGGCGGCGGACTGGGCCACGGGCCGGCCGGAGGAATTCGGCTATTGGACCGACGTGACCGTCCGGGAATTCAGCGGGGAGGTGCGCTTCGAGGTGGATCTGGGCGGCGGGGCGCGAGTCCCGGTGTCCATCGCGGTGCCGGGGAGCTTCCGCCTCTGGCAGGGCAGTTCGCCGGATGTGCCGCCGCGGCGGCGGGAGAGCCTTTACCTTGAGCTGGTCGAGCCCGCGGCGGCGGCCACCTTCGTGACCAAGTTCCGTCCCCCGGCGGGCGCGGCGCGTTAGGCGCGCGTCACGGGGGCGTCAGGGTCGCGTCGTCCGGAGTGCCGAAGCGGCGGTCCGGCCCGGCGCTGGTGATCTCCATCCGCTCGCCGCTGAGCTGGTGAAAGCGGTAGGCCGTGCCCCAGCGGTCCTGCAGTTCCCCCTTGGCGTTGAGGGCGGGGTGACGGCGGGGAACGAGGGCGAGCTCGAGGCGGTTGGTGCCGAGGAGGGCCGTGGTGATGTCGGCGTTCTCGCCCACCGGGTTGCCCTCGCGCGGGAAATTCGTGCGCCACGTGTCGAAGAGTTCCTGCAGCACCTCGAGGTCGGCGGCGACCGTGCCGCCGGGCGCGTTGAGGCGGGCGGCGATCGGGAAGGCGGCCGGATCGTAGGGTGCGTCCGCGGGGGTGGCGGTTCCAGCCGGGGCGGGGGCCGCGGGTTCCGCCCCGGCGCGGGGGGCGGATTTCCCGGCGGGTGGGGCTGCCGGGAGTGGCGCGGTGGGGCTGACGGCCGGGGGTGCGGCCGGAGCCGGAGCCGGAGCGGGTGCGGCGGGTGGGGCGGCGGGCGGGCGGGTCCAGAACCACAGTCCCGCCGTGAGCAGCACGAGCAGGACGGCGGTGAGGGGGGAGCGGAAGCGCACGCGGCCTTAGACGAAGCCGAGGTTGGGCTTGGCGAAGCGGCCGAGGTTGGGGAACACGATGGGCAGGTCCGTCGCGCTGACCCCGAACCAGGACGCGAGCGTGGCGGAGTATTCGTCCACGCTGGTGGTCGGGATCCACATCCCGCGCGTGCCGGCGTCATCCGGGCCGCGGATCGTGAGGTCGGCCATCCGGCCGTAGATGTCCCCGCCCTTGACAGCGCCGCCGACGACGAAGTGGTTGGAGCCCCAGCCGTGGTCGGAGCCGTCGCCGTTCGTGTTGTAGGTGCGGCCGAAGTCGGAGGCGGTGAAGAGCGTGACCTGGTCGGCGCAGCCGAGCTCGACGGTCGCGCGGTGGAAGGCGGCGACGCTGCGGCTGATGTCCGCGAAGAGGTTGGCGTGGGCGCCGAGCTGGGCGTCGTGCAGGTCGAAGCCGCCGATGCGGGCGAAGTAGATCTGCCGTTTCAGGCCGAGTTGCGGGGCGGAGGCGATCAGGCGGGCGATCGTGCGCAGCTGCTGGCCGAGGCCGGTGCCGGGGAAGGCGGTGGTGAAGGGTGCGTTGCCGGAGAGGACGCCGCTGATCAGGGCGCTGTCGGCGATGGCGTTCTCGGTGACGCCGGAGAAGGCGGCCTCGAAGAGGTTGGCGTTCTGGCGGGCGAGCAGGTCGTTCTGGGCGGCCCGGCGGATATTGGCGGGCACGCTGGTGCCGGCGGCGGCGGAGAGGGACACGGCGCCGCCGGGGTTGACGGCGAACTGCACCACGCGTTTGCCGACCTGGAACGAGTTCTGCCCGTTCAGGCTGATCGACATCGAGATGCTCGTGTTGCCGTTGAGCGCGTGCGTGAGGTCGGCGACGCGGCCGCCCCAGCCGGTGGCGAACGGCTTGTCCGCGATGCTGCTCTGCCACTCGACCTGCTGGTCGTTGTGCGAGAAGAGCTGCGGGGGCAGCGGGACCGAGCGCGAGGTGTACTGCGCCTTGGTCGTGGGCACCACCAGGGTCCCGACGTTGCCGAGGAGGGCCATCTTGCCCTGGTCGAAGAGCGCCTTGAGGCCGGTCGTGTTGGTCCCGGCGACGTCGGCGTTGAGCGAGGAGTGCATGCCCCAGCCGCGGCCGTCGTTGGTGGCGGGCTTGATCTCGAGCAGCTGGGAACGGGGCAGGGCGATCGCGCCGCGGCCGGCCGCGGACGCGTAGGCGTTGTAGCCCGCCGTGTCGAACGGCACGATCATGTTGTTGGCGTCGTTGCCGCCCGCGAGGAACAGGCAGACGAGGGCCTTGAAGTCGGAGGGGAGGTTGCCGGCGCGCGCGGGGGGCTGGGGGCCGTTCCCGGGGCTCGCCACGGCGCCCATCATCCGGAGCTGGGCGAGCGTGGACAGCATGCCGGTCGCGGTGACCGCGGCGCAGCACTGGCCGAGGAACTGGCGGCGGACCGGGTCGAAGGCGGGATTCTTGGGATTCATGGCGGGGTTACTTCTGGACGGCGCCGTGGGGGGAGGTGAGGACGAGGTAGAGGGCCGAGCGGACGCGCTCGATGTCGTTGGCGGTGGCGGTGCCCGTGCCGGCGGGCAGCGCGTTGACCGCCGCAACCACGCGCTCGCGGGCGGCGGCGGGCATCATCCCGCCGGTGAGCAGCAGGCTCAGCCGGTCGACCAGCTGCGCCGGGGTGCGGGTCAGCGGGTACAGAGAGGCGATATTCAGGCCCACGACCTGTTGCGCGGCGTCGGTGGTCGAGCGGGTGGTGTAGATGTAGTTGTAGTAGAGGTTCGGCTGGGTGAGCGCCGTGGTGTCGTTCAGGATCTGGTACTCCGGCGCGTAGAGGCCGGCCTCGGCGATCGCCCCCGGGAGCACGAAATTTGGCTCGAAGAAGTTGAACACCGTGTCGGCGCGGAGGGCGGCCTGCCCGAGGGAGCCCTCGGGGTTGAAGATCGGGAAGCGGCCGGAGTTCGAGCCGCCGCCGAAGGCGCGGAGCAGGCCGGTCGTGACCAGGAGCGGCTCCTTGAGCTTGCCGAAGGTGGCGGTGGCCGCGACGGCGGGCGAGCGGGCCTCGTAGTCGAGCAAAATGGCGCGGACCACGGCCCCGAGGTCGCCGCGGACGCCGGCGCCGTTGTTGGCGAAGGCCTGCGCGACCCGGTACACGTAGCCGGGGCTGGGGTTGCTGGTGACCAGGCGCTGGATGAGCTGGCGGCTGATGAAAGGCCCGGTGTTCGGGTGCCTGACCAGCGCGTCGAGCGTGTCGGCGAGGTCCTTCATCCCGCCCTGGCCCGCGGGTAGCGTGCGGCCGCCGACGATCGTCTTCGCGGTGTCGTCGTGAAAGGCGGGCCAGAGCATCATCGGGTCGATGTAGTTGCCGGCGCTGCCGCGGAAGAGGGCGGCGTTGGCGGTGGCGTCGCGGGTGGCGTTGGCGTAGCCGAAGCCGGTGAAGACCTTCGCGGTCTGGACGATCGTCTCCTGAGTGTAGGTCGGAATCGGCTGGCCGGAGGGGTCGAGGCGCAGCGTGCCGTCAGGATTCAGCTCGTGCAGGCCGATGGTGAACAGCTGCATCACCTCGCGCGCGTAGTTCTCATCCGGGAGCGAGGTGGGCAGGCCGGCCGCGTTGAAGGTGGCCTTCGCGCTGCGCAGCGAGCTGAGATAGATGCCCATCATCGGGCTGAGGCTCACCTGCTCCAGCAGGTCGCGGAAGTTGCCGAAGGCGTGGTTGACGAGCAGGTCGTAGTAGTTGGCGGCCCCCTCCTGCCACGCGGCGATCGTGCCGTTGCGGTCGGAGATCACGAGGATCTGGCTCAGGGCGAAGGCCACGCGCTGGCGCAGCTGGTCCGGGCCCTCGACGGAATTCTTCCACCAGGCCGCCTGGCGGTGCGGGCCGCCGGGCCGCTGGTAGGCGAGAGTCACCGGGTCGCGGTTGCCGTTGCCGCCGATCGTCTGGTTGCGGTTGAAGTCGTGCATCGTCTCCTGGAAGTGGGAGGAGGCGGGCACGGCCGTGATCTGGTCCATGATCCAGCGGAAGTAGCCCTTCTGCCGGACCTCCGCGATGGACGGCTCCGTGGGACCGAAGGTGGCCTGCAGGAGGAAGCGGGTGGCGTCGGCGTCGGAGACGCGGGTCAGGTCGATCGCGGGGGCGGGGGCCGGCGGGTTGAAGACCGCGGAACCACTGCTGCGCACGAAGCCGCCGGCCAGCTCGCCGGCCGGGTTCAGCGCGGTGTCGATCGCCACCGTCACGCGGCCCGCCTTGAGCGCGGCGAGGAGATCGGCGGTGGTGTAGCGACCGACGGGGGCGAAGGTCCAGACGGCGTTGTTCACCTGCCCGGTGGGCAGGTTGAGCACGTAGTCGCCGTTGATCGCGAGGTGCGCCACGACCTGCGGGGAGCTCAGGTTGGAGAAGGAGACGTTCACGAACGCCGACTTCTCATCCGGCGCCAGCTGCACCGTGGCCGAACCGTAGGCGGTCGAGGCGTTGATGCCCGGCAGTGTCCGCAGGGCGGACAGGTAGAGCGTGCCCGCGTTCGCGAAGAGCGTGACCCCGGCGGTCGCGTCCACCCCGATCCCGTAGGCGTTCCGCGGCTCGAGCGAGAGCTCCACGGTCCGCGAGAGCGTGTTGGCGGGATTGGGGCGGGGCTGCAGCGTGACGGTCGCGCTGGTGGCGCCGGCCGGGATCGTCACGCGGCCGGGCAGCGCGTCGAAATCCACGCCGGCGGCGGCGGAGCCGGCGATCCGGTATTCCACGGTGATCGCCTGGCTGACCGGCCCGACGCGCGAAAAGGTGAACACGGCCGGGCTGCCCGCGACGGCGTCGGTGGCGGCGACGGAGGCGCGGACGCTGACGGTGGAGAGGGTTTCCGGCGAGAGGTCGTAGACCTCGACGAGGGCGGTGCCGGTGGCGTTGCCCACGCCGTTGGCCTGGATGGTGTAATTGCCCGGGGCGAGGTCGAGGAGCAGCGCGGAGTCGCGGCTGCCGGTGGCGAAGGGGAAGGCTCCCGCGGCGGTGAAGGCGGCCCGGAGGGCGGCGGCGCCGGCGGTTTCCCAGTTGTCATTGGCCCCACCCGGGATCTGTCGGCCGGCGGCGTCGAGCACCGCGATCGCCGGGTCGGCCACAGTGCCATCGACGCCGAGAGCGCCCAAGGCGGGTCCGGCAGCGCGGATCAGGACGCGGCGGGCCCCGCCCCCGGCGGCGACCGACAGGCCGGAGAAGAAGGTCTGGTTCGCGCTGCCCACCAGGGCGCGGGTGGAGAGGTTGAGGAGGCGGGCCGAGCCGCTGACATCGTAGACCTCGAGGATGGCCACGCCGGAGGTGTTGCCCACGCCGCTGACCTGTGCCGTGTACGAGCCCGGCGAGAGGGTGGCGACCAGTGCCGCGTCGAGGCTGCCCGTGGTGAGGGGGAACGCGCCGACCGCCGCCATCACGCCCTGATCTGCCGTGCTCCAGTTGTCGTTGGTGAGCACCAGCACGCCATCGGAGTTGTAGACCTGCAGCAGGGGATTCGCGAGGACGCCGGTGAGATTGAAGGGGGCGGTGGCAAGGCGGGCGCCGACGGCGCGGATCAGGATCCGCTTCGGGGCACCCTGCTGGATCACGAAGCCGGTGATCATCACGTTCGTGCCGGTGCCGACCTGGGCGCGCGTGGAGAGGTTGGCGAGGCGCTGGTCATACTGCGCGGCGCGGGCCGGGAGGGCGGCGGCGAGCACGAGGGCTAGGACAGGGAGCAGGGCCGGGTAAGGGCGGGAGAACGAGCGCATGGGGATCGGGCGGTCAGAGAGTCATCTTGGGCGACGGCGCCGGGGGCTTAGGGGTTACGATTCATTAATGTAATCGGGTCGCGTGTCCAGTCGCGGCGCAGCGGGTGGGTAGTTTTCCCCTAAGGTCGGTCGTCCCGGGGGAGGGGGACGGCGTAGTCTTTCGCATCGACCGCCGTTGCGGGGTTCTGTTGTCCTGCCGCCGTGACGCGTGCAGACTTGGAAACCGCTCGGCACCTGCTCTGCGCCCTGCAGGATAATCTCCTCGCCAAGCTGGTAGCGGCCCGGCGGCGGGGCGGAAGAGACTTCGCGCGGGTGGCGGGAGCGACCGCCGCGGACACTATTTATCAGGTCGACCGGATCGGGGAGGCGGCGATTCTGGACTGGTTCGCCCGGCATTGGCCGCGAGCGTGGCCGGTGGAGATCGTGATGGAAGGACTGGCGGAGGGTGCGACCACTTATCCCGCGGGTACCCACCAACGGAAAACGTTGGCGCGCTGTATTTTGGACCCGATCGACGGCACCCGCGGCCTGATGTACGACAAGCGGCCCGCGTGGTCGCTGGCGGCCTTAGCCCCGCAACGGGGACCACGCACGCATCTGGGTGACATCGTGGTCGCCGCGATGACAGAGTTGCCGACGTCCAAGCAGTCGCAGGTAGACCAGTTGAGCGCGGTGGCGGGACGGGGCGTCCGGGCGGAGCGGATTACGCTGGCGGATGGTTCGCGCCGGCGATGGCGGCCGCGGCCTTCGCGGGCGCGGGATTTTGCCCATGGCTTCGCGTCGCTGGCCCGCTTTTTTCCGGAGGGCAAGGGTCTGCTCGCCACCTTTGAAGAGGAGCTCTGGAGGGAGCTCGGCCTACATGGGCGCGATGGGGGCCAACTGGTTTTTGACGACCAGTATCTTTCGACGGGCGGGCAGCTTTACGAGTTGCTGGCCGGCCACGACCGGATGCTGGGGGACCTGCGACCGCTGGCGCACGCCCGCTGCGGCCTGCCCGCCAGCTCTCTGGCCTGCCACCCCTACGATATTTGCACCGCCCTGATTGCGCGCGAGGCGGGTTGCCTCGTCGAGGCGCCCGAGGGAGGGCCCCTGCGCTGTCCCTTGGACACGACCTTCCCGGTGGCGTGGATGGGTTATGCGAACCCTTTATTGGCGCGGCGGGTCCGGCCGGTGCTCCGGCGTCTGCTGCGCCGCCACTTCTGAGGGGCGGGTTCGCCGCGCGGAATCCCTTTGCCCCGTCGCGCCGCTTCTGCGTCCGTAGGATGTTTTTCGCGCTCTCACCCCCCCCCGCAGTTGCCCGTTCCCGCGATGAAGCTTCCCCTCGGCCTCCTTGCCTTCGCCTGTGCCCTGTCCCCGCTCGCGGCGGCCGACCGGCCCAATATCCTCTGGCTCACCAGCGAGGATCACGGACCCCACATGGGCTGCTACGGAGATCCGCTGGCCCGGACGCCGCACGTCGACGCGCTCGCGGCGAAGGGGATGATCTTCAAGCGGGCGTGGTCGAATGCCCCCGTTTGCGCGCCGGCGCGAACGGCCATCATCTCCGGCCTGTTCCCGACCGCCCTCGGCGCGGAGCATATGCGGAGCGAGGTCGCGATGCCCGCCGGGGCACAAATGCTGCCGCAGTACCTGCGTGCGGCTGGCTACTATTGCACCAACAACGCGAAGGAGGACTACAACCTTACCAAACCCGGACAAGTTTGGGATGAATCCTCGGCCCAAGCGCACTGGCGCAAGCGACCGGCGGGCGCGCCCTTCTTCGCCGTCTTCAATGCCGGCCAGAGCCACGAGGGCCAAGTCTATCGCCGTCCGCATGAGGCTGTGCTCGACCCCGCCGCGGTGCGCGTGCCGGCCTATCATCCCGATACCCCGGAGGTGCGGCGCGACTGGGCCCAGTACTATGACAATGTCAGCACCGTCGACGCGGTGGCGGGCGGTCACCTGCGGGATCTCGCGGCCGCGGGGCTGGCCGACGACACCATCGTCTTCTATTATGGTGACCATGGACCGGGCCTGCCGCGCAACAAGCGCTGGCCCGCTGATTCCGGCCTGCGCGTTCCGCTGGTGGTTCACTTCCCGCCGAAGTGGCGCCACCTGGCGCCGAAGGAGTACGCGCCCGGCGCACAATCGGACCGGCTGGTCAGCTTCGTCGATCTCGCGCCCACGGTGCTGAGTTTGGCGGGGATCATTCCGCCGGCGGCGATGCAGGGGCGGGCCTTCGCGGGCCGGCACCAGGTTGACGGCCCCGCGTACCTGCACGGCTTCCGGGGCCGGATGGACGAGCGTTACGACTTCGTACGTTCGGTCACCGATGGCCGCTACGTCTACCTGCGCAACTACTGGCCGCACGTGTCGCAGGGCCAGCGGGTGCGGACCCAGTTCCAGATGCCGACGACGCAGGTCTGGCGCCGCCTTTTCGACGAGGGCCGGGCGAACGACGCGCAGTCGATCTTCTGGCGCGAGCCCAAGGCGCCCGAGGAACTCTACGATCTGCACGCCGACCCCGACGAGGTACGCAACCTCGCGGCGGCGCCGGAGCACCGTGGGGCGCTCGAGCGGCTGCGGGGCGAGGCCCGGGCCCACGCGGCCCGCATTCGTGACCTCGGTTTCCTGCCCGAGGCGGAGATCCACGCCCGCGCCGGCCGGGCCCCGCCCCGCGATGCCCTCGCGACCGATGCCGCTTATCCGTTCGCGCGCGTGGTGGCGGCCGCGGAGACCGCATCGGGTGGCGACTCCGGCGCGGTGCCGCAGTTGCAGACGTACCTCAGGGATGCAGACAGCGGCGTGCGTTACTGGGGCGTGATGGGTGCGTTGATGCGTGGTTCGGTGGCGACGCGGGCGATGCGCGAGGGCCTCGTCGCCGCCTTGGAAGACCCCTCGGCGAGCGTGCGCATCGCCGCGGCCCAGGCGCTCGCCCGGCACGGCGACGCCACCGATTTCCCCCGGGCTCTCAACACCCTAAGGGCCTGCGCTGACCCGACCCAGAACAGCGCCTTCGCGGGCATCGCGGCGCTAAACGTCATCGATGAACTTGGGGAGCGGGCGCGACCGCTGTTGGGCTTCGTGCGCGGGATGGAGGTGCGCGATCCCAACACGCCAGCCCGCAACAACGACTACGTGCAGCGCCTAAAGGGCATCGTCCTAGAGCGTTTCGGCGAGGAGCCCGCGTCGACTGGCCGGAAGAAACGCAAGTGAGGCCCACCGTGCCGCCAGTCCCCCTCTAGGGTAATTTCAGCGCTGCGTTCCTGCTTTTCCCAATCCAACGCGGGTCCCTAGCCCACTGCCTTTCTCAAACCCCGTCATGCCTATCTCCCACTCGTTCAGGTTTCTTGCCGCAAATTGGCTCGCGCTGACCTTCACTGCGCTCCCCGCGGCGGAGACCACGGCTCCGACGGGCGCGATTCACGGTCGCGTCCAGAATATCGCGACCGGCCAGTACCTGAATAACGCCCGCGTCGCCGTCAAAGGCACCTCACTGTCTGACCTGACGGACGAATCCGGCACTTACCGGATTGCCCAGGTGCCGGCGGGAACCGTGGTGTTGCAGGTGTTCTATACCGGTCTCGATCCGGAGGAGGTGACGGTACGGATCACCGGCGGGGGCACCGTGGTGCAGGACGTCAATCTCACCAGCGCGGCCCTGTTCGGGAAATCCCAGGGGACGGTGAAGCTCGACGCCTTTGTCGTTTCCACCGGCCGTGACACCAACGCGGCCTCGATCGCGGTCAACGAGCAGCGCTTCGCCCCGAACCTGAAGAATGTCGTAAACACCGACGCCTTTGGGGACGTGACGGATGGCAATGTCGGCGAGTTCCTTAAGTTTCTGCCTGGAATTACCACCGACACGGATGTGAACGAGGGCGGCACGGTGACGACGATCTCCGTGCGCGGTTTTAGCTCTGGCATGACGCGCGTCTCGAGCGACGGGGCCCAGCTGGCCAACACCGGGAGTGCGCAGGGAAATATCCGGACCTTTTATTTCAGCCAAGTTTCCGCGAACAACGTCGCGCGGGTCGAGGTCACCAAGGCGCCGACGCCGGCCACGCCGGCGGACACCTTAGCGGGTTCGGTGAATATGGTGAGCAAGAGCGCGTTCGAGCGCAAAACCGCCCAACTTAACTACAGCCTGAGCCTAACCGGGAGCAGCCAGAACCTGAGCCTTGGTCGGGAGGCGTTCGTCAATGATGCGCGGGTCCGCAAGATCCTGCCGGGAGTGATGTTCGACTACACGCTGCCGGTGAATCGGAATTTCGGCGTCGTCGTGACTGGGCAAAGTATCGACCGCCACACGGATCAGGCGCTCAACACGAAGACGTACGGCACCGGGGTCGCCGGCGCGACCAACGCCAACCCCTACCTCCAGGCGATCCGTTTCCTCGAGGGCCCGCGGCTCGCTTACCGGCGGTCGCTGGCGGTGAAGGCCGACTGGCGCGTGGCGACGTACTCGGTCCTGTCGGCCGGCTTCCAGACCAGCGCGTTCCTCAACGAGCGTTCGCCGATTGAGACCGCGATAAGCGTTGGCACCAACGCGACCCCGGCGGTGGCGGGGGGTAAACCGCTGACCTTTGGACCGGATTTCACCAGCGGTGCGACCGGCCGCGGCAGTATGACGCTGATGGGCGGAGCCGACTTCCAGCAGCCGGGCCGCACGCGGGCCGGGAATTTCCGGTACCGGTTCGACGACGG
>SXGQ01042882.1_pt1 | contig 12066 bp, 6 predicted proteins | sample 3178371 | NCBI WGS metagenome assembly SXGQ01 (sample SAMN11356859, study PRJNA531348) | freshwater metagenome | isolation source: freshwater sample F1-20 | place: China: Fuxian Lake, Yuxi | collected 2017-12-25 | reverse complement strand
TCTCCACTTTTTCCGCCCTCCACGGTTGAACGGCTCGTCCTCCGTTTCCATAGTTCTGAACCATGACCCTGCTGCGCTCGGCATCCGGACTGCCTTGGACCTGTCTCCTGCTGGGATTCCTCGGACTTGCCCCCTTCGGCTCGACCGCCAAGGAAACCGCACCCGACTACAACCGGGACGTCCGTCCCATCCTGTCGGACCACTGCTACACCTGCCATGGGCCCGACGAGGGGAAGCGCAAGGCGGGGCTGCGACTCGACCGCGAGGCCGATGCGTTCCGGGAACTCAAGTCGGGCCAACACGCATTGGTAAAGGGGGATCCCAAACGCAGCACGCTTGTGGAACGGATCCTCACGAAGGATCCCGACGACGTCATGCCGCCGCCCGAGCATGGGAAGCCCCTTTCCCCGAAGCAGGTCGAGATCCTCGAGCGTTGGGTGGCGTCGGGTGCCGCCTGGCGCGAGCACTGGTCGTTCATCCCCCCGGAGCCCCCGCCGCTGCCCAAGGTCAAGGACACCCGGTGGCCCCGGAATGAGGTCGACCGCTTCGTGCTCTCGGGCATGGAGGCAGCGGGCCTGAAGCCGAATCCCGAGGCCGACCGGTCCACCCTCGTGCGACGTCTCAGCTTCGACCTCACCGGTCTCCCGCCCACGGTCGAGGAGGTCGACGCCTTCCTGTCCGACAAGAAACCCGAGGCCTACGAGCGCCTCGTGGAACGTCTCCTCGCCTCCCCGCACTACGGTGAGCGCATGGCTGCCAACTGGCTCGACCTCGCCCGCTTCGCCGACACCAGCGGCTACCATTTCGACGGCGTCCGGTTCCTGTGGCTCTGGCGGGACTGGGTGATCCGGGCCTTCAACACCAACCAGCCGTTCGACACCTTCACCGTCGAGCAGCTCGCCGGCGACCTCCTGCCGAACCCCACCACCGATCAGCGCATCGCGACCGGGTTCGTCCGCAACAACATGACGAACGACGAGGGCGGAGCCGACCCCGACGAGTACCTCAACAAGTACGTTGTCGACCGCGTCAACACCCTCGGTTCGGTCTGGCTCGGCATGACGGTCGGGTGCTCCGAGTGCCACGACCACAAGTACGACCCGATGACGACCCGGGAGTTCTACCGGCTGTACGCCTTCTTCCACAACGTGCCGGAGAAGGGGCTCGACCGCATCCGCAGCGACAATCCTCCGCCACGGCTGCCAGTGCCGACGCCCCAGCAGGCCACGCGGTTCGTCGAGGCGGAGTTCACCCTGCGGGATGCCGAGAAGACGCTCCAGGACCGCATCAACGAACTGGGTGAGACCCAGGAGAAATGGGAACGTGTCGTGATGGCCCGGCCGCCCGCACCCGCCACCAACGCCTTCCTGTTCCGGTTGGCCGCCGATGACTCCCTCGCGGTCGTTGGATCGGCTGCCTCGGGCGACGGACGCTGGCTGGGTTCCGACAAGGCCGACTACGTCGAGGGCCGGATCGGCAAGGCGCTGTCCTTCGACGGCAAGACCTCGGTCGAGTTCCCCGCGCCGACTCTCGTGGACCAGAAGACCCCGTGCACCATCAGCGCGTGGATCAAACTGGGCGACGGCGGCACGGTGATCAGCCAGCAGGCCAAGGGACCCGGCTACCAGGGATTCGACCTGCTGGTGGCCGATGGACGCCCGCAGTTCCATCTCATCCACCAGTGGCCCGACAACGCCCTGAAGGTCCGGACCAAGGAACAGTTCCCGAAGGACCAATGGCTCCTGGTCACCGTGTCGCATGACGGTTCCGGCAAGGCAGCCGGGGTGAAGTTCCACGTGAACGGACGCTCCCGTGATGTTGAGGTGGAGAAGGACCAGCTGACGGCCTCGACCGCCTCAGGGGAGCCGGTTCGGATCGGTTCCCGGTCGGGAGAGCTCTTCTTCAAGGGGCAGATCGACGAGGTCCGGGTGGAATCCCGGGTGGTTGGCACCGAGGAACTGCAGCAGCGTGTGCTCGAGGGCTACCTGCCGATCCTCACGAAGTCCCGCGGCAAGCGCTCAGATCCTGAGCGGTCCGACCTGGCCCGCTACTACAAGGAGAACCACGCGGTCGACTACCTCCGGGCCGAGACCGCCCTCGGCAAGGCGCGCTCGGCGAAGGACGCGCTCTATTCGCAGATCCCGACCACGCTGATCATGGAGGAGATGGATCCGCCGCGGCCGACCCACATCCTGGTCCGCGGTGATTTCCGGAATCCGGGCGAGCGGGTGAACCCGGGCACCCCGGGGTTCCTGCCGCCCCTGGCCGAGGGACCCACCAACCGCCTCACCCTCGCCAAGTGGCTCGTCTCCAAGGAGCAGCCCCTCACCGCCCGCGTCACGGTCAACCGCTACTGGTCCGTCTTCTTCGGCGCCGGATTGGTCAAGACCGTCAACGACTTCGGATCCCAGGGCGAATGGCCCAGCCATCCGGAGCTCCTCGACTGGCTCGCCTGCCGGTTCCGCGACGGGGTCCCGTCGGGGGGGAAGGGCGGACCGATCCCAGCCTGGGACGTGAAGAGCCTCGTGCGCCTCGTGGTGACCTCGGCCACCTACCGGCAGTCCGCCGCGGCCCCGGAGTCCAAGCTCGAGAAGGATCCCTACAACCGCCTCCTCGCCCGCGGACCGCGGGTCCGGCTCGATGCGGAGTTCATCCGCGACAACGCCCTGGCGGTCTCGGGACTCCTCAACGACCGGATCGGCGGGGAATCCGTGAAGCCCTACCAGCCACCCGGGATCTGGGACGGCACAGATTCAGTGTTCGTCCAGGACCATGGCGACAAGCTGTACCGTCGCGGGATGTACGTGTTCTGGCGCCGGTCGGCCCACTATCCGCCGTTCGCGACATTCGACGCGCCGAACCGCGAGGTCTGCACCTTCCTGCGTCCCCGGACCCAGACGCCCCTCCAGTCGCTGGTCCTGATGAACGATCCGGGCTTCGTCGAGGCCGCCCGCGGTCTGGCCCAACGCGTGCAGCGCGAGGCGCCCGGGGATCTGCAGCGTCAGATCCTCCGCGCGTTCCGCCACACGCTGGGCCGTATGCCGCAGGACGACGAGCTGGCGGTGCTGCGGCGGACCTACGACACCCAGCTGGCGACGTTCCAGGCCGAGCCCGATGCCGCGGCGGCCCTGCTGAAGGTCGGCGAATCCCCGGTCCCTGCGTCCGCGTCGATGCCCGAGCTGGCGGCCATGACGGCCGTGGCCAATGTCCTCCTCAACCTCAACGAGACGATCACCAAGTGAACCCCGTGAACCCCCTCAATCCCTTCCTCTTCCGGTCGGAACAGGAGAAGGCGCTCACGCGCCGGACGTTCCTGACCCGGAGCACGACCGGTCTCGGAACGATCGCCCTCGCCTCGCTGCTCAACCCAGGAGCCCACGCCGCCCCGCCCCCCGGTCCGGCCGGATCCTTGAAGACCCTCCACTTCGCCCCCAAGGCCCAACGGGTCATCTACCTGTTCCAATCGGGCGCACCGTCGCATCTCGACCTGTTTGATCCGAAGCCGAAGCTGACGGAGATGACGGGCGAGGAGCTGCCGCCGAGCGTCCGGATGGGACAGCGGATCACGGGCATGACCGCAGGGCAGGCGGTGCTCAAATGCGTCGGACCCGCGTTCCCGTTCCAGCGCTATGGCAAATCCGGCGTGGAGATCAGTTCGATGCTCCCGCATATCGGCGGGATTGCCGACGACATCGCCCTGGTCCGGTCGATCCACACCGACCCGATCAACCATGATCCGGCCGTGACCTTCTTCGGCACCGGCAACCAGCAGCCGGGTCGCCCGACGATGGGATCCTGGCTCGCCTATGGACTCGGCAGCGAGAACGAGAACCTGCCCGCCTACGTGGTCCTGACCAGCGGCAGTGGGGGGCAGTCGCTGCAGGCCCGGTACTGGGGCAACGGGTTCCTTCCTGGCAACTACCAGGGTGTCCAGCTCCGCAGCCAGGGCGATCCGGTCCTGTACGTTTCGAACCCGCCCGGACTGAGTGGGAAGGCGCGTCGACAGCTTCTGGACGCGATGCAGGATCTGAACCGGCGCCAACTGGGGGCGTTGAACGATCCGGCCATCGCGACGCACATCGACAACTACGAGCTGGCGTTCCGGATGCAGACGAGTGTCCCCGAGCTGATGGACCTGTCGAAGGAGCCGAAGGAGATCCTGGAGCTCTACGGCGCGGAGCCCGGCAAGCCGTCGTTCGCCAACAACTGCCTGCTGGCCCGACGCCTCGCGGAGCGCGGCGTGCGCTTCATCCAGCTGTGCCATCGCGACTGGGATCACCACGGCGGACTGCCCGATGGGATCAAGGCGCAGACGAAGAACACGGACCGGGGCAGCGCGGCGCTCATCCAGGACCTGAAGCGTCGGGGCCTGCTCGATGAGACCCTGGTGATCTGGGGCGGCGAGTTCGGTCGGACGGCCTATTCCCAGGGCGACATCTCCAAGACCAACTTCGGTCGGGACCATCATCCGCGCTGCTACTCGATGTGGTTCGCGGGTGGCGGGATCAAGCCGGGCCTCGTGCTCGGGAAGACGGACGACTTCGGCTACAACATCGTGGAGTCGCCTGTGAGCGTCCACGACCTGCATGCCACGCTGTTGCATCTGCTGGGCATCGAGCACACGCGGTTCACCTACCGTTTTGAGGGGCGCGATTTCCGCCTGACGGACATCCACGGCGAGCTGGTCCCGGCGTTGATGGCCTAGGGGAGCTGAGGATTCCCCCTTTCCATGGATCCTCGTGCCGGCTGAGGGTTCGCGGCGTGACCCCCTCGATCCGGACCTGTCTTCTGGCCCTCTGGATAAGCGGCCTCTCGTTGTTCGCCGCGGAGGCCCCGTGGCGGCTTCAGCTGAAAGAGCGCCTTGCGCAGATCATGGGGCCGTTGCCCATGGCAAACGCCTCCACGCCGCTCGACGTCCAGACCGAGTCGGTGGAGGACTGCGGGGAGTTCGAACGCCGGCGGATCTCCTACCAGGCGGAGCCGGGCGGACGCGTCCCCGCCTATCTGCTGGTACCCAAAGCCGCCCTCGCCCCGGGGGCCGGCCGCACGTTCCCGGCAGTCCTCGCGCTCCATCAGACCCATGCGGCTGGATCCAAGGTCGTGGTTGGACTCGGGAACTCGCCCGACGACGAATACGGTGTCGAACTCGTCCGCCGTGGCTACGTGGTCCTGGCCCCGCCGTATCCATGGCTGGCGGGCTATGAGCCGGATCTCAAGGGGCTCGGCTATGAGAGCGGGACGATGAAGGCAATCTGGAACAACATCCGGGGCCTGGACCTCCTCGCCTCGCTGCCGTTTGTTTCGAGCCAACGCGGATTCGGCTGTATCGGGCACTCGCTGGGAGGACACAACGGCCTGTTCACCGCGGCGTGGGATTCCCGCATCACGGTGGTGGTCACGAGCTGTGGTTTCGATGCGTTCCGCGACTACTGCGACGGCGATCCGAAGGTCTGGATGCCGGAGAAGGGGTGGTGTCAGTCGCGGTACATGCCCCGGCTCCTCGCGCACCGGGAGAATCTGGACGCCCTGCCGTTCGACTTTCCAGACGTGCTGGCCCTGATCGCCCCGAGGCGGGTCGTCGTGTCTGCACCGCTGGGTGATGACAACTTCCGCTGGCGCAGCGTGGATCGCGTGGTGTCGGAGGCCCGATGGAAGGCCGCCGGGGAAGGGGTGGTCGCCCACATCACGGTGCTGCATCCCCACGCCCCCCATCGGTTTCCCCCGGAACAACGGGAACACGCCTACAGGGTGCTGGAACGTATTCTCCGCACTGCCCCATGAGGCCGCTCACGCCTTGGCCCCGGGTTCCTCGAACATTTTTCCTGAAGCGGCTTCCACGCGGCAGCGTCCAGAAGGGGACATGAGAGTGTTGAACCTCAACGCCGGCCCTGGACTGTTTGTCTGGGAAACAAATCCGGTTGGGGACTTTTCTCCGGGATCGGCTCTCCCGTAGCGTTTCCCCATGTCCCGAGAGTTGTCCCATCCCATCTCCCGTGCCCTTGGCTGGCGCCGTCCCGGCCGGGCCTTGTGGGGAAGTGTTTGGCCGGTGGGGGTCGGACTGGTTCTGGGGGTCTTCTCGACCATTGCACAGCATCTGCCGGTGGCGCGTCTGAACACGGTGTTCCCGACCGGTGGTCAGAGGGGTTCCGAGGTGCTGGTCACCGTGGCGGGTTCCGAACTTGAGGATCTCGGCGGACTGAGGTTCTCGGACCTGCGCATCCGGGCCGAGATCACGCCCACCAACGGCCAGGTCTTCCGGGTAATCGTCCCGTCCGACGTGCCCCCGGGTGTCGTCGACGTCCGGTCCTTTGGCCGGTTTGGCGTCAGCAACCCGCGTGGCTTCTGCGTCGGTCTCGGACCCGAGGCCATCGCGTCCGGAACCAATGCCACCGTCGCCGCGGCCCAGACGCTGTCGGTCGAAACGGTGGTCAACGGCCGCCTGGCGGCCAACCAGGCGGCCTGGTACCGGGTCGAGACGGTTCCGGGACGCACCTACACCATCCGGGCCGAGACGCGGGAGATCGACTCCCGCCTCGAGCCAATCCTCGAACTGGCGGATCCGACCGGACGTCCGCTCGGGATGTCGCGTCGGGGCGTGCTCGGTTTCCAGGGGCCGACGAATGGCCCGGTGCTGGTCGCAGTGCATGACGTGACCTACCGCGGTGGCGACGACTTCCTCTACAGGCTGGGGGTGACGGCCGCGCCCCAGGTGGAGCGCGTGCTGCCCGTTGTCCTCCAATCCGGAGCCACCAACCGGGTCACACTCTGGGGGTGGAACCTCCCGGGCGGCGTGCGCACCTCCGCGACTCCGGATGGCGGCCCGGACCTGCAGCGCGTCGAGGTGGATGTCATCGCCCCCGAGGCCGACCGGGAGACGGTGGTGGAGGGATTCCGACGCCCCGTCGGAACCTCGTTGGCGAGGAATACGTTTCTCTGGCGCTGGGCCGTCTCGAACGAGGTGTCCAACCCTCTCCTGTTCCAACTCACGCCCCATCCAGTGGTGACGGGTCCCCAGTCCGGTCTGGTGGAGGTGACACTGCCGGTGGAGTTCTCCGGGATCTTTCCCGGACGCGGTGAGACCAATGGAGTCCGTTTCCAGGCGAAGAAGGACGACGCCTGGTGGATCGATGTCGTCTCGGAACGCCTGGGTGCCGTCACCGATCCCCGCGGGATCGTTGAGCGGGAACGGGCCACCGGGGAGTCCGGGGAAGGGGCCACGGTCGATGTGCTCGAACTCGCGGATACCGATGCGAACCTGGGAGGGGTCGATTTCAATACGTCCTGCCGCGACGCCGCAGCGCGGTTTGTGGCCCCGGCGGACGGGTGGTATCGGGTCCGGGTCCAGAACCTCTTCCAGCCCGCCCCGGGATCCCTCCAGCTGTCCTATGCGCTCAGCATCCGCCGGGAATCGGCGTTGGCCCCGGCCGTGGTGATGGCTCCACAGCTGCCGCGTCAGAACGACAACGACCGCACCGCCCATCCGTTGCCGCAGTTCCTGCGTCATGGCGAGACCCAGATCGCACGGGTCGTGGCGTTCCGTCAGGACGGTTTCGCCGGGGATCTCGAGCTGGAGTTCAAGTCGCTGCCGCCGGGTGTGACCTCGATGCCGACCCGGATCCCGGCGGGTCAGAACGTCGGGTTTGCGATCCTCACCGCCTCCGAGGACGCCGCGGCCGCCCCGGAGGGCGCGCCGGTGGTGCTCGAGGTCCGGGGACCAGGCAACGCGCCCCAGCCGGTGGCCTGGGCCACCGTGTCGAGGTCGATCCCCGAGTGGAACGACCAGTGGGTCCCGGTCCGACCCACCCGCGAGGCCGTCGTGTCGGTCAGTCGGCATGAATCAGCTCCCATCACCGTCCGATCCTCCACCAACCGCATCGCGGTGGGGGCCGATGGCAAGTTCAAGGTCCCCCTCGAGGTCGTCCGACGCTTCGAGTTCCCGGCGGCGCTCGTGCTCAAACCCGTAGGCCGGTCGGAGTGGGACAAGGCCAAGACCGCGACGGTTCCGGAGAAGGCAACCAACGCCGTCCTGGAGTTCGAGACGGCCGATCTCAAGCTGCCCGCCGGTGACCACACGGTCTGGCTGCAGGGGACGGTGGCCGGCAAGTACCGCAACAACCCAGAAGCCCTCGCCGCAGCGGAGTCGGATCTCAAGGCCAACGAGGAGGCGCTCAAGAAGGCGTCCACCCCGGCCGAGAAGGAACCCCTTGAGAAACGGAAGAAGGAACTCGAGGACCGCCGCAAGGCAGCCGAGGAACGGGCCAAGCCGCGCGACGTCACCGTGCTGGTGCATTCCCAGCCGTTCCTCCTCCAGGTACCCCTCCAACCCCAGAAGACGCCATGACCCGACCCAATCCCCAGACGACGGCGTCGGATGCCCCGAACGGATCCGTCCGCCACATCGGCCGCCGGATCCTTGGCGGGGTCGCCGGGCTGCTGATCGCCTCCGTCCCCCTCCACGCCGCCGACCCGATCCCGGTCAAGCGACCGGACCGGACCACCCCGGTTGATTTCCGCCGCGAGATCCTGCCGCTGATGCAGGCCAACTGTCTGCCGTGTCACAACCGCACGACCACGAAGGCGGACCTGCTGCTCGAGACGCCGGCCGACATGATTCGTGGGGGTGAGAGCGGCGCGGCTCTGGTTCCAGGTAAGCCCGCGGAATCGCTCCTCTTCAAGCTGTCCACCCACGAGGTCAAACCGCGGATGCCGCCCAAGGACAACAAGGTCAACGCGGTCAACTTCACCCCGGAACAGCTGGGTCTCATCGCCCTGTGGATCGAGCAGGGGGCCGCCGCCGGGGAGGCGGGCGCCGAGGAGGTCCGATGGCTCGAATCGGCTCCCGACCTCAAGGCGGTCTATGCAGTGGCGCTGTCACCGGATGGACAGTATCTCGCCGCAGGACGGGGCAACCGTCTCTTCCTGTACCATCGCCCCACCCGTCAGACGGTGGGTGAGCTGGTTTCGCCGGAGGTCCAGGGACCTCGTCCCGTAGCCCAGAAGGATCAGGTGGGTGCGCTGGCGTTTCGGCCCGATGGACTCCAGTTGGCATCGGGTGGATTCGAGGAGATCCGGCTGTGGCATCCTGCTGCCTCGGCGTTCCGCAGCACCGCGGAGCCGGTGGTGTCCCGACCCGACACCGAACCGAGGCGCAGCACGTCCGGGGATCGCTCCCTGCGTCGCTCCGAGACGGGGTCCGTCGAAGTGGTCGACCCCGACGGCAAGGTGGTGGCGACGCTCGACGGCGATGTCCGCCTCCAGCGCGCGGCGCAGGAGGCGACCCGAGGGGCGGCGGCCCTCCGCAGCGTCCTTGCCTCCGTCCAGAAGCGGGTCGAGTCGGCCGACAAGGAGCAGAAGGGCCAGCTGGACCGACTGGGCCGGGCCCGGGACGGACAGGTCAAGGCGACCGACACCCTCGCGGAAAAGCAACGGGCCCGGGACAAGGTCCAGACCGACCTCGATGCCGCGATGCTCGCCCTCGCCCTGACCGCCACCAACGCCCCTGAGGCGGAGCGCAAGCCGCTCGCAGAGAAGGTGGACGCCGCCCGGAAGTCCCTCGACGCCGGCCGCACCGAGATCGAGACCGCCGCCCGGAAGCTCGGTGTGGCCGACGAGGAGCTGCGATTGTCCCTCCACTCCGTCGACCTCAGCCGGATCGACCTCCTGCGGTGGGAACGGGAGCGTTCCTCCCTGAGCAACCGTCTCGCCGAGGCGGATTCGACCCGATCCAACCGCCTCGCCCAGGCCACCGCCGCACCCAAACCGCTCCGGTTCGACCTGTCCTCCGACGGCCGCTGGGCGGTGACGCAGACCGCGCCGGACCGGCTCTCGGTGTGGTCCGGCCTCACCGGGGAACCGGTCGAGACCTGGGACGCGCCGTCACCCGTCGAGGCTCTCCAGATGGTTTCCAACGACCGGGTTCGTATCCGCTGTGGGGCGGGTTCCTTCGAACGCGATCTCCTGCCACGGTGGGAGCTCCAGACGGTTGTGGCGGACGGCACGGGGAAGGGGCCCTTGGAGGACCGGGTCGGGGCCTTGGCGTACTCTCCGGACGGACGCTGGCTGGCGAGCGGGTGCGGTGAACCGTCCCGCAGCGGTCACGTGCATCTGTGGAACCCGGCCGATGGTTCGTTCCAGATGGGGGTGACCAACCTGCACAGCGACGCGGTGTTCTCGCTGTCGTTCTCGCCGGATTCCCGCTGGCTGGCCTCGGCGGGAGCCGACCGCTTTGCGCGCGTGGTGGATCCCCTCTCAGGCCAGCAGGTCCGGGCCCTCGAGGGACACACCGGACATGTGCTGTCGGTGGCGTGGAAGGATGATTCGAGCACGCTCGCATCGGGCTCGGCCGATCTCACGGTGAAGTTCTGGGACGCCGTGAATGGCGAGAAGCGCAAGCAGGCAGGCGGGGTGGACCGCGAGGTGACGGCGCTGGCGTTCCTCAGCGGCGACCATTGGGTGGCGACCGGGAGTCCGAAGGAGCTTCGGGTGGTGAACGAGAACGGTGAGAAGGTCCGATCCCTGAATGGTCTCGCCGAGGTCGCCTATGCCGTGGCGGTCTCCGCGGATGGCCGCTGGATCGCGGCGGGGGGGGAGGATGGCGTCGTGCGGGTCTGGGACCGCGATGTCGAGGCCCCCAAGGTCGCGTTCGAGGCCACACGCTAGCCGACAGCGGCTCTCGGAGCTCGACGCGCTGTTGGAGGCGGAAGAATGGGGGTTCTTCGCTGTTTTCAGCGGGCTGTTGGGTGGATGGACGCCGCAGGGGCGACCCGACCGATCCCGGAGGAATCCAAGCCAGTAGCCGATGGTTGAGCGCAGCAACACCACCGGAATCTGACGCCCCGAGATCTTCCTGCACCCCGGAAGGTTGCCAACGCCCAGGAACCGCTTCGCTTCGCCTGTCCCCTGTACGGATCCGAATGAACCCGCCTCAAGGTTGGACCACGAACGTCACTGTCGGAGGACTCGTGTAGCCGGTTCCGGGGTTGTTGATCCGGACACTCTTCACCTCCACCCAGACGATGTTGGCGGGTTCCATGCCGGCTCCATTCAGTCTCAAATCGACGGTGCCGGTGGCGCCTGAACCGCCGCCCCCTGAGAAAACCACGCCGAGTTTGGTGTCAGTCGAGTAGTGGCCCCGGTTGCTGATCGTCACACCGGTCACCTGACCGTTGGCAATCGTGGCTTCTCCCGCGGCGTTCCGGTAGACGGCTCGTTTCGATTGCTTGGGCGTTCCCGGGCGGGGTGCATCCCCGGACCCTCCGACGGTTGCCTTCACCGGCTTGAAGTAAGGGTGCCCGATCCCTGCGGTACCGCCGGCGTTTTCCTTCACCGCAGCCAAATGCGGGGTCACGCCTTGATTTGGCTTTTGCTGCGCTTCGGTGTTGAGGGTGCCGATGACAAGGCCGGCTCCCAGCAGGAGCCATTGGAAGGACTGGAATTTTGAATTCATGAACCGTGTCTGGACACTTACAGACTCTGGGAGTGGTGATCAACACACTCCAGTGCCTCCCTATCGATCCCGTCGCAGTGGCGTCCCGATTCACCTGGGGTCGGACTGTGCCGAGCCGAACCAACCAGGCGGCCTCCACTCAATCCTCAGCCAGGCAATAGAGGGACCGCTCCCCGCGCAGGTAGAGTTCCTTTCCCGCGAGGGCCGCCGATGCACTGAAGGAGTCGTCGAGCCGGTTCACTGCCAGGACCGCGTTGTCCGCATCGTGACTGAGCACCACCGTGGTCCCGTCGCGTCCCGTGACATACAGCCGTCCCGCCGCACCCACCGGGGAGGCGAAGATGAAGTCCCGGATCCCCTCCAGCCGGACCAGGTCTCCGCGCAGACGTCCCGTCATCGGATCCAACCGAACGAGCACGTTCTGGTTGTGCCGCAGATGATACATCGTGTCGCCGTACAGGAGCGGTGATGCCACATACGGGGTGAGCCGGTTCATCCGCCAGATGACGTGGTCGGTCGTCGTCACATCCCCCCGGGCTCCTGACAGCCGCAGGGCGAGCATCGCCTGGGTGTAGTAGCTGTTGCCGGCGACCAGGATCCCGCCGTGCACGACCGGTGAG
>SXGQ01215467.1_pt1 | contig 12068 bp, 8 predicted proteins | sample 3178371 | NCBI WGS metagenome assembly SXGQ01 (sample SAMN11356859, study PRJNA531348) | freshwater metagenome | isolation source: freshwater sample F1-20 | place: China: Fuxian Lake, Yuxi | collected 2017-12-25 | reverse complement strand
CCATTTACTCTGTCAACTATACAAGAGCCACTGCCTTCCAATGGGTCGTTAATTGATACTTGAATATTTGGTAATTGTTGCAAAATAAATTTAGTATTAACAACTTTTGTAGACGGGTCAACATATGGCGGATACGATAAAAAAGTTCGATATCTTGTTTCTTGAATGTTTTTTTGTTGTTTTGCATCGTATTTATTAAACGAATAAGGCTCAACACCCCATTTATGCAAAAGCCACTTTTGACTTGCAAAATATAGGGTTCCATCTGATTCAAAACATACAAATTTAGCATCGCCTGCAAGTTTTTTAATTACGTCCCACAAAGAGTCTGCTTGCTGTTCACCAGAGGCTTTTGTAATTGTTTGAGATTTACCAGTTTGTTCACCTATGAATTCAAGCCCATACTTAATTGCTGCATTACGGACAAAAGCTGTCCCAGTCCCCTTAATTGAACCAATTTCTGTTCTGTCTCTTTTCATCTGTTGGATAGATTTTGTGTAAGCCTGTATCGTTACAATAGGGGAAGCACCTTGGGATTGAGAGTATTGAACATCTGCTATCTCAAAAGGATAACCATAATATGTTTCCCCATAAATATTTTGAGCATCAAGACCGTTTAAAGAAAAATTATCAATCGTTGCGGCTCTATAAATTAAAGTTTGTCCTGGTTGAAAATAATTTTTTCTAGCCATTTCAAAACCTGGGTCGATAATGTCAAATGTTAAAGCTGAAGATTCATCTAAGGTATAGCTAACTTTCAAACTTAATAAATTATTACTCAATTGAGTGACAAAACCATTGTCTTTTACATCAATAAAAACTAATGGGATATTACGTTTTGACCCACTAAATCTTTGTTTTGAATATTCTGCAAGTTGCTCAATTGAACTACTCCCAGAGCTATTTGTGTCAACAAAACTAACATTGCTCATGACAAAATATCCGAAGGATTATAATTAAAATCTTTATCAACAAAACCAGTATTTAATGCACCCGATGGCAAAGCAAATTGACCACTAGGGTCATCTGGTGTCGGTGGAGTTTTTTTATTTTTTGGCACAAGACGCGGCATTGATATAAGTTTTTGTTTTTCAATGGGAATCTCTTGTAAAGTCATACTTGCTTGAGCTCTAGTAATTCTCATAGATGAATCACGTTGCTGTGCGGTAATAGAAAAATCAGTGATTACAAATTGAATTCCAGTTGGAAGATTATTGGACCTTTCAAAATCATCTGAATCATATCTAAATTCTTGAGTAAACATAGAATCAAAATTAAAAAACGAAACAGGATATGGAGTTTGGGCAATTTTTCTTAATAGCTGTATTTCGTCTTCAACATGATTCAATAAACCATCTGCGGTTTTAGCAATAACAAAAGTAAAAGAAATTTGCAAAAGTTGAAATTTTTTCCAATCAACAAAAGAAAAACCACCATTTCTGTCAATAGAAACCCATTCGCTGCCAAGGCCAGAATATTGAATTTCGTTTGGTTTGTGAATAAAGATATAGCGATTTGGAATATATTCAACAAATCCAAATTGTTTATTTATTGATGGTACAAGTTGAAAAATTTGTGGCGCCAGTAAGTATTTATCTTTTTCCGCATTGTTTTTAACAGTGAATGCATTACCGACATCCAAGGAATCGCCAAACAAATTTCTACTTCTTTGAATTTGTATTGTGGTCAAAGAATCAGACTGAAGAGTAGGCAATCCGCTGTCTATCCGCCCAGAATTGGAGCCACCGCCATTTCCATGGCCCGTGCCGCCAGAACTACTTCCAGAGCCTCCAGAGCCACTTGACGTTTTTGCGTAATATTCCTTTTGATTAAGAAATGCACTAATTTGAGCACTTGTATAGCCATAATCTAAAAGTTCTTGTTTTATGGCTTGGGTACTTAAACCACTATTTTTAAACATAGCCCAAAGTCCACTGTCGGCAACTTCTTGTGAGCTACCGCTATAAAATCCCTTAGGATTTAAGCTGCCAGCCAAAGAAGCTTCGGCCTGTCTGTACATTTCATATTCGTGCACAAAATATTGAGAATATCTTTCATAAACATCATCCCATGTTTTTAGTTCGATTTTCCTATTTGATGGGTCGTACCAATAAAGTCGTTTACCAGTATCGTTTTTATCAGCCAAGTATTGATTAAAATAATTAATAATTTGTTGTTTTGATACTGAAGTAATCTTTTTCCCATCGCCAACTTGAATATTGTAAAATCCAGTTACGCCACCAATTACTCCTCTTGCTTTAAATTTTGGAATTTCGGAAGTTATTTTTGTTTGGTCTTCGTTATCAATAACACCACAACAGACATCTGGAAAATTTTCGTTCAACAGATGAGCTACGTCGCCAACTCCCATTTGTTTTGCAGATAATCTAGCTGGCCCTATCATGTATTTTTGAGACTGAATTACTGTCCCTGAAATTTCATTCCAAACAACAGGATTCCCTCCCCATAATTTATAGGTTTGAGGTGTTGGATTGACGATAAGTAAATCGGTTTCTATGTATTGTTTGTCGCCAATTTTTTTTGTTAGTGGTGCCCTCATGATATTTACGCTCTTTGTTTCTTTTCTCTCTCAAGTTTTGATAAATGTTCTTTTACCTTTAAAACAACCTCTTCAGTTCCAGCGCCATAAACGTTAATAGTGTAGTTGTTTCCAGAAGAACCAGAAGAACTAGTTGCCATGGTTCGAGGGTCGGGGGATGGCATTCCACCACGTGGTGTTGCGTCTCCTGTTGGACCAGGGACTACATGTAAATGTCGATTGAGTGTGCCCCCATGAAATTCGGCAAAACCACCATTGCGTTCAACTGTTGTTTTATACATGCCTAATTGATTCCCGACCAAATCATAAGCACGGCCCATTACGTGGTCTGAATTAATTGACCCTAAATTATTTGTTCTATAAGATGAGGTAATACTTCTTTTTCCAGCAATTAAAGAATTCATAGAAGCATGTTTACTTAATGTTTGCGAAAGCCTTGATGAAGTTGTGTCTCCACGAGGAGTTCTTGTGTCGCCCTTAATTAAGCCAGCCTCCGTGAATAGTGTCCTAAGGGCATCTTTATCCCACCATCCTGGCCTGTCCGCTGATGATGGGTCATAAAATTTTGCTTGCATCTCCGTAATTTTTTTCTGAGCGTCAAGAACCATAGATTCTTTCTCTGTCAAATCAGAAAGCATAAATTCTTTTGCGTCGGCTTCTAATTTTTGTAAGGGATTAATTCCAGTCATCCCAAAATTAGCTAAATTATTTGCAAAGTTGCCAGTAGTTAATTGCCCACTCATTACTTGATTGTAAAATTCTTCTTGCTGACCAATGTCCATCTGCCCAAATTTGTCTAAGATGCCACGTCGTGAAGTAGCGTCAAGCATTAAATTGCTTTCGGCTAATTTTTGAGTCAAACTTTGACCAAGGCTTGATTTAACTGCTTTTAGGTTTGCTTGATTAAATCCAGTCATGGCCGCCCTGCTGGCGCTTCCAGGAGCATAGATTTGGCTACTCATTCCTTCAAGCTGACCACCCTTTTGATTAAATAGTGCGCCAGTGCCTTCACCAAATTGCTTTTGAAATTCAAAATAAGCTTTAGCAGTATCTCCGCCAGCCAAAGTAATCATTTGTTCTTGTACTGTGCTAATTAAAGCGCCCAGCTCACCAACATCTACTTGAGCGTTTGGATTATCTTTGAGTTGCTGTCTTCTCGATTGACCAAATGCCGCAATTGATTCATCATAAATAAGTGGAGCTTTTTGACGTTTTGCAATTTGGTCAAAGATAGACAAATTATTCGTCATCATTTGAGCCAATTCCGCATTGACTTGTTCTTTTGTTCTCTTTACGGTTATGCCAAGTCTGTCCAATGCATCTTGCATGGATATTGTGGAATCGTAAAGATTCAAACCGATGCTTTGAGCAAGGCGGTCAATTTCGCTTTCTGTTTTGCCAGTCATTGCAGTAAAAACAGCCATGCGATTTTTGGCCATCGTGTTTAATCTTGTACTGGCAGCTTGGTCAGCTAATCCTCTTTCTTCAAATTGTTTTAAAGCAGTACGACGAGTGTTGTCGTTTTTGTTCATGTCTTTAAATTGACTAGCAGATATATTGAGGCCGTATCTGTCTTGGTTATTGTAAATATTTAATAAATTAGATTTTTGGTCTTTACGTATTGCTTCGTCTCTGTCATTTTTCCCAAAAAAAGCATCTCTTGCTTGATTTAGTCCATAACCAATTGCCCCAGCCATTCCTCCAACTACTGCACCTATTGCCCCAACAAGGGCCGCTCCAGCCATAGCCCCAGGTATTGCGCCAAGACCAAAACCTACAGAGCCACCAATTGCTCCCATGGTGCCACCAGCGGCTGCTCCCGCGGCGCCGCCAACACCAGCACCAGAAAGTACCATGTTCATTAAACTGCGGCGATTGCCTATTCTATTATCTGCTTTTCCTCTTGTTGCGGCAGCAGCTAAATCTCCTCTTTTTTTACCAAATTTATCTACTGCTTGTATGATTGCTGAGTCACCATTTCTTGTTCTCGTCATAAGAGCAGCATTAACCATCAACTCACCAAGAGTGTCTTGCATGACTTCGCCGATTTGAGCTTTTATTTTTTTAGATTCAATTCTTGCTTTATTTATTGGTGCCATAATTGCGCCCATTGCAAAACCTAAAGCAGAACCAATTATTGCGCCAGGAGCACCACCAAGTTTTGCGCCAATCATGCCACCAGACAAAGCGCCACCTCCTGCCGCAAGAGCTGTATTGCCAGACCTTGTAGCTGCTGTTCCGCCAGCCAATATCAAACCAGCCGTAGGGCTGTACATGCTTGCCATGGATGCCAAACCTAAACCAGCTTGAAGTTCTTGTGGGCCCCTGTCCGCCAATTTAGATAACCCCATCGATACCCCAAAAGAAGACATACCGCCACCTAGAATGCCTTTTCTTTGTTGTTCCCTGCCTAGTTTGTCTTGATACGAACCGCCAAACAAACGAGCGTTAAACGCGCCTCTTGTTCTTGATTCTCTAAAACCTTCACCAAGGTTGCGAACATACCCAAGGCTAAAATTTGTGTAACGGAATTTCCCTTTCCGAGCAGGGCCTGTACCTGGAGGCGTAGGGGGTACTGGGCTTGATGGTCCAGCTGGGATACTAAACGGAATAGGTCCACCGCCACCACCACCGCCGCCACTAGCCGCAACTGAGCGAAGCCCATATGCGGCCGCACTAGCTGCAGAAGCAAGCCCACTGATGGCTGTTGTTGCAGCACCGCTAACTGATGCTAATCCAATTGCTCCTCCACCAGCCGCCCCACCAGCACCCATACTTCTTGTGCCAAGCGCTGCTGCACTTCCACCTATCCCTGCAAGTCTTGCAGCATCTGGTCCAAGTATTCCACTACCAGCAGCAGCACCAGCAGCCGCACCCCATGGACCACCAACTTTATATCCAGCTATCCCACCTTTTATGGCTCCAGAAATACTGACCGAACTAGCAGCTACATCCATCCTGGAGGTTTGCATTCTTACAATTCCGCCAATATTTGTTTTAGCGCTGCGACCTATCCCCATGAGAGCTTGCATCGCTCCACGCGAGCCAAACATATCGGACAAACCACTAAGAAAAGAACCAAGTAGTTCTAGTTGTTGCTTAATGCCTTCTATCACTTTGCTTAAAAATTCCATATTGTTGCCGATTTTTTCGCCAACAATTCCACCAAACCTAACCAACATTGCAAGAACTTTTCCTAAATTGTCAGCAAATTTATTCAATCCTTGTTGGTTTGATTGAAGCATTTCGTTCATGTTCATTGTCGCTTCTTTAATTTCAGTCCAAACAGGTCGAAATACTCTTCCAAACAAACCTTCCAAAACTCTTGCGCCATCAATTAATGGTTTTAGTTCCCTGGTAACTTCTTTCCACCCAGAAGTAAATCTGCCCCACCACATACCAATTCTTTTAAACATTCCTTCGGATTTTGGCAAATATTCAGTAATTAATTTTACGTAAAAATCGCTAACTTTTTGAGTTGCATTAACCATGAATTCAAGTACGCCGCCTCTTCTGCCCCAAGCAGATAGTTGACCACTTGTTGCCATGAATGCGTTGCGTACAATTTTAAACATTCTTTCAAAAGCAACTTTTGCTGGCTCTAAAAACTGTTGGCCAAAATCACCAAACATATTTCTTAATTGAGTAAAGAATCCTTTGGCCTGACTAAATAATGTATTATTTACCGCAGCAAATTGTCCCTGCACCCCACCCATGGTAGAAAGCTGTCCGCTATTAAGAGCTGAAATAAATTTAGCTTTTGTATTAATGCCAGCTTTGTCTGCTTTTTTGATTGCTTCGGTCATTGCTGGACCAAGAGCTTTTGCTGCTGTTTTTACTTCTGCATAACTTTTTTTAGTATCTTGCAAAACAGCAATTAATTCTCCAGCTTTTTCAACACCCTGTTCCAATGGTTGACCAGCTGCAGCAAAATCCATCAAACCTTTTAGCAAAGATTTACTTTGTGCATTAAAACTGACTGTCCCAGATTTTGAAACCGCACCAAAAGCCTTATTGAGGGTTTCTATGCCCAAACTTGCAAGTTGTGTATCTGTTTGCAATGAGCGCATAACCATTCTTGTCTGATTTAATCCAGCGCCAAATTCTTTATGTGTTTTTGTTTTGTACGCATACATGGCTGCTTGTTGTTCTCTAACTGCCGCAGAAACCAATCCAATAGCTGTTGCCGTACCAGCAGCGACTGCTGCCGTTGCTGCAAGTGTGCCATTCCACGCTTTAATTATGAATTTGCCCGCAACAAATAAAGCATGCACGCCCATCATCGCGACCCCATAAATACCCATTTGCAAAGTCGCTAGTTTGAGAACTTTGATAACACCAGACATTAAGCTTTTGCCAAATTGAATTATCAATTTGTCGACTTTGTCAAGCTTTGCTTTCATCATCATTGCTGAGCCGCCCGTACTCTTGAGGGCTGCCGAAAATGCAGTTGCGGCCGCAGCAGCTTTGGTAAAGCTCCTAGTAAGTTTATTGACCTGACTATTAAGGCCTTTGGTTGCGCCGATGGTTCTTAATAGCGCGCCAGTATCAGCTTGGGTGCTGACTTTAATTCTTATGTTTTCTCTATCAGCCATACTTCGAAACAGCCTTATTTATTAAATAGGGCGTTCGAGGGGAGTGCTACTTACTTTTCGCGCCGTTCTCGCTCGCGGTCATCAGCTACAACTTTAGCACATGCCATCAACACAAGCCATTCATCAGGAGATGATTTAAGTAAATCTAAGGGATTAGTGCCCCAAAGTTCAGCTAATCTTGCAGCGTTGATAATGTAAGAGTCTTCAACTAATTCGTCGAAGACTCTTTCAGCGGGTCCGATGTATCAACGGTATCCGAGTACCCAGCCGCTTCAAGAATAGCAAGCGCTGCTCCCTCCACATGTGGGTCGACACCAAAAAAAGCACGGACACAATCTGGAATTGGTCTAGAAGTGTCAGTCATTTGCAAAATTGTGTCTGATGCAAAAGTCAATTCATTGCCTTGGTCATCAAAAACTTCTTCTTCGTTAAAAATAATTCCTCTAGTTGTGTGACCAACTACGGAACAAGCAAATTTCAACGAATCCATTCCATTTTTGGAATCTTCTCCAGCATTTTTTCGCCATGAACGCAATTGATTTTGTGTAATGTTTGGACTAATAATCAAAGTTACGCCTGGTCGCTCTGGTACATCCAAATGGACAATCGGACGTTCAACCTTCTTTTTAATTGCTGAAGTTAATTGCTGAAGTACAGTCTCTTCTTTTCTGCTTGCTGAATCAGCTTTTACAACAGGTCGTGGTTTCTTGTCTTCATTTGGTTCTGAGTAAAGTTCGTTTGTCATGAACGACAAACTAGCACAGCAGTTTAAGTAGAGCTGTTAAAGATTAAGGAATCTTTTGATTCCAATTAAAATTATTAAGCGCTTGCCTTACTTGCTACGGTCGAAACCGAGAATGTCAAAGCGAAAGTTGATGGCGCACCAGAAGATGAATCGCCATCTGGTTCTGTAAGTCCTACAAGAAGAGACTTTGAATAAACGCGGTCCAAACCTGGAACCTTGAGGTCACAGTTGTACGTTTCTACGTAGATGTCGTAATAGCCTTTGCCTACAAAATTTCGCAATTCAGCAAGCTTTGCGGCAATACCAGTCTTACCATCAGTGGCAACTCTGTCATCATCGTAGTGAGCAGTCAATGTAATATCGCCAATATCAAAAGGCGCACACAAAACAGTTGGTGAAGCAGCGCCACCCTCGTAGATTTTTTCTACAGAAGCTGTCAACTCACCACCAGAGACTTGAGCAAAGAGAAAGCTCTCCCACTTCGGGAGTGTCGCGTTATCGTGTGGAGCAATCCTTGCAAGGACTTGTCTTTGTGATACTTTTGCCATTTTTTATTCCTCCGTAACTCAGACGACTGACTTAGTCAGGTTTGACTTAATAATGTCGACTTCAATTTTGTCGCCGACACTTGAAACTCGCAAACCAACTCGGGCTTTAATAAGGCCGTCAGCAAGTTGGCTGACTGGGTTGATTGTTGAATCGCATTTAACTGTGTATCCAAAATCAATTTGTTTACCGTTAACATCAAACGCTTCAAAAAGCGCTCCACTTGCTCTTAGCGGCTCAAGGACCGAGAACAGTTTTGACTCAACGCTTGCAAACACCGTATTGCGACCATCAATAACACTGAAGATTAGGTCCTCAAGAGAATTGTTGGCTTCAACAACAACTTTATTAACTACATCTTGTGCGGTAATGTAACGGAAGTTGACCGTATCGCTAGAAACGCTTCGTGCGCCGTAGATTCGTACGGTGTTGTTAATCAAACGAATTGCGTTTACATAAGCCGTATCAAGCAAATCTCCGTTTGCCTTATCTACGTCGGTGGCTACACCGTTAACAAAACGTGCCACAGAAATCAAACCAGCACCTGGTTGATGAGGGCCTACTTGAATATGAGCAACTGCTCTTTTAGCGGCCGCATAAGTAACAGGTGGGATTAGACGATTTACTCCACTGGTGGATGTTGGTACGTAGACCCATGGGTAAAAGTACGCAACGTGTTCAGTCGCTACGCCAGCTGCCGAAAGAGCATTGCCAGCAGTTTGCGCTTCCGAAATTGTGTCATCAAAAGCGCCATGCAAAAAGGCAATTCTATTGCGCGAATTCGCGTGATTAGCGAGACCAGTATGGACTGTTGAATGATTGCTTTCAGGGCAGACAATTACTCCAGTGCCGTACGACTCCAAGAACAAGTTGTTTGCAGTAGTGACAATATCTGCAACCAATGGAGCAGTTACAGTACCAGCGCTAAGCGTGTTGCTTGTTGACAAGTTTGCTGGGAGCGTTGATGTCCCTGCATCAACAGCAACAACTTTTTTGCTTGCAACTGGGTGTGCGTTAATACGACCAACAATCTGCAAAGATGTTGTGCAGTTACCTGAAGAAAAGAACAAAATGTCATTGTCATACATGCTGACGATTTTTGTACCAGCTACAGTTCCTGTTTCAACTACAACTTTGATAGCTGTACTCCATGGACCAGGACCATTAGCATTGATAGTGATACATGTTGCTGGTGTTGCTTCGCTGTTCAAAAGCGCAAGAGTACCAGTTGTCGGAGCGACTGCAACTCCAGCCGAACGAGCAATATAGGCACGAGTACCACCCTCTTCAAAAAATGTTTGAACTGCTGGGTGCGCATAGCCAGTGGAAATGTAACCACCGTAAATTGCTTCAAACTCAGAAAGACTAGTTACAAGATTAGCAACATTCAATGGACCACGCTCTGTAACGCCAACCAAAAACATTTGAGAGGCAACTGGAGTTGTTGCATTTGCTGGACCTGTTCTTACTGCTGTTTGTATGCTTACGCCTGGCATAAAACCTTCCTAATCTTTTTGAACACTAAGTTGCAAGAAAATAACACCTTGTTTGCTTCTATTGTACAGATGATTGCTGGTCAGTCTGTGCAACTGTTTGCGGAACTTCTTCTTTCTTCGGAGAAGCCTTGCTGACCACGGAAGACTTCAAAACAATTAAATTTCCTTTTTTAACTTGCTTGTCAAGCACCGCATTGCTTTTGTCGGTTAAAAAAATTTGATTGACATGCACCATTGTCCCCGACTCGTCGACTTCAACAGCTCCCAAAGATACGTTTTTGTAGACGACCCCAGATTCCTTAATGCTTTTCAAATCGATATCTGAAGACAGAAATGTTAATAATTGAGGCATTTTTAAAATCCAATCTAGATGAGATGCTTAATTGTACCTAAAAAACAATAGCCGTAATAGAACTAAGACCAATTTGATGCTGACAGGTCGGTGTCAGTAACGCCCTGCTGTTTAACCTGTAATTGAATATCAGTCGGGTTTTCCTGAGTTGGTTGAAATATGTCAGTACGTGTCACTATTTCATTAATTGATAATTCATAACCCAAATATGAACCAGCCATAACTCTGTCACCCTTAAGAAGGGTTGTATCGGAAAATTCTTCCCTCAGAGAAGATTCGTCAATCATTGCTTGAAATGTTTGACGAGAGTCTGTTGCTTGTAGGCATGGATAATCCAATAATGCTGAGCGGACTACTGTTGTAAGCCTGTCTCTAGCAATTGTTGCTTCTTCGGAACCAAGACCCCTACACCAAACATAAGTTCTCATCTGGTAAACAACCCGATATAGGGGGTCAAAGCCATCATATGATTCCCTATTAAAAGATGAAGTAGATATAACTACAGTAATAATTGTTGGCCAGGCATCAAGAGCCAAAGGTTCAAAAGTATAAAATTTTTCAGGATTTGGAAGTTGGGCGTTGCTTAAATTCCAACCGTTTCTGTAACGATTACATCTTAAAGGTATGTCCATTTCAAGATAATTTGAAACATATTGTTTGGCAAATTGAGCGCCATGCATTAAATAATAGGAATCAGTCAACATTTAAAACACCGTTCATAACGTAGTTAGCAATTTTGTCCTTGAGTTCATCTTGCCAAACTTCTGGTGCAAACCAAATTTGTCTTTTGGGCATTTTTGTTGTTCCGTATTGATGAAACTTTGCGTAGTTTACGCCTTTCAAGGTATAAGTAGCCCAATTATCATGAGCGTCAATTTCGGGTCCGACTACAGCAACAGAATTAAATAATGCACCAGTCCTAACCATTGGTGGCGTCCCTGGAAAATTTACAGCTTTCCATGCAGCATATTTAGGGTCCAATGGAGCCCATCCGCCAACCAGTAATCCTTGACCAGTGTAGTTTGACGCTAAATATTTTCTTAAAGAAATTCCAGCTGCGGTCAATACTGGTTCTAGATTTTTGCTGCGACGTTTTACGTCTTGCAATTTATCTTTGGTGTCATTAATACCAGATTCTTTTTTTCTATAAGATACAAAAGGTCGCATCTAAGCAATCCGATGTCTTCTATATCTTTTCAACATTGCCAATTCTTTATCCGTAAATCCAGTTTCGGCTATTGCAACATTTCGTGGATTTAAATCTTTTACACCAACGACGTCGTCGTGCATATTTTGCATTTCCCTTGTTGCCGCGCGAAGAATCATAAGCTTAAACATAGCAATGTTTGCGCCAGCAAGACCAGCGGTGTAAGTAACTCGAACAACGTCGTTAGCAAACCCTCGATAAATATCTATGCCATATCTGCGAACTGTGTAATCTTGGTCAACAACCAAAACCTGTACGGGTGATTGAACTGGCGTTAAAGTAACACTAGTAACTGTTACTACTGGGCTATTTCTTAAATAAATAGTTGTTGGCGGTTCACTATAAGTTACAGTACCTTGCGCCGAGGTACTATCCAAACTTTGATTGTAGAAAAACGAAGTCATCGGTATGCCAACATGAGTAGCTGGAAGAACATGTTTTTCGTTTTGAAAAGTCCCAACCTCTATAGGTCTGTTCAAATAAGTCTCTAACTCGCTTTGCAAACCAGCCAATATCATGTCGGCTGCATCAAGCTGCCGATTGGACAAAGTAATATCCATGTATGTT
>SXGQ01791265.1_pt1 | contig 12071 bp, 13 predicted proteins | sample 3178371 | NCBI WGS metagenome assembly SXGQ01 (sample SAMN11356859, study PRJNA531348) | freshwater metagenome | isolation source: freshwater sample F1-20 | place: China: Fuxian Lake, Yuxi | collected 2017-12-25 | reverse complement strand
TGACATTGGTCCTGTTCGGCACCAGCGTCCATCCGATCGCCGCAATCGTGATCATCTTTGCGTTGAGCACAGTGGCCGTGTGGGTCCTGTCCGGCCGCGACTGACACAGAGCCGACACCGGTTACCGCTGGAGCATGCCTGCTGGTGGGCGTTGAGGGACTCGAACCCCCGACCCTCTCCTTGTAAGGGAGATGCTCTAACCAACTGAGCTAAACGCCCGGATGACGGTCAGGTTTGTCAGCCTTGTGACCTTCAGATCCCTGCCCACATTGGTTTTTGGCATTGTTTTTTGCCGCGACCACCAATGGTGACTATGTACGCCCTCAATCCTACAACGACCGGAAGGAGATGGTCTCCATCTTGTTTTATCTGCAGATGTCGGACACTCGTCAGCGTCAGTATCGAGACTGAGGAACCTCCGAGTTGTGAGCAGAATGGGCAATTCGGGACAAGTGCTGGCCCCCTCCATGACAGGGGTCGACTGACTATTTGGTAAACCCCGTTTTTTCTTCGGTTCTCAATATGCGATGGCCATATTGACCATTAGCAATCACAGAAGATCCAAAAACAAAGTTCTTGTTCCGGCGACCATCGAATCATCGCGATCGCTATTCAGGTTTATAAAGGCAAGTAGGCTCAAAACAGAAATACCCCTCGGGGGCTGTAGCGAAAGTGGGCATATGAAGCCGAAACTCATTCTTCAAGTCTCTATTCTCTTGTCAGCTGCAGCGAGTTTGGCCTTGAGTGTTTCGCTGTATTTTGCAGGCGACGATCAAAGCGACAAACTCAACGGTATTTATGTTGGGGTGTGGGTCCCATCAATCCTTGCGCTCGGCGCATTTTTGCTTGCTGGGCAGAAAGGTAAATAAATGTCTGAAGCCGCCCTGTTTTCTTTTGGTGCTGTCATTTTTTTCGTTGTTTTTACCGGTGCAATTTTGTTTGGAATGGCAGCGATGAAGGAATACCAAGACAAACACTGACACGGGTTGGCTGGAGATGATCACCCTCACGGAGGGAGATGCCCTAACCAACTGAGCTAAACGCCCGATACGGGACGACGAAATCTACCCGTGGTCGATGAAAGCAAGGTCGCTGGAGCGGGGCCGTAGCCCTTGTCAGTAGACGAAGGCTTCAGGCGCCAACTCGGTGACGTCGGCGAGAGTGATCTTGCGATCGAGAATGCCGACCATCTTGTCGTAGTCGTACACCTCTTCACCGACGAGGAGACCTGTCGCGCGGTCGACCGGCCAGACAACCGTCGTGATGCCTTGCGCGAGGTAGTAGGCCTCGGGATCGTCAGCGGTGATGCCCATGCTGAGAAGGGTCTTGCCCGGGAAAGCGACCTTCATGACACCTTCGGTCAGCACTTCATCGTCGGTCACCATGATGCGGGTGAGGTCCCACTCCAGGCGATGCGCGCCGGTCTGAACGATCCACATGTCGTAGAAATCGGCGACGGCCTGCTTCGTCCCCTTCGGGTTGAGGTCCGGATTCGCGCGGTCGCTGTGCCACTTGTACTCGGGCTTGTCGACGAGTGTGTCGAGAACACCCTGCACGTCGCAGCGTGCTTCGGCCTTCATGTGCTTGATGACCACGTCGAGGTTGCGCTGGTGCAACGGATTCGTGGTGCGGTCACGCAGTGCCTGAACTTGCTGGAATCCGAGATTCACGTCGAGTTTCATTGTCCCCCCGTTTTTGATGTCCGGGCGACCCCGTCGCCCTCCGCTCACAGTAATCTGTGCCCAAAGGCCCCGATTCCGACCCCTAGTCTTCGACGATGTCGGGCAGTTCATTGCCCTCGGCCTGTACCGGCAGCGATGCCGCAACGAGCGCGATGGCTTCGGCGAGACGCTCACCGGCGAGAAGTGCCGACGTTTGTTTGATTACTTCTACGGACAGGGAGACCGTGGCCGACCAGCGAAGTTCGAAGCAGCGGTCCAACGGGTCGACACAGAAGACCAGCGTCGCCCCCTTGTGTTTGCGGGCGACCCGGTTCGCAGCGATGTCGGGACGGCGGCCCAACTTGCCGACGGCGACCACGATCTGGTGACCACTCCCTCGCTCGGCGTCATCGACGGCCTTTGCGACGCCTGCCTTCTGGGACAGCCACCAGTTGGCAGCGTCCTTGCGCTTCATCGCGTGCTTCACCATGTCTCTTCCAGTTTCACCATGATCCCGATGCACCTCCGCCGGAGAAACCGCCGCCCCCACCGCCACCGAAGCCGCGTCCACCGCCACCGAAGCCTCCGCGCGAGGAACTCGTGAAGATGTAGAGCAACGAAAGAACATCGAGCGCACCGAGACCGCGACGGCGACCCCGCACCATCATCCCGACGACGCCGAGACCGAACATCAAAATGATGAAGAAACCGAATATCGCACCGGCGAGCCCGACTTCTTGAGGAGCGGCTGTGGTGGATGCCGCCGGCTGCCCATCCGGGAAGTCGTAAGCCTGACCCGAAAGTTCGGTGGTCAATGCGTCGGTGCCGGCAACGACCGCTGCCGTGGGGTTGTCATTGCGCAATTCGGGAACGACGACCGAGTCGATGATGCGTCCGGCCTCGACGTCGGTGAGATCCCCCTCGATGCCACTGCCGGTTTCGATGCGCAACTTGCGGTCATCGATGGCGATGAGCAGCAGCACACCGTCGTCGCGCTGCTCGTCACCGATACCCCACTCGCGCGCGACGTCGATGCCGTAATCCTCGATCGTCTGGTTTCCCGTCGAACCGACAACGAGCACCGCGACCTGCGGGCCGACCGCGGTACGGAACTGTTCGAGTTTCGCGTTCAGGTTTCTTTCGACCGCATCGTCGATCACACCCGCATCGTCGACAACAGGGGCAGTGAACTTCGGAAGGCCACCGCTCGGTCCGCAAGCCGCCGCAACACAGCCCAGACCAACGACGATCGCCGCCGCGCCGAACGCGCTGCGTCTCACGAGCCCTGCGGCGTCAGGTCAACGGTCGGGACGGTTTCGGCGCCGTCAACCGCACTGAAGAGTGCCCGCTTTTCGAAACCGAACAAGCCGGCCACGATCGAGCGCGGGAAGGCCCGCACGGCACGGTTGAACGACGTCGTGGCTTCGTTGTAGTCGCGCCGCGCCTGGGCGACTCGGTTCTCGGTGCCTTCGAGCTGCACTTGCAGATCACGCACGTTCTGCAGGCTGGTGAGTTCCGGATAGTTCTCGACAATGACCAGCAAACGACTGAGAGCAGATTCCAATTGCCCCCCTGCAGCAATGCGATCGTCGCCCGAGGATGCGCCCGCGTACTTCGATCGTGCCTCGGCGAGTTGGGTGAAGATGTCTTTTTCCTGTGCCATCGCGCCCTTGACGGCCGAGACGAGATTCGGGATGAGATCGAATCGACGCTGCAGTTGCACTTCGAGGTCGGCCGATGTCTGGTCGACGCGGGTTTCTTTGTTCACGAGGCCGTTGTAGGAGGTGATGAACATCAACAAGATCAGGACAGCGGCGGCCACCGCACCGATGATCTGCTTCTGCGTTTTCGTCATGGAAACAGTCTCGCAGGATTCCCGCTTGCTTGCCCCTCCACCACGGAAAAAGAATCGGGACCGTTGTTACAGTTCTTCCAATGGTCAGTACAACATTCGCCGCGGTACTCCCCGACCGCCTTCCGTGGTACTTCGCCGGCCCCGCACTCGGCTTGCTCGTCGTCGGATTCTTCGTTATCGCCAACCAACCACTCGGGGCCACGGGCGCCTACGTCGAGACGTACAAGACCGTGACACGCGCTCCGGGAGCGGTGTCGTGGCGCATGTTCTACTTCCTCGGCATACCGATCGGTGGTCTGGTCGGAGTCTTGTTGAAGGAAGACGGCATCGTTCGTCGCGCAGGCTACGACGCGCTCCGCAACGAGCTGTCGCTCGGAACGACGGCGATCATCGTGCTCGTCGGGGCCGTGGTGATGGGCTACGGCGCGCGCATGGCAGGTGGTTGCACGTCCGGCCACGGCATCTGCGGCACCGCACAGCGCTCGCCCGCCAGTTGGGTGGCGACGTGCACCTTCATGGGGGCAGCGGTTCTCACCACGCTGGTCATCCGGGTGATCTCGGGAGGTGCGATATGAAACCGTCGACTGCCCACAAGGTGTTCGGCCTGCTCTTCGGGGCCGGCTTCGGGTTCGTTCTCGCGGCAGCGAACCTTCACGAGTACGACACCATCCACAAGATGTTGCGCCTCGAAGAATTCGACGTCTTCCTGCTCATGGGCGGGGCCATCGGCACCTCACTCCCGCTTCTCTGGTGGCTGGAACGTCGCCGCACGCGCACGGTGCTCGGCGGACCGCTGCTTCTCTCGCGGTCGAAGCCGCGCCGCGAACACGTCATCGGTGGCGCGCTCTTCGGCATTGGCTGGGCCGTGTCAGGTACCTGCCCCGCTCCCGCACTCGTGATGCTCGTGTCAGGTGCCGGACTTGCAGCCGTCACCATCATCGGCTTGTTCGTCGGACTGAACCTGCGCGACGCCCAGGTGCGTCGCGCAGACGGTGCCGCAACCGCGGCCGATGGCGAACACCGCGACATCGTGCGGGTGCCCTGACGGGCGTTACCTGCCGGCGTTTGCGTCCGCACACTTGGAGGTCTGGGTCGCCAACGGATGTCCGAAGGCAAACATCGCCTGCATGCAGAAGCCGTTCCGCTTGTACTGCGGAGCGGTGTTCACGATGCCGGCGAGCAACGTCTTGAACTGAGTCACGCTCTTGCGTCCACCGATCCCCGTCGCACTGCAGATCGTCGCGCCAACGTACATCGTCGGGTCGTTCGAATCGCAGAAGGCGCCCAGGTTCGCAACGGTAGGTGCCACTCCGCCCCACCAGCTCGGGTCTTCGTTGTTCGGGGCGGTCGTGTTCGTCGGAGTGCCGCCGTTCGTACCCGCGGCGATCGTCGTCGTGGTCGCGCCACCGTGCGTCGGGGCTGCGACCGTCGTCCCAGTTGTCGCACTTCCACCTCCGCCGTGGGCCGGTTTCGTCGTCGACGGCGCATCGTCGTCGGTGAAGTCATCGGAGATGTCGCCTTCCAGCTCAGCCGGGAGAAACTCGACCTTGATCGTTGGGCTGATGTAGGCCTTCTGCTTGCCCTTGATGGCAGGCGCGGTGACACGAAACGAGAACGTCCCGTCACGGTAGGAGTCCTCGTCATCGACTTGACTCACGGCAAACGACGCTTTGCCGCTCGACACTTTCAGGGTCTTCACCGTCGACCACTTTTTCGATCCCGGGGCGGCCTCCTGAAAGGTGAACGTGCGCGTCGGGATTCGAGGAGCAACCAACAACTGCAACTTGCAATCGGCGTCACCTTCTGCCTCATCCATGTTCCTGTCTTGGCAGTCACCCGACAGTGAGATCGAGATCTTCTGAAGCACTGCCGAGCCACTGACGCTCGACCCGACAGTGAAAGGGGCGACGGCAACCGCCGTCAGCACCGCCAGAACTCGCTTGCCCATCTGATTTCCTTCCGCCATAAGGTCTTCGGGACCTTTACCTTGTGTGTCGTACACGGTAACAAAGTACGCCGTACTTGCAAATATGACGATTGGGTGATGGGCGCGTGCCGACTCGCGAGCAACTCGGCCAGAGAGGCTTTCGTCAGCTGGGGTTGGCGACGAGGCGGCCCGTGATGCGGTGGTGTTGCAGGTCGTCGAGTCCCTTGGCAATGTCGAGAAAGTCGATGACCGTGACCGTCGGGTCGATGTCTCCCGCCGCGAGCAACTCGTAGACCTCAGCGATGTCCTGTGGCGTACCACCCGCCGAACCAAGTAGTTCAACTTCGGACAGGATGACCGGCATCGTGTCGAGCGTGAAGGCGAGTTTCGCCATGCCGACGAGAACGACTCGACCGTTGCGCCGAACCGCCTTCACCGCAGCGCGAGTTGTCGTGTCGAAACCTGCGTAGTCGACGACGAGGTCGAATCCTTTGCCGGCCCACTCCGAGGCATCCCGAACGATGTCGACGACCCCCGCTTCGCGTACAGCAGCCCATGCGGCCTCGTTGGGTTCTGCGACGTGGACTTCCGCGCCGCGAACAACGGCCACACGCGCACCAATCTGGCCCAATCCTCCGAAGCCAATGACGCCGACCTTCATTCCGGGCTGCACCTGGCCACGCGAGACCATTGCGTGGTAGGCGGTCATACCCGCGTCGGTTCCGAGCGCGGCGAGATCGAGCGAGAGGTTGTCGGGCACCGCAACAAGCTCGACAACTTTCGCGATGAACTTCGTCGTGAAGCCGCCGTGCCGCTGAAACCCGGGCGTACCGACGCCGACCGACGGGCACACACCCACACGGTCGCCGATCTTCACGGTGTCGACTCCCGGCCCGAGGGCGCTCACCACTCCGGCGATCTCATGACCGAGAATCAACGGAGTAAAGGCGATGCGGCTCATCCAGATCGGATCGGTCATCACGCCGACATCGGAGTGGCACAACCCGACAGCCTTGACATCGAGCAGGACCTCGCCCGGGCCGGGCGTGGGGTCGTCGATGTCGAGTAGTTGCAGGGGTGCATGCGTTGCGGTGAAACACCAACCCTTCATGGAGTGCAAGAGTACGGCATGAACTCATCCCCGCAGCGAGGCGCGGCGCGCCCGGCCTCTCCCCGTCTCTCCCCCGTTTCGCCCATCACCCCGGAAATCGACGAGATCCTTGCGGGCAGCATTAAGTCGGTGAACGGCGAGCCACTCAACTTGTTCGGGACGATGGCACACCACCCGAAGTTGCTGAAGCGCTTTCTCGCCTTCGGTGGGTTCTTCCTGAACCGGGGACTCTTGCCCGCACGCGAGCGTGAAATCGTGATTCTGCGCGTCGGCTGGAACACCGGGTCGATCTACGAGTTCGGCCAACACACCGTGATCGGCCGCGACTGTGGGCTTGGCGACGACGAGATCGCGGCGTTGGCCGGCGACCCGTCACGTCACGCGTGGTCAAAACGTGACCGTGAATTGATCGCGATGACCGACGAGATTTGCGACGACGATTGTGTGAGTGAGCCCACATGGAAAGAGCTCCGCGCCGGATGGTCCGACGCGGAGCTCTGTGAACTCGTTCTGCTGGTTGGGATGTACCGGATGGTGGCCGGGTTCCTCAACACCATGGGTGTGGAGCTGGACCCGAACACTCCAGGCTGGCCGGATTAACCGCCCGGAACCGTTGCCACCGGCCGAAGCGGCGGAAGGTTTCCGCTACCGGCGGGCGCCGTTGCCGGCGGTACCGCGATGGTCGTGGTCGGGTCACCCAGCGGCGCCGTGGTCGGAGCCGCAGCATCGACGGTCGTTGTCGGGCCCGCTGCAGGTGTCACTTCGGCGACGCGCTCGTCACGGGCCGGGAGACCCGGCTTCGTTTCGGGTGCGCCGAGTGCCTCGGGCATCGGACGACTGACCTGGGTGTTCTCGAGTTGGCCTTCTTGCGTGGTCACCGTCTCGGTGCCGTTCGCGTCGATGACCTTCTTTTCGATCTCGTTCGCACCCGTCTGCGTCAGGATTTCGACGTTCGCCTTCGGGTCGACACCATCACGGCCGGGCGTACGCACGTCGACTGCCGGGGCGTCGGCGGTGACCGCAACGCTGACCTGCTCGCCGTTGGGCGCCGTCACCTGGACATCGATCTGTTCGCCGGTGGTGGCAAGTTCGTTGCCGGCACCGTTCGAAGACGCGACGAGGTTGCCGTCCGCGAGTGACAGCACAACGTTCGGATCATCGGCCTTCACACCACCGTCGGTCACTTCGACCGTGCCCGTGGACGAACCGGGGGTTTCGATACGTACGGCGGCCTTCGGGGTGATTCCCGAAACGCGCGACGGATCGGGCAGATTGAACTCGAGCGGCTGGTCGGCTGGCAGGTACACCATGTAGTCGACCGGCGTGCCCGGGGCTTTCGGCGCCGACGACCGCACGGGGCGAATCGTGATTCCCGCGGGCGCAGCGGCACCGGGGCGGACCGAGCCGGAGGGCGTTTTGATCGACCAGTTCAGCGCAGACGAACGGATGAGCAAGAGCGACTTGGTGACTTCACCATCGCCCTTTCCGAAAGGAACCTTTGCTGCGTCGCGTGCGCTCATCGATGTGATGTCAAGGTCTTTCGGACCGCCCGACCACGGGGCCGGGTCGTTGTTCGGGTCGGCACCCGAATACGGGAAAGACCATGTTTCGTTTGCGAGGTCGACGTTCACCCAACGCTCCTGGCCGGGCCAATTTGAGTCGTAGATCTTGATCTTTGCTTGATCAGGTCCGTCGTACTCGATGGCGTACGGCAGAACCGCGTGTCCACCCTCGGCCGTATAGATGGCGAGCGTGTAGACAGCCTTCTTCGATGCGAATGCGGATTCGAGTGTGGCGACCTTGTCCTTCAGGGACTTGGCCTGCCAGCCGATGGTTTCCTCCTGGGTCGACTGGAAGAACTGCGTCGCGAACGCACGCATGATGTCCTTTGTGACCGTCGGGTCCATGGTCAATTGCACGCTCGGTGGCGTCTTGCCGGCAGCGAAACGGTTCGCCGACAGAACGGCAAAACCTTCGCAGTGTCCGGCAGCACGGTTGTCGTTCACCATTGCGGCCCACGCCGCAGCTTCGGCTGTCGGCTGGCAGGGTTCCGCGCCATCGACGCAGACATTGGGCCCATTGCCGAACATCGCAACGAGATCTTCTGCACCGAAGACCTCGGGCGATGCGCCGGCACCGAAGTTCGCGAATGCGAAACCGTTCGGGTTCGGTGCGAGACCAAGGTCGACGTTGACTCCCTTGGCTTCGGGCACCGTGATGTCGGCCGCCTTGTTGTCGCCACCACCATCGGCGCTACCGCCACCGCCGCCGCCGCCGCCACAGGCAGCGAGAAGTGCAAGCGACGCCGTTGCGGCGAAGACACGTCGTTTCGTTCTCATTTGGTCACCCTTCATGCGTCGACCCAACCACCCGAGTTACTTACGACCACGCGCCATTGGCGCGGGTGAAGACGTTTGCTGCGCCGGCACCGGCGTTCGGGCCACCCACTGCGAGAGTGTTGCCGTCGGCCGAAAGCGATACCGAGGTTCCGAAGTTCGCCTTCGCGGCCGGCTTCGCCGAGGTGAGAACTTGCTGGAGGGCCCAACCACCGCCGCGGGTGAAGACGCTTGCTGTGCCCTGGTCGGCGTTGCCGTCGACATCCGAGCCCGTTGCACCGACAGCGAGCGTTCCGCCGTCGGCGGACAGCGAAACCGAATAGCCGAACAGATCGCCGGCGGCGCCGTCCTTGCCCGTCACCGTCTTTTGCAGCGACCACTTGCCGCCCTGGCGGGCGAACACCGAGGCACTGCCCTGGGCCTTGTTGCCGTTGACCGTTGCGTATACCGCACCGACTGCGATGGTTCCGCCGTCGGACGACATTGCGATCGAGTAGCCGAACCAATCGTTCGCCGCGCCCGGGATGGTGAGCACACCCTGTTCGGCCCAGCTGCCGCCGCTGCGGGTGAAGACCGTGACCGAACCCTGGTCTGCGTTGCCGTTTACGTCGGCGTAGAGAGCGCCAACCGCAAGGGTGCTGCCGTCGGTGGAGAGGACGACCGCCCCGCCGAATGCATCGCCGCTTTGGCCCTTCGACTGCACGAGCGAGATTGCCTCACCGGCCGTTGCCGGGGGAAGCGTGGTGTCGCCCGCAGCGGGCACCGTCGAGTCGCCGGCGGGTGCCGTCGAGTCGGTGGGCGCGGCAGAGTCTGTCGGTGCCGTGGTGTCGCCGGGTGCGACCGTTGTGTCGGTCGAACCCTCGACGGTTGTCGACGAACCGCCGGTGTAGTCGAACAACGTGGTGGGCGAACCACCATCACTCGGCACGGTGGTGAACGCGTTGTTCTTCACTCTGGTTGTGTCGGTGGCATCGGAACCACCATCGCCGCCGCATGCTGCGAGTGTGGCGGTCAACGCCAGAACCGCGGTTGCGGCGGTGATGGTGCGGAAAAGCGACTTCTGTGTCATGGACTCCCCTGTCGTGCGAGTTGCATGTACGATAGTTCCCCCCACAACGATTGTGTCAGCAGGCCTGACGGCTGATTTTGGGCCTCACGCCACCTCGATCGTGACCTCGTGCAGACCCGTCGCTCCGCTCGGCAGCACGTCGCGCACGGCTTCATCCTGTGGGGTCCCGTCACGGTCGATCACCCGCACCGCAAGGCGGTGTTCGCCCGCGGCAAGGTCGAGCTCGCCGCGCCACACGACCCACGCATCGCCGGTGTCGCGTTCGAGGATCTCGGCCTTCGCCCAGGCGTCCTCGCCGGCGCGCACTTCGACTGAACCCACGCCGGCGCGCGGTGCCCAAGCAAAACCGCCGAGGGTCACCATGCCTGCTGCGTGACGGCTCTTCGCACGAGGAATGTCGATACGGCTCGACGCCAGCATCGGCGCTTCTCGGGCCCAACCGCGTTGCAGCCAATAGGGGTCGAACGCGTCCCATGTCGTCACATTGATGTCGGTCACCCATTTCGTCGCCGACACAAAGCCGAACAGACCGGGAACGATCATTCGCACCGGGAAGCCGTGCACGATCGACAACACCTCGCCGTTCATGTGCGTTGCCAGCAATGCCGGACGACCGTCGAGAACCGCGGACACCGGCGTGCCGCACGTCCAACCATCCGCACTGCGACTCACCAACTGTTCCGCCGCCGGGTCGACACCCGCCATCGCCAACACGTCAGCCAGGTAAACGCCACCCCACCGCGCAGTACCGATCAGGTCGCCACCCACCTCGTTCGACACGCAGCCGAGCGTCACCACGTGTTCGACGAAAGGCAATGCCGTGATGTCGTCGTACGTAAGGGTCACTTCTTTGTCAACCATGCCGTGAATGCGCAACGACCAGTCTTCTGCTTCGAGCCGCGGGTGCATCTTTCCGACGGTGTCGATGACGAAGAAGTCGGACTCGGCGGTGAGAAATTCCAAACTGTCGACCGTCTCGGGCGCCATTGGGCGCAGATCGATCACGCCGCCCGACAGGTCGGCCGAGCCCGCACCGCCCGAACCACGGTTAATCAATGCCAGCAGCACCGACCCACCGGCAACGGCGCCGAACGCCGACCCGAAGAGGGCCCGCCGAGACATCTGAGGAGCCGCCATGGTCCAGATTCAACACCGACCTGCGTCACATTGCCGAACCGAGTGACCCCTTCACTGCGCAGTCTCGGTAGTTTGTGGTTCATGGCGACGCACGACGAAGGTCACGTAAGTCACCGCGTCGGCTCGCTACGGGCGATGGTCCTCGGTGGCAACGACGGCATCGTCTCGATCGCCTGTTTGGTTCTGGGTGTCGCTGCCAGCGATGCGTCACGCAACGCAATCCTCACGGCAGGCATCGCCGGCCTCATCGCCGGCGCCGCATCGATGGCCCTCGGCGAATATGTCTCCGTGAGTTCCCAGCGCGACTCCGAGATGTCGGACATCGCGAAGGAAACCTGGGAGCTCGAGAACACCCCCGAACGCGAGCTTGCCGAATTGACCGCGATCTATCAGGACAAGGGCCTAAACCATGCGCTCGCACGCGAGGTCGCCGTCGAACTGACGAAGAAAGACGCGCTGAAGATCCACCTCGCCGAGGAACTCGGCATCACTGGATACAACCGAGCCCGGCCCGTCCAAGCCGCGGTCATGTCGGCCATTGCGTTTTGTTTCGGCGGTGCCATGCCGGTGGCTGCCGTTGCGTTCGGCTCGTCAACCGCCGTTCGCATCTGGCTGACACTCGCCGTGTCGATAGTCGCCCTCGTCACCCTCGGCTCGGTCGGCGCGCACTACGGCAAGGCCAGCAAGCGCGTCTCGGTTCGCCGCATCGTGATCGGTGGCATCATCGCCATGGCGTTCACGATGCTGGTCGGCAAGATCTTCGGCGCAGCAGTCAGCTGACTACTTCACCACGATCGTGCGCCACGCCGATGCGTTGCCCGCGCGGTCGATCACGCGAACCTGCAGCTGCTTTGCCGTCGTACGCAAAGTCACTGTCTGCGAAGCCGCACGCGGCTTGCCATCGGCCTTGCCCGCCACCCTCGACACCTTCACCTTCGCGGCCGGCTTGTTTGCCGCGCTGCGCACCTCAATCGT
>SXGQ01620168.1_pt1 | contig 12071 bp, 11 predicted proteins | sample 3178371 | NCBI WGS metagenome assembly SXGQ01 (sample SAMN11356859, study PRJNA531348) | freshwater metagenome | isolation source: freshwater sample F1-20 | place: China: Fuxian Lake, Yuxi | collected 2017-12-25 | reverse complement strand
GTCGAGGGTCGTGTACACGTCGAGAGGCAGAGCCCGTGTGCCATCGGGAACGGACAGCTGAATGTGCGTCTTCCCTCCGTGAATCTTGCGCTTCACGGCCCGGACGGGTGTGGGAGGAGGCGGAGGAGTTGCCGGCGCAGGGACTGCTGCAGGAGTTGCAGCAGCCGTCGCTTGCTCGATGATCGCCTTGAGGTCGTAGTTGACCACGGGGCGCCATCTGGTGGGAAAGGGTTCACGGCACGTGGGGCAGGAGATTGAGCCACCGCTGGCGGCAGCAATGACGCCCTGGAGTGAGGACTGGTCAAAGGTGTGACCGCAGGGAGTCGTGCAGGGATTCGTCATGATGCCGAGATGAATGGGGCATTCGAACAGAGGGTTGACGGACATCTTAGTTTCCAAAGTTCTTACCTTGGGAACCAAAACTGGGGGTGGGTCAACCTTGCGTTGTCAACTTTTTTGGCGTCGAGCTTCTCGGATTTCATAAGGAGACATCTTCTCTATTGAATTACCATCTGGTATCTCTGATACTATATCGCCGGTAATTACATTTTCGTATCCGTCTGGCACTATTCTCCATCTATGCCCCCATCTTTCCATTTTAGCTTCCGTACTATTCTGTTGTTTTATAGGCGGTGTCAGCCAGTATATAGATAGAGTACCCTCCATCTTATCTATCTTAAATTTATAAGAAGCCGGTTGCTGTTTGTGATAGACCCAACCGTTGACAATATTGTCAGGTCTAGTGGATATTTCTTCCTCTGATCCATCTGTATTTAATCTCGTCCAAGTAACCGTTTTTCCGTTTGTTGTTTCTATATACATGTTTTCTGGAATATAAGGACGATCTTTGTATACAATATTACCATATTTATACGTATACCAATCATCCGGACCCGTGTATGTTTCCCAATCACCTGGATCATCCAAGTATATTACATATTCACTAACATCATCCTGTGATATCTTCTCATCAAACGACGAAGGCTCTTTAAGATTTACATTATAGGTTTCGTACCGTTTATCACCAGACCATTTATACGTCATATTATCCTTGTATTTGTACTCTATCCATCCGTCTGTCCCTCTTTTCTTGACTGTAACCCACTTTGAAGCGGCTCCTGGGGTTTTGCTTTTACGTGTTTTACGAATAGGCTGCGGTAATTTCCAAACAGATTCGCCTGTTACAGAGTTAACATACCATACGTCTGTAGCATCTGAATAACGGTTCCACTCTCCGCCCTTCTGTTTTATGCTATTGCGGGCCCGCAATCTCTTTTTAGTACGGGTTTTCCGCATACCTATTATGGCTTTACAAAAATTCGAGGTGTGGACTACCGGTTGAGGCACTACGCCGATCTTAATGAAACCAGCCACGAACATTTCGGATCCAGGCCAAGGAAGAATCCGTATTCCATGGCCCGTTCCATAATATTCTTGGTAACCTTCATCGAAGGAATCCTCGATGGATCCGCCGCATAAAAGGCATTCATCGTTTCGGCGTGAGCCACGACTTTAGACGCATCGATACCGGTGAGATCATAGGACTTCAACGCCGTTTCCAGCGTCTCTGTAGATAAGAAGGGGCGACACGTACTCGGACGAATGAGTGCCACGCTAGTACCATCCGGCTTGAATCCCACGAAATTTTTCCGCAGAGCTGCCACGGTTTCGTGGACTCGTTCAATTTCCGACCCCTTGTACACCATGGGCTTGGCGTGATTTATTGTCTGGAAGATGGCTACAGCTGCATCGTGATCCTTGATGAGATAACGCCGCACCAAGACATCGAAATCCGGCGCATTGACCATCTTTTCAAAGTATCGACGCAGAACTTCCTGGCGATGTTGACCGTCGATGACCCGATTCACGGATTTTCCATCCTCATCCGTATACGTAATCACGGAGAATGGGCCCTGAATTTCCTTCGGCGACTTGATGGAAGACTCCAGATCTCCAACATGAGCTTCATCCATGGTCCGGTTGGCTTCCCACACTGGAAAACGGCTGATAAATGCTCGGGCCGTTAACCGGTAGAGCGCGCTGCCATCGGTATATTGGAATATAGGCGGATTTGTTGTGGACATACTGAGGGCCTTAGTCGGCCCAGGGTGGCCCGTCAACCTTTGACCGCTCAAACTTGACAATGTGTATACAAAATAGATAGACATTAATGGCTACCCCACTTGGTCTTACATTGTCAAAAGTAATGGACGAGGAAGGAAATAAGGCAAACGGTTTTACATTGACAAATTGTATGTCTGAGCTGATTGACAATAGTTTCGACGCCGGTAGTTTGACTGCTAGCTTCGCTACTATACAACTTCCTGATGGCACCGCTGTTATGTTGTCTTTCGATTGCGGCCATGGTGTGGCGGATCCATTGGACCTCTATTCTGTTGGAAAATCAGTAAATAAGAAGCAGGAAGGGTGTCGTGGTCTTAAAAATCGTGGTCACAGAGGCACAGCTGGCGCTCTAACAGGTCGGGATGACATTCAATATATTACCAAGAGAATGGGGAAAGAAGAAGCATCGACACTTCGAGTTAACTACAAGGGCCTTTACACCGCCCTTGAAAAGGCAAAGAATTCTCCGTCCCGAGACATCAATATGGTTGATGCAAGGGAATTCTTCATAAGTAGTTACTGCGAGGGTCTAACTAAGAAAACTGCTGACTTCTTGAGGGCCTTACACGATAATACAACCTACGCAGTTGTCAAGGATTTTCTAAAGGGCGTATTGGATAATTCGCTGGATCATTTCTTCATGATGGCCGTGCGTTATTCACGTATGCCGGATGGTTATGAAGACGAAATGACGGTTGCAATGCAATCTTTCTGTCGCACTTATACTAAGGCACTTAAAAGTGGACTGCAAATTGCATATTATCCATCGGGTGAGGAGGAAGCAATGATTCTTGGTGCAGAGGATGCTATCCCCTTTCTCGGAAAAAATCCGGTTGAAATCGGTGGGGTAATTCGGTTCCATGTCCCTAAAACATCATTTTCTGCAGAAGGGACGTTAACTGATTCTGACAATATTAAATTGTCCTTCACTGTCGGTGGTCGGACAATGTGGCTTCACAACATGAAATGGGCATCATTCGACTGTCGATTTACCGAGGGGGCCTCTACAGAATTACCGGTCGATATAGATGACTGGGTGGTAATTACGGAAATGACATGGCGTGCAGCCGTGATTACTGGGGAGGAAGAGGAACAACAGAAAATAGACAAGGTGGAGAAGGCGCGAGGCGTTTCAGTTATCTTCGTTGACAGAACTCTTGGCAATCCTATCCATAACGATAAGTGGGGTGCGAGACGTGACATGGGTGGTATTCGCTTCGAATTAACGTGCTTGAGCCAGGTTGGGGCAGAGCTGTTTCTACATATCCAGTCACAGAAGAATACCATGAGTTTCGATATTCTTCATCCTGCTATGAAAGCGTTTCTAAATCTGGTCGTAGGCCGTACCATTATTAAGAAATGGTCAAACGATAGCGATAATGGAAGGAAGAGGACAGAGGGAGTCAGTGAGTGGAATATTGATGAGTTCTGTCGGATGTTAGAAAACCCCAAGGCGAAACGTGAGGAGGATCTGATTCCTACGGAGGTCCAAACGGAGGAGGAGGATAATAAGAAGACAGTTGCACAGCTCATGGGCGGAGCCCAGGGGTCAGATGGCCAAGTATCAGAAGAGCAGGGGTCAGATGGCCAGGTATCAGAAGAGCAGGAGTCAGATGGCCCCGTCGCCCAAGTTGTCGACGATCAAGGTCCTGTCGCCCAAGTTGTCGACGATCAAGGTCCTGTCGCCCAAGTTGTCGACGATCAAGGCCCCGTCGCCCAAGTTGTCGATGATCAAGGCCCCGTCGCCCAAGTTGTCGATGATCAGGATTCTAAAGGTCAGGGCCCTACCAGTTTCAAACCCCAACACTCAACAAAAATAGAAGTACAACATCATTACCGTATTACTCCCAAGTCAGAAAGGGATGTACTAGAGTTATTTAGCGAAGCTTCAACGCTGTACATGTCATACGAGCCAGAGCTCGTGGTCAACGCATGCACGACAAACGAATCTATCATGACCGAAATGTATAAAGCCCTGCTGGGGGTGCATTCTATGATAAAGAAACGGGTGGAATCTCTGCCTTAAGAACTGCAGAGCAAGCACTCCGCATCCTCTTTTTTTTCTACAACGGGAGCTTCCAGCGAGAACTTGATCGCCTGAACCGCCGACTTGGTCCGCAGATAATACATGCCCGTCTTCAGACCCCGCTTCCACGCATAGAAGTGCATCGAACTCAGTCGGGCAATGGTCGGCTCCTGAACGAAGAGGTTCAGGCTCTGACTCTGACAGACGAATTGGCCCCTGTCCGCCGCCATGTCAATCAGCGTTTTCTGCTTAATCTCCCACACCGTCTTGTACCGCTCACGAATAGCAGCGGGAATCTCCATCAGACTCTGTACCGATCCATTGGTGGCAATGATGCGGTCCTTGAGCTCCGTCGACCACAGACCCGCCGCCATCAGATCCTGAACCAGATACTTGTTCACCACCGTGAATTCACCCGCCAGAGTACGACGTGCGTAGATGTTCGTCGTAAATGGCTCGATGCACTCATTGTAGCCGAGAATCTGGCTCGTGGATGCCGTGGGCATGGGGGCGATCAACAGCGAGTTTCGCAGACCCGATGACTGAATCGTGCGACGGATACCGGCCCAGTCCAGCTTGTCACGGGTCTTGTAGTCGGCGGCGGCAAGATTCCAGAGATCCGGCTGCAAGACACCCTTGGATGCAGGCGAGCCCGCAAAGGACGAGTAGGCTCCATCCTTGGCCGCCAGAGTCGCCGATGTCTCGAGTGCCGCATAGTAAATGTGCTCGAAGATCTCCTGATTGAGAGCGGCGGCCTCGGGACTCTCCCACGACAGACCGAGTCGAGCAAAGACGTCGGCGAGACCCTGAACACCGATCCCAATGGGACGATGACGCATGTTCGAGCGCTCCGTCTCCAGCGTCGGATAGTAATTGATGTCGATTACCCGATTGAGATTGCGAGTAATCACGGCGACGACCTGACGGAGACGATCAAAGTCGAACGAGGTGTCTCGGATAAAGTAGGGCAGCGCAATCGACGCCAGATTGCACACTGCCGTCTCATCCGGACTCGAATACTCGATGATCTCCGAGCACAGGTTCGATGACTTGATCACGCCGAGATTCTGTTGATTGCTCTTGAGATTCGCCGCATCCTTGTACACCAGATACGGCGTTCCCGTCTCCGTCTGATTCACCAGAATCTCGGACCACAGCTTCTGGGCCGGCACGGTGCGCCGAGCCCGTCCCTCTGCCTCGTAACGGGTATAGAGCGCCTCGAATTCCTCTCCTACCACGTCGGCGAGACCCGGTGCCTCGTGGGGACAGAATAGACTCCAATCGCCGCCGGCCTCCACCCGCTTCATGAACAGATCCGGCACCCACAGAGCGTAAAACAGGTCTCTGGCCCGCTCCTCCTCCGAGCCCGTATTCGACTTTAGACGAAGGAAGGACTGGATATCGGCGTGCCACGGCTCGAGATAGATGGCGAAGCTGCCGTTACGACGGCCCCCACCTTGGTCAATGTACCTCGCCGTATTGTTAAAGACGCGAAGCATCGGAACCAGACCGTTGGAGGTTCCCTGAGTTCCGGCAATGAATGATCCCTCGGCCCGAATATTGTGAACATGGAGGCCGATGCCACCTGCGTATTTGGAAATCTGTGCGCAGTCCTTGAGAGTGTCGAATATGCCCTCGACAGAATCGGCCTTCATTGCGATGAGAAAACATGACGATAGCTGGGGTCTCGGAGTACCTGCATTAAACAACGTCGGCGTGGCATGTGTAAAGGCCTTGGAGCTCATGAGATGATACGTCTCCTTCGTCCTCTCCAGAACATCGGCAGAATCCGACAGATGGATTCCGAGAGAGACTCGGAGCCACATGTACTGCGGCGTCTCCAGAATCGGTCGTTCCGTACCGTTGCGACCCCTCATGAGATAGGCCCGCTCCAGTGTCTTGAAGCCAAAGTAGTCTAGGAGATAGTCGTTCTCCGGTTGGACCATTGCATCCAGAACGGCGGAATTGGCCGCCACGAAAGCCGTCAGCTCGGCGGAAAGAGCGGGTGTCGCCTTTCCACTGCGGTCATTGAGAGAGGAGAGAGCAGTCACCGCCGCTGAAAAGGTCGGCGGCGCCGATTTTTGACAGTTGCTGATGATGATCCGAGAGGCAAGAGTACCCCAGTCCGGATGCGTCGTCATGTAAGAAATCGCCAGACGGGCGGCCAATTCGTCGAGCTCCGTGGTATGAATACCGTCATGGATCTCGGCCAGAACAAGCTGGGTTAGCCGGGTGTAATTTACGGAGAGTCCCTCGGCAACCTTGCGGATCCGCTCGAGAACCTTGTCGAACTGCACGGGCTCAATCGTACCGTCACGCTTCACTACTGTCATGTCGAGTGTGTCGGACATGGTCTATCTGTTTGGCCGTTTTTCGGCGGGCGGCACCGGTCAAATTTGGCCGAGTACAATGTGTCCACATAGAGATGCTACAATGTGTAGGGCGCAGTGTTCAAATGAACACGATCGGGACCAACTGGCGGTACACAGGCTGTATCCCAGATATACGGCGACGGCCAATAGAATGGCGAGAACCGCTGCTGGTATACCCGTTATCGTCCATGCGTAATATATAGACATGATGGCGACAGCCACAATGGCCGCCTGATCCATCCAAAACGCCGGCATAGAAGTCTGTTCGAGTTTTGGCGAAGAGTGCCAGAGTACCGATGTCGTCATCAACAGAATAAAGAGACCGGAGTAGAATAATTTGTGTTTGTAAAAAGCATGTACGGCATTCGTGCCAAACACGAGTGACGTGACAGGTAACATGAGCCCTAATGGGTCCTCACAAAAGTTCTAATATATTAGTAGAGACATGTGTTATGTATGGATGTATATGGTGTCGTTAATTCTGGTATCCCTGACTCTGCTGTACTGGCTCCAGATGGATAAGGTCATTCGTGCCCATACTCCGAGAAGCCGGGTTTCCGAGGGTTTCGTTGATTTTATCACGGCCCTCGAAGGCGCCTCGCTCGATGCGTTGAATCCCATGCCCGAAGGCGAACAGGCCCTTCTCAAGGATTTCATCCGAGTCAAGGCAAAAACGGGAGTCAGCAATCTGTCGGCCAAGGGCTGCGCCGATTCCGATCAGTCCCGACAACAGGAACTCGGTGGCCAATATGTCCAGAGGACGAACAATTATCGTCGGGATAACCCGGATAACTGTTCGGCACCTTTGACGGACTTTGTTGGATCGATTTACGACCAAGGCTCTGTGGGCGTGACAGTGCCCTGTGACGGTGACTGTTAAAAAATATGTGTATAGAGTATAGAATGCAAGGGCCTGAGGAAGTGTTAGCTGCGAATATAGGAAGAAGGTTTAATCCGACCCTTAACAAACCTGTAAGCAATCTTGTAGATAAGACAAACGAGTTAAAACAATCTGCAGTTAGTCGTATATCTGATTTGTTCAACGGTAAAACACCTGCGAATCTTAACAATCGTCAGGGCGATGCACCGTTACCTGCCGGTGTGTGGTATAGTCCTAGTACGGGAAAATACTACAAGAAAATAGGAATGTTATGGAAGAGCTGGAACGAGTTTGCGACGTCGCAAAATGCGGAAAAGGCCACGGGCGGATATCGTCGCAAGTCTAGACGGTCGAGGCAGTCGAGGAAGTCCAGGCAGTCCAGGCAGTCCAGGCAGTCCAGACAGTCGAGGCAGTCCCGGAGAAACTAAGTTCCCAGCCACTTGACTTCCACCTCGACCACCGGCTCCTGCGGCAACTCACGCAACGATAGAACCTCCGCCCAGAATAATTCCGCCGCCGGCTTACCAACAGTCGACCACCACTCCTGATTACGGAGTACCGTCCTAGGATACCAGCCCTTGAGCCACCAGATCGTTGACTCAAGGAGTGGTAAAGGATTACCATTCGAATCTTTTGCCGGCTCCGGCAGACACGCATCCTCAATATCCTCTACCGCCTTACTGTACCGGTAGACCCACGAGCTCGGATCATCCAGATTTCCATAAACAGCTAACAGTCCCATCCACTTCGTTCCCTTTGGACTAATAACCGGATCCAGTGTCGAATCGGCATACACACCGTCGAGCACGTATTGACCGAACTGTGCTTCCACAAAGTCTACTGCGTCCAGATTACAGACCTCCATCTGTACCTGCATCTGGACATAGTAATCAAATGGAACATAGGTGCCCGGCTGTCGGGTCTTCGGCGCCTTGATTTCCAGAAGTCGGCCCGCCAGGTTCCCTGACGTCACGAGCCCATCCGGGCTCGCCGAAAGCCACTCGTAGTCGGCATGTGTAAATCTCCCGAGGCTGTCGCACACCGTGCCAACTCCCGCCAGTTCCTGCTCATAGATTTCGCGCACAATCGGCTCGTAGCGGTGTCCCCAACTCGTGGCAACCATATCTCCGTCTCCACGGGCGAGAGATACCGGCGCCTGCGAGGGTCTGTCGCCCGTCGCCTCGGCCACCTTGGACCGCTGCAACCGCCCTCTCGATCCCGTAAGAATCTGACTGAATTCCGACGCCGTTAGACGATTGCGGCGCTGACTATACCAGTCCGCCGAATGCTGCGGCGTCTGCGGTTTCGACAGAATGGCACCGATTACCTCGGGATCAACTGCGGTAAGACCCTCGATCTCCACATCCCGATACGAACGAAACCAGTCGGCGGCGGCATCCAAGAGAGCATCTGAGAGAGCATCAGAGGATTCGAGACCGAGCGATTCTATGTAACTCGATACTTCTTGACCCACTGCAGCCCAAACATCATCCGTCGTCTCTTCGTCGTCGAAGAGACCAGGGTTGTAGAGTTCGGGAAGAAATTCGTCGCACCATGATGCAATATCTTCTTCGTCCATACCTATTGTGGTTGAGTGGTATCTACGTTTAAGCCGGTGGCTTTGACGACCTTGGCTTTTCGGACAGTGGAGCGCACGGTTGTGGAGTCGATGCGAAATGTCTTTAATCCGCTGAGACCTACGCGTTCTTTAAGACCGCGGATGCCGCTTATGGTCGCAGATACGGGGTCATAATCGACGGCAAGTTTTGTGTTAAGTTGCCGGGTCTCGAAAGCTTGAAGGACGGCGGCCAGAAGCGATGCCGTTTCGGCGGGAGTCAGGTCGGAATAGGTCGCCACGAACTTGCGAAGACGATCGAGACGGGCACCTCGATCCAGTTTCTGCCACGGCTGATTGAAGGACACTTGCTCGGCGTTTAAGAATGCATCGAGGCTGTCTTCGGTTGCCTTTGCCACATTGTCGCCGAGAAAGGGGCCGGTATCACTTTCGGGAGCCGGTGTAAATCGTTTACGTTGTGTCTTGTTACGGTTCATCCTGAGTCTATAGGGGGGCTCCCTGTTTAGACCGAGTCTTATTCCAAGTGGCGACGTCGGCGGCGAAGCGATTATCGGGGCTCTTATCGGCAAGAACGAATTTGCCGGCTTGTAGATGGAGTTCGAGACCGGCGGTTATTCCGGAGCCCTTGGTGATAGGGATCACGGAAGTCTTGGCCTTGCGCATATGGGGTCTTATCAGAGGTTCGGTTTAGATCAAACCCCAGTGTAAAAACATGACAACTATACTTCAGTATAGGGTTTGAAATATGTCGACAAATATATACGTACTCAAACTCGAGGGCGGGCGTTACTATGTAGGAAAAGCCGAAAATGTTGCAAGGAGATATCAGCAGCATTTCGCTGGCAACGGGTCTTCTTGGACGAAAAAGTACAGACCCATGACAATCGTAAAAACAGTTGCGAATGTATCTCCTTTTCAAGAGGATATGGTTACAAAAGAATATATGTCCAAATACGGGATTGATAATGTGCGCGGGGGTTCGTATTGTCAAATACAATTAGATGAATCCCAGATCGAATCACTATCACGAGAGATACGGGGAGCCAGTGATCTGTGCACTCGGTGTGGCAGATCCGGACACTATGTGAAAGACTGTTATGCGAAGACAGAGATAATATCAGGATCCGGAGATTCTTGTGAACTTGAGGAAGAAGACTATGATGAGGAAGAGCTGGTGTACGGTTGTGATTATTGTGACAGGACATTTACAACTGTATTTGGCTGCAGTGTTCATGAAAAATCCTGCAAATCGAAGTCAGGTCATCGCACTGCAGCAGGTGGAAACGCCAAGGATGAATGCTATCGTTGTGGTCGCACTGGTCACTATTCACCAGAATGTTATGCAACAAGACACGTAAGCGGCAAGACCCTACATTGAAGTCAGGGCCCTTCATTAGGACCGTTTTGATCTGTAGGATCTGCGCCGGTGTTTTGCCTTTCTTGTAGTTCTAAACCTTCTCCGGCTACCACCTTCCATTGAACCACCCCCACCTCCGCCTCCACCGCCTCCACTACCGCTCAACTCTCGGTATTTTGCGTGTGATAGTGTAAACTCTGTTCCTAAATTACGCCCCCACCTTTTTAATTGAGCCGTCAAATATCCAGATAATTCCGGTAACGATCTTCCAGTCCTGAGTTTCCATGCGGCGTCTGCTCTTTCTTGACGCATCCTTATAGCTGCAGCGGCTGACCCTGCATTTATTCCAGCAGAAGGAAATATAACACCGCATGATGGAAAAATCAAGATCTGGAAATCTGTTTTGGAAAGTTTATCAAAAATACTACTGTATGATTCCACGTTTATTTGACGGACACCCTCGCCTCTTGGCCCTAAAATCCCGAATGATCCTTCAACAAGACGACCAGATGCCTTTGTTAAAATTTCATCCGGCTCAGACTTACCAGGTGTGTATTTGTAAAATCCCATCAGTTGTTCAGGGCCGTGTCTTAAAGATCCCTTCGGTCTATTAAATGCATTGCGTTCTCTTCCACCATTCATAGTAAATATTTTATTACATATTTCACTGCCAGGTAAATATATATGACATGCAGCTAAACATGCTGCAATCTTAGCAGCTACTTTTGATTCATATTTATAGAGCAAAGGAATCCCGTGTAACCAACTCAATAGATCTTCTCTATTACCTAAGAGTGGCTCCAGTGCTTCTTTTATATTCGTATAAAAACACACCTCATCTGGCCCAGAGAATTCTATCAATAATGTATTTTTGGGGACTGTTATAATAAACTTTAGTGGGTCAGATTCTCCATAATATGACATCATGTAGCTACCATGTGTAGAACAGTAAAACAGCGGACATGTATCTATACCTGGATATTCTGAAGACAGACGATATGTCGCCAGACTCCCTGCCATACTATTATATAGTTATAAAAGTCTAATCCAGGGTCGTGTTCAACCTTCCTCTATTTAACCTCGACCTATATAGAGGCCTCATGATATCAACTATACCCGACAATTATGCGCTCCGGGCCCGTGTCGAATGGGACTCTCGAGAAACCATTAACAGTCGTCTCGTACACGACAATCTAGTATCGGGTCCGAAGGCCGTAACATCCGCCATGTTGGCCGCCCATCCTACGAGAGGCGCCGAACCCTTTTTTCCCTCGACTTCACGGAGAGATCGGAATCTGTATGTGACATCGACCTATTTTCCAAATTCGACTCAACTTCCTGACAAGACTGGGCGCCAGGAAAGAGTCCGGTTGCCCGGCGCCTTCAATCCCTTTACCAGTAACCTCGACACCGATCAGAATCCCGCCGCCATAATCCGAGAAGTTCGTCTTTCCATCTTAGAAGACAACCGATTCGCCCCAGGAGATACAGATGCCCGTATGAATGAACGGGTATTTGTATATCATTCATTGCCTGCGGAAGATTCACGGGCTATTTTGAACATGTCACCGGTCACTCAGGTGGATGTATGGACCCGACAGAGCCAGCCTCTCAGTCGAATGCAACGACTACAGGAAGATCGAGATGATTCACCGATTTCAGCGCCGACTGGCTCATTTCCTTCCTCTTACGGCGCCCCGTGGACGACTTGGACTCCGGCTCGGTCTTATAATGCT
>SXGQ01612368.1_pt1 | contig 12071 bp, 12 predicted proteins | sample 3178371 | NCBI WGS metagenome assembly SXGQ01 (sample SAMN11356859, study PRJNA531348) | freshwater metagenome | isolation source: freshwater sample F1-20 | place: China: Fuxian Lake, Yuxi | collected 2017-12-25 | reverse complement strand
TAGCAATGAATCAGATTGTTAATATGGCGGCCAAGTCTCATTACATGTATGGAGGCGCAGTTTCTATTCCTCTTGTTATTAGAGGTATTATAGGTAGAAGCTGGGGGCAGGGGCCTCAACATTCTCAAGCACGCCAATGCCGGCAAAGTTGCTCGTGAGAACGATGCAGAGACAACGCCGCTGCGTGAGCCGAAGTACTACCAATACGACATCGACATTGAGTCGGTCGCTGAAGTGTGGCGCCGCGGAAGCGTCGTTGCTTCGTGGCTTCTTGACCTCACCGCAGCAGCGCTTGTTGAAGATCCGCAACTCGACACGTTTGCAGGACGCGTGAGCGATTCAGGTGAAGGCCGCTGGACAAGCCTTGCCGCTATCGATATTGGCGCACCTGCTCCTATCTTGACGACTTCGCTGTATGAGCGGTTCACTTCGCGCGGCGAAGCTGACTACGCCGACAAACTGCTGTCGGCAATGCGCAAGCAGTTCGGTGGCCACGACGAGAAGCCGGCGAGTGGCAACTGAACCTGTTGCTGACGGCTCGGTTGTCGTCTCGACAATTGATGACGTTGCGGCGGTCACGCTTTCTGCCGGATCAACGGTCTTCTCTGTGTTGCCCGAGGTTGGCCTACTGGGTGCATCGCTGACACAGAAAGGTCGTGAGTACCTCAACTTTCATGGTGGACCTGCTGCTGCTCGTGAAGGACACACCACTGGGGTTCCGTTGTTGGCTCCTTGGGCAAACCGTTTAGCGAGCTCTTCGTATCGAGTTAGTTCGAAAAGCGTTGATCTGGAGAACCTTCCTCTCCATCGAGATGCAAACGGACTTCCGATTCATGGGCTCTTTGTTGGTCGATCGGGTTGGGAACTTGTGTCGGTGAAGGGGCAGCCCGGATCGGCCTCGATGGTTGCGGCGTTCAATGCGGCTGCAGACGAAGACGTCATGGCGGCATTTCCATTTCCGCATGAGCTCACCGTTGGCTTCACCGTGACGCCCGGTCGATTGATGGTCTCCACCACGGTCACCGCCACAGGACGACGAGCAGTGCCGGTCAGCTTTGGTTGGCATCCCTATTTCCGGCTGCCCGAGGTTGATCGAGACCGGGTGAGGTTAGGGATGCCGGCGCGCACTCGACTCGTGCTGGATGAGCGTGGAATTCCCACCGGCGAGGAGCGTGGTGAATCCGCTTCGATCGTGAGGCTGGCAGGTACGGACTATGACAATGCCTATCGATTAGGTCGTGACCGTCAGTTGCTATTGGCCTCGGGCCGTCGCCGACTTACCGTTGTTTTTGATCGCAACTATCCCTACGCGCAGATCTATTCCCCAGTCGGGGCAGACTTCATAGCGCTTGAGCCGATGACGGCTCCCACGAATGCGCTCTGTCAGGGGACCACGCCCATGGTCGCTCCTGGCGAACGCTTCACCGCTCGTTTCGTTGTTTCTCTTTCTTGAACTCAGGAGTTCACATGTCTGATGCACCGCAGCCGATCGAACAATCCAGTGAATGGTGGGAACTTGCTGCGCATCAGGCCGAAATCGCCGATGTGCATCTGCGTGAACTCTTTGCGTCAGACCCGACTCGTGGGGATCGTCTCAACATTGAAGTCGGTGATTTGTATGTTGATTATGCGAAACACCGCCTTAACGACGAAACATTGTCCAAGTTGTTTGCGCTTGCTCGTCGGGCCGATGTTGAAGCACTTCGAGACGCAATGTGGACCGGCGAACACATCAATGTCACGGAAGATCGTGCGGTATTGCACATCGCACTGCGCGCGCCAAAGGGTGTTGTGTTTACCGACGAAGGTCACGACGTCGTCCCCGATGTGCATGAGGTACTTGACCTCATGGCGTCGTTCTCGAACCGGGTGCGGTCGGGCGAGTGGGTCGGCCATACCGGCAAGCGCATTCGTACCGTGATCAACATCGGAATCGGTGGCAGCGATCTTGGTCCCCGAATGGCACACGAAGCCTTGTTGCCGTATGCCCAAGAGAACATTGATGTTCGATTTGTTTCAAATGTTGATGGCAATGAGTTCTACGAACTCACACGCGATCTTGACCCGACCGAGACGCTTTTCATCATTGCGTCGAAAACCTTTACGACTCTCGAAACAATGACGAACGCACAAAGCGCACGTGAATGGGCGCTGGCGGCTCTTGGTGATGAGACCGCAATTGCAAAGCACTTCGTTGCTGTCTCGACGAATGCCGCAGAGGTCGAGAAATTCGGCATTGATACCGACAACATGTTTGGTTTCTGGGACTGGGTTGGCGGCCGGTACAGCTACGACTCAGCAATTGGGTTGTCGCTCATGATCGCTATCGGTCCTGACAACTTCACCGAAATGCTTGAAGGGTTTCGTCTTGTTGACGAGCACTTCCGAACAGCCCCGATGGAACGGAACTTGCCGTTCATTCTCGGGCTCATTGGTGTTTGGTATAACAACTTCTTTGGGGCACAAACGCTCGCGGTACTTCCCTATAGCCATTACCTCGCGCATCTCACGCCGTACTTGCAGCAATTGGCAATGGAGAGCAACGGAAAGTCAACTGACCGCTGGGGCCGCACCGTGGGCACCCAGACCGGAGAAATTGTTTGGGGTCAGCCCGGTACGAACGGGCAGCACGCGTACTACCAACTGATTCATCAGGGTACGAAGTTGATTCCGGCTGACTTCATCGGGCTTGTGTCACCCGCGCACGACGTTGGTGGGCATCAGGACATCTTCATGGCGAACTTCTTCGCCCAACCTGAAGCACTCGCATTCGGTCGAACCGCAGAACAAGTTCGTGCCGATGGCGTCCCTGAAGCGCAGATCGCTGCACGAACCTTTGCGGGCAATCACCCAACCACCTCAATCATGGTTCCTGAACTTTCACCCAAAGTTCTCGGGCAACTCATTGCGACCTATGAACACAAAACGTTCGTACAAGGCGCCGTGTGGGGAATCGACTCGTTCGATCAGTGGGGCGTCGAGTTGGGCAAGAAACTCGCACAGGCAATTATCCCCGAACTCACTGCCGAAACTGCGCCCGCACTGACCCATGATTCCTCGACGAGTGCACTGATTCGCCGCTACCGCAAGGGCCGCGGTCGGGCCTAATCCAGGCCCGGGACAGCAGTCCTCGGAGCGTGGCAGACTCCTTCGTCCACGGGCGAGGAGGCTGACGGATGAAGGTTCTGGGTATCGATATCGGGGGCACTGGCATCAAGGGTGCAGTCGTCGACACCAAGAAGGGCCTCCTAGTCACCGATCGCCTTCGCCTGCTCACGCCTGAGCCCGCAACGCCCGATGCCGTCGGTATGACTGTTGCCGAGATCGCGAAGCACTTCGAGTGGACAGGTCCAATCGGGTGCACATTCCCAGGCGTCGTAAAGGGCGGAACGGTTTTCACTGCGGCCAACGTTGACAAGTCATGGATCAATGCCGATGCAGCTCGAATCATCAGCGATGCAACTGGTTGTCCGGTCACCATGGTGAACGATGCCGATGCTGCTGGTGAAGCAGAGACTCGCTTTGGTGCCGCTCGAGGGAAGTCGGGAGTCATCCTCACAATTACGTTGGGTACTGGCATCGGCTCTGCACTCATGATCGACGGAACGCTCGTGCCAAATACGGAACTTGGTCACCTGTGGCTTCGTGGTGGCGACGCAGAAAATTGGGCGGCAGCGTCGGTTCGTGAACGACTGGAACTTGACTGGGCCGAGTGGACAGCCCGAGTCGACGAGTATCTGTGCTCGGTCGAGAAACTGTTCTGGCCTGATTTATTCATCATCGGTGGCGGCATATCGAAGAAAGCCGACAAGTTCATCCCGAACCTGACTTGTCACACCCCGGTTGTGGCCGCGTCGCTCCGCAATGCAGCGGGCATCGTGGGTGGCGCACTTGCGGTGCACCGTCACCGTGACAATCACGGAACCGATGGTCAGTCGCACATCAGCAAGAAGAAGTAGATCCCTGAATTTCAGCGAGTTTGAAGTTCTTTCGGCAAATGCGAAGTGTCGGAGAATCGAAACAAGCTGAATGAAAGCGATGATGCAATGTGCATTGGTCGAACGACACTGATCGAACCGTGAAACGCAACGAACCGTTCCCATTCCCACGGGACAGGTTCGATGCCGAGCAGGTGGCCAAGGCTGACTGCATTTGCTCCTGAGTGGGCAACAAAGACAATTCGCGGTCCTTCATGGTCCATCTTCCACAGCGGCGGGAAACCACGGGCCCGAGTGCAGCCGACGTCTGCGAGAAAGTCGGTGAGTCCGCCGACAACGCGTTGATGAAACTCGAGGAATGACTCTGCGCCAGGGATTGCTTCCCATTGCTCATTGAGCGGCCGACTTCGTTGTTCGGCAAACGCCTTCTCAATGACTTCTGACGGCGTACCTTGCCAAACTGGAGCACGGATCTCAGCGATCCAATTGTGAGTTTCCGGTTCGAGACCGAACGCGTCGATGAGTGGCTGCGCGGTTTGTTGCGCGCGAATCAGGGGCGAGACAACAAGTCGATCGATCGGAAGATCGGTGAAGAACGAGGGAAGAAGCTGGGCTTGACGGTGTCCGACCTCAGTGAGCACCGGATCGTCAACTCCGCCTCCATTGATTTCCCATTGGGGTTGTCCGTGTCGAATGAAGATCAGTTCCATATCTTTTTCTTTGTGTTAACCGCGGCCAGGTCGGCGGCGATGGCGATTCGTCCAGCAGCCGCGATGCCAATGGCGGCGGAGGTCGGGTGCTTCTACAGGAACAGCGACAATGTGTCCGGTGCCAGAAGGAATGTCTTGGTTGCAGCCGGGACAGAGGTATGTCTTTGTTGCTTCGTATGGTTGCACGCGCCGAACATCAACTTCGAGTCCCATCGGATCGCGTTCTGGTTCGCTTGCCATGTCAACCGAAGAACGCCCAGATGATCAGGCCGATACAAATAGCCATGGCAGCGCCGACCATGAAGTAGTCGAACGATGAGCGTCGTTGTTTGCGATGCGGATTGAATCCCACATCCCAAGTATTCCTCGTCCTGAGGCTCTTCCCGACCGTAATTCCCGCTGATTGCGCTGGTAACCTCAAAACATGCGTTCCCCCCGGATTCTCGCTGCCGGTTTGACCCTTGTTGCCAGCGTGACGCTTGTCGCTGCTTGCTCAGGTGGCACTTCCACACCCGCAGCACCTGCAGATGATGCCGGACTTGTTCAGGGCCAGCAGATTTATTCTCAGAATTGTGCAAGTTGCCACGGGGCTTCGGGTCAGGGCGGCTTTGGCCCGAAACTGGCGGGCACTGTCACGGTGAAGTACCCGAACATCGACGATCAGATCGCATTGATTACCAATGGCAAGGGAGCGATGCCCGCATACTCGAAGAAGTTGAGTGCCGAGCAGATCACTTCCGTGGTGCGCTACACCCGCGAGGTTCTCGGAACGAACTAACGGTTCGTTTGAACTTCGGTGCAAACGACCCGTGCGCAGCAATTGAATCGTTCGTAGTGTCGTCGCCTCGGCGGTATCGATCGCCCTTCGTTCAATTGCTGCTCGCGGAGGTTCGATGCTCGCCACTATTTCTTCGGCGACGTTGTCGGGTATCGATGGTGTTCCGGTCTCCGTCGAAGTCCATGTTGCGAACGGGTTGCCTGGCTTCACCGTTGTTGGTCTTCCCGATGCGTCATGTCGTGAGGCCCGCGATCGAGTGCGCGCAGCGTTACTGACGTCGGGGTTCTCGTGGCCAGATCGTCGAACCACGGTGAACCTTGCGCCGACCTCACTTCGAAAAGTTGGTTCTTCGCTTGATCTTGCGATCGCGATCGGGGTCCTGGTCGCAAGCGAACAACTTCCACCCGAGGTTGTTGGTGATCGCGCCTTTCTTGCTGAGCTGGGGCTCGATGGTTCGCTCCGTCATGTGCCGGGAGTTTTGTCGCTTGTTGCGTCGTGTCCGCAGTCGGAAATCGTTGTAGCTCCAACAGCACACTCTGAAGCGGCATTAGTTGAGTCATCAGTGATTCGTTGTGCACCGGAGTTACGGGCGCTTGTCAATGCCCTTTCTGCAGAAGCGCCTTGGCCTCGGCCGCCCGACGAACTCTTTGTTGCGCCTGCTGGGAATGGGCCTGACATGGCCGAGGTGAGGGGACATCCACTCGCTCGATTCGCGATCGAAGTCGCTGCCGCTGGCGGACACCATCTCTTAATGGTCGGCCCTCCGGGATCAGGCAAGACGATGTTGGCCGATCGCTTGCCAGGACTGCTGCCCGATCTGGATGACGCGACAGCATTCGATGCAACACGAGTTCATTCAGCGGCGGGGGAGCCGCTCGTTGGCGGACTCGTGCGCAGACCACCATTGCGCGCGCCGCATCACGGGATGAGTGCAGTAGCGATGGTCGGCGGTGGCACGCATCGAGTTCGCCCCGGCGAAATCTCGCTCGCGCACGGTGGGGTGTTATTTCTCGACGAAATGGGCGAGTTCGGCGCAGTGGTGCTTGATTCCCTTCGCCAACCACTCGAAGAGGGTGTGATCCGCCTTGCGCGCGCCGAGGCGAGAGTTCAACTTCCTGCACGATTCCTTCTCGTGGGGGCGATGAACCCCTGTCCATGCGGTGAAGGGGTTGTGCCTGCGGCGTGTCGATGTACCGAACGTTCGCTTGAGCGTTATCGGCGACGATTGTCGGGGCCCTTGCTTGATCGTTTCGACATGCGTATTGATGTTCATCGACCCGACCCGCGTCAATTGCTCAGCGGGGAGCGCGCCGAAGCGAGTTCGATCGTTGCTGCGCGGGTTCGAGTCGCTCGCGGGCGGGCGAATGATCGTGGTGTTCGGTGTAACGCCGAATTGTCAACCTCGGCACTCGAACGCACTGCGCCGCTCGACGACGAAGCCTCGGCGCTCGTCGAACGCTCATTGGAATCGGGTCGGCTTTCGGCCCGAGGTATGCGTCGGGTGTGGAGGGTTGCGCGCACGATCGCCGATCTCGAAGGTCACGACCACGCACTAACCGCAGAGCACATCGCCAGTGCATTGCACCTGCGCAGCGACCCCGCATTTCTCTCGCGTTCGGTGGCCAGCTAAGTGGCCACCGCGAATGTTCCGATTGAAGCATGGGTGGTAGCGCTCGCTGCACTGCCTGGCGTGGGTCCATCTCGTTTGCGATGGCTGTTGACGCAGGGTGAACCAGAAGCGGTGTGGCGGCGAGTGCGAAGTGGCTCGCTAAAGAAGGTGGTGAACGACGAGTCACTCCGCCTCCCTCCGGCGTTCTTTGAGCAATGCAGTGCCGCTGCAAAGTCGATAGATCCTGTGGCGTTCTGGGATGCACACGTTGAGGCGGGCATCGGTGTGATGACGCGATGGTCGGCATCGTTTCCCAGCGAACTCGCCGACGATGACGATTCGCCTGTGGTGTTGTTTTGGTTGGGCGACATTGATCGTTTGGCTGGCACACGTGTTGCCATCGTTGGTACTCGGCGGGCAACTCGTTATGGAATTGATGTTGCGAACGAGTTGGCCCGCGAACTTTCTGTTGCTGGCGTCTCGGTGGTTTCTGGACTCGCGCTTGGAATCGACGGCGCTGCGCACGCTGGTGCCCTCGCTGTCGAAGGTGCTCCTCCGATCGCAGTTGTCGGAAGTGGCCTTGATCGCGTCTATCCGCGCGCGCATAGCGCCCTATGGCGTGCGGTAGCCGAACGCGGTGTGGTTCTCAGTGAATATCCCCTCGGAGCACCGGCAGTCGCGTGGCAGTTTCCTGCGCGTAATCGGATCATTGCTGCGTTGTCGGATGTCGTTGTCGTCGTTGAATCGCAATCGACGGGCGGGGCATTGGGAACGGCTGTCGAAGCTGCCCGAAGAGGTCGAACCGTTCTTGCCGTACCGGGCCCGATCACCGCGCCGAGCTCGGCAGGAACCAATCAACTTCTCTTCGATGGTTGCGGACCAGCTCGCGACGTTGGCGATGTTCTTCTATCGCTTGGGCGAGAACCCGAGCGTCGTCGTGTGGCTGCCGAACATCGACCGTCGCCAACAGGAAATGCAAAAGTCGTCCTTGAGTCCTTGCCGTGGCAATCAGTTCCAGTGCAACACGTAGTGCTTTCGACCGGACTCAAACTGGGCGCAGTGATGATCGAGCTCGAGAAACTTGAGGCAGACGGTTGGCTCTCGCTGTATGGCGGATGGATCGAACGCATCGGCCGAGGGGGAGCCCGATGACGATGTGCGCCACGATCGCTAAGCATCCAAGTGGAACATCAATGAGCGCCGTTACAGTTTTGTTTGTGACTGGTGAAGCAGATGCGTGGTTTCTCGAGGAGTTTCAGGCGTCGCTGACATCTGTGTCTGTCGCCACCCTGCGGGCCTATCGAAGTGATATCGATCAATTCGTCGAATGGGTTGCACGACAGGAGATCAAATCGCCCGATGACGTAAGCCGTACAACGTTGCGCCGCTACATCGCGGCGATGACTACGCGAAAACTTGCTCGACGCACCATCGCCCGGAAAGCGTCGGCATTGCGTCGCTATTTCTCGTGGTTGGTTCGAAGCGGTCATCTGAATGCCGATCCCTCAGCCGGCCTCAGCGCCCCTGGCTCAGCTGGTCGCCTTCCTCGCGTGCTGCGTGACGAAGAACTTATTCAGGTTCTCGATAATCCACCGGGAACGACAGCGAATGACCCGCCGGCAATTCGCTCTCGTGACGATGCCGTTCTTGAACTCCTTTATGGCAGCGGCCTTCGCGTTTCAGAGGTGTGTGGTTTGCGTCCCGAAGACCTTGATCTCACTCGTCGTCGTGTTGTTGTCTGGGGAAAGGGTTCAAAGCAGCGTGTTGTTCCCCTCAGTGCGCCTGCAGTCGAAGCACTTGAGCAATGGCTCGGTCATGGTCGGCGGGTAATGGCAACGGCTGCGTCCCCTTCCGACGCCGTGTTTCTCAATCGCAAAGGAACCCGTCTCGGTACACGCGATGTTCGTCGACTTCTCGACCGCCGAGCGCCATCACCAACCCACCCGCACGCGTTGCGGCACACGTTCGCGACTCATCTTCTCGATGGCGGCGCCGACCTTCGTGCGGTGCAGGAATTGCTCGGGCACTCCGATCTTTCTACCACTCAGCACTACACCCACGTGAGTAAAGAACGATTGCGCACGGTGGTTGATTCAACCCACCCTCGCGCCTGACAAAGCACTTGTCGCACTTCTTCCCCGGTGACAACTCTGTACCGGAAGGACCGATGTGCGGTCATCATCGACGTTTCTCCTCGGGCGCTCTTTACTGCGAGGGCTTTGCATCCTTGCGGTGCTCGTCCAGATATCGACGGCCCTGATTTGGACAACAGCGCCGAGTGCGAGCGCCGCATCAGCGTCGGTTGAGTACCGGCCGCCAAGCGACGCGGAAATAGTCGACCACTTTCGTCCGCCACCGAAACCATGGATGGCTGGTAATCGAGGTATCGATTACGGCACGAGTGCGGGTGCGCAGGTCAGGGCATCAGCGGATGGGCGCGTGATCTTTGCCGGAGAGGTGGGTGGTGCCCTGCACGTCACGATTGAGCATGCCGATGGATTGCGCACGAGTTCATCGTTTCTCTATTCACTCACTGTGAACGCGGGAAATCAGGTGCGTGCTGGAGACGTCATCGGCATCGCTGGTGGCCCATTCCATTTCGGTGTTCGCGCACCAGACGACACGTACCTTGATCCCGAAGCATTGCTTGCAGGTTTGTTGCGACCACGAGCTCGTCTCGTGCCCGGCACTGATCAGGGACTTGAGAGTTTGGGTGCTCGAGAACGACGTACGTTGCTTGACGTCTTTCTCGACACTGGCACAGCTGCACTTTCGGCGACATCAACGTGGACTTCGCAAACAACTGCGCTCGTTACGCACTATCTCATCGAACTGAATCCGACCACGCACGCGTTGCGCACGGTTGACTCGTTTGCGAAGTGGGTTCACGATCAAGGGATCTGCACGCCACCGGCAACGCCAGTACCTGTTCACCAATCGCGGCGAATCGTGGTGTTGGTGAGCGGACTTGGAACTTCAAGCGACTCCAACACTGCGTGGGAGGTCGACACAGAGATGCTTGGATACGCCGATGCCGATGTTGTGCGCTACTCCTACCAAGGCGGACAAGCGCCACGTGTGGACGCGAATCAATCAGGCAATCTGCGGTCAGTTTCGAGCCATCCGTTGCATGCGATTGCAACGCGCCCATTTGATTCGCTCGACAGTCAGCAGTCGGTCGGAACCTCGGCCGACCATTTATCGGCGTTGCTGCAGTCGGTTGCGGCGGCACAGCCAGGAACACCCATCGATGTCGTCGCCCATTCTCAAGGTGGTGTGGTCGCTCGCCTTGCGGTGGAACGTTCCGGCGCGGCGGGTCGACTTCCTTCCGAGGTTGACACATTGGTCACGCTGTCATCCCCGCAACAGGGCGCTCCGCTGGCGACGGGGGTTGTTGCTCTCGGTGAGAGCCCAGGCGGGGCGGCGGCATTGTCCCAAGTCCGTGCCTCCGGAGCGGCCGATGAACTCGACAATCACCTTCCCGCAATCTCCGATCTGGCGGAGACCTCGCCAATCATCAGCGAACTTCATCAACGGCCAATGCCCGAAGGAGTCCGGTTCGTGGCGATCGGGGGATCGGGAGATCTCGTGGTGCCTGGTTCGGCCGCAATCGACCAGACCGCTGACGCCAGCATCATCTTGCCGACCGATGTCGGGAAAGATGCCCACGGCACTCTCCCCTCAAGCCCAGCAGCCACAAGGGAAATCGGCCTTGCCGTTGCCGGGATAGGCCCGACCTGTCAAGGGCTCGGCGACGCTACAAAGGCATTCGTCACGGCCGAAACCATCAGATATGGCCAAACCGTGGCTGCGGCGAGCGCTGCGGTGGCAGCAGGGGTGCTGCCGATTCCTCCGGCCGACTGAACCGCCGGCTGGTCAGTTGGCCGATTTTCCGGCCCTCCCATACACTCGGCACCCGGCCCGACGACCGTCGGGCATGTTGATCACCCGATCGGCATACCTCTACACATCCGCAGCCGTGCACCCCACGGTCGTCTCCCACTCGGGAAGACGCCAGCACGGGCCTGCGATCCTCCGAACCGATGGGAAGGAACACCCTCATGGCACCAGTTGTCACTATGCGCCAACTGCTCGATTCTGGCGTGCATTTCGGTCATCAGACCCGCCGCTGGAACCCAAAGATGAAGCGATTCATCCACGGCGAGCGCAATGGCATTTACATCATTGATCTTGAGCAGACGCTCGGCCGCATCGAAACCGCATACAGCTTTGTACGCGACCTCGTCGCCGACGGCGGCACGATCCTTTTTGTGGGCACCAAGAAGCAAGCCCAGGATCCGGTTCGTAGCTACGCAGACCGTTGCGGCATGCCCTATGTGAACGAGCGTTGGCTCGGCGGCATGCTTACCAACTTCCAAACTATGTCCAAGCGCGTCGCAAAGATGAAGGACTACCAGCGCATGCGCGACTCCGGTGATTTCGAAGCGATGCCAAAGAAGGAAGCTCTTCTCATCAGTCGTGAACTCGAGAAGCTCGAGCGCAACCTCGGTGGTATCCGCAATATGGAACGCCTTCCCAGCGCCATCTTCGTGCTCGACACCAAGAAGGAAGACATCGCCGTTACCGAAGCAAACAAGCTCGGTCTCCCGATCGTCGCTGTGGTCGACACCAACTGCGATCCCGACATCATCACCTACGTGATCCCGGGTAACGACGATGCCATCCGTTCCGCGAACCTCATGGCTCGCGTGATCGCCGATGCCGTCGACGAAGGTCGCTTCATTGCTTCGCGCAAGCGTGGTGCGGTTGCTCCTGAAGGCCCCGCTGTTGTTGAGCGCACGCCGGAAGAAGAAGCCGCTCACGAGGCCTCCCAGGCCGACGCTCGTCGTGAGGCTGCGGAAGCCGCTGCTGCACGCGAGGCACGCATCGCTTCTGAACGTGCAACTGCCGAAGAGGCAATCACGCAAACCGATCCAGCAAACGAAACCACGCAGGAGTCCTGAAAACCAATGGCTGAATTTACCGCCAAGGACGTCCAGAACCTTCGTCAGATCACTGGCGCCGGAATGATGGAC
>SXGQ01510291.1_pt1 | contig 12072 bp, 9 predicted proteins | sample 3178371 | NCBI WGS metagenome assembly SXGQ01 (sample SAMN11356859, study PRJNA531348) | freshwater metagenome | isolation source: freshwater sample F1-20 | place: China: Fuxian Lake, Yuxi | collected 2017-12-25 | reverse complement strand
CCACCAGCCTGCGCGGCATGGTGGCGGGCACGCTCAAAGTCGAGGTGCTGACCGAAGGCATTCATTCGGGCGATGCAAGCGGGCTGGTGCCGTCGAGCTTTCGCATCATGCGCCAGGTGCTGGACCGGCTGGAAGACAGTGCCACCGGCCGTTTGCTGCCGGCCAGTTTTCATTGCGAGGTGCCGGCCGACCGGCTGGCGCAGGCGCATGCAACGGCAGCGATTTTGGGCGACGAAATTTACAAACGTTTTCCCTGGGCGCACTACGACTGCGGCGGCGCAACCAGCTTCACGCTGCCCACCACCACCGACCCCGTGGAGGCCCTGCTGCAGCGCACCTGGCGGCCCACGCTCAGCGTAACCGGCGCAGAGGGCTTTCCGGCCCTGAAGGACGCCGGCAATGTGCTGCGGCCCTACACCGCCTTCAAGCTCTCGCTGCGGCTGCCGCCGCTGATTGACGCCGCGCAGGCCGTGCAGGAGCTCAAGGCGCTGCTTGAAGACAACGCGCCCTACCAGGCCAAGGTGACTTTTCAGGGAGGCGGCGCCACAGGCTGGAACGCACCCGCTTCCACGCCCTGGTTTGACAAGGCGCTCGACGGCGCCTCGCAGGCTTTCTTTGGCGCGGGCTGCGGCACCATCGGGCAGGGCGGCACCATTCCGCTGATGAACATGCTCAGTCAGGGTTTTCCGAAAGCACAAATGATGGTGTGCGGTGTGCTCGGCCCCAAAAGCAATGCGCACGGACCCAATGAGTTTTTGCATGTGCCCTACGCCAAAAAACTCACGGCGGCGGTAGCGCACGTGATGGCGCAGATGCCCGGCTGATGAGCTTGGCGCCAGCTTCCCTGAGCCCGTTGGCCGCGGCTGACGGCCAGGCCTTGCTGCTGCATGACTGGCCGGCGCCAGCGGGCGCGCCGCGTGCACAAGTCTTGCTGGTACACGGCTTGGGTGAACACGCCGGGCGCTACGCCCCACTGGCCGCTGAACTTCACGGCTGGGGCTTTGCCGTGCGCGCGTATGACCAGCGCGGCCATGGTTTGTCTGGCGGTGCGCGCGGCGGCCTGCCGCACGACACTGCCTTGCTTGACGACCTCGCCGCGGTGATCGATGCGACCCGAAGCATGCATCAGCAGCGTGGTCAGCCAGGTTTGCCCTTGATCTTGCTCGGCCACAGTCTGGGCGGCCTGGTCGCCGGCCGCTTTGTCAGCTTAAAGTTGCGCCCCGTTGATGCCTTGGTCATGTCCTCGCCGGCGCTGGATCCGGGCCTGAGTGCTTTCCAAAAAGTGCTGGTCGCCACCTTGCCGGCCATTGCGCCGAACTTGCGCGTCAACAACGGGCTGGACCCGCGGTTTTTGTCACACGACCCGGCGGTCGTGGCCGTCTACCGGGCCGATCCGCTGGTGCATCCGAAAATCTCAGCGCGGCTGGCGCGCTTCATTGCAACGGCCGGCCCGTCGACGGTGGCGGCCGCTGCCCACTGGCATGTGCCGACCTTGCTGCTTTACGCGGGCGACGACCATTTGGTGAGTCCCGCCGGCAGCCGCGCTTTTGCTGCGGTGGCCCGTGCATCGGCGCAGGTCCAGCCGGGCATCTTGAGCGCCCAAGTATTCGAGTCGCTCTATCACGAGATTTTCAATGAGGCGTCTACCGCGGTAGCGCCTGTTTATGCCGCGCTCAAGACCTGGCTAGACGCCCGCTTCTGAACGGTGGCTGACTGCTCAGGCCAGCGCCGGCTGCCGTTGCTTCCAGGCCAGCCAGCCCAATGCCACACCGATCATGCCCAGCGGCAGCAGCGAGCCCAGGTTCAGCAGTGTCCAGCCCTGCGTGGTCACCAGCACGCCCGAAGCCAGTGACGACAGCGCCAGTACGGCAAAGACGCAAAAATTCAGTGCGCCCTGCGCCTTGTCTTTTTCTTCGGGCCGGTAGGTGCCCAGCGCCAAGGTGGTGCTGGCGGTGAACAGAAAGTTCCAGCCCACGCCCAGCAAAAACAGCGCGGCCACAAACTGGTGCAGTTGAACACCCGACAGCGCAATCAGCACGCAGGCCACGTTCAGCGCCAGCCCGACGGCCATGATGGGCAGGGTGCCGAATTTCTTGATCAAGTGCCCGGTGAAAAAGCCGGGCGCAAACATGCCGATCACATGCCACTCCAGCACCAGCGCCGTGTCTGAAAATGGCAGGCCGCAGACCTGCATGGCGATCGGTGTGGCGGCCATCAGGAGGTTCATCACGCCATAACCGAGTGCGCCGGCCGAGGCCGCCACGATAAAGACCGGCTGACGCATGATCACGCTCAAAGGGCGGCCGCCCGCGCTGGCCGGCCCTTTGGGCGGGGCCGGCGGAAAGTCGATGACGGCCAGCAGCAGCATGGCCAGCAGGGCCACACCGGCCAGCGCCAGGTAGGCGCCGGCAAACGGCACGGCGGTCAGACTGCGCGTGGCGGCGGCCAGGTTGGGCCCGGCAATCGCACCCAGCAGGCCGCCGGCCATCACCAGCGAGACGGCTTTTTCTTTGAAGGCAGGCGCGGCCAGCTCAGCGGCGGCAAAGCGGTACAACTGCGCGTTAGCGAAGTAGTAACCGGCCACCAGCGTGGCGGCCACCAGCAGCCAGAACTGGCTGCTGTAGGCGGCCCAGGCGCACATCAGGGCCGAACCCAGGGCCACCAGAAGCCCGAGCTGGAAAGAGCTTTTGCGACCGTAGCGTTGTTGGGTGCGCGCCACCAGCCCGGTCGAGAGCGCACCGCCCACCACATAGCCCATCACCGGCAAGGTGGCCATCCAGCCCAGCGGCGCCAAGCTCAAGCCCACCAGGCCGTTGATGGCGATGAAGGTCACGTTGTTGGTCAGGAACAGCCCTTGGCAGAGCGTGAGAAGCCAGAGATTTTTATTCATTTGTTATGTTTCAAAGCTGCACGGCCAGCAGCAGTGCTGCCAGTGCGGCAGTTTCTGAACGCAGCACGCGTGCGCCAAGGGTAACAGGCACAAAACCATGGGCTGTGGCCAGCGTTTCTTCGGCCGGACTCAGCCCGCCTTCGGGGCCGCTTAAAAAGCAGACCGGCGCTGACGGGTTCAGGCGGGCCATAGCCTGCGCAAGGGGCATGCTGCCATCGGCCAGCGACAGCAGGCAGCGCAGTGCTGGAGCTTGCGGATCGATAGGTGGCAAGGACTTGAGCCAGGCGGCGAGGTCTTGCACCGGCGCCACGGCGGGCACGCGGTTGCCGCCGCATTGCTCGCAAGCGGCTACCGCCACAGACTGCCAGTGCTTTTGTTTTTTGTCAGCACGCTCGCCGGCCAGGCGCAGCACGCTGCGGCTGGTGTGCAGCGGCTGCAGGCTGGCTGCGCCCAGTTCAGTGGCTTTTTCGACCAGCCAGTCCATTCGTTCGTTGGCCGGCATGCCCAGCGCCAGTTGTACGGCACGGCCGGCTTCGCGTTCATCGGGTCTGTGTACGCCAAGTGTCACCTCGACGTCGCTGCGGCCCATGCGGGTGATGGTGGCGTTCCACTCGCCGCCCTGGCCGTTGAACAGCGTGATCTGATGGCCTGGTTGCAGCCGCAGCACCTGCACGTGGCGCGCCGTGCCCTCAGGCAGGCTGAGCGCCGCGCCGGCGGCCATGTACACATCGGCAAAAAAGCGTGCGCTCAAAACGTGTAGCCCACGCGGGTTTCGTTGCCCTCAATCTCGTCAAGCAGCACCATCAGCGGCCCCAGCTGGCGGTAGCGCGAAGCGGTACTGCGCGCGTACTTGATGAAACGCGGCGTGTCGGCCAGGGAATGCGGCTTGCCGTCGCGAAGCGTCAGCCGCGCAAAAATGCCCAGAATCTTCAGGTGGCGTTGCAAGCCCATCCATTCGACAGCGCGGTAAAACTCGCCAAAGTCGTCACCCACCGGCAAGCCGGCCTTGCGGGCTTTTTGCCAGTAGCGGATGGTGATGTCGAGCACAAACTCTTCGTCCCAGCTGAGGAAAGCGTCCCGCATCAGGCTGGCGATGTCGTAGGTGATCGGGCCATACACCGCGTCCTGGAAATCCAGCACCCCAAGCCTGGATGGCGACAAAGATTCGGCTGTGCCTACTGATGGGGGCATCAGTCCCGCCGCCGGGCCGCCCCAAGGCGGGACAGCCCCCTCGGGGGGCAGCGCAGTACGCGCAGCGACAAGCGTGGGGGCCATTAAATTCCTAGGCATGAAGTCGCGGTGCACGAAGACGCGCGCGCCACCCAGAGAATTTAAGTTGCTGTCCTTGATTTGCGCAAAGAAGCCGGCGAGTTTGTCCTGCAGGCCCGCATCCACCGTGATGCCGCGGTGCTTGGCGATGTACCAGTCGGGAAAGAGTTGCAGCTCGCGCGACAGCAGAGCGTCGTCGTAAGCCGGCAATACGCCGGGGCGTGACGAGAGTTGCCAGGCAATCAGCGCGTCCACCGCGTCCATGTACAGCTGGTGAATCGGCGAGCCTGCCGGTGGAAAAGCATCCAGCGGCGCCTGCTGCTGGATGAGCTGCATCATGGTTTGCGAGCCCAGGTCGCTGAGCAGCATGAAGCCTTGCGCCTTGTCCCAGGCCAGCACGCGCGGCGCGTTCAGTCCGGCTTCGGCCATCAGCGCAGCGATTTTGACGAAGGGCGCGCAGTCTTCGAGCGCCGGTGGCGCGTCCATGATGATGCAACTGCCCGCAGCCCGGTCAATGCGATCAATGCGAAAGTAGCGCCTGAAACTGGCATCTGCCGAGGCCAGGCGCAGCGTGGCCGGGTCGAGTTGGCAGGCCGCGCTGGTGACGCTCAGCCATTGGGCGAAGAAGGCAGCCCGCCCCGGGTCGCTCCAAACGATATCCGCAGTGCTGGCAGGGTTGGCAGAAGAGGGGGTCATGGATAATCAGTCGGTAATCGACAAACCGGGTTTATCTCACATTCACGATGCATTGTGCGTCTCGCTCTTTTTCCATTGTCGCCGCGTCCTGGGCGGCGTTCCGCCTGCTTGGCCTGGTCTTGCTGCCGGGCGCTTGCCTGTGGGCCCAAAGCCTGCCTGCCGAGCCGCTTGCAGGTGTTTTGCGTGCGCCCTTAAAACGTACGCCGCTGTTGCAGGAAAAACCGGCCGTGGGGCCGGGCAACGAAGTGCCGACCTTTGTCTTTGGAGATCAAATCAGCGGCCGCCCCGAGCTCGACTCTCTCGTCGAGGGCAACGCGGAGATGCGCCGCGGCAAAACCGCCCTGCGCGCTGACCGCATTGAGTATTACCAGCCCAGTGACTTCATGAAATCGCGCGGCAATGTGCGCGTCGCTAACGCCGGCAACTTGTATTGGGGCCCGGCCTTAGACCTCAAGCTGGACAGTTTCGAGGGCTCTTTTACCTCGCCCGGTTACCGCTTCGTGGCCGGCGGTAACGGTGCGGCGCAACGGGTTGATTTTGCCGGCGAAAAGCGCATGTTTGCCTGGCAAGGCACTTACACCACCTGTGAGCGCGACAACGAGGCCAGCTGGCTGCCGGCCTGGCAGTTGCGCGGCCAGCGTTTTTACTTTGACTTTGAGACCGAAGTCGGCGAGATCACCGGCGCCACAGTGCGCTTCCAGGATGTGCCCATACTCCATTGGCCGGGCACCCTGAGTTTTCCACTCAGCAGCAAGCGCAAGTCCGGCGTGCTTTCGCCAACCTATGGCTTGGACTCCACCAGCGGTGTGTCCCTGACGGTGCCGTATTACTTTGACATTGCGCCCAACCGCGATGCCACGGTAACGCCCACTTACATGACCAAGCGCGGCGTCAACCTGGTCAACGAGTTTCGCTATCTGGAGCCGGGCTACAGCGGGACTTTACGTGCAAACTACATGCCCTCCGACAAGCTGCGGGATCAAGAGCGCTGGTCTTATTCTTTTCAACACAACGCCACCTTGCAGACCGGCGTTCCTGCTATCGGCGGTCTTGGTCTGGGCCTGAATCTCAACAGAGTAGGCGACACCAATTACTGGCGTGACTTTCCCGGTGCCAGTGGCAGTTTGACGCAGCGCTTGCTGCCCAATGACGTCAAGCTGAACTGGGTACGCAATGGCTGGAGCAGCGGGCTGATGGTGCAACACTGGCAAACGCTGAGCGACGCCAGCTCCCCCATCGTGCCGCCCTATGACCGTCTGCCCCAGCTGACCACGCGATACGGCCTCAATAACGCGCGGCTGGGCGGCTTGTCGGGGATTAATTGGGCGGTAGACGCAGACCTGACCCAGTTCTCTGCCATCGGCAACACCGGCCAGCCCAATGCGACGCGCGCTTTTACCCGCGGGCAGATCAGCCGGCCTTGGAGCTGGCCCGCCGGCTACATCACGCCCAAGCTTCTGCTTAATGCCACCAGTTACCAGTTTGAGACTGCGCATACCAGAACCGGCGGCGGCATTTCCACCTCGCGCGTGGTGCCGACCTTCAGCTTGGACAGCGGGCTGCAGTTCGAGCGCGACGAGCGTCTTTTCGGGCGCGCGTTCATCCAGACCCTGGAGCCGCGGGCTTTTTATGTGCGCACCCCTTACCGCAACCAAAACAACATACCCAATTACGATTCGGGAGACGGTGGCTTTAACGTTGCGACGGTTTTTACGGAAAATGCTTTTGTCGGCAATGACAAGATCTCTGATGCCAATTTGTTGACGCTGGGCCTGACCTCGCGCCTGATCGACGATGCCAATGGCGCCGAGGTGGCACGTGTAGGCGCGGCCCAAAGGCTTCGATTTGAAGACCAGCGCGTCACACTGGCGCAGAACGGCACACCCGTGACGCAGCTATGGAGCGACATACTCCTTGGCGGCTCTGTCAAGTGGACAAAGGCGTGGTCCATGGACGCGACAACGCAGTACAACCCCGAGATCAAGGCGTCGCAGCGCAGCACCCTGGCTGCCCGCTACAGCCCGAGCAGCTACCGTTTGGCGACCCTGGCGTACCAACGTGAGCGGGCGGCCAGTGAGATGATCAACGTTGGTTGGCAATGGCCTGTGAATGATCTGTGGGGAGACAAGGGGCAAGCCCTGGGTCCCGGTCTGGGCCAGGGCGGCAGGCGCTGGTACAGCGTCGGGCGCATGAATTTCAACATGGTCGATCAGCGCATGGTCGACTCCTTGTACGGCTTTGAATACGATGGCTGTTGCTGGATCGGGCGTGCTGTGTTGCAGCGCACCTACACCAGCCGGACCACGTCCACCACCCAAATCATGTTCCAGATCGAGTTCGTCGGCCTTTCCTATCTGGGCAACAATCCTTTGAGCACTTTGCGCACCAATATTCCGCAGTACCAGAACCTGCGCAGCACACAGACGTCCCCGAGCCGTTTTACCAACTATGACTAGACTCTCTTTTTCTTTTCCCGCTCAAGGCCGGTTTCTGCGTACCCTCTTGGCTGCTTTGTGCCTGGGTGTGTGCGTTTTGCCGGCAGCAGGGCAGAGCCAGCGCGCGTCCAGCGCCGCCGACTTTATCGTTGCTGTCGTCAATTCCACGCCGATCACGAACGTCGAATTGCAGCTGCGCCTGCTGCGTGTTCAGCAGCAGCTTTCACGTCAGGGCAATGTGCCACCGCGCAGCCAGTTGGTGCGAGAGGTGCTTGAGCGCTTGATCCTTGAGCGCGCCCAGCTGCAATTGGCACGGGAGCTTGGCGTGACACCCGATGACGCGGCTGTCGAACAGGCGGTTGACAACGTAGCACTGCAAAACCAGGTTTCGCTGGAAGAATTAAAACGCCGGCTCAGCGCAGACGGTGTAGATTACGCCCGCTTTCGAGCTGATGTGCGTGATGAGTTGACCCTGGTTCGATTGCGCGAGCGGGAAGTCGATTCGCGCGTCAAAGTCAGCGAGCAGGACATTGATCAGTTTTTCCGAGACCGTCTGGCGCAAGCGGGTGCCGAGCCTGAGCGCATTCAGCTGGCCCAGATTTTGGTGGCCGTGCCCGAGAGCGCCACGGCCGACCAGGTCCGCGCGCTGCAGGCCAAAGCCCAGCGGGCCTTAGACCGTGTGCGTGCCGGTGAACCCTTTGCCGGTGTTGCCGCTGAAGTCTCCGATGCGGCGGACCGTGCAGCAGGCGGCGACTTGCGTCTCAGGCCGGTTGATCGCCTGCCGAGTTTGTTTGTTGACGCCGTTCGTGACCTGAAGGACGGCGCACTGGCCGGTCCCTTGCGCAGCGGCGCAGGTTTTCATGTGCTTCAGCTGGTCAAGAGGTCGCGCGATGCGGCCGCCCTGACAGTGATTCAGACGCGAGCCCGTCATATCTTGTTCAAGTCGGGCCCGAAGTTCAACGAGGCTCAAGCCACGGCCAAACTGCTGGACTTCAAGCGCCTGATAGTGGCAGGGCAGGCTGATTTTGCTGCGCTCGCCAGGGACAACAGCGAGGATGGTTCGGCCAAGGACGGCGGCGATTTAGGTTGGACCTCAACCGGGATGTTTGTGCCCGAGTTCGAGCAGGTCATGAACCAGCTGGCGCCAGGCCAAATTGCCGATCCGCTGGTCTCCCGTTTTGGTGTGCACCTGCTTCAGGTGATGGCGCGCCGAGAAGCCCCCCTTTCTGAGCGAGAGCAACGCGAGCTGGCCCGCAATCTGGTGCGCGAGAAAAAAACAGAAGAGGCTTTTATTCTTTGGCAACAGGAAGTGCGCGGACGGGCTTATGTAGAGTTTCGCAATGAACAGTGAGCAAGTGCCGACCATGCCGATAGATTCGGGCCGTGACCACGCATGAAGCATGTGGCGCGTAAACGCTTTGGCCAGCACTTTCTGACGGACCGCGGGATCATTGAAGACATCATTCAGTCGATCAACCCCACGGCCGGCGAGCCCATGGTGGAGATCGGGCCGGGCCTGGCCGCGATGACGCAGCCGCTGGTTGAGCGGCTCGGCCACTTGACCGTGATCGAGTTGGACCGTGACCTTGCGCGTCAACTTCAGGCCCATCCGCAGCTCAAGGTTATCGAGGCCGACGTGCTCAAAGTCGACTTTTTCGCGCTTGCCAAAAGTATGCTGAGCCAGACACAGACGCCGAGCAAAATACGCGTGGTCGGCAATCTTCCCTACAACATTTCCACGCCCATTCTTTTCCATCTGCTGGACGCGGTGGCGGTCATTGATGACCAGCATTTCATGCTGCAAAAGGAAGTCGTCGACCGGATGGTGGCCAAGCCCTGCAGCGCTGACTATGGACGATTGAGCGTGATGCTGCAGTGGCGCTACGCCATGGAAAACGTACTCTTGGTGCCGCCCCACTGCTTTGACCCGCCCCCCCGCGTGAACAGCGCCATTGTGCGCATGGTGCCGCATGCCGAGCCAGCTGTTCTCGATGTCAAGTTGCTCAGCGAGCTTGTGCAGGTGGCTTTCAGTCAGCGGCGCAAGCTGCTGCGCCACACCCTCGGACAATGGTTGCAGGCGCGCGACTTCAAGGGCGACTTCAGCGTTCAGCGTCGCGCGGAAGAAGTGCCTGTGCACGAGTATGTGGCGCTGGTGCAGGCGCTGAGCGCAGCGACAGATTGAGCTTTGCCCCTCTTTGCGAGCTGCCCGCAAAAAAGCCCGCTTGAAGCGGGCTTTTTTGGAGCAAGCTTGCTGCGCTTAAGCCGCTGCCAACCAATAGCCCGCGTTGAACGGGCTGCTCATGCGCAGTGCCAATGGTGACACGTCGATGAGTTTGTCGGTTGGCATGACTTCGCCACCGTCTTCCAATGCATGCTGGGCCTCATTTGCCCGATCCCCTTGGCCAATGTCTGGGGAGCGGGCTACAGAAAAGAATAGAAACATCGGAACGGTATCTTTCGATCCGCCCAATAGTCGGCCGCATCCCTGAAGATGTCGAGCAGTTGCTCCCGTGCCTCTTTGTCGAACTTTGCGTTGGCCGGAATTTGTTCCAGCACCACGACGAAGCCCGGTTGCTGGCCGGACTTGTGAACAAGGTCGGTCATGCAATCGAAAAGCGCATCAAAATTTTTACCGAAATGCGCAGGAAATGTGTACTGGGCCGCGATCATGTCCAGCACATCCTGTTTGCTCTGAGCGCTGCTCAGGTTGGCATAAAGGAAGTGCTGACCCAGTGCGGTCGCCGCGCCTTGCAATTCCGGTACGCGGAATGCGCGTATGGATTGAACAATGTTCGGCCTGACAGTACGAAGTGGTGTGTCCATCTTCGCTTCTCTTTCTAAAAACATGCTAACTGAAAAATCAACTCAAACTGTTAAACCAGCTCTTACGATCGCGCTCATCGAACGATCTGGCGGAAGCTGCCATAGTGGTCGTCGGTGTAAAAGCAGGCGTCGGGTGCACGTGGCTGCTGGCCACCACACACAATACGCCGCGCACCGCGGCTACTTTCTCCTGGCGTTCGAACGGTGTATTCGCGGTAATAACCGCGCTGGCGAGCCGGAAGAATTTTTTCCCGGTTGCCGAACACCGTGCCGTCCTTGTTGTACTTAAATGGCCCGCCCTTTTCTATCAGTGCCATCATGTCCCGCCCTTGTGCAGGCAATGCGTCCAATGTCACGGTTTGCAAAACTGCCGCCTGGGCTTCGGTTTTGGCCTGCACCGATATGCCGATCGAACCAGCTGACAGTGCCAGCAGAGCCAGCGCAGCAGCCCTGGCCCAGACACCGCAAGTATTGCGGAACATGAAAAACACCTTTCACGATTTCAGCCCGTTCCGAACTTGGCACGGGGTTAACCCTGAAACTTCAAGGCGTAGTTTGACTCAAGCGCACGAAAAAAGCAACAGTTTGCCCAATAATTGGGCATGGTGTGCGCCTTGCTGGGGCTAAAAAGTTAGCGCTAGCTTGCTCTAAAAGCTTTTAGCGGCCTGAGTTTGCGTCTGCAACAGTCAAAGCTGTCATATTCACAATACGCCTGACCGTGGCGCTGGCGGTCAAAATATGGACCGGTTTGTCGGCCCCCAGTAAAACCGGGCCGATGGCAATGTTGCCGCCGGCAGCGGTTTTCAGCAGGTTGTAGGCGATATTGGCGGCATCAATATTGGGAAATACCAGCAAATTGGCCTCCCCGCTCAGGGTGCTGTTCGGCATCACGTTAACGCGCGCTTCGGGGTCCAGTGCGACATCTCCGTGCATTTCGCCGTCAACTTCCAGCCAGGGCGCCTTATCCCGCAGCAAGGCCAAAGCTTGTCGCATCTTCAGGGCGCTGGGCAAATTGGAAGAGCCAAAATTTGAATGTGACAAAAGCGCAACTTTGGGCTTGATACCGAAGCGCATCATTTCCTCGGCCGCCATTGTGGTGATTTCAGCGAGTTGTTCAGCCGTCGGGTCGTAGTTCACATGCGTGTCGAGCAAGAACACTTGCCGGCCCGGCAGCATCAAACCGTTCATGCAGGCATAGGTATGAACGCCGGTGCGTTTGCCGATGACCTGGTGCACGTAGTCAAGGTGCATGGCCGTGGTGCCCCAGGTGCCGCAGATCAAGCCGTCGACATCGCCCTTGTGAAGTAGCATGCTGCCGATGAGCGTCAGGCGTCTGCGCATTTCGATCTTGGCGATTTGCGTGGTCACGCCGCGTCGCTCCATCATACGGTGGTAGGTTTGCCAGAAGTCCCGGTAGCGCAGGTCCTGCTCGACGTTGACTATGTCGTAGTCGAGCTCTTCTTTCAAGCGCAGGCCGAACTGCTCAATGCGTTGGGCGATGACGGCCGGCCTGCCGATCAGGGTTGGGCGGGCCAGTCCTTCGTCAACCACGATCTGGCAGGCGCGCAGCACGCGTTCTTCCTCGCCTTCGGCATAGGCTACACGTTTGCGGCTGGCCGATTTGGCGGCGGCAAAGATGGGCTTCATCATGGTGCCGGAGGCATAGACGAAGCTTTGCAGCTTCTGGCGGTAAGCGTCCATGTCCAGGATGGGGCGCAGCGCCACACCACTTTCGGCTGCCGCCTGGGCCACGGCCGGCGCGATCTTGATCATCAGACGCGGGTCAAAGGGCTTGGGAATCAGGTACTCAGGGCCGAAAGCCAGCGTCTGACCCGCGTAAGCGGCCGCTACCACTTCGCTTTGCTCTGCTTGCGCCAGCTCAGCAATCGCATAAACCGCGGCAATCTCCATCTCAACCGTGATGGTCGAGGCGCCAGCGTCCAGTGCGCCGCGGAAAAT
>SXGQ01165166.1_pt1 | contig 12072 bp, 5 predicted proteins | sample 3178371 | NCBI WGS metagenome assembly SXGQ01 (sample SAMN11356859, study PRJNA531348) | freshwater metagenome | isolation source: freshwater sample F1-20 | place: China: Fuxian Lake, Yuxi | collected 2017-12-25 | reverse complement strand
GGCCTGCGCGCGCTGTACTTCGCGCTGGCGGCCATGATCCACCGCTTCAAGTACCTCAAGTACGCGCTGGCGTTGGTGCTGGTGTTCATCGGCAGCAAGATCTTCCTGGTGGGCATCATCGGCAAGGTGCCGGCGGTGGTGTCGCTGAGCGTGACCTTCACGCTGCTGGCTGGTGGCGTGCTGCTGTCGTTGTGGAAGACGCGCGGCGAGCCGGACCCCGAGGCCGTGACGAATGGGGTGGACAAGCCAGCTTCCTAGAATGCACCGCCCCTAACCCTAGGGGGCATTTCAGGAGATCCCTTGAAGCCCGTGTTTCTCGCTGCCGCCAGCAGCCTGGCCCTAGCGCTCGCCTTGTCGTCCGCCGGGCCGCTGCAGGCCCAAACCGCCCCTGCTGCTCCCACGCTGGAGCAGATCTTCCGCGCCCAGCCCTATCGCAGCGAGCCCGCGAAGGACGCTGCCTTCAGCCGCAGCGGTCGCTACCTGGCCTACCTGTGGAGTCCGTTCGGCGAGCCCGGCAGTGACCTGTGGGTGCACGACACCCGCACGGGCAAGACCCAGCGCATCACATCGCCGCAGGTGATGGCCGCCTTCGAGGCGCCGGAAGACATGCAGCGCTTCGACAAGAAGCTGCAGCAGCGCAACACCGAGTTCGCCGAGCGCCAGGCCCGCGAGGTGGCGCAGCAGGCCTACCTGCGCGGCGAGAAGGTGGACCTGTCGCAGTGGGAAACCGCACAGCTCGCCACGCTGAAGCAGGAGCTGGCCGAGAAGAAGGCCAAGGACGACGCGCAGAAGGCGCAGGACAAGGCCGACGCCGAGATCGAGAAGCAGGCCATGGCTGCCTTGGCGGCCAAGCGCGCAGGCAAGCCCGTGCCGGCCGCGGCGCCGGCATCCGCCGCGTCGGCCGCCGACAAGAAGGCCGACAAGAAAGATGACAAGGAGAAGGAGCTGTGGGAACTGCGTGACGAGCTGAAGAAGAAGCTTGCCCGCGAGAAGCTCAAGCCGTTGGACCTCTACCCCGGTCCGGCGCAGTTCGCCTGGGCCCGCAAGGCCGACGAGCTGGTGTTCCAGTACCGCGGCGGCCTGTACCGCTGGAAGGCCGACGACAAGGCGCCCGCGCCGCTGGTGGCCACGCAGCGCGAGCTGCGTCTGGTGGGCTACACGGCCGATGACAGCGGCGTGCTCTACACCGACGAGACCCGCGTGCTGCGCGTGGGCTTCCACCAGGCCGGCGTGCAGGTGGTCAACCGCGAGCTGATCCACCCGGACGACGAGCAGAAGAAGTACAGGATCTCCGACACGGCCATCAGCGAAGACGGCCGCTGGATGTCGCTGCTGGCCAGGGCGCCGCTGAAGGGTGCCGACGACAAGCCGGCCCCGCCGCCCAAGCAGGTCGAAATCATGAACTACAGCGAGCGCTGGGCCACGGCCAAGAAGGTCAACCGCGAGGTGTCCGACGACAAGCGCAACCAGCAGCCGCTGGCGCTCTACATCCGCCAGCTGCCCACGGCGGCCAACGAGGCGCCGCGCGCGCAGCCCATGCCGGTGTTCACCAACGCCGGCGGCGACGTGTGGTTCGAGATGAGCGACGTGGCCTGGGCCAAGGACGGCAGCCGCTACGCGTTCACGACCTGGGAGCGCGAGAAGGAGCTGTTGCGCGTCTACGTCGGCAGCGCGGACGAAACCGCCAAGCCCGAGATCGTGCTGGAGCGCCGCGGCGACGTGGGCCACGAGGTGGTCAACGTGCTCAAGCCCCGCTTCACGCCCGACGCCAAGACGCTGGTGCTGACGCTGGACGAAGCCGGCTGGCGCCAGCCCTACGCCATCGACGTGGCCACCAAGGCGCTGCGCCCGCTGCTGAAGGGCGACTTCGAGGCGCACCAGGTGGTGGGCTTCACGGCCGACAGCAAGGCCCTATTCGTGCTGGCCAACCAGAACGACTTCGCGGCCATGAACGTGCTGCGCGTGGACCTGGCCAGCGGCGCGACGCAGGCACTGGGCTCGGTGGGCGAGTTCCACCGTGCGGCGGCGTCGTCGGAAGACGGCCGCTGGGTCAGCGCCGTGGCCGGCAACTGGGCGCAGCGCCCGGAGCTGAAGCTGCTGTCCACCGACGGCAAGACGGCGCCGCGCACGCTGACCGACAGCAACGACAAGGCCTGGAGTGAATTGAACCTGCTGCGCCCCGAGCGCTTCGCGTACACCAACCGCCACGGTGATCGCATCGAGGCCTACGTCTTCAAGCCTGCCGGCTGGAAGGCCACCGACAAGCGCCCGGCCGTGGTCTATGTGTACGGCGGCCCGCTGAACGACCGCCACATCGTCGAGGTCGACAGCTTCCAGAACACTGCGTACCTGTTCGGCCAGTACATGGCCGCCAAGCATGGCTACGTGATGGTGGCCGTGGACCCGCGCGGCCACAGCAACTACGGCCGCAAGTTTTCCGGCGCCAATTGGGAGCGCGCGGGTGAGCCGCAGTCGGAAGACCTGGAAGACCTGGCCAAGCTGCTGCCCCAGCAGTACGGCGTGGACGCGTCGCGCATCGGCCTGAACGGCTGGAGCTTCGGCGGCTTCCAGACGCAGTACACGATGTACACCAAGCCCGACGTGTTCGCCGCCGGCATCGCCGGTGCGGGCCCGACGGAATGGGAGAACTACAACAGCTGGTACAGCGGCCGCACCATCGGCAAGGTGGACCGCACCAAGCCCGTGCTGCGCAAGTACTCGCTGCTGCCGCTGGCCAAGGGCCTGAAGAAGCCGTTGATGCTGGTGCACGGCATGCAGGACCCCAACGTGCTGTACCAGGACACCGTCAACGTCTACCGCGAGCTGCTGGACTCGGGCAAGGAATCGCTCGTCGAGCTGTTCCTGGACCCGGACGGCATGCACGCCATGGGCGGCGTCGTGAAGCCCGCCGGCTGGCACCGCAAGTACGAGGCCTTCTGGGTTCGCAACCTCGGGCGTGCCACGCCTTGAGCATGCAAAAGGGCGCCCACGAGGCGCCCTTTTTTTGAGTGACGTGGCTCAGGCCTTGCGGCGGCGCGCCATCCAGCCCATCAGGCCCAGGCCGCCCAGCAGCATCGCGTAGGTGCTGGGTTCCGGCACCGGGGCCAGCGCGAACAGGGCGGTACCGGCGCCGATGCCACCGTCGCCGCCTTCGCTGGACACGGCCAGGTAGTACATGCCGTCCATCGAGAAGCCCTTCAGGCCCTCGGGGCGCAGCTGGCCGTCAACCATCAGCATGCGCACGAAGCTGGTTTTGCTGGGGTCGTTGACGTCGATCTCGAACACCGCCACCGAACCCGTCAGCGTGCGCTCCAGGCCGATGAAGGCGAAGGTCTTGCCGCCGATCTCCATCAGCTCCACGCCTTCGGGCTCCACACCCTTGTCCCGGCTGCGTGCGTCGTCGTAGATGCCGGCCAGGTGGGCCTGCACGTCGAGGATGTTGCCGCTGTCGTAGACGATGTTGCCGTCGGTGTCGCGGATGGAGAACGAGCGCGCACCAGCGGCGTACAGGTTGCCGGGCGACGAGTCGGTGTTGGACACGCGCAGGTTGGCCAGCACGCCGGTGGCGCCCACGCCGCTGGCGGCCGAGCGGTCGCCGTCGTCCTCGCGGAAATCGCCCTCATTGGCCATCACCACGTAGGTCTTGTTGCCGCTGCTGAAGCTGGCCATGCCGTCGGGCATGTACAGGCCCTTCGCGGCGACGGTCTGGAAGCTGACGATGCCGTTGTTCAGCGTGTCGATGGCATTGCCCGGTTGCGAGAAGTCCTTGGCGCCCAGGCCGATGACCTTCGTGAACTGGCCGCTCTGCAGGTCGAGCACGCCCATGGCGTTGGCCTCCTGCAGCGCCACGTAGGCCTCGGTGCCGGCCTTGTTGACGGTGATGTACTCGGGCTCGAAGTCCATGCCCGTGTTGGTGCGGATGTGCGTGCCGGTCTGCGCCACGCCGGCCAGCGTGGCGGTGCTGACGACGGAGCGGCTGGCCACGTCGATGATGCTGACGCTGCCCACCGGGTCGTTGGGCGCCGCGCCGTAGTTGCGCGGCACCGTGCTGCCGATGCGCGAACCGTAAGTGTCCGGTGTGCCTTCGTTGGCCACCAGCAGGCGGCTGCCGTCGGGCGTGAAGGTCAGCATGTCGGGCAGTGCACCGACCGTGATGGTGTTGGTGCCGGCCAGCAGGCTGCGGCTGCCGGTGTCGTACAGCTGCACGATGCCCGGCTGGGTGCGGTTGGTGGACTCGATGGCGAAGGCCGCGATGCCGTTGTGGATGGCCACGCTGTTGATGGCGCCCCAGCCGCTGGTGTCGATGAAGCTCAGCGAGGTGCCGGTCTTGGCGTCCAGCACGTTGACGCCGTTCACGCCCGAGACCCACAGCGTCTTGGTCAGCGCGTCGAAGGCGACGATTTCCGACAGGAAGCCGGCAGGCGTGCCCGTGTGGCTGGTGGACCAGGCCAGGCTGGCGCCGTCCAGCAGGCTGGCCGCCTGGGCGGTGCCGGCGCTCAGCGTGAAGGCGAAGGTGGCCGCCAGGGCCTGGAGCAGTCGGGTGGGCTTCATGGGACGGTCTCGGAGTGGGCCAAAACCGCGGATGGTGGCCAACTGTCGTGACATCTGCGTGACGGATGTCACGAATCGCCGACGCGGCCCGGGCTTCAGTGGCCGTCGAGCGCAGCTTCCAGCCGGTGCCAGGGCGCCTGGCGGTAGTTGCTGGCGGTGGGCAGTGCCTCGAACGCGCGGCGCGCCAACATGGCTTGCTGGCGCGCCGTGGCCACATCTCCAGATGCCAGCGCGCAGGCGCCCGTGACCGCGCGCAGTCGTGCGAGGTCAGAGTCCAGTGGGTTGTCGCGCGTCGTGGTGGCGAGGGACAGGCTTTGCTGCAGGTCGGCCAGGCCGTCGCGGTGCTGCCTCAGCATGCAGCGGGCTTCACCACGCAGCGCGAGCGCCACCTGGGCGTCGTAGCGGCTCACGCGGTCGTCGCCTGCCTTCAGCAGGGCGGCTGGCAGTGTGGCCACGGCCTCCTGGGCACGGCCTGCATCCAGCAGCGTGCGGGCTCGGGCTGCCGTCACCAGGTCGGCATAGCGATGCGGGTTGGCGGTGCCTTCGCCACTCACGGGCGGGAAGGCGGGGGCTGTGTCCAACAGGGCGAGTGCTTCAGCGGTACGGCCACCGGCCGACAGGTTGATGGCTGCGGCCATGTACTGGAAGGCGGCGGCCGGATGCTGGCCGAAACCGCCGTCGATGCGGGCTTGCAGGGCGATGCGGTAGTAGCGGTCGGCGTCAGCATGGCGTCCCAGCGTCTCGTAGATCTCGCCCAGCGTGTGGCCCAGGCGCAAGCGCTCAGCCGGCGTGCGGGCGTCGGATTCGAGCGCGGCACGGCTGCGCTCGATGAGCGGCAGCGCGTCGGCGGTGCGGCCGGCACGGGCCAGCACCGTGGCCTCATAGAGGTCCAGGGGCGCCGTCACTTCAGTGGGCAGGGCTTGACCCTGGGCGGCCAGCCGGGCACGGCTGGCACGCACCGTAGCGAGCGCTTCGTCGGCGCTGATCTGGAAGAAGCCGGTGTACCTCGCTGCTGCGATGCGCGCAGACACCAGCGCAGCCCGCACGGCGTGGGCGCCCCCCAGGCGATCGAGTGTGGCGAGCGCGGCGTCCAGTTGCGCCTGCAAAGCGCGGGTCTGCGCGGCGGGCAGCAGCGCTTCGGCGGCGGCCAGGCGCAGCGCGACGACATCCAGCGAGTGAGGCCCTGTGGCGGCCAGCGCGGTCGACACCGCACGCTGCAGCAGTTGCGCCGCCTCCGGCCCGCGATTGCTGGCCACCAGCAGCCGGCCGCGCAGCGACTGCACCCATGCCGCTGCCAGGCTCGCCGCCGGCACCCGGGCTTCCAGCGTCGTCAGGCGAGGGGCAGCTTCGGCAAACCGTTGGCGGGCCACGAGACTGCGCACCAGCAGCAGCTCGGCGTCGACATCGCCAGGTTGCAGGTCCAGCGCCTGCTGCGCGCTGTGCGCCGCGGCCTCGGGCTCGCGGGCATCCAGTTGCGCCATCGCCTGCTGGCGCCAGGCGGCCGCACGGTCGAGTGGGGAGGCGCCGGCCAGCGCCAGCGCGGCCAGGCGGCGAGCGCCCACGTCCGCAGCCAGACGTGGCGCACCCATGTCGGCCAGCAGGTGGCTGAGGCCGCCATACATCTCGGCGCGTTCGGCGGCCTCGAAGCTGGGTTCGATGAGGGCGGTGCTGCGTGCCAGCAGCGTCTCTGGCGTGAGTCCTGCGGCGGAGGCTGGCGCCTGCAGCTTGAACACGTCGGCCACGAAAGCACGCGTGGCCTGCTCGCGCGCTTGCGCGTCCGCAACGCGCTGGGTTTGCAGGATGGCCACACCGGCGCCCACGCTCAACACGCAGAACACCAGCACGGCGGCCGCCACGGCGCGGCGGTGCCGCCGGCCGGCCGGGCCCAGGCGCTGCTGCTCGCGCTCCAGCGCGTCGGCGAACGCGGCAGCGCTGGCGGGCCGCTGGGCGGGTTCGAGCGACAAGGCCTGAAGCACCACCCGGTCCAGCCCGCCACGCAGTGCGCGGCAGCGGATGGGGTCTGCGCAGCGCTCGCTGGGCGGCGACACGGGCACGGCCTCTCGAGCACCGGCGCGACCGTGAGGCAGCTCGCCGCACAGCAGCTCGTAGGCCAGCACACCGAGCGAGTAGACGTCGCTGGCTTCGGTGGCAGGCTCGCCCGCGAGTTGCTCGGGCGCCGCGTGGGCCGGCGTGAGGCCGGCAGACGTGGGGGCCGACGACGCGGGCGTGGCACCTCCCCCCTGGCGCGTGGTGGCGATGCCGAAGTCCAGCAGCCGGGGCGTGCCGTCCGCCGCCACCAGCACGTTGCCGGGCTTGAGATCGCGGTGGATGACCCCTCGTTCGTGCGCATGCGCGACGGCGCGGGCCACCTGAACCAGCAGGGCCAGCGTGGAGGGCAGGTCCAGTGGCTGGGCGTGAAGATGCAGCGGCAGCCCGGCCACGTACTCCATCGCGAGGTAGGGGCGGCCGTGGGCGTCCAGGCCGGCGTCGTACAGACGGGCGATGTGCGGGTGCTCCAACCGTGCGGCGATGCGTAGCTCGGTTGCCAGCCGCTCGGCCAGCGCGGCGCTGCCGCTACGGGCGCGGCGTGGCAACTTCAGCGCCACCTCGCGCTCGTAGACACCATCGGCCCGCTCGGCCCGCCACACGCTGCCCATGCCACCGCGGCCGACCTCCTCGATCAGCCGCCAGGGACCGATGCAATCGCCCGGATGCGCCGGTGCGTCGTCACGCGCCGCCAGGCGGGGTAGCGTGGCAAAAGCGTCGCCGTCGGCGAGCCGGTCATGGTCGACCAGCATGCGGGCCAGCTCGTCGCGCCAGCGAGGGTCCACGCGCAACAACCAGGCCTCGCGCTCATCCGCGCGCAGCGCCAACGCCTCGTCCAGCAGCGGGCTGAGTGCGGCGAGGTCGGCGGGCGTCAATGCGGCCATGTCAATGAAAGCCGCTCAGCGAAGGAGTGCGAGCAGCATGAGACGGGCCTTGTCCCAATCCCGGCGCACCGTGCGCTCGGTCAACCCCAGCGCGTCGCCGATCTCCACCTCGGTGTAGCCGCCGAAGTAGCGCATCTCCACCACCTGCGCCAGCCGCGGCTCGGCGGCCTGCAGGGCGGCCAGGGCTTCATGCACGCGCAGCACCTCGTCGGCGTCGGAAGGCAGGTCCAGCTCCACCTCGGTGTCCAGCGTCATCGCGTCACCGGCGCGCGGGCGGCGCAAGGTGTCGACGATGAACTCCCGCATCACGCGCGCCGCGTAGGCGAAGAACTCGCGCCGGTTCTCGGGCCGCAGCCGGGCGCTGCGGGCCAGGCGCAGGTAGCTCTCGTGCACCAGCTGGGTGGTGTGCAGGCCGCCGGCGTGCCCGCCGCTGTCGCGCAGGCGCGCACGGGCCAGCTCGCGCAGGGCGGGGTAGGCGGTGGCGAACAGCTCGTCCCGCGCGGCCGTGTCACCCGCATTCACGCGGGTGATCAACGCATCGACCAGATCCTCGTTCATGCCAGCATTCTTGCCGCAGTTGGCGGCGGGGCCGGTTCCAGGGCTTGCCCTCATCGACTGAACTGGCTCTAAGCTTGCACCCATGGTGATTCCCGACCCACCCGCCAACGAAGACCAGCGCCTCGCGCGCCTGGCCGCGCTGGCCGTGATGGACACCGAGCCGGAGCCGCTGTTCGACCACCTCACCGCGCTGGCCGCGCAGATCTGCGGCACGCCGGTGGCGCTGCTGGGCCTGCTGGACGAGCGCCGCCAGTGGTTCAAGGCGGCGGTGGGTTTTGGCCGCAGCGAGACACCGCGGGCGCTGACGTTCTGCGCGCACACCATGCTGGCCGACGGGCTCTTCGAGGTGAACGACGCACGGCTGGACGAACGCTTCGTGGACCACCCCGACGTGCTGGCCGACCCGCCGCTGCGCTTCTATGCCGGTGTGCCGGTGCGGCTGGACGATGGCAGCCACCCGGGCACGCTGTGCGTGGTGGACTTCCGGCCCCGCGAGCTCACCGACCTCCAGCGCGAGGCGTTGATGCGCCTGGCCGGCATGGCGGCGGAGGCGCTGATGATGCGCGAGCGCACGCTGGCCCGCGCCGCCATGCCACCGGACGAGCTGCCCTTTCGCGTGCTGTCCGAGGCGGCGCCGCTCGGCATCTTCCGCACGGATGCGGCGGGCTTGTGCATCTACGTCAACCCGGTCTGGCAGGGCATCTACGGGATCAGTGCGCAGGAGGCCCTGGGCGCCGGCTGGGATGGTGCACTGGCGCCGCAAGACCTGATGTCCGTGCAGAGCCATTGGCAGCGCTGTGTGCAACAGCGCCAGGTTTTCGAGATGCGATTCCGCGTGCGCCGCGGCGTGCCCGGCGGCGGCATCGAGCTGCGCCAGGTGTGGGTGCGGGCACGCCCGCTGCTGCAGCCGGACGGCACGCTGATGGGCTACGTCGGCCTCACCGAGGACGTGACGGACAAGATCACCGCCGAGCGCGAGCTGCATGTGAGCAAGTCGCTGCTGGACCGCACCGGGCGCGTGGCCGGCGTGGGCGGCTGGAGCCTGGACCTGCAGACGCAGGAGCTGGTGTGGACGGACCAGACCTGCCGCATCCATGACGTCGAGACCGGCTACCGGCCCACGCTGGCCGATGGCGTCGCCTTCTACAAGCCCGAGGCTCGCGCCGTCATCCAGGCCGCCGTGAACCGCGCAATCAGCCATGGCGAGCCCTGGAGCCTGGAGCTGCCGATGGTGACGGCCTCGGGCCGCGAGATCTGGGTGCTGGCGCAGGGCCAGGTGGACTGGCAGGACGGCGTGCCGGTGCGCCTCATCGGCGCCGTGCAGGACGTGACCGAGCACCACCGCGCCGCCGTCGAGCTGGAGCAGAACCGCCAGCGCCTGCGGGCGCTGTACGAGTCGACCCCGGCGCTGATGCATTCGGTGGACGCGGCGGGCCGGGTGCTCAGCGTGTCGGACCGCTGGCTGGAGCGGCTGGGCTACCGGCGCGAGCAGGTGCTGGGCCGGCAGATGGACGATTTCCTGACACCCGAGTCGTCGCAGCAGACGCGCGAGGTGTACCGCGACGCGATGTGGCGCGACGGGTTCATCGACGACTGCCCCGTGCAGATGATCAGCGCCGACGGCCAGCTGCGCGATGTGCTGGTGTCGGCGGTGGCGGAATACGACGAGCAGGGCCGGCCGCTGCGGGCGCTGGCGCTGGTGGAGGACATCACCGACGAGATCAAGCGCCGCGCCGAGCTGGCGCAGGAGCAGCACATGCGCCGCCAGACCGAGCGCCACGTGCAGGAGCTGGACCAGCTGCTGCACGAGCGCTCCGAGATGCTGGACGTGCTGGCCCACGAGGTGCGCCAGCCGCTGAACAACGCCAGCGCGGCGCTGCAGAGCGCCGCCTCCAGCCTGGCCGGCCGCGGCGAGCGCCAGACGCAGGAGCGCCTCACGCGCGCCCAGGCCGTGCTGGGCCAGGTGCTGGCGGGCGTGGACAACACGCTGGCGGCCGCCAGCCTGCTGGCCGGCGGCGGGCGCGTCGCCCGGCTGGACACGGACATCGACACGCTGATCGCCGTGACGGTTGCCGACCTGCCGCGTGACCAGCGCGACCGCATCGTGCTGCACCGCCACACGGCCACGCGCACCGCGCTGATGGACATGAGCCTGATGCGGCTGGCGCTGCGCAACCTGTTGTCCAACGCGCTGAAGTACGCACCCGGGCTGAGCCCCGTGACGCTGCACGTGCTGGACTTCGACGAGCCGCCCGCCCTGCAGTTCGAGGTGGCCGATGCCGGCCCTGGCATCCCGCGCGAGCTGCTGCCGCGGCTGTTCACGCGCGGCGCCCGGGGCGGCGGCACGGTGGAGTCGGCGCACGGGCTGGGCCTCTACATCGTGCGCCGCGTGATGGATTTGCACGGTGGCACGGCGGAGTTGGCACGCACGGGGCCGCTGGGGACGGTGATGCGGTTGACACTCCCGCAGGCCGACTGAGAGCGCGCCGGGCGCTCTTAGACTGGCTGTCCCCCGGCTGCTCCCTGCACGATGACCGCATCCCTCGACGCCACCGCACCACCGCCGCGCCTGCCCGCTTTGCCCAGCCTTCGCGGCCAGCTCAGCCTGGTGCTGGGCGGCCTGGCGCTGGCCATCCTGACGCTGGTGGGCGGCTACCTGGGCAATCTGGCCACCGAGGAGCTGTACACCGCACAGCGCGGCACCGTGCGCGCCACGGCGCAGGCCGCCGCCGAGCTGCTGGCCACACAGCTGCGGGACCGCGAGCGCGAGGTGGAGCTGATGAGCATCGCGCCTCATCTCATCGAAGGCCCGCTGGATGCACCGCGCGTGCGCCAGGCGCTGGACCGCCGCCTGGCGCTGCACGACGAATTCGCCTGGCTGGGCATCACCGACCCCGAGGGCGTCGTGCAGCAGGCCACAGGCGGCATGCTGACCGGCCGCTCGGTCGCGCAGCGCGAGTGGTTCATCGCCGCCCGCGAGCGAACCTACGTGGGCGACTTGCACGAGGCCAAGCTGCTGGCCACGATGCTGCCCGCCCAGCCCAACGGCGAGCCCACGCGCTTCATCGACTTCGCCGCGCCCATCCGCGATGCGGAAGGCCGCCTGGTGGGCGTGGTGGGCATTCACGCCCACTGGCGCTGGGTCACCGGCCTGGTCGAGGGCGTGCTGCGCCGCCAGAACCCGGGCAGTGGCATCGATGCCCTCATCGTCGATCGCGAAGGCCGCGTGCTGTATCCCGAGGCACTGAAGACCGCGCAGGCCGCGGGCCACGCCGTGCTGCCACCGTCGCTGCCCAACGGCCGCTTCGAGGGCGAGCTGCTGTTCGGCGATGGCAAGACCTACCTGAGCAGCGAGGCCCCGCTGCAGGCCCGCACCAACGCCGAACTGGGCTGGCGCATCATTGCCCGCCAGCCGCTGGAGCTGGCGCTGCGCCCCGTGCGGGACCTGCGTCGCGAGCTGATCCTGCTGGGCGGGCTGACCGCCGCCCTGCTGACGCTGGCGGCGCTGCTGCTGGCGCGGCGCATCAGCCTGCCGGTGGAACAGCTGGCGCGCATTGCCGAACGCGTGGAGACCGAGCGCCGCATGCCGGAATTCCCCGACAAGCCCGGCGCCCACGAACTGGGCCGGCTGAGCCACGCCATGCAGTCCATGGCCCGCTCGCTGCTCGACACCGAACAGCAGCTGCAGAAGGCCAATGCCACGCTGGAGGCCCAGGTGCAGGCACGCACCGCCGAGCTGCAGGCTGCCAATGCGGCGCTGGAGCACCTGGCCACGCGCGATCCGCTGACGGGTCTGCACAACCGTCGCAGCCTCGACGCCCGGCTGGCCGAGGCCCAGGCGCTGGACCGCCGCTACGGCCTGAACGGCGGCCGCGTGCACGGGCTGCTGCTGGTGGACGTGGACCATTTCAAGCGCGTCAACGACCAGTTCGGCCACCCGGTGGGCGACGCCGTGCTGCGCCAGATGGCGCAGCTGCTGCAGAGCTCGGTGCGCGTCACTGACGTGGTCGCGCGCTTCGGCGGCGAGGAGTTC
>SXGQ01277140.1_pt1 | contig 12073 bp, 11 predicted proteins | sample 3178371 | NCBI WGS metagenome assembly SXGQ01 (sample SAMN11356859, study PRJNA531348) | freshwater metagenome | isolation source: freshwater sample F1-20 | place: China: Fuxian Lake, Yuxi | collected 2017-12-25 | reverse complement strand
GACAACGATGTTGGCCTCCCCCCGGCCGCAGGCGAACGCAAAAGGCGCCGCTTGGTAACAATCTTATTCCGAAGCAGGGTCGACCAGGCCCTGCCGGACCACGAAGCGGACCAGGCCGGCCACGTCGCGGACGCCGAGCTTGCGCATCAGGTTGGCCCGGTGGTTCTCGGCGGTCTTGATACTGATATGCAGGCGGCCGGCGACCTCCTTGCTGCTGTGGCTCTGGGCGATGAGGACGGCGATCTCGCGCTCGCGCGGGGTGAGCTGGTCGATCATGCCGTCGCCGAGGAAGGAAGGGGAGGCGAGGGCCTGCCGCACGGTGCGGCTGAAGTCCTCGTTGAACCAGGTGTTGCCGAGTGACAGCGCTTCGAGGGCCTTGCGGAGTTCGGACAGCGGACCGTTCTTGTTCACGAAGCCGTGGATGCCCGCCTGCATGAGGGCGCGGACGATGTGGGGCTCCTGCTTGCCGGAGAAGATCAGCACCTTCGTGGCGGGCAGGCTGCCGCCGAGCCGGCGCAGGATCTCGATGCCGCCGACGCCGGGCATGACGACGTCGAGGATCAGGATGTCGGGCTTGAGGCGCAGGGCGAGTTCGATGGCGCTGAGCCCCTCGGAGGCCGTGCCGACCGAGACGCATTTCGGGTGGTTCTGGACCATCTCCGAGACCAGGTCGCACACCGCCGACTGGTCCTCCACGACCAGCACGCGCTTCTTGCTGGCGGGCGTCGCCAGGGCGACGGGTCGCGCCGGAGAGGTGAAGGTCGCTGGGTGGTTGGCCGGTCGGGATACGCGGATTTTGCGAGCTGATGTTTTCATGGAGAGGATGGGTGAAGTATCTCCGGAATTGCGCCATGACTATCAACGGAAAGACGATGGGGCTTATTCCTCATCAATGAATAAGAAGAATGGTTTAGCCCTGATAACCGCTCTGATGGCGACGACTCTGCTCTGCGGGTCGGTCTTAATATTAGCAACTTTCTGCGCTCAGTCGGACGCGGAAGCGGACGCGTTCGCGCGGCGGTTTCGGCTGCGTGCCGCGGCTGAGGCGGCGGCCCGGCGGGGGTTGGCCGAGCTCCAACTCGTCGCCGGACCGGACGCTCGCCACACCTATGTCGACGCAGCCGCTTTGCTTCAGGTAGGAGGCGCGTCGGAAAACAGCCGCCCGGAGGGACGGGCGCTGGTCGACGGGGTCCGCTGGCGATGGACGATCAAGGACCTCTCCGCGGTCCGCGATCGCGCCGCCTCGGCTCAGGCTTGGATCGGGGCTTCTGCTTGGGCCCGCAGCGACCTTGCCCGGCCGAAGTTGCCGCGTGCCTTGTTCGGCTCGCTGACTTTGGCGCAGAGGCGGGCGCTGGCCTTCGGCGCTCCGGATTTCTTCGGTGACGGAACCGCCTCGGGCGCCTGGCAGACGCGGGGCCTGCTGACCGACGCCGCCCGGGGCGGCTGGCGCGCTGATTTGTCGGAGCCGTCGAAGCTGGACGGCCTGCTCGGTCCCCCGATCTCGGAGATCCTGCTGTCGGAGGCCTGGCGGCGTCCGCCGGGGCGCGGCCTGCCGTTGCTGAGACGCACGGAGGCCCTGCGCGATCTGTCGACGGCGCCGCTGCTCACCGACCTTCGCGTGAGCCTCGGGTTCTTCAATTCACGGCACGACGGACGGCATCGCCTGCGCTTCCACGGTTCAGGCCTGCTGTGGAATCCGCTCGTCGTGCCTGTCTTGGCGGGACCGCAGGGCAGGGTCTGCCTGGTCGAGATCAGCGGGGCGCCGGAGATCACGGTGACCAACTTGGATAGCGGAGCGGAATTCGTCGTCGATCTTGACGAGTGCCCGCAGGCCGATTTCGGCGCCGTGCGGCAAGGCCCCCGGGAACGTGGTCTGTGGTTCTGGGCCGAGGTGGCCGACCCGCCGGGGGAGGGCATGACGGCGCGGGGCTTGCTCCCGGGTGCGGCCTATGCCTTCGTCAATCCCACCCCGGAGGCGCAGCCGCAGGGTCTGGCGCGCATCTTGTCGACCGAGACCTGGCGCTTGGACAACGGTGCTTCGACGCTGGTCCGTCGATCTGACGACGAACGTTTCCGGCCGACGGATCGGATCGAAATCGTCGGCCGCTTCCGTCGGCCGGTCTCCGTACGCCTGCGTGCTTACGCCGGCGAGCCCGACCGCTCCGCGCCGATTGCGGACTATCCTGGCGCGATCCTGATTTCCTGGGACAACGTGCGTTTCGAGGATTTCCGGATCCGCACCACGGGGGCGGATTACTCGCGGGAGGATAGTTCCGGCTATCGGATCGGCGAGCGGCGTGCCTGCCTGCGTCTCCGGCTACGACCGAGGGGCTGGGAGGATTTCGCGGAGTCCGCCGGTGCCGGACGTTTTTTCCGGGAACGCTGGGACCTCGCTCGTCCGGAAGACGCCGCCGAGTGGAGCGTCGATCCCCCGGTGCTGTCGGCCTTGGACGTCGTCGACCATGACGCTTCCTCGCTCGCCGGCCTGCTGTGGGATCGGCGGGCGAACCGGCACGCCGCCGCTGAGCCTGGCGCGTTCGCCTCCTGGCGTCTGCGCGACCTGCCGACCTGGCCGCTCGTCTCGGTCGGTGCCCTCCGTCATCTGGAACCGACGGATAGCGGTCGCTGGACCGAGGCTTTGGACCGTTATTATCTCTCCGCTCCATTGGCGGTGCCAGAGGACGGAGTCGCGTCCCATCAGCCCTACCTATGGTTGGCGGATCCGACAGCGGCGGAGCCAGCCGCGCGTTGGCGCATCATCGGTCCTTGGAACGTCAACGCTTCCGACCCTCGGGAGTGGGAGGCCTTCTTCGCCGATGCCATCGGCTCATGGCGGGCCGAATCCGGCGGAGCGTCAGGCAATCTGACTGCGGGCGGGGCGTGGTTCTTTACTCGCCCTTCAGGAGCCGCGCTGCCGGCCTGGGGATCCGCCACGTCGTTCGACCTCGGTGATCAAATCGTAGCGACCCTGCCGGAAGAGGCCCGTCTGGCCGTCTTCGCCAATCAGTCTGCACGACGGTTGTCCGCGAGCCAGCTACGGACCTGGGCTGAGCAGATCGTCGCCTTACAGCCGGCCTGTGGCTGGCCATACCCCTCGCTGGAGGCGTTCGCGAGATCAGCTTTATTGACACGATCGCTCGAGGCCGCCCGCTTGAACGATTTGGCGGGCGGCTCCCCCTCGGGCCTGCCTTTCCGATTAGCAGCGGGGGATCTGCTCGAAGCCTGGGCGCCCGTCCTGACCGTACGAGGTGATACCTTTCAGGTAGTCGGGCTGGCGGAGGGCCTTGGCGGCTCGGCAACTTGCGAATTATTGGTCCAACGTGAACCTACGGAACTCCAACCGCGTTGCCTCGGCCGCAGATTCAGGATAATTTCGACCCGTTTTCGTAACCCCTGAAGGACGGGGCGGACTTGACTGGCGGGGAAAAGGGCTAAGATGGAAGGGGTATGCACGAATCCAATCCCTTCATCGTCGCTGACGCCCCGGCCGCTGACCGCGCCGCCTTCTTCCGCCGCACCTACGGCTTGGTGGCCGCTTCGTTCGGCGCCTTCGCGATCGCCCTATACGGGTTCTTCGTGAGCGGCGTCGCCGAGACGTTCATGCGCGCCATCGCCGGTATCGGCTCCTGGGGCATGCTCGGGGTGATGGTCCTCTTCTGGCTCGGCACCACGGCCGCCCAGTCCCTGGCCTTCAGTCGTGCCTCCCGCCTCACGCAGTATGCCGGCCTGGGGCTCTACGTCCTCCTGCAGGCCCTGATCTTCGTCCCGCTCATCTACTACACCGCCATCGTCACCAAGGGTAACCCCGGCGAAATCCTCATCCCGGCCTGCCTCGCCACCGGTGCGCTCGTCGTCGCCCTGACGGCGGCGGTGTTCATGACGAACCTTGATTTCTCCTTCCTTAAAGTCGCCATCGTCATCGGCAGCATCTGCGCCCTCGGCATCATCGTCGTCTCGCTCTTCGCCGGCTGGTCGCTCGGCGCCTGGTTCTCCATCGCGATGATCGTCCTCATGGCCACCGTGATCCTCTACCAGACCAACGAAGTGAAGAACACCATGGAGACCGACCAGCACGTCGCCGCGGCTTTCGTCCTGTTTTCGTCCTTCGTGACGTTGCTCTTCTACGTCATCCGCCTCTTCGCGGGTCGCCGCGAGTAAGCTGCTGCCGAGGAAACTTCCGAGGGCTCCCCGGTGTTTCATCGGGGAGCCCTTCTTCTTTATGCGCCGTTTCCTGTTGGTCCTCCTCACCGTCCTGGCCGCCGCTTCGCTGTCGGCCCCAGGCACGCTCCGCGAGCTGCTGTCAGCCACGGCGCCCGCGGGCTACGTCGAGCAGTCCTGGGACGTCGCTGGCGTGAAGCGCACGGCCCTCGTGCGCGTGCCGACCGGGGTGACGGGTCCCCTGGCCGTGGTGTTCGGCTGGCACGGCCATGGCGGCCGCTCGACGCACTCCGCCAGCCGCTGGGGTTATGCCGAGCTCGACAAGACATCGATCCTGGTCTTCCCGCAAGGGCTCCCGACCGTCTCGCCGCTCGTCGACAAGGAAGGGCGCATGCCGGGCTGGCAGACTTCCGTCACGAGCGAAGGCGGGCGCGATATGCGTCTCTTCGACATGATCCTGGCCGACCTCAAGAAGAAGCATGCCGTCGATGAACGCCGCATCTACTCGATGGGCCATTCGAACGGAGCCGCTTTCAGCTACCTGCTCTGGCAGGGGCGCCCGGACGTCCTCGCCGCCATCGGCTCCGTGGCCGGAAGCCTCCGCGGAGATGGCAAGCCTACGACGCCGCTGCCGGTGATTCACGTCGCCGGGACGAATGACCCCTTGGTCAAGTTCGCCTGGCAGCAAGCGACTTTCGTCGCCGTCCGTCGGTTCAACGGCTGCGCCGAAGAAGCGCAGCCTTGGGCCAAGGAAGGCGTCGTCGATGCGACGATCTATGCGTCGACCAAAGGCGCTCCGCTGGTGACTGCCATCCATGAGGGCGGCCACGAATACGCCAAAGGCTCCACCGAGCTGATCATCCGCTTCTTCAAGGAGAACCCCAAGGCTGCCAAATGATCAGCGGCCGGGGTCGTCCGTCAGGATCGAGAGGTCGTCGAGGTAGAACTCGGTCTTCTCGTCGGCGTTGCTGATGAAGCCCACCCAGTCGAGGGTCTTCATGTCCGGGTCACGGCAGGGGAGGTCCTTGATTTCCTGGGTCGATCCTCCTTCCGGCGTGACCTTGAGGTTCCAGCGGCCCGTGACCGCGTCACCGATGACGGTCGATAGTTCGAAGCGGAGCCACTTCTGGGTCGGCACGGCGAGATCGAGGCCTTTCACGCCGGTGAGACGGCCGTTCTGGACGTGGATGACCGGTCCCGTGCGATAGGGATGCCCCTTCGTGCGCCATTCGTGGATGAAGACCGCCTTGGGCTCGAGGTAGAGCGCGAAGCTGACGGTCGAAGTGCCGGCCCGATGGTGCGGATGGAACGACAGCATCGGGTAGTAATGCGCGGGCAGGCCCGGAGCGTCCCGGAAGAGCAAGGACTGCTTGCCTTCGGCGGCCTTGGCCGGGCTCAGCCGGAGCGCGTCGCCGAGGCCGACACGCGGTTTTCCCGGGGCGGAGCGGAGCACGGTCAGCGCCGGACTGGCGTGCGGGAAGGGACGCTGTTGGTTGACGATGCGCCCTTCGAAGGTTTGACGAAGATTGAGGGCTGGCGCTTCCGGGCGGGGCGGGCGGACGGCCGGCACGCCGCGCTCGAAGGTTTCGGCCAACTTACGCCAGGCGGGGTCGTCGCGCAGCACGCCCATCGCGGAGACGTCGATGGACTTGATGCCCATCGCCAAGGCCGGAGAACCAGGCTGGAGGCGGAAGTCTCGCTTGGCCGGGTCGACGAAGAGCGGATCGGCGACGGCGGAGCCGAGGTCCTGGCCGCGCTTCTGCCAGTCGGCCAGGGAGAGTTTCTGGTCGGTGAACGTCACCCGCCGCGCGGAGTAGTCCCAATACAGGTTGTCCTTGTTGAGGAAGTTCACGGTCGTGCCGGTCCAATTGCTACCGAGCAGCGTGCCGCGGTCGAAGACGACGATGTTCTTCTCGAACGTGAAGGAGAGGTGCTCCTCGGCGCGGCTACGCTTGACCTGGTATTCCTCGGAGAAGGCGAACACGTTGTTCCGGATGACGTTCTCCTTGCCGTAGTGCTGGTGGAAGCCGCCGTCGGTGGTGTCATAGGTGACGTTGCCTTCCATCGTGATGCCCGTGCTGCCTTCGTCGGTGTAAAGGCCCCAGCCGCCGTAGGTGAAGCAGGTCACGTCGTGGATGAGGTTGTGGCTGACCGAGGTGCCTTCGGACGGTCCCAGCGTATACACGCCGCCCATGTCGCTGAGCAGGCCTTTGCCGAGGTGGTGGAGGTGATTCCACTCGATGCGGTTGCGCTTGGCGTTGCTGGGCGCGTAACCCCAGCGCCAGCCGACCGAGACGGCCGAGTAGAAGAAGTCCGAGATCTCGTTGTGCGTGACCTGGTTGTCGGAAGAGCTGCCGATCCAGATGCCGACGGCGCACGGGAAGGTCAGGCCGCCATCGCGGAGGATATGATTATGAATCCGGTGATGGCTCGCATGGTTCTCCGGCTTGGCTTCGTCGTTGAGGGTGCCGACCTTGACGCCGCCCGCGCCGACGTCGGCGATCAGGCACTTTTCGATCGTCACCTCACGGGTGCCGCGTCCGAGGGAGAAGCCGTAGCTGCCGACGTGCGAGAGTTCGCAGCCCGCGAAGACGACCTGCGTCGCGTGCTCCAGCGTGACCACGCCGTCCACCGTGCGCACCGCGGCCTGGTTAGGCTCGGCGAGCGCGAGGGTGGGCACGCCTTTGGCGTGGCGGAAGGTGAGGCCGCGGAAGACGAGGTGACGGACCTTGTCCGTGGGCTTGCCGGCGAGCGTCAGCAGCTTCTCCGCGACCGGGCAGACCCCGCGGACGGCGGCGACGGTCTCGCCGGGGCGGGGTTGGTAGGTCAGCCGTCCGGAGCGGCCCAGGAACCACTCGCCGGGTTCGTCGAGGAGCGAGAGCAGGTTCTCGATGACGACGCCCGTGTGGTGGTCGAAGGCGGTGTTGGCCTTCTGGGCAGGGCCGCGAACCTTGAGCAGTCCGGCGGAAGGGTCCGCCGATTCGACGCGGCTGCGGGTCGAGTCCCACTCGTGGTAGAAAGTCGCCACGGCGTCCTGCGTCTCCGCGGGGCCGACCTCCGCGAAGGCGCTGAGTTCCTTGGGATCGAGGCGGAGGGTCTGTTCGGTGATGCCTTGGGCGGGGGCGGCCTCGTCTTCGATGCTGCGGAGGAAGCGGGTGCCGGGGTTGCTGGTGCGGGCACGCGGCGCGCGACGATCGCCGACCCAGAGTTGTTCGAAGCGCTCGGTGCCGGGCGTCGTCTGGAGCGTCCAGCGGCCGTCGGGGCCGACCTCGAAGGCGGGGAGCTCGGCTCCGCCGGAGATCACGACTTTCGCGCCTGGGGCGGCTTCATAGGAGATCGTCCGAGCAGCTTCGCCCGAGTCTTTCTCATCAAAGGCGACGGCCTGCGTGATCCGATAAGTCCCGTCGGCGAAAACGACGCGCACCGGTTCGGCCAGGGGACGGGGCAGTTTGCGTACGGCCTGACGCGCGCCTTCCAGGGAAGCCAACGGAGCATCCGCCCGGCCCGGGGCGCGGTCATCACCCTTCGGGCTGACGTGCAGTTCCAAGGCCAAGGCGGCGCCAGGCAGGAGGTAAGCGAGCACTAGCAGGCGACAGGAAGGCATCGATAAACCGACAGCACCGCCGCGAAGCAGTTCCCCCAATCCTTTCTCGCGACGTAGAAGCGGGTCTCGCCCGCGAACTCGCGGACCAGCGGGCCGCCGGCTGCGATTTCGGTGTTCAGCGGACACTCGATGACGTCGTAGCCTGTTTCCGACAGTTCTTCGCGGGTTTCCTGCTCGGTGCTGCTGTGGATGAACACTGGCGAAGTATCGCTCACGTGCCAGCGGTCGCCCGGGATGACGTCGGGTTCCCGGGTTTCTTTTGCCCAAAAGGCCGCCTTGGCGCCCTTCTCGCGATCGGAGGCCGTGAAGAAGAAGATGCCGCCTGGTTTCAGCACGCGGTGGATCGAACGCAAGGCGTCGAGCCGATGTCGGCGGCTGGGCAGGCACATCAGGCCGTTGAAGGCGAAGACCGCGCGGTCGAAAGAGGCGTCAGGATAACCCAGCGCCGTGGCGGCCTGCAGTTCGACGCGATGTTCCCAGTCCGGGTCGTGATCGGCGAGCACCGCACGGGTGAGGCTGACCATGATCGGCGAGAAGTCCGTCGCCGTCACGTCAAGGTAGCCGGCCTGGAGCAACCCTAAGGCGACGCGACCGCCCCCGCAGCCCAGTTCAAGGATAAGGTGGCCCGGTCGAAATAGCGCTCCAGAAGCACGCGTTCCGAGGGCCATAGCCCGACCCGGAGGGCGGCGCGCGCGTAATGCAGCGCCGTCTCCGTTTCCAGCCAGTGGGCTTGGGGGTCGCGTTCCATCCGCGGAGGCAAGCGAATCTTGCCTCCGTGGCAACCGCAGGAACACTCACGCCCATGTTCCGGTCCATCCTTTGCGCCAGCCTGCTCGCCTTGGCCGCCTGCGACAGCCGCCAAGCGCCGGTCGCGGCGACGCGTGAACTCGGCCTCGAGACGCGCTTCCCGGTGCGCATGGGCGATGTCCTGGCGCGGCTGCGCGTGGCCGCCTCCGACCTGGAGAAGGCGCGCGGACTCATGGGCGTCGCCCGGCTGGAGGAAGCCGAGGGCATGGCGTTCATGTATGACGCCGAGACGCGCATGAGTTTCTGGATGAAGGAAACCCTCATCGACCTCGACATCGCGTTCGTCGCGCGCGACGGCATGATCCTGGAGATCCGCACCATGACGGCCGGCGAGACCGAGCTGACCTCATCGGTCTCCGACCAGGCCCGTTGCGCCGTCGAGATGCGGGCCGGCTGGTTCCGCGATTTCGGGGTCAAGCCCGGGGACAAGGTCTCCGTCGAGGACCTGCGGGCCGCGTTGGGCGCCCGAGGTTTCGACGCGCGTAAGTTCCTTCCCTGATCAGAGCGAACGCCAGACGTAGAGCCCGGCGGCAGCCACGCCGAGCAGGCCCAGGACGAAGGCGAGGGCGAGGCGTTCCGCGGCGGTCGTGAGGAAGTGCCTCATGCGCGCGGGGCCAGTTTGGCGGCGGCTTGGCGGAGGAAGTCCGTCAGTCGGAGCAGGAAGAACGGCGACGGCGAGCCCTCCGCCGGGGCGAGAGCCTGCTCGGCCGCGGCGATCTCGGCGTCGAGCCGGCGGAACGAGTCGCGCCAGGCCTCCGCGGAGATGAGACGTCGGGCGTCGCCGCCGGCGCGGAGTTCGGCGAGGAAGCCTTTGCCGGAGCGGTCGCGCTCGAGCAGCATCGGCAGGGTCAGCTTGCCGCTGGTGGCGTCGGTGCCGAGGGTCTTGCCGGCCTTGGCGTCGTCCTGCAGCAGGTCGACCAGGTCGTCGTAGATCTGATAGGCGACGCCCAGATGCCGGCCGAAGAGGGCGCAGGCCGCGACGTGTTCGGGGGGCCGGCCGGCCATCAGCGCGCCCACCTGGCAGGCGCCTTCGAACAGCTCGGCCGTCTTCAGGCGGATGTGGCGGTAGTAATCGTCGAGCGAAAGGTCGTCCTGGCCGCGGGAGAACGTCTGGCAGACCTCGCCGGAGCAGACTTCGCGCGACGCGCGGGCGACGATGCGGCAGAGCGCGGGAGTCGGGTGGTCAGCGGCGAGCACCAGCGCGTGGGCGAAGAGCGCGTCGCCGAACAGCACGGCGGCATGGGCGCCGTGGGTGCGGTTCGGAGTCGCGCTCCCGTGCCGGGTGTCGGCACCGTCCAGGACGTCGTCATGGACGAGCGTGGCGAGGTGCACCAGTTCGATGATGGCCGCCCCGCGGACCAAGGCGTCCGACGGAAGGCCGCCGGCGCCGAAAGTGAGCAGCGGGCGGAGGCGTTTGCCCGGGTGGGCGAGGATGTCGCGGACCAACGGACGGATCTCCGGCTCGAAGGCGAGCTCCTGCGCCGCGAGGAATTTCTCGAGCGCGACGAAATGGGCTTCGAGGCCGGCGTGCAGCGGGGAGGACACGCCGCAATGTGCGGAGGATGTCGCCGCGGCGCAAGCGCAGGATGCTGTCCGGACCCGGCGGAATCCTTCAGGGGACGAACTTCGTCTCGATCGCGATGCTCACCTTGCCCGTGCTCGCGCATTCGGCGCACGGGTTGCGTTTGTCGACCAGCTGGCCCTTCTGCGGTTCGCGCGTGAAGCCGAGGCCGCCGCAGGTCTTGCAGGAGATGGGTTCGTGCGTGAGCACCGTCAGTTCGACGCCGGCGACGATCGCTTCGGCGAACCGTTGCAGGCCTCCCGGGGAATCCTCGAGGGTCGCGCATTCCAGGAAAGCCTCGCGGCGGAGCGTCAGGCGCCGGCCGGCGAGAGGCGGGAATTCCGCCGACAGGCGAACGGCGACCATGCCGACGTGCATGCCCGTGAGCTTCCCGGAGTCGCCGACCTTGGCGGGCTTGTCGAGGAGGAGCACCGCCATCGTGTCGACGCCAGCGGCGAGCGCGTCGTTGGGGCCGGCGGCGGGCCAGGCGGCCCTGGCCAGGAAGCGTTGGTCGCCGAGGTCCTGAAGCAGCGAGTAGTTGATGGTGGTGAGGTAGCCCGTGGCCCTGCTTGAGCCGACGGGTGAGCCGTCGAGGATACGCTGGGACGCGAAGGCCGTGTAGAGACGCTGCAGTTCCTTGGTCGTCTCGAAGGAGCCGATCCGGTTCAGCTTGGAGAGCTGGAAGGTCCGGACCATCTTCGCATTGGGCAGCGCGAGAAGGCGGAACGGCGTGATCACGACCGTGTTGACGGACGCTTCCGGGTCTTCCGGGGCGCTCCCGTCGGCCGGGGCCGGCTGGGCGTCGGAAGCCTTCGTGCCGAACAGGTTGTTCGGCGGGGTCTGGGCGGCGAGCGGGAGCGTGAGCAGGGCCAGGAGGAGTCGGAACTTCATGGGCTTAGTCAAGGGAGCTTAGGTCGCCTTCGACGGGCGGCGGGGTGGACTTAGGCTTGTCAGCCACGCCGGAGGCGGGCGCCACCGGGCCGGGTGAGCGACGGGGGCGGTAACCGTCGTCGCGATCGTCGGATTCGTCATCATCGTCATCATCGTCCGCGAGATCGTCATCCTCCGGGTCGGGCTTGTCGCCTCGGGCGACGCGCTTGCGGCGCACGATCACCATGCCGATGCCGACGGCCGCGAGGTAGAACCCGAACAGGATGGCCGTCATCGCGAACAGCGAGATCGGCTCCGCGATAGGCGTGATCATCGCGACCAGCACCATGATGCCGAAGAGCATTCCGCGCCACGACCTGAGCAGCGTCCGGGGCCGGACGAGCTCGAGCCACATCAGGATGATCAGGGCCAGCGGGAACTGGAAGGTCAGGCCCGTGAGGAGGCACATCATCACCACGAAGGCGTAGTAATCGGAGGCGTGCCAGGTCACCTCCATCGTCAATCCTTCCGCGAAGTGCTGCCAGATCTGGATGGACATCGGGCTGAGCCAGTAGAAGGCCAGCGCGGCGCCCATCAGGAAGAGGATCAGGGCCACCACGCAGAAGGGGATGAGCCCGCGTTTCTCCCGGTCGGTGAGGGCGGGGCCGACGAAGCGCGCCGTCTCGTAGAGGAATACCGGAGAGGCCAGCGCGATGCCGACGCCGAAGGCGGCGTACATGAGCACTTTCCAGACGCCCATGAAGGTGAATTCCTTGAGCTCGCCCATCGCGACCAGGCCCGGATCGGGCTGGCTGAGGATGAAGCTCACCGGCGAGGTCTCGGGGTGCTTGGCCCACTCGAGGGGGAGGCTGAGCAGGGCGGGGGCCTCCTTGTAGAAGATCAACGCGGCGACCATCCCGACGGCGAATACGCCGAGCACCCGGAGAAGGGATACGCGGAGGTCGTCCAGATGCTCCAGGAACGTCATCTCGCTCCGGGATTTGTTGCGGCGAATGAAGGCGGAAAGCATCGGGTTAGTCCTTGCGGAGGAGGTCCTTGATGACGTCAAGGCT
>SXGQ01384629.1_pt1 | contig 12074 bp, 11 predicted proteins | sample 3178371 | NCBI WGS metagenome assembly SXGQ01 (sample SAMN11356859, study PRJNA531348) | freshwater metagenome | isolation source: freshwater sample F1-20 | place: China: Fuxian Lake, Yuxi | collected 2017-12-25 | reverse complement strand
CTGAGCTACGCCCCGCTTGGGGGAGCGGCATTCTAGGGGGTCGGGTTCTGATCTACCTGACTGAGTTTTCCAAGGCGGCGCAGCTGCGGGAACCCCCAGGCAATCGCCCCGACCACCAACAGTGTGCCGATCCCGCCGGAAACCACGCTGGACACCGGTCCGAATACTCGCGCCACCAGACCGCTCTCGAAGCCACCCAGTTCATTTGAGCACTCAATGAACATGCTGTTCACCGCGCCGACCCGACCGCGCAACTGGTTGGGAGTGCGCATCTGCACCAGCACATGGCGCACCACCACGCTGACATTGTCGAGCGCCCCCGAGACCGCCAGCGCAGTCATCGACAGCACCATGCTGGTCGACAACCCGAATACCACCATGCATACACCGAACCCGGCCACCGACCAAAGCAGAGCCGCGCCGGCCTGGCGGATGGGCCGCAAGGCGATTAGTCCGGCCACGCCCAGCGCGCCAATGAATGGAGCCGCGCGCAGCCAGCCCAATCCCTCCGGTCCGACATGCAGCACTTCATCGGCATAGAGCGGCAGCAGCGCTGTGGCACCACCGAAAAGCACCGCCAAGAGATCAAGCAGAATTGCACCTAGGATCGTGCGCTCGCGCCACAGGTGCCCCATACCGGCGAGCATCGAGGCGAAGGTCATCGAGCCCGTGGCCCGCTGCGCCGCGTGCGGCTTCACAAACAGGATGGTGACTGAGAGCACACTGCATCCCACGGCGCAGGCCGCGTAGGCCAGCCAAGTGAGCCCGGTGAGCCCGATGATGTAGCCCGCCGCCAGTGGGCCGAGTATCGCCGCGGTCTGGAAGATGCCGCTGTTGAAAGTTACGGCGTTGCCGAACACGCTCTCGGGGACCAGCAAGGGCAGCAGACCAGCGCGGCTGGGCCCGTTGAACGCCCGCACGGTGCCACTCATCACCAGCAGCAGGTAGAAGCACCACATCGGCGCGTGCATGGCGCTGGCCACTGCCAGGAGTGCCGCCGTCAGCGCGAACGCCGCCTGAGTGATGGCCACGATGCGGCGCCGGTCGTGCAGGTCGGCTAGATGCCCGGCTGGCAGCGCCACCAGCACCACCGGCAATGCTCGCGCCAACCCGATGTAGCCCAATTCCAGCGGGTCGTGAGTGCGTTCCCACACTTCCCAAGCCACGGCGGTCGACAGCATCTGCAGCCCGGTACTCGAACAGATGAAGCCGGCGCCGAACAGTCGATAGTTCGCAATGCGCAATGCGGCGATCGGGTCGTGTACTTCGCCAGCGGCGGCCATTCGAGTGAGCCTAGGCGCATCTGGCCGGCGGCGGGATCCTCGTAGCATCCGATGATGAGCGAGTCTGGGCGCATGGCGGCTCGAGTGGTGTTGATTGGCTTTGATGGCCTCGAGCCGTCGTCTGAGGCCAGGGAGGTGCTGCGGCGCGGGGTGGCGCAGGTGATTCTGTTCAACCGCAATCTTGGACCGGGTGGAAAGGAAGTCGCGGCGACCTGCCGGGCAATTCACGCCGCGGCTGGCGAAGCCGTGGCAATCGCCGTGGATCAGGAGGGTGGTCGAGTGGCTCGCTTGGGCACCGCGCACGGTCTCACGCCCCTGCCACCGATGCGCCAGATCGGCGCGCTTGGCCTGACCGCAGGCCCGCTCGAATCGGCGCGGGTCGGCGCGCAACTCGCGCGAGAGCTCCGTGCGCTGGGAGTCGACATCGACTTCGCTCCGGTGGTGGATGTCGACAGCAATCCCGCCAACCCGGTGATCGGTGATCGTTCGTTCTCAGACGACCCAACCCAGGCGGCGCGCTGCGCGGCGTCCTTTATCACCGCGCTGCAGGCCGGGGGAGTAGCGGCCTGCGCCAAGCACTTCCCAGGCCACGGCGATACCGACACCGACAGTCACCTCACGCTGCCGCGCTTGCGTCACGGGCTCGCGCGGCTGGAGCAGATTGAATTGCCGCCATTTGCCGCGGCAATCGCCGCCGGTGTGGCCAGCATCATGACTGCCCATGTGGTCTTCGAAGCCATTGACCCACGGGCGCCAGCCACCATGAGCCACGCCGTGGTCACCGGGTTGCTGCGGCAGAAGCTCGGCTTCAACGGCTTGATCTACTCAGACTGCCTTGAAATGCAGGCAATTTCCGATGGTTGGGAAACTGGTGCCGCCGCCGTGGCGTCAATCGCCGCCGGCTGCGACACGGTGCTGGTCTGTCACCGACATGATCGCCAGCACGCCGCCATCGATGCGCTCGATAGGGAGGCCGCCCGCAGCTCGACATTCGCCCATCGCCTGCGCGAAGCCGCCGCGCGTGTCGACGCACTGTTGGCGCGAGTCAGGTAGCGCTGCTTCCCGGGCCGCACCTGCTGATGAACTCACGCATGGCCCGCAGCGTCGATGGCCCGCAGTGATGTTCCATTCCCTCTGCGTCGCGATCAGCTTCTGCTGGCGTCACTCCCAAGGCGCGCAGGAATGAGACCACCAGCACATGCCGATCGCTCGAATGACGGGCCAACGCTGCACCCTTGACGCTCAGTCGCGCCGGTCCGTAGGGGACCTTTTCAACCAATCCGTCGGCCACCAAGCGCCGGACAATCTTGGTCACGGTGACATGGGTGACTCCCATGATGCGGGCCAGATCGGTTATTCGGCACTCCCCGGACTTGGTACAGACCGCGGCAATGGCCTCACAGTAGTCCTGGGCAGTCTCCAGCGCGTGGTCGCGCCGTACTTTGGAAAATTTACTGGGAGAAGTGGCCATCAACTTGCGTGTCCGTCGGGGTCTGCTATTCTATGTGTAGCCATGGCTACATCAAGGCGCCAGTTCTTCCGTGCATTGTTTCTGTTGGGGGTTGTCGTTCTGAACTTCGGGGCTTTCGGGTGGACCGAAGCTCGCGGGAGAGGGGATGCTCTCGCGGGCCTCTCGGTCCACCCGAGGGCCCTGAAGTCAGAATCCAATCCGGATGCGGAATCATTCCCAATAATGGTTGTCTGCACCACAGCGATGGTCGCCGAAATGGTCCGCGAAGTCGGTGGAGTGTGGGTCGAAGTCACCCAGTTGATGGGTGAGGGCACCGACCCGCATCTCTACAAGGCAACCGCCAGCGATGTGAAGGCCATCGATGCCAGCGACATCGTCTTTACCAACGGGCTGATGCTCGAAGGCCGAATGCAGGATGTCCTCCAGCGATTCCGGGAGCGCGGGCGAAGGGTTGTGGCCATCGGTGACGCGGTCCCGCACGACAAGTTGCGCCATCCTCCCGGCTTCCACGGGGAAGCCGACCCGCACATCTGGATGGACCCGGCGCTCTGGGGTTTGGGTACAGAATTGGTGCGCGACACGCTGACGGCGCACGGCCCATCGCAGGCCGATGAGTTCAACCGTCGCGCCGTGGCCTACGGCAAGAAGGTCAACGCCGTGGCCGCCGAGGTCGCCGCCCTGATGAATCGCATTCCTCCTTCGCGCCGACTGCTGGTGACTGCGCACGATGCCTTCGGTTACTTCGGGCGGGCCTACGGCATCGAAGTGGCCGGAGTGCAGGGGGTGTCAACCGATTCAGAGTCGGGGCTGGCCGACCTGCGTCGCCTAGTCGATCGCCTTGTCGCGGCCGAAGTGCCGGCAGTCTTTGCCGAGAGCAGCGTGGCCGACAAGGGCGTGCGGGCACTCATCGAAGGCGCCGAGGCCCGCGGCCACCGTGTCCGGCTCGGTGGAATGCTCTACTCCGACGCCATGGGCAAGCCCGGGACGCCGGATGGAACCTACCCGGGCATGCTTCTGCACAACGCGCGGGTGATCTCGGAAGCGCTCGCCCCGGCGTCGGCGGCCGCGCCGGTGCCGGGAGCCCCGGATGCGGGCTGAGTCCGGCGGCCTCGTGCCGGAGCAGTCAGCGCTGGCGGTGTGCGATCTGAGCGTTTCGTATCGAGGTCGGCGCGCGCTGGAGCGGGTCTCACTCAAGCTGCGCCCCGGTCGACTGGTGGGTGTTGTCGGACCAAACGGTGCTGGCAAGAGCACCCTGCTGAAGGCGTGCCTCGGACTCGTGCCGATCGAGTCGGGCGAGGTGGAGTTTTTCGGTCGAACGCTGGCGGAGGCCCGACCGCTGATCGGCTATGTCCCGCAGCGCGAGAGCGTCGACTGGGACTTCCCAGTGCGAGCGATTGATGTGGCCGCAATGGGCACTTACGGTCGGCTTGGTTTGTTCCGCAGAGTAGGCCGTGGGGAGCGAGCCGAGGCGATGGAGGCGCTCGAAGCGGTGGGGCTGGCCGACCTGGCCGCGCGGCAGATCGGGCAACTCTCCGGCGGCCAGCAGCACCGGGTGTTTCTGGCGCGGGCTCTGGCCCAGCGGGCCCGCATCTATCTGATGGATGAACCGCTGGCCTCGGTCGATGCTGTAACCGAGGAACGAATCGTGGCCGTGCTGCGGCGACTGCGCGAAGACGGCTGCACCAGCGTGGTCGTGCACCACGACCTCGAGAGCGCGCGGCGATTCTTCGACGATGTGGTGGTGCTCAATCGCACTCTCGTCTCCGCCGGCCCGGTGGAGGAAGCCATGCATCCACGCCATCTGAAACTGGCCTACGGTGCCGTGGCCGGCCTGCCGCGATGAACAGCGACCTGCTGGCCGCCCTGTCGGATTACAACACCCGGCTGGTCGCCTCATCAACGGCGCTGCTGGGGGCCTCGTGCGGCGCGGTTGGCACACTCATGAACCTTCGCAAGCGCGCTCTGGCCGCCGATGCCATGAGCCACGCCACACTGCCGGGAGTGGCCGGGGCATTCCTGGCCTGGTCGACGCTGGGTGGCGAGCGCTCGCTTGGAATCCTGCTGCTGGGAGCGATCGCCTCGGCACTGCTGGCGGCATGGTGCATTGCCCTGTTGCGCCGTTTGCCGCATGTGCGCGAGGACACGGCCACCGCCATCACTCTGGGCACGCTTTTCGGTTTGGGCATCGCTCTGGTGGCCATCGCCCAGGACACTCCCACCGGCGGACAGGCCGGGCTAGGCAATTTCATCTTTGGCAAGGCCGCCTCGATTACCAGTGAAGATCAGCGCTGGATCGCGGCCGGAGTTGGCTTGGTCGCGGCGTGCTGTCTGATCCTCGCCAAGGAGTTCCGCCTGCTGTGCTTCGACGAGAACTACGCCGCGAGCATCGGGCGGCGCACGCTGCTGCTGGACGGCGCGCTGATGACGCTGGTCGCGGTGGTGCTGGTCATCGGCCTGCAGGCCGTCGGTGCGGTGCTGGTGCTGGCCATGCTGGTGATTCCCGCCTGCGCGGCGCAACCATGGACCCATCGCTTCGGCGCGATGATGCTCCTGAGTGCGCTGCTGGGCAGCCTGAGTGGGGCCACCGGCACACTCCTGAGTGCCTCGGCGCCCCGCCTGCCCACCGGCGCGGTGATAGTCCTTGTCGCGACGGCACTGCTGATCATCAGCATTACCGCCTCGCGTCTGCGCGAGCGCTGGCTGCAGAGGGTGAGAGTCTGATGGGACTGGACTGGGCCATCGACGGCTGGATCATCGCGGTTGGGGCGCTGTGCGCCGCGGCCTGCGCCGTGCCGGGAACACTGCTGGTGGTGCGGGCTCAGGGCATGCTCGGCGATGCCATTGCCCACGCCGTCCTTCCGGGAATCGCTGCCGGATTCCTCTGGTCACACACCCGCGAGGGTCCGTGGATGTTTCTCGGAGCCATCGTCAGCGCCGTGCTGGCCGCAGTGATGACAGTTCTGCTGGAACGATGGGGCCGACTGGAGCGGGGCGCCGCCATGGGGGTAGTGCTTAGTGCCTTCTTTGCGCTCGGACTAATCGTGCTGGTGCAGGCCGCCGATGCGGTCGACCTCGACCCCGGCTGCGTGCTCTACGGTTCGATCGAACTGACCCCGATCGACACCACGGTCATCGGCGGAATCACGGCCCCGCGAACGGCGTGGATGCTGGGAGTCATCGCGCTGGCCAATGCGGCTCTCGCTGGCTTGCTGGCCAAGGAACTGCGGATCGCCGCCTTCGACCCGGCCATGGCCCGCGCGGTGGGTTCGCGACCGCTCTTGATGGATCTGCTGCTGGCCGCAATGACCGCCGTCACCGCGGTGGCCTGCTTCGACGCCATCGGCAGTGTGCTGTTCGTTGCCTTGCTGGTGGCGCCAGCTGCCGGGGCGCGAATGCTCACTGAGCGCTTGTGGCGCATGGTGCCACTGGCGATGCTGCTGGGAGCCGCCGCGGCGATCTTGGGCCATGTCGCGGCCATCGGTCTGCCCAGCCTGCTGTTTCGGGACATCAGCGATACCAGTAGCACCGGGATGATCGCCTTTGTCTCTGGGCTGGTGTTCGCCGCCTGCGCCCTGATCAATCGCCTTCGGCGGCACGCGCAGCCGCTGAATACCCCAGCAGCCGCAGGGCGTTGAAGACCACCAACACCGTACTGCCCTCGTGGCCGATCACCGCCAGAGTGAGGTCGGTGACTCCCAGCGCGCCCAGCGGAATCAGCAGCGCCACCATGCCCAGTGAGATGGCCACATTCTGCCGGATGATTTTTCGCGCTGCGCGGCTAAGCCCGACTGCGAATGAGAGTTTGGAGAGGTCATCGGCCATGAGGGCCACATCGGCCGCTTCTAGGGCGACATCTGCGCCGCTGGCGCCCATGGCCACGCCGACCGTGGCCGCTGCCAGCGCCGGAGCGTCGTTCACGCCATCGCCGACGAAGGCAACCGAACCGTACTGTGAGAGCAGGCTGGCAACCGCCGTCACCTTGGCCTCTGGAACCAGTTCAGCCATCACCTCATCGACCCCGATGACTCGGGCAATCTCCCGGGCCACCTCGGGGTTGTCTCCGGTGAGCATCACCAGCCGTTGCACACCCATCGCGCGCAACTGGTCGAGTTGGGCGCTGGCCTGCTCCCGGGGCTGATCGGCCAGGGCCAATACGCCGCACACTCGGTCGCCAATGGAAACCAGCGTGGCGGTCCGAGCCAGCCCGCGCTGGCGCTGCACTTCGGCATTCGCAGCTGCATCGCTCTGCGGCGCGGTGTGGCCGTCGAACAGCGCCGAACTGCCAATGGCGGCTCGCTGGCCCGCGACCATGCCCAGCAACCCTCGCCCGGGAATTGATCGGATTTCACTGGCTGCTGGCGCAGCATGACCGCGCTCAGCGGCACCGCGCACGATCGCTGTGGCCAACGGATGCAGAGAGTGCTGGTCGAGGGCATGAGCGGTTCGCAACAGCTCGGCGGCGTTTGAACCCGGCGCCGGGACCGCCTCGAGCAGTTCGGGCCGCCCAGCGGTCAGCGTTCCGGTCTTGTCGAAGGCAATGGCCCGAATCGAACCGAGAGCTTCCAGATACTCGCCGCCCTTGATGAGCACCCCGCGCTGTGCGGCGCGGGCGATTCCTGCCAGAACCGCACTGGGTGTGGAGATGGCCAGAGCGCACGGCGACGCGCCCACCAGCACGGCCATGGAACGCAGGAACGCATCACTGAATGTCATCCCCCCGATGCTCATCAGGGCGCCTACCAACAGCGGCACGCCGACCAGAATGATCGGCGTGTAGGTGCGAGTGAACCGCTCGGTGACGCGCTGGGTCTTGCCCTTGTGTTTCTGCGACTCCTCGACCAGCCGGATCATGCGGGCCATGGTTGATTCGGAAGCCAGCTTGGCAGTGCGTACCGTCAGTGTGCCGTCGGTGCTCAGCGTGCCAGCGAACACCGGCGCGCCAGCAGCCTTGAACACCGGAACGCTCTCGCCAGTGATCGGGCTCTGGTCGACGCCGGACTGGCCCTCCACCACCGTGCCGTCTACGGCAATGCGTTCCCCCGGGCGCACCTGCACCAGATCGCCGATGTGCAGGCGTTCGATAGGAACCTCGACCGCCGCACCATCGCGCACAACTCGCGCAGTGTGCGGAGTGAGCTGGCCGAGCGCTTCGATGGCGTGCCGAGCCCGGCCAGTGGCGTAGCCCTCGAGGCCATGGCCCAGCGCGAAGAGGAACAGCAGCAGGGCGCCGTCGAAGTACTTGCCAAGCGCCGCCGCGCCCAGCGCCGCCACCACCATGAGAGTGTCGACATCCAGAGTCAGGGTCAGCGCCTGCCGGAAGGAGGTCAAAGTGCTTCGCCAACCGGCGGTAATGGCGGCGGCGATGTAGATGCCGTCGAGCAGCGGCCCCCGGATGGAGAAGGCGTACTCCAGCAGCAGCCCAGCCAGCAGGAGCGCCGCCGCCGTGATCGCGCTGGCTAGGTCGGGCTCACGCAGCGCGGCGCTGAGGCGGCCGATGTCGGCACCACCCGTAATCACGGCGCCATGAGTGTGTCCGTGATGACAGTGGCCATTACCCATTGATGAGGCGGACTCAACTCCCCGGCGGCCGCGTCCGGATGAGTTCGCCGACGATGTAGTCCATCACCAAGTAGTCATCCTGCGTCCAGCCGGGGCGCGCCCCCAGATCATCCATGCGTTCGCCCGCCTTGCCGACCGCGACGCCAAGTTGCTTGAGCTCAGCCGCCTCGGCATCTGTCAGTTCACGGCCGCGGGTCCGCAGCCGGAACGCCGACACGGCCAGCATGGCCTCATGTCGCTCCGTCGCCAGCACAACGAACTGTGCGTAGCGTGGCTGGGCAGCGAGACTGGCCATGCGTGCGGCCGGATCTTCTGGGGCGCTGGCGCTACTGCCACCGCCGCCACCTGAGGAACTGGTAGCAGAGGAAGATGCCGGTGCCGGTGCCGGTGCCGGAGCGGGTGCTGGTGCCGGAGCCGGTTGTGGGGCTGAGTCGTTGTCGACGGGCGCAGTCGGCGTGGGCCCTGATGCGCTTCCACCCGGCGACGACCCCATCCTCACGCCCGAAGGCGCTGTCGCACCTGGATCGTGGCCGACCGTGCCTGGAGCGTTCGCGGCTGTCGCATCACTTGCACCTGCGGCACCTCCGGTTGCCCGGGCGGAGAGTGGGGCCGGGGCGTCGTCATTGCCACACCCGAGCGGGAGCAGAACAGCCACCGAGGCAAGAATCAGGGTGTTGAATCGCATCATTCTGGTCATGATGCATCCATCGTAGCCCGTCCTCCGGATGCCATGAACGATGCCGGACCCGGAGACTGGATTGGTACGATCGGATTCGCGGCATTTCCCCACCGCCACAGCCATGCGAGTTCCCCCGTTCAACCTGGCCAGTCACGAGCGCCGGGGATTCACTCTGACCGAACTGATCGTGGTGGTGTCCATCCTGGTGCTGCTGATGTCGCTGGTGGTGGTGGCCGCTCGCAAGGCGGTGCTCATGGCCCGCACTGCCAATTGCCTCAGCAACCAGCGGCAGATCGCTTTTGCCCACTCCAGCTACGGCAACGACAACAACGGGGCGTATGCCAGCAACCGCACATCGACCGATGTCTCGTTCGTCTACACCTTGAACAACCCCTGCGGCTCGTTTCCGATTGTCATCAACAATGGCAACTTGAACCAGGACTCATATCACTCTTGGACGGCGTCCTACGGCACCAACATGGTCGGCAGCCGGGAGCGGGCGTCGGCTCTCGAGAAGGGGCGGCTGTTCCCGTACATGGGGGACATCAAACTCTACCGCTCGCCGCTGGAACCCGAGCGCGATCGGATCCGCTCCTACTCGCTCAACGGCTTCGTCGGCTCGACTGTTCCGGAAGACTCAAGTGAGTGGGCCAATGGGTGGGACGATTGGTTCTGCGCCAAGGGGGTGACTCCAGTGATGTGGCGCACCACCCATCTGGCGCGCATCCCCCAGCCGAGCCGCACGCTGTGCTCGATCACCGAGGACGACTCCGATGGTTTCAACTTCAACAATCAGGGGTGGGTAGTCGACCCACGCACGCCCGGCGGAACACCGGACAACAATCCGATCGCCGCCACCGGTTGGGAGGGTTGGATCGACTGGCCGGCCTTCTGGGATCCGCGCAACATCACCTACTCGTATGTCGACGGTTCGACCGAGTCGTACTCGTTGCAGAAGCCCAGCTTGGTTGGTGAGATTGAGGGGCCACCCGGCGCCGGGTTCGGGCACCGCTATCCGGAGCCGGCCCTGAACGGCTTCCGCAACGACTGGTACCACTTCAGGGAGCGACTCCTGCCGGGGGTGATCCCGGCGCTGCCACTGAAGTTCACTCCCGGCGGTTGACCATGCGGCGCCGGAACGGGATGGCGGGCGCCTTCACCCTGACCGAACTCATCGTGGTGGTGGCCATCATCGTGCTGTTGATGAGTCTGGTGATGGTGGCAGCCAAGCAGGCGCTGGTTCAGGCGCGAGTGGCTGGCTGCTTCAGCAATCAGCGGCAGATTGCCTTCGCCTATGCCAACTACGCCAACGACAATAATGGCGCGTTCGTCAGCCCGCGCACCTCGGCCAGCGATTTCACCGGCACGCTGACCAACACCTGTGGGTCGTTCCCGATTGTTATCAACAACGGCAACACCAACTCCGACTCCTACCACTCATGGACGGCTTCCTACGGTGCCAACCTGATCGGCAACCGTGAGCGGTCGACCGCCCTGACCAAGGGGCGGCTCTTTCCGTACATGGGCGACGAGAAGCTGTATCGCTCGCCGCTGGAGCCGGAGCGCGATCGCCTGCGTTCGTACTCGATCAACGGGTTCGTCGGGGTCACCGTGCCGACTGACGCGGTGGGAATGGTCAGTGGATGGCACCAGTGGTTCTGCGCCAAGGGTGTGACTCCGGTGATGTGGCGCACCACCCATCTGGCGCGCATTCCGCAGCCCAGCCGCACCCTCTGTTCGCTCACCGAGGATGACTCGGAGGGCTTCAACTACAACAACGAAGGCTGGGTGATTGATCCGCGGACTCCCGGCGATATCGCCTTCCTGTACGACAACAACCCGGTCGCCTCCACCGGCTGGTCCGGCTGGATAGACTGGCCCGCGCTCTGGGACCCGAAGCATCTGACTTATTCATATGTCGATGGCTCGACCGAGTCGTACGCCTTGCAGAAGCCGGCGCTGGTCTCCGAGATCGAAGGGCCACCGGGTGCTGGGTTCGGCCATTGGTACGCCGAGCCGAACTACAACGGGTTTCGCCGCGACTGGTACCACTTCCGCGAGCGACTAGCCCCGGGGATCATTCCGGCGCTTCCGGTGAAGTTCACCCCGGGCGGTTGATGATGGACCGCCCGCGCAGCAGGCGGCATTGCCGCGCCTTCACTCTGACTGAACTCATCGTGGTAGTGGCCATTCTGGTGCTGCTGATGTCGCTGGTGGTCATCGCAACTCGCAAGGCGGTGCTGATGGCCCGGGTAGCCAATTGCCTCAGCAATCAGCGGCAGATCGCCTTCGCCCAGTCGAGTTACACCACCGATCACAACGGCGCCTACGCCAGCAACCAGACCAAGGTGTGGCCGGGGATGGACCTCGACTTCACCATCAGCGACGCCGCCTGTGGCAACTACGACATCCTCATCAACAACGGCGTCACCACCGACACCAAGTACCACGGTTGGGTGGCGTCATACGGGGCCAATATGCAACCGGCCGCGGATGGCGAGCGCGAGAAACCAGGCGCGCTGAAGAACGGGCGGATTTGGAGTTACCTCGGTGATCTGGATGCCTACAAGTCGCCGCTGGAACCCAAGAGTGATCGGATTCGCTCCTACTCGCTGAATGGATTTGTAGGTTCGACGGTGCCGGAAGATTCCTCATGGCGGGCGCAAGATTGGCACGCTTGGTTCTGCGCCAAAGGAGTATCCATGCCGCAGCTGAAGACCACGCACGCCTCGGGTGTGCCCGCGCCCGCCCGCACCATCTGCTCAATCGTCGAGGACGACCGTCGGCTGGGGAATCTCATGTACAACGCTGGTGGCTGGCTGTTCGACCCGCGCACCCCAGCCGGAACGCCGGATATGAATCCGCAGCCAGCCATCGGTTGGCAAGGCTGGATCGACTGGCCCGCATTCTGGTACCCCGAGGCGATCACCTACTCGTATGTCGATGGTTCGACCGAGTCGTACGCCTTGCAGAGGCCAGCGCTGGTCGGTGAGATCGAAGGGCCCTCGGGGTGGGGTCACGGCTATCTCGAACCCGCCTACGACGGCTTTCGCCGCGACTGGTACCACTTCCGCGAGCGACT
>SXGQ01071451.1_pt1 | contig 12075 bp, 13 predicted proteins | sample 3178371 | NCBI WGS metagenome assembly SXGQ01 (sample SAMN11356859, study PRJNA531348) | freshwater metagenome | isolation source: freshwater sample F1-20 | place: China: Fuxian Lake, Yuxi | collected 2017-12-25 | reverse complement strand
GTGCTTGTAGATCCAGTAAGTATGTTATATCTTGAAAACATTATTTTAGATTATAAAGATGATTTAGAAGGCGCTAGATTCGTAATAAACAATCCTAACGCTGCTACAACTTGCGGGTGCGGGTACTGCTCGGGGTCGAGGTTCACCAGGTCGAGCAGCTCGTCGACGCGCGCGGCGACGCGGTCCTTCTTCCAGCCGAGCAGCCGCGGCACGATCGCGATGTTCTCGGCGACCGTGTAGTGCGGGAACAGCCCGGCGCCCTGGATGACGTAGCCGATGCGGCGACGCAGGTCGTCGGCGTCCTGGTCGGTGACGTCCTCGTCGCCGATGTAGATGCGACCGCTGGTCGGCTCGATGAGCCGGTTGATCATCTTCATCGTCGTGGTCTTGCCGCAGTCCGACGGGCCGACGAGCATGACGATCTCGCCGGCGGGGATCTCGAGCGTGACGTCGTCGACGGCCGCGCTGGACTGGCCCGAGTACTTCTTGGTGACGTTCTCGAGCAGGATGCGCTGCCCGTGCGACTGCTGCCCGGAGGCGGTGGTGGTCGTGGTGGTCTCAGACACGGATGCCCCTGGAGGTCGTGGCTCGGGTGAGCAGGTTGAGGACGAGGTCGAGCACGACCGCGAGAACGATGATCCCGACCGTGCCCGCGACGATGGAGTACGTGGCGTTGGCGCCGCCCGTGCGGGAGATGCCCGAGAAGATGTAGCCGCCGAGGCCGGGCCCCAGCACGTAGGCCGCGATGGCCGCGATGCCCATGAGCATCTGGCCCGAGACGCGGACGCCGGTCATGATGACCGGCCACGCGAGCGGCAGCTCGAGCCGCACGAGCGTGGCCACCCGTCCCATGCCCATGCCGCGCGCCGACTCCACGAGTGCCTGGTCGACACCGGTCAGGCCGACGATCACGTTGCGCAGGATCGGCAGGAACCCGAAGAAGACGAGGGCGATGACCGAGGGCAGCACGCCGATGCCGACGACGCCGACCAGCAGGCCGAGCAGTGCGTACGACGGGAGCGTCAGCCCGACGGACGACAGCGCCTGCGCGGCGGCGGTGCCCCAGCGGGACCGGTAGGCCAGCACGCCGAGCACGATCGCGAGCAGCGTGGCTGCGGCCAGCGTCTGCACCACCAGGCTCAGGTGCTGGTACGCCAGGAACGACAGGACCGACCATCGTTCGTGGACGAAGTCGAGGAAGCCCACACGTCACCTCTCGTCAGGACGGTGACGCAGGCAGGGGCCGACGTCCGCCGTCGCGGGTGCCTCGACGGTAACGAACTTGGCCGAAGGTGCAACTGCGCGTGACGGCGCGCCGCCCCCACGCGGGACGGGTCAGGCGGGGGTGGCGACCTCGAGGATGCGGCTCAGGAGCCCGCCGACGAACTTGGGGCTGTCGTCGGTGGAGAGCTCCGCCGCGAGCTCGACGGCCTCGCTCACGGCGACCGGCCCGGGCACGTCGTCGACGTAGACGATCTCGAGGACGGCGACGCGCAGGAGGTTGCGGTCGACGCCGGGCATGCGGTCCAGCGTCCAGCCGCGCGAGTGCTCGGCGATGAGGCCGTCGATGTGCTCCTGGTGCTCCACGACGCCCTCGACCAGCCGGACCGTGTAGGGGTTGACCGGCGGGTCGTTGGTCTCGCGCCGCGCCGCGAGGGTCCCACCCAGGGGCAGGCCCTGGAGCTCGGACTCGAAGAGGATGTCGAGGGCGCGCTTGCGGTACTTGGTGCGCGCGCCCATCAGGCCTTCACGCGGCCGAGGTAGTTGCCGTCGCGGGTGTCGACCTTGACCTTCTCGCCGCTCGTGACGAACAGCGGCACCTGGATCTCGCGACCGGTCTCCAGGCGCGCGGGCTTCGTGCCGCCGCTGGAGCGGTCGCCCTGCAGGCCCGGGTCGGTGTGCTCGATGAGCAGCTCGACCGACAGCGGCAGCTCGACGTAGAGCACGCGGCCCTCGTTGGTGGCCACGGTGGCCTCCTGGTTCTCCAGGAGGAAGTCGGGCGCGCTGCCCATGGCCTCGGGCGCGATCTCGATCTGGTCGTACGTCTGCACGTCCATGAACACGTAGTTCGTGCCGTCGTTGTAGAGGTACTGCATGTCGCGCTTGTCGACGGTGGCGGTCTCGACCTTGGTGCCGGCGTTGAAGGTCTTGTCGACGACCTTGCCCGACTCGACGTTCTTCATCTTGGTGCGCACGAAGGCGGGACCCTTGCCCGGCTTGACGTGCTGGAACTCGATGACGGTCCAGAGCTGGCCGTCGATGTTCAGCACCATGCCGTTCTTCAGGTCGTTCGTGGTGGCCATCAGGCGATCTCCAGGAGCTCGGTGGTCAGGTCGGTCAGCACCTCGGGGGTGCCCGTGGCGGCCGGCGTGACGAGGACGGTGTCTTCGATGCGCACTCCCCCGCGGCCCGGGACGTAGATGCCCGGTTCCATGGTGAGGACGGTGCGACGCTCCAGTGTACCGACGTGCGCCGCGGCGATGAACGGGTCCTCGTGGATCTGCAGGCCGACGCCGTGGCCCAAGCCGGTGGTGAAGTGCTCGAGCCACCCGGCCTCGTCGAGGACGCCCCGCGCGACGGCGTCCGCCTCGGCCACGGGACGCCCCTCGCGCAACGCGTCGACGCCGGCCGCCTGCGACGCCCGTACCGCGGCGTGGACCTCGCGCTGCCAGGCGTCGGCGGTGCCGAGCACGACGGTGCGCGTGCAGTCGGCGTGGTAGCCGGCGACCCGGGCGCCGAAGTCGGTCTTGAGGAGGTCACCGGGCTGCAGCACCCGGTCGGTCGGGTGGTGGTGCGGCACGGCGGTGTTCGGGCCCGAGGCGAGGATGGTCTCGAAGGCGACGGCCTCGGCGCCGAGCTCGAGCATGCGCCGCTCCAGGTCACGGGCGACGTCGCGCTCGGTCCGCCCCGCCAGCGGGCCCGACCAGAGCCCCTCCAGCGCGGCCGCGGAGATCCGGCAGGCCTCCCGCAGCGCCGCGACCTCCACGTCGTCCTTCGTCTCGCGGGCCCGCTCGACCACCCGGTCGGCGCCGACGAGCTCGACGCCGGGTGCTGCGCCGCGCAGCGTCGCGTGGGCGTCGACGCTCAGGGTGTGCGTCTCGACGGCCCACGCTCCCCCGACGTCGGCGAGCCGCAGGCCCGCGACACCGAGGAGGTCGCGCGTGATGGTGTGCTCGAGACCGGGCACCTCCGCGGCGGCCTGGTCGCGGTAGCGGCCGTCGGTGAGGAACAGTCCACTGCCGTCGGCGTGCAGCACGAGGGCGCCGTTCGACCCTGTGAAGCCGGTCAGGTACCGGACGTTGACCAGCGTCGTGACCACGAGGCCGGCCCGTCCGGCGTCGGCGAGCGACGCACCCACGCGCTCGCGGCGACGCTGCAGGGTCTGCGCGTCCGGCACGAACGTCGTGCTCATCGGGCGGCGCCCGGCGACGACGAGGGAGCGGCGAGGGCCGCGAACGAGTCGCGCAGCGTCTCCTCGTCGGGGCCGGCGAGGATCGTCGTGCGGCCGAGGTCCTCCAGCACCACGAACCGCAGCTGGTCGCCGCGCGTCTTCTTGTCCAGACGCATCGCCGCGAGCAGCGGCGAGAAGGCGCCCGCCCACGTGGTCGGCAGCGACAGCGACGACAGCACGTCGCGGTGACGCTGCACGAGGTCGGCGTCGATGAGCCCGTGGCGGTGCGCCAGCTCGGCCACGTAGACCATGCCGACGCTGATCGCCTCGCCGTGGCGCACCGTGTACCGCTCCTCGCGCTCGATCGCGTGCCCCAGGGTGTGTCCGTAGTTCAGCGCCTCCCGGCCGATGCCGCTGTCGTCCTCGGCGCCCCCGCCGGTGCTGTTCGCCGCCCACGGCCCGGCACCCCCGCCGGTCTCCCGCAGGTCGCCCGCGACCGTGCCGGCCTTCACCCGGATGCCCTTGGCGACCAGCTCGGCGAGGATCGCCGACGTCGGGTCGAGCACGGCTCCCGTGCCGACTCCCTCGATCAGCTCCAGGATCGACGGGTCGGCGATGAACCCGCACTTGACCACCTCGGCGAGCCCGCTGCGCAGCTCCGCGGACGGCAGGTCGACCAGCAGGTCGAGGTCGCACAGGACTCCGACGGGCTCGTGGAACGCGCCGACGAGGTTCTTGCCGGACGCGGTGTTGATGCCCGTCTTCCCGCCGACCGCCGCGTCGACCATGCCCAGCACCGTGGTGGAGACGTTGACGAACCGGACGCCACGCAACCAGCTCGCGGCCACGAAGCCGGCCAGGTCGGTCGTCGCCCCGCCGCCGAACCCGACCACGACGTCGGAGCGGGTGAAGCCGGTGCGCCCGAGCACGTCCCAGCAGTACTGCAGGACCTCGGCGTTCTTCGTGGCCTCGCCGTCGGGCACCTCGACCAGGTGCACGTCGAGCGCCCGCGTCGCCTGCTCGCGCAGCAGCGTCGACCGGAGCCGGGCCGCGCGCTCGCGCAGCACCGTCGGGTGCACGATCGCGACCCGACGCACGTCGTCCCCGACGAGCGACGCGAGCTGGTCGCTCACGCCGGAGCCGACGAGGACGTCGTACGGGGCGGACGTCTCGACCCGGATGCGGACGGTCATGGGGTGGCGTTCTCCTGGATCAGCTGGTGGATGCGGGCGGCGACGTCGTCGGCGGTGAGGTCGTCGGTGACGACGGTGTGGGTGGCGAGGTCCTCGTAGACCGGGCGGCGCGCGTCGAGGAGGGCCTTCATGGTCGCGCGCACGTTGCCGAGGAGCAGGGGCCGGTTCGTGCCGAGACCCACGCGCTGCGCGGCGGCGGACAGGCTGACGTCGAGGAAGACGACCCGCTGCTCCCGCAGCAGCTGCTGGGTCCCCGGGTGGAGGACGGCGCCCCCACCCAGCGCCAGCACCCCGTCGTGCTCCTGCAGCGCGGCCGCGACCGCGGCGGCCTCGAGCTCACGGAAGTGCGCCTCGCCATGGGCGACGAAGAGGTCCTGCACGCTCGAGCCCGTCGAGCGCTCGACGTCGACGTCGGTGTCGCGCACCGACGTGCCGAGCCGGTCGGCCAGGCGGTGCGCCACCGTCGTCTTGCCGGCCCCCGGTGCGCCGACGAGCACGACGACCGGCGTCACCGGTACCTCAGGTGCTCGCGGTACGCCTCGACGTTGCGCCGGACCTCCTCGACGGAGTCGCCGCCGAACTTCTCGGTGATCGCGTCGGCGACGACCAGCGCGACCATGGCCTCGGCGACGATGCCCGCCGCGGGCACGGCGCACACGTCGGAGCGCTGGTGGTGGGCTCGGGTCTCCTCGCCGGTGCTGACGTCGACGGTGCGCAGCGCGCGCGGGACGGTGGCGATGGGCTTCATCGCGGCGCGCACGCGCAGCAGCTCGCCCGTCGTCATGCCGCCCTCGGTGCCGCCGGAGCGGCCGGAGACGCGGCGGATGCCCTCGTCGGTCGGGACGATCTCGTCGTGCGCGAGCGAGCCGCGGGTGCGGGCGAGCTCGAAGCCGTCGCCGACCTCGACTCCCTTGATGGCCTGGATCCCCATGAGCGCCGCTGCCAGCCGCGCGTCGAGGCGCCGGTCCCAGTGCGTGTACGAGCCGAGTCCGGGCGGCAGGCCCTCGACGACGACCTCGCCGACGCCGCCGAGCGTGTCGCCGTCCGTGGGGGCGGCGTCGACCTCGGCCACCATGGCCGCGCTGGTGGCGGCGTCGAAGCAGCGCCCCGGGTCGGCGTCGAGCGCCTCGACGTCGGAGTACCGGGGCACGACGCCGGCGGGAGCGGCGACGGTGCCGAGCTCGACGACGTGCGACAGGACCGTCGCGCCCGTCGTCTGCTCGACGAACTTGGCCGCCACCTCGCCGAGCGCGACGCGGGCGGCGGTCTCGCGGGCGCTGGCGCGCTCGAGGACGGGTCGGGCCTCGTCGAAGCCGTACTTCTGCATGCCGGCGAGGTCGGCGTGGCCCGGACGCGGACGTGTGAGCGGCGCCCCGCGCTTGAGGCCGTCGAGCACCTCGGGGTCGACGGGGTCGGCCGCCATGACCTGCTCCCACTTGGGCCACTCGCTGTTGCCGATGCGCAGGGCGACGGGGCTGCCCATCGAGACGCCGTGCCGGAGGCCGCCGATCACCTCGAGCTCGTCGGCCTCGAAGCTCATGCGGGCACCGCGGCCGTAGCCGAGGCGGCGACGCGCCAGCGCGTCCTGGACGTCCTTGCTGGTCACGTGCACGCCGGCAGGAAGTCCCTCGAGGATCGCGACGAGCGCAGGTCCGTGGGACTCACCGGCAGTCAGCCATCGAAGCATGGGGGTCATTGTGTCAGGAAGCGTCCTGCCGGGACCGAGCCGCCCGCCCCCGGAGCCCGAGCAGGACGTCCGGCCGGGCCGTGCCATCATGGGGGCGCTCCCTCCCTGGGGGCTCGGACGAGGCTGCCGTACCCGACCAGCGCAAAGACGGCAGGTCAGGAGCCCGTCATGTCGTGGATCGTGCTCGTGGGGTCCGGCGTCCTCGAGGCGGTGTGGGCCACGGCCCTCGGCCGCTCGGAGGGACTCAGCCGGCTCGCGCCCACCGTCGTGTTCGCCGTCGCCCTCGTGACCAGCATGGTCGGTCTCGCGTGGGCGATGCGTGAGCTGCCGACCGGCACCGCCTACGCGGTCTGGGTCGGTGTCGGCGCGACCCTCACCGCCGCCTGGGCGATGGCGCAGGGCGAGGAGCCGTTGTCCGTCGCCCGGGTCCTGTGCCTGCTGGCCGTCGTCGGCGGGATCGTCGGGCTCAAGCTGACGCACTGACCCACCGACCCATCGAGCAGCGACCGCCGAGGGTGCCCGGGGGTCAGCCGTGCAGCAGCAGCGCGAGCGGCGGTCCGAGGAACGCGCCGAGCACGAGGTAGGGGCCGAAGGCGAAGGGGTCGCGGCGGCCGATGCGTCCCGTCCGGTAGAGGACGACGCCCGCGACGGCGCCGACGACGAAGCCTGCGTAGGTGCCGTACAGCGTCGCGCTCGGACCGACCGCCCCGAGCAGGAGCCCGACGAGTGCGGCGAGCCTCACGTCGCCGAAGCCGAAGGGTTGGCGGACCCAGCGGCCCAGGGCGTAGACGGCGCGGAACACCACGAAGACGGCGACGTTGCCGAGGAGTCCCTTCAGCAGGATGCCGAGGTCGCCGGCCAGCAGGGCCGCGAGCGCGACGAGTGCGAGGCAGACGGCGTGCAGCGGCAGCGTGAGGAGGTAGGGCAGCAGTCGCGTGCGCAGGTCGACCCAGGCCAGCCAGCTGCCCGCGCCGGCGAACGCGGCCCACGCCGGCAGCAGCCACGGCTCGTCGAGCCCGGTCGCGACCACGAGGAGCAGCAGCACCGACGTCAGCGCCAGGCCCGGGGCGAGACGTGGACGGCGGGCGAGCTCGGCGTAGGGCACCTTGGGCGGCTCGTCCGGGTCGTCGTCGGGGTGCGGCGCGGGTTCGGGCAGGCGGGCGATCGCGACGGGGCCGAGGGCCCCCAGCAGCCCGGCCGCCAGGGCGGCGGGCACGACGTACGCGATGTCCACGGCCGCAGACTATGCGCTCGCCAGGGCCTCCAGCGCGGCCCCGCGCACGACGTCGACGTCGACCGACGCGCCGGTCATGAGGAGCAGCTGGAGCACGGCCTGGTGCGCGAGGAGGTCCAGACCGGTGACGACCGGCCGGCCGGCCGCCCTCGCCGCGACGCTCAGACGCGTCGGCCAGGGGTCGTAGACGACGTCGAAGACCGCCGCCGCGTCGCGCGCCCAGGCATCGGCCCGCTCCCCCGCCACGGACTCCGGGACGGTGGAGACCAGCAGGTCGACGGGGCCGGTCGGCGAGGTCGAGGCGTCGAGCACGCGGGCCTCCAGACCGGCGGCGCGGACCGCCGCCACCGTCTCCTCGGCGCGGCCGACGTCGCGCACGACGAGCTCGACCAGACCGGCGCCCAGGCCGGCGACGGCGTGCGCGACCGACGCGGCCGTCGCGCCGGCGCCCAGGACACGGACGACCGGCACGTCGACCACGCCGGCCTCCGACAGCGCGGCGCGCGCACCGGGTACGTCGGTGTTGTCGGCGCGCACGTGACGTCCGTCCGGTCCGTGCTCGAGGAGCAGGGTGTTGGCCCCGCCGGCGGCACGGGCGACGTCGGTGACGGTGTCGGCGAGGTCGAGCGCGTCGCGCTTGTGCGGTGCGGTGACGGCCAGCGCCCGCCACGACGGGTCGAGCGCGTCGACGTGCGCGGGCAGGCCGCCCGGGGCGACGTCGACGGGCTCGAAGGTCCAGTCGAGCCCGAGCACCGCGTAGGCGGCCCGGTGCATCGTCGGCGACAGCGAGTGCGCCACGGGGTGGCCGACGACGGCGCAGCGCCGGCCGGACCCGTGGTCAGCCACCGCAGGAGCCGGCGCCGTAGACCTTCTGGCAGTCGGCGGTGTGCTTCGCGAAGCTCGTGTTGAAGATGGTCACGCCCTGCTTGTCGGCGAAGAAGTACAGCCAGTCGCCCTGCGCCGGGTTCAGCGCGGCCTCGATGGTCTTCTCGCCGGGCGAGCCGATCGGTCCGGGCGGCAGGCCGGTGTTCTGGTACGTGTTGTACTCCGACGGGTTGGCGCGCTCCTCGGGCGTCGTCCAGACGTCGCCCTCGCGCTTGCTCACGTACGACACGGTCGAGTCGAGCTGCAGCGGCATGCCGTCGGCGATGCGGTTGTAGAGCACCCGAGCGACCTTGGGGTAGTCCTCGTCGCGGGCGGCCTCGTACTCGAGGATGCTGGCGACCGTCAGCACGTCCTCCTTGGACAGCCCGAGCGCCCGGGCGCGGGTGTCGATGTCGAGGTCGTTCTCGACGTCGAGGGTCTTCTTGACCATCTGCTGCAGGAGCTCCAGCGCCGTCGTGCCCGGCTCGACCGTGTAGGTGGCCGGGTAGAGGTAGCCCTCGGGGTTGCCGTTCGCCTCCGCCGGCAGCCCGAGGTCCTTCGGGTCGTCGAGCACCTTGGTCACGTCGGCCTCGGGGATCTCCGACCCCGCGGCGATCGCCTTGACGATCTGCCCGACCCGGGAGCCCTCGGGGATCACGACCCTGCCCTCGACGCGGTTCGACGTGTCGGTCAGGCCGTCGAGGGCCGCGGCCGCGGACATCTTGCGGCGCAGCTGGTAGAAGCCCGGCTGGATCGTCGAGAACCGGTCGTCGTTGAGCGACAGCTGGTAGAACGCCTCGGCGGTCTTGACGACGTCCTGCTTCGCGAGGATGCGGGCCATGGCCTGCCCGTCGGCGCCGGACGGGATCTCGACGACGACCTCGCCGCTGCCACGGCCGGTGTAGTCCTGCGGACCGTTGAGGTAGGTGCCGGCCTTGTCCCAGACGACCTTGCCGCCGAGGACGATGCCGCCGACCAGCGCGAGCACGAGGATGATGCGTCCCCACCGCGGACCGCGCCGCGGGGCGCGTCGGCCTCCGGGACTGGTCGCGCGACGGTCGCCCGGCTCGCTGCCGAGGATGTCGAGTCCGCTGTCGCTCACGTAGACCTCAGATCGTCTCGCCCGGGGCACTGCCCCGGGTCCGTTCGGTGTCCAGGGCGGTCTGCAGGATCACCGCGGCCGCGGTCTGGTCGATCACCTGACGTCGTTTCCGTCCTGGTCGCCCGCCCTCGCGGAGCAGGCTGTCGGCAGTCATCGTAGACATGCGCTCGTCGAACAGCCGGACAACCCGCGGATCCACGGCCTCGCGCAGACCCTTCGCGAAGCCCCGCACCTTGACCGCGGCGGGCCCCTCGCGACCGTTCAGCGAGACGGGCAGGCCGACGACCAGCTCGAGCGCGTCGACCTCCTCCGCCAGTGCCGCCAGGCGGGCGACGGCGTCGCGGCCGGCCGCCACCGTCTCGAGCGGCGTCGCGACCAGGCCGTCGGGATCGCACACGGCGACGCCGATGCGCACGTCGCCGACGTCGACCCCGAGCCTGCGGCCCCGCCTCAACGACCCCGCCTCATCGACCTGTCCTCATGCAGCCGCCGTCATCGTCCGACCGCCGCCCGGACGGCGTCGTGCACGGCGGCGAAGGCTGCGTCGATGCCGCCGACGTCGGTGCCGCCGCCCTGCGCGACGTCGGGCTTGCCGCCGCCCGTGCCGCCGATCCGCTCCCCGACCACGCCGACGAGGGCGTTGGCCGCGAGACCGCGCTCCTGCGCGGCGGGCGTGACCGCCACGACCACGGAGGGACGGTCGTTCGCGGTGCCGACCACGACGACGACGGCAGCGCGGTCCTGCAGCCGGCCCCGCACGTCGAGCGCGAGGCTGCGCACGTCGCCGCCGCCGACGCCCTCGGCGCGGTGGGTCACGACCGCGACGCCGTCGACGTCGACGGCCGCACCGGCGACGTCGCCGGCCGCACCCTGCAGCTGGGCCGCCTTGAGCTTCTCGAGCTCCTTCTCGGTGGCCTTCAGCCGGGTGAGGAGGTCGTTGACCCGGGTCGGGACCTCGTCGGGACGTGCCTTGAGCACGTCGGTGAGCTGGAGCACGAGGTCGCGCTCCTTCGCGAGGTAGGCGAAGCCCTCGAGGCCGGTGAGCGCCTCGATGCGCCGGTTGCCGGCGCCGACGGACCCGTCCGACGTGACGACGACGGTGCCGATCTGGCTGGACCGGTCGACGTGGGTGCCACCGCACAGCTCGCGCGACCAGGGCCCGCCGATCTCGACGACGCGCACCTCCTCGCCGTACGTCTCGCCGAAGAGTGCGAGCGCGCCCCACTCCCGCGCCTCGGGCAGCGTCATGTACTGCGCCGAGACGGGCAGGTCCTCGCGCAGCGCGCGGTTCGACACGTGCTCGACGTCGTGCAGCTGCTCGGGCGAGAGCGCGCCGCTCCAGCCGAAGTCGAGGCGCAGGTAGCCGGGGCGGTTGTACGAGCCCGACTGGAGCGCCGTGGGGCCGAGCACCTCGCGCAGCGCCGCGTGCACGACGTGCGTGCCGGAGTGCGCCTGCCGCGCCCCGAGACGCCACTCGGGGTCGACGTCGGCGGAGAGCTGCTCGTCGACGACCAGCTCGCCCTCCAGCACGCGCACCTGGTGCACGACCAGGCCCTTGATGGGGCGCTGGACGTCGAGCACCTCGGCGGTGCCGCCACCGTGGCCGGACCACGTGAAGGTGCCGGCGTCGGCGTTCTGACCACCGGACTCGGCGTAGAACGGCGTGCGGTCGAGCACGACCTCGCCGATGCTGCCCGCCGTGAGGGCGGGGACGGCCTCGCCCTGGCTCAGCAGCGCCAGGACCCTCGACTCCGTCGAGAGCGTCGTGTACGCCTGCCAGTCCGTCGGACCGTTCGCGTCGAGCGCGGCTCGGTAGGCGTGGGTGTCGGCGTGGACGCCCTTCTTGGCCTTCGCGTCGGCCTTGGCGCGCGCCTTCTGCTCGGCCATGAGGGCGCGGAAGCCGTCGGCGTCGACGCTGAGTGCCTTCTCCTGCGCCATCTGCTGGGTGAGGTCGTTCGGGATGCCGTAGGTGTCGGGCAGGGTGAACGCGGCCTCGCCGGACAGCCCCGTGCCGCCGTCGGCCTTCACCTTCTGCGCCGCGACGTCGAAGATCTGCGTGCCCTTGCCGAGGGTGGAGCGGAAGGCGTCCTCCTCGGCGTACGCGACCTGCTCGATGCGCGCGAAGTCGGCCTCGAGCTCGGGGTAGGAGGCCTTCATGCGCTCCTTGCTGACCGGCAGCAGCTCGGGCAGCGCCGGGTCCTCGAAGCCCAGCAGCCGCATCGAGCGGACGGCGCGACGCAGCAGGCGACGCAGCACGTAGCCGCGCGCCTCGTTGCCGGGCGTGACGCCGTCGCCCATGAGCATGAGGCCCGAGCGGACGTGGTCGGCGACCACGCGGAAGCGCACGTCGTCGTCGTGGTTCGCGCCGTACCGACGACCGGTGAGCTCCGAGGCCCGCTCGATGACCGGGAACACCTCGTCGATCTCGTAGAGGTTCTGCTTGCCCTGCAGCAGGTAGGCGACGCGCTCCAGGCCCATGCCGGTGTCGATGTTCTGGCTGGGCAGCGGGCCGACGACGTCGAACTGGTCCTTGGCGCGGACGTTGGTGATCTCCTCCTGCATGAACACGAGGTTCCAGATCTCGAGGACGCGGCGCCGGATCTC
>SXGQ01369148.1_pt1 | contig 12076 bp, 15 predicted proteins | sample 3178371 | NCBI WGS metagenome assembly SXGQ01 (sample SAMN11356859, study PRJNA531348) | freshwater metagenome | isolation source: freshwater sample F1-20 | place: China: Fuxian Lake, Yuxi | collected 2017-12-25 | reverse complement strand
GGTCCGGACGGCTCGCGCTTTTTCTGCCCGTCGAACTTTTTGGAGGTGACATACTACTACCATGGCAAAAAAGGCCCCTAGGAGCCCTGAAAAGGCGGGTCGGAACGATCCTGTGGTTCCCCAGTCGCCGGACCTGTCGCACATCCCACCGCCGCTGCGGTCGTCGGTCGAGCCGATTAGTGATTTGACGCTCGACCCAAAAAGCGAGCATGGGATTGTTGAAGAAAAACGCAAACCAAAACACGGAGTGGTCGCACGCGTTTTCGACCACATCGCCACTAAAATATGGTCATTGGTTGAGCCAGTGTTTCATTTGTTTGCGGATCCTGCAAACGCAAGAACTCACAGTCGTAAAAACCTCGACGCAATTAAAGGCTCACTGCGTCAGTTCGGCCAAGTGTCGCCATTGATTGTCCAGGATAACACCGGGGTAGTACGTGCCGGCAACGGACGATTAGCGGCGGCTCGCGAGCTGTTGGCCGAGGGGGATGAGCGGTGGTCGCACATGGCCGTTGTGCGGGTGCCTTGGGACAACGCCACCGCCATGGCGTTCGGGATCGCCGACAACCGGACCGCCGAGCTGGCCGAGTGGGATGATGGGACGCTCGAGAAAAGTCTGCGGGAGATCAACGTCGGGGACGAAGATCTGTCGCAGATGTTTGCGGACCTGGCCGAAGATCTGGAGTTGATCGTCGCCGACACGGTTGACGACCCGGAGGAACAGCCGGCTCTGGAGGTGCCGGAGCGGTTTCAGGTGATGGTCACCTGCACCGACGAAACGCACCAGAAGATCCTCTTGGAGGAACTGGAAGGAAGGGGGATTGAGTGCCGCGCCATCGTATCGTAAGGACCTCCCCAGTCGCCCGGTCGGCCCGGGTCAAACAGCTCGAAGGGATGTTCGATCTGCCCCCCTCGAAACGGTCGGAGGTGAGCTGGAATGTCGAGCTGCCGCTCGACCAGAAACCCTGGCAGATCGGGCTGATCCATGGCCCCTCGGGCTGCGGCAAATCGACCATCGCCAAAACGTTTTGTGCAGACCGGTTGATTGCCGGCTTCCCGTGGACCGACGGTCGGGCGATTGTGGATGATTTTCCCGAAACCATGGGGATCAAAGACATTACGTCGCTGCTGTCGTCGGTCGGGTTTTCGTCCCCCCCGGCGTGGCTGCGGCCGTTTGGCTGCCTGTCGAACGGCGAGCAGTTTCGGGTGACGTTGGCCCGGGCCCTGGCCGAGTCGCCCGACCTGGCGGTCATCGATGAGTTCACGTCGGTGGTCGACCGAACCGTGGCCCGGATCGGCTCGGCCGCGGTGGCGAAAGCGATTCGGGCCCGGCCCGGCACCCGGTTCGTCGCGGTGGCCTGCCACGACGATATCGTCGAGTGGCTGCAGCCGGACTGGACCTACGAGCCCCACACCGGAGAATTCCGCTGGAGGTCGGTTCAACCCCGACCCCGCATCACCCTGCGGATCGAGCGGGTCTCGGTGGAGGCTTGGGGCCAGTTCGCACACCATCACTATCTGAATTCGGCCTTGAAACCTCAGGCGGAATGCTTTCTGGGGACGGTCGACGGCCGGCCCGCGACGTTCGCCGCGGTGATCAGTTCGCCGAACGGCGTGGGGCAGTGGCGCGAAAGTCGGCTGGTGTGTTTGCCCGACTTTCAGGGGGTGGGGTTGGGGCAGGCCATGTCGGCTGCCGTGGGCTCGATCTTCCGGGGGATGGGGGAGCGGTATTACAGCCGGACTGGACACCCCGCCATGATCGGCCACCGGTACAAATCGCCGCACTGGCGGATCACCCAGCACGCCACCGCGATGCCGACCGCCCGCTTGTTCACCAGCGGGAAGAACGCTCACTACCGGACGTCGTACGGTCGCCAGACCGCCGGTTTCGAATACGTCGGTCCCGCTCTCGACGCCGACCTGGGCGGCCGGGTGCGTCGAGTCGATCTGACCGAGCTGGTCCGGACCTACCCCCACCGCACACGGGAAAAGTACCTTGAACTGGCCCGGATCCCCCTGTCGCTGTTTCAGCGGTGGGAGCGGGAGGAGATTGCCGCGGGCCGGTTGCGGCGGCTCGGGTCGGGGCGGGGGAAGGATCGCTACACCTACAGGCTGGCCGATGGATGATCCGTCTTCGCCGTGCACGTGGCAGATTACTCCCCAGATGTTGGAGGTCGTGCCGAAAGTGCTGCTGCAGATTGCAGCCGACCGCGAGGCCCCGCCGGCCGCCCGGGTCAAAGCCGCCTCCGCCCTGGTCGAGATGAATGAGCAGAACGCGCGGCTCTCCCGCCAAACCCCGGAGCCTGTTCCCGGATCCACCTCCCCAGGAACCCCCCCCGCCGTCCGGATCGAACTCTCCGCCGACGGGCTCGAAGCCCTCCGCGGGAATTTCCTTGGCCGACTGGCTGCAGCAGGCCAGCCCGCAGGACCTGCTGGCCCTGCAATCGCTGATCGAGTCGTCGACGCCCCCGCCACCACCGTCCGCCCCCGGTCGCGTCGTGGTGCGGACCCTCGGTGAAGTGGCCGAGTGGTTTGGGCTGGAGCTGCAAACGGTCAAACAGTGGCGAGTCGGTCCGCAGGGGTGTCCCGGTGAGGAGGGGCAGTACGACGTCCAGGCGATCGCCCGCTGGCGGCTGGCCCGCCCGACCTCCCGGGGGCCCAGCCAGGCCAAGGCTGACCTCGAGGAGGAGGCTTTGCGACTGAACAACGCCCGGGCAACGCTCAAACTGCAGCGCGAGGCGGGCGAGCTGGTCAGCCGGGCCGCTGCCAAGTCCGCGATCCGGGGAATCTTCGGACGGCTGAAAGCTCAAATCGAACAACTTCCCGACGCGCTGGCCCCGCTCGTGCCGACCGAGGTGCGGACCGACTTCCGCCGGGATTGCGTCGAGCGGTTGCGGATCTTTCTGTCGCAACTGGCCAATTTCCGATTTGAACGGGACGTTTCGGGAGCGGATCGGGAAGCCGAATCGCTCCCAGAGTCGTCCGATCAGGAGGGAGAGGGGTGAATTTGCTGGACGACACCACCGATTTCGCCGACTGCTGGGACACGTTTGAGCCCATAAAACCGCTGAATTTTGCGGATTGGGCGGCCAGATACGTTGTGACGGACACGGGAAAGCCCTATGACGCTCTGTTCTATCCCCACATCACCGCCCCGGGGGGGCCGGGGGATGCGTTCGATGATCACCGGGTGCGGGTGATCGTGCTGCAGTGGGGCGTGCGGCTGGGAAAAACATTTTTCGGATCGTGTGCTGTGCTCAACGCGGCCCACCAGAGCCCCTCGCCCATGATGCTGGCCAGCTCTCGGGAGAAACTTTCGATCGATGTGACCGCCCGGCTGTACGAAATGGTGCGCCGCGGCCCGCTCTCCGACCTGCTGGTCCAGCCCGAGCACTTGCAAAAGCGGGACTTGGTCGAGTTCCAGGCAGCGCGCTGTTACGTGGCGTGGTCCCGCAGTCCGTCCAGCCTGGCGGACAAAAACTGCCGGGTGGGCCACGCCAACGAGGTCGACAAGTGGGAACAGGCCGGGACGTCGACCGAGGGGGACCCGCTCGACCTGTTCCTCGACCGGTTCAACGACTTCCTGCCGTCGCGGAAGGTGGTCATTGAGGGGACCCCCTCGGTCAAGCACCGCTCCCGGGTCGAGCGGTGGCGGTTGTTGGGGTCGAACTGCCGACTGTGGGTGCCGTGCCGGCGGTGCGGACGGTACCAGGTGCTGATCCTGGGGAACGAAAAACTGCCCCACGGGATCAAATGGGCGGCCGGGCCCGACGGGCGGACCGATCTCGACAATGCGGTGGCGACCGCCCGATACGTCTGCGAACACTGCCACGGGGATCTGCAGTCGGAGGACCGGCCGTGGATGCTGCGGCGCGGTGTCTGGGTGCCGGAGGGGTGCGGCGTGGACGATGCGGCGGCCCTCGAGGTGGCGACCGCCGAGACCCGACCGATCTGGAGGGGCTGGTCCGAAGCGTCGTGGATCACCGGGACCCCGCTGCGGGTGGGAGAGGTGGCGTCGTACCAGCTCGCCTCGTGGTACGCGCAGGCGATCCCCGGCTGGGGCGACTGTGCGCGGCGGTTCCTGACGGTCAAGAGTCGGCCGCAGTCGTTGCGCGCGTTCATCAACCAATGGGCGGCCGAGACGTGGGAGGCGAGCGAGCGGCGGGAGACCTGGGAGAAACTGGGGCAGCGGCTGATCGATCCCGATCTGGCCGAGGGGGTCGCCCCGGGGTCGTCGGTGGTGATCACCGCGGGCATCGACAAGCAGGTCTCGCACTACGTCTGGCTGATCGCCGCGTGGGACCACCGCGAGCGGCCGCACGTGCTGGCCTATGGCACGTGCCAGACACTCGACCAGCTCGATGCCGCGGTGCTCAACCGGACCATCCCGACCGCTGGCACGATTCCGCACCGGGTGCGGCTGGCCCTGATGGACTCGGGGTTCCGAAACTCGGTGGTGTATCGGTACTGCCGGTCGCGGACCCGCCGCGCCCGGATCTACCCCTGCAAGGGAGCGAACTCGCCGCTGGGGACGTTTGTTCAAAAACGGATCCTGGGCGAAAACACGTCCAGCCCTGGGCAGAAAATCGTGCTGGTCGACACGGTCTCGACGCAGGACTGGATCGATGGGGTGATTGCCGGGGATGAAGCGGGGGGCTCGACCGCGAGCCTGTTTGCCGGGTCGCTCGGTCAACACCAGGACTTCCTCGAGCAGTTGCTGAACGATGGGCCCGTGGGGTCAATCGCGAAAGACGGCAACTACCGCGAGCGGTGGGAGCGGCTCGACCCAAACATTCCCAACGACTACCGGGACGCGTGGCGGTACGCGTTCGCCGCGCTGAAACTGCTCAACCGAGGGGCTGCCATGCGTCCCCGGCCTGTGGTACACTCGGACTCACCTACGACGCCCGACGCTGGAACCGTGCGCGTCGTCGAGCTGTAAGCGATGGCCAAACAATTGCTCCCGGACACCGCCCCGACTTCCGCCCCCCCTGCGGTGCCACCCACGCCGACCGACAGCGACGTGGGGACCAACAACCGGATGCGGCGGGCGGTCTGCCCCGTCAATCCCGAGCACGGGGGCGCGACGGTCTACAGTACCAAAGGCCGCACCCGCTGGTGCAAGTGCAACACGTGCGGCAAGACGTGGAAACAGACCGCCCCGGCTTACACGAAATCGCAGGAATGGGCGGCAGAACTCGCCGATAACCTCGAGCGGGAGGCGGGGCGCCCGTCGCAGGTGGGAAACCGCTCGGTGGTCGTGCTCGACCTGGCGTCGTGCAAGGCGATTATCAGCCGGTTGCGCGACATTGCCGGGGCCGAAGAGTCGGCCGCCTGAGCCGTTGTTGAATCCCTCTCCGCAGGAACGAACCGATGTCGATCACCAGACCCAACTACGTGTACGCCGCAAAACTCGAACGGGTCGTGGATGGGGACACGTATGAACTGATGGTTGATCTTGGGTGTTCCGTCTGGCACAAACTGACGGTTCGGCTGCTGGGGGTCAACACGCCGGAGACCAAGGGCGCAACCCGCGACGCGGGACTGGCCGCCACCGAGGAGGCGCGGCGGTGGTTTGCGGACCATCCCGATCTGGTGATCGAATTGCGGAAAGAACCGAAACAACGGGTCGACGCGTTCCGCCGCTATTTGGCCCTGATCTATGGGAGCAACGGCCCGGAGGGGCAGCAGTTGAGCCTGTCGGAACATCTGCTGGCGACGCATCACGCCGGGTTGTTCCGACCCGAATAACGGCACACCGGTTGCGGGTGAAGCTCATGGCACCTGTGGCCGGGGGAGGTGTGCGGCTACTAAACGCCCCTCCCGGTGCCGTGTTGTTGTGATCAACCCAACGCCGAATAGGCGTTCAATCCGCTGAACTGGTCGTCCCAGTTCCAGAGCCCCAGCTTGCCCGGCGTCCGCCAGCCGAGCTCCTGCAGCCGGAACTGCTGCAGCGGCTCGACCAGCCAGCAGTAGGGGCCGATCTTCCACCGCTGGTGCCGCAGCTCGGTCACCTGCTCGACCGGGACGACGTCGACCAGGTTGACCAAGCCCAAGACGAACCCGGCCGGCTGCCGATCGTGGAGGTGGTACCGCTTGATTTCGTCGTCGGTCAGTTCGCGTCCGGCCGATTTCTCGATCATCGCCCGGGCGTTGCGCTCGACCCCTTGGCCGGCGTGGATCGCGAGCGGGCCCCGGTAGTTGGTCGACCAGGACCGGTTTTCGATCGTTTTGATGCCCGCCACCAGCAACGAGGCCCAGGGCTGTTTGACGGTGATCGCTCTGTAGATCATCGCGACCCCTCGCGGCCGGTGCGGTCATAGGTGCCGACGCGGGGCCGCTGCCGCATCCGGTCGAGGTCCTGCTGGGTGAACAGCCAGTCGCGCCCCTTGCGGGTGCCGAGCTGGTGCAGCCGGGCCAGCCGGCGGACCGTCGGTTCGGAAATGCCGACCGCTTGGGCGGCTTCGGCGGTGGAGTACAGTTTGAGCTGGGCGGATCGTTTGCGGGGCATGATATTCCTGAGCTGAACACCCCGGCAGCATTTTGCCGGGGTCATACAAATGGCCCGCCGCGACGTGCGGCGGGCGGGCGTAATGGTTAGTAAACCTGATCGGCACCAAACCCGTAGGCAGTAACGTAGCGTGGTTCCCAGTATTCGTCGCCGGTTATGGGGTCCATTCGCTTGATCCCACCCTCGCGGACACGAATCGCCCGCTGCTTGGCACCTTTCTTAACCTGCTTGCCCCGCAGCTTCCAACCCGCATAGCAGTGAAAGTCTGGCAGGTTCGCATCCGCCAACCGCTGGGCGTTTTGCAGTTGGAAGTCGTATTTGGCAAGCGGGTCAGTCATAATTCGAACTCCTCGGGCAGGGGGTGTCGTCGTTCGCGTTGTGCGTTCGACATGGTGTTATAATAAACGCTATCGATCACAATGCAACCCCGCCACCACCAAATTCGTGCCGTTTTTTCGGCTCGGCGGGGGGTCGGGTGTGGATCGGAGCGGTGCCGGAAGCTCCGTTCCATCGCCCAAAAATTTCCGGACTTCCGCCGGGGCGGGGTGTCGGGGGTGGTTCCGGCGGTGGTAGACTGCTGGCGATCACACTGCCAGCGGTTGGGGGATGCGTTTCCCGACGTCTGGCAGCCTCTTTGCCGTCTCCTGTCGCGTGGTTCGCATGAAACCCTCACCCGTCTGCAATTGTCCCCGGTGCGGTCGTCCCGCCGGTCTGGCGGGGGTCGTGACTGTGGCGGGGGTCGACCTGCCGGTCTACCAGTGCGACGACTGTTTCGACGTCGAGCACCCGCCGGGGGCCGAACCGGTTGAAGTCGCTCTGACTTGGGCGGTCGACGGGCAGGGGCGCATCGTCGACCCGGCGGCCGACGATGGTTCCTGTGACGATCCGCTCCGGAACTAGCGGGCCTGAAACGCCAGCACGTGCTGGTCGGGAACGTCCCGCACTGTGGCTGGCAGTCCACCCGGCAGCGACGCCAGCCAAACTCCCCTCCGGGTCTGGCTGGTGACCAGCGGGTTCCCCCGCCGGACGGCAATTACCTGGCCCGGCTTCCACAACCCCAGCAGCACCAGCGCCGACCGCTGGGGACGCAGCGCGGCGGCGGTGGCTGCGGCCACCCGGTCGACCAGGTCGTCTCCGTCGAGCCGTTCGATCAGCAGACCCAGCACCTCCGAATCGCACTGCGAGACCGGCAGCAACCCGTGATCCCGCACCAGTTGGCGGTACCCGTGCAGCATGCCGTTGTGGACGATCCACCCTCCATCCGCCGGGTGCGGGTGGTTGTTGACGGCGTCGGCCGGGTCTCCCTGCGTGGCGTAGCGGCAGTGACCGATCAGCGCCACGGCGTCCCGTGCCATCGACAACAGCGGCAGGGCGTCGACAATCGGCCCCGACTGTCGGAACTGGCAGAGCCGTCCGCGGGTGTCGATCCACGCCAACCCCCACGCGTGGTTCCCCCGGGTGTTGGTGACCGTCGCGATCTCCCGCAGTCGACCGAGGTCAACCGGCTTGCCGTTTTTGCTGGTGAATCCAAACACGCCGCACATGGTGCACTCCTGACAGGAAGCGGAACGATTGTCTCAGAAGGGAGGGGGCGGACCACCCGCCCCCCCCCGGTCCCCGGCGATTACTCGCCGTCGTATTTCTTGGCCAGATCCATCAACTTGGCCTTGCTGTCGGCCAGTGTCGGGCACCCCTCGGGAGTGTCGATCGCACCCCAGACCGTCGCGGTCCGACCTTTGTTCCAACCGAGGGCGAAAAACAACCGGTTCAACTCGGTCTGCCCCTCGCCCCCCTTGCGGACCGGGCTCGACTCGGTGACCGTCTTGCTGTCCCACTTGATGGTTCGCTTGGCGTTGGCGGCTTTGTTGACCAGTCCCACACACATCCGCACATACCCGGCGATCTTGCGGGCGTTGGTGGTGCCGGCGAACGCCCGGAACTCAACCGTCGGCTGACGGCGTTGCAGGTTGGTCAGATTGAGGACGTGGTACCGATCGAACTGGCGGGCGGTGCCGGTCTCTTCGAGGAATTCCGACCGCATTGAACGATCATTGCGGACCCCGCGGCAGTAGGTGCTGCGTTCGCGGCTGTGGGTCCCGGTGCTGGCGTAGATTCCTTTTTCGTGGTTGGCGACCATCGTCGTCAGGCGGATCAAGGCAGCTTTGTCACCCTGCCAGCCGACGTGCACGTGCAGACCACAGGAGGAGTTGACTTCGGCCCCGACCGAGTTGAGCCACTGGCACACTTTGGCGACCTGCGCCAACCCGTCGGCACCCCGCAGGACCGGGCTGACGATTTCGACTGCGTAGAACCCGCGGGCGGCGTGGAGTGATCCATCCCGCTGGGCGTTCCAACCGGCGGGCAACCCCTCGATCTGGCAGCCGCGGTGGTACCCGCCGACTTCGATCCGGACGGTGACGGGCAGGGTGCACTCGATTTCGATTCCGAACGTCGTGTCGTTGGCGTTGAACATGGCGAACTCCTCGGGGCTGGTGGTCTCGACTCGCGTTGTGCGTGTCTGATGGGTGAATAATAACCGCCAGCGGTTACGATGCAAGTATGGAACTACGGAATTCCGCCCGTTTTTTCCGCCGGGGCAAGGGTCGGAACTGGAACGGATCGTCCGTGGAAGCTCCGTTCCAGCGCGGAAAAATTTCCGGAATTCCGCCACCGCGGGGTGCTTTCCGGCTGGCGGGTGGTAGTTTGCCGTCGTTTTCTGCTCGCAATGGGGGACGATATCGACTCCATGGCCACTGCCAGCGACCTACTCACCCAGACCGAGGCGGCGATCAGCGGGCTGCTCGTCAGCATCGCGACCGCCAACTGCCAAGAGTACCAATTGCCCGACGGGCGACGGGTGCGGCGGGCCGAGTTTGCCACCACGTTGACGGCCCTGCAGCAATTGCGGGCCGGGTTGCAACGCGAGGTCGCGTTGCAGCAGCGCGGCGGCAAAATCCGGCTGGGTCGGATCGTGCGGCGGTGATTGTTCCCGTTCCTGATGTGAGCCCTTTATGAAATTCTCGACGTTCCTGGCTGCGGTGCTCTGTCTGTGTCTGCTGCTGGTCGCCGGTTGGGCCGAGGCCGCCGTCACCCGCTCCCGCAGCCGCACCACCTGCAGCTCCGGCACCTGCCAGCAAGCGAGCCACGCGGCCCGGGTGACCCGCTCGACCCAGACCACCCGCACCACGACCACGGTCGTCCGCCGCAGCCGCTGACCGGCCGGTGCCCGACCACCTCGACGACCCCTTCCGTCCAGCCAGACCCAGCCCCGTTCCACCCGTGGCCACCGACGACGCCGCCACCCGCCAATTCCTGCGACACCTCGAGCGCCGCCACCGCGCCGCCGATCGGGCCGCAGCCGTGCGTGCGCATTCCGGGTCGCCCTGGTCGGAACCTGGCTGGCACGGAGCGGGCTACGACGCGGGCGAAATGGGCCGCCTGACCGGGGACTGGAACCCCGGCACCATCGGCCCCAACCGCCTGCACCAACTGCACGCCCGGACCATCCGCGAGCGGGTCCGCGACCTCGAGCGAAACAACCCTAAGGCGGTCAGTGCGATCAACGCGTTCCTGCGGAACGTGATCAGCCAAGGGATCACCCCGAAACCGCAGATCGCCAACGCGACTCTCCGCAGCGAGTGGGAAGACGAATGGGAGCACTGGGCGGGGGTGGTCCCCGGTTCCGACTTCCACTGCGATCTGGCCCAGCGGCAGACCCTGTACGGGCTGCAGACCCAGATCCTCCGCGAAATCATTGTGGCAGGCGGGGTGCTGGTCGTGTTCAACGGCAGCGAGCGGATCGGCAACGGCCGCCGCCACCCGCTGGCCCTCGAGCTGGTCCCCGAGGAGCGGATCGCGGAAGAGAATGACAGTTGGACCAGTGGGGCCTGGGTCGCTCCCCGCTCGGGCAACCCGATTGTCCGGGGGGTGGAACTGGACCGCCGCACTGGCCGACACGTGGCGTACTGGGTCAAGCCGGCGCAGGTGAACGACGTCGGCGGGGACGAGGGCCGCCCCGTGCGGATCGACGCCAGCCGCTGCCGCTATCTGTCGCTGCTGACGCTCACCGGGCAGGTCCGGGGGATCAGCCTGCTGGCCCCGATCGTGCTGTCGACGCAGCGGTTGGGGGGTTACCTCGACAGCGAACTGGTCGCCGCCGAGATGAAAGCCCAATGGGCCTACATGGTCCAAAGCTCCGACGACGCTCCCGACCTGGTCAGCACGCTGGCCGATGATGCCTCGGTGGCAGTCGTTGACGCCGACGGGAACAAGCTCGAAAGAATGTCGCCGGGCTCGGTCTACTACGGCCGGCCGGGGGACAAGATTTCGGCGGTGGGGCCCAACGTCCCGCAGAGCGATTCGGTCCCGTGGATCAACCTCATCGAACAGTCGATTGCCCAGGGGCTCGACCTGTCGGCGATTGAACTCAGTCGCGATTACAGCCGGGTGAATTTCAGTTCCGCCCGGGCCGCGATGAACCGCGACCGCAAGACGTTCCGGGCGCTGCAAACGTTTCTGATCGATCACATCCTCAACCGGGTGTGGTACGAGTGGGTCCGCGGGGCGGTGCTGGTGGGGCGGCCGGGCTTCCCCGCCGCGCAGGCCTTTTTGGACGACCCCGATCAATACCTGCGCGTCCGCTGGCGGACCCCCGGGTGGGACACCGTCAACCCGGTCGACGACGCCCAGGCCCAGCGGATCATGCTGCAGGACGGCACGATCACCCGCGAAGAGATCTGCGCCGCCCGTGGTGTCGACTGGGAGGAAACCCAGCGGCAATGGGAACTCGAAAACACCGTGTTTGGCATGGCGGGAGACCCCGCCAAAAACGCCGCCATGGACCAGGCCGACGACGACTCGAGCCGGGCGGATGACCCGCCCCCCGTGGAGCCGCTCGAGGATCCTCCGGGAGATGACACGTAATGCCCGCTGCCCGCAAACACCAACTCCGGCATTTGACCGCGCAGGCCCTCGGGACCGCGTGGGCCATTCTGCCTGACCGCCTCGCCGCGATCTGTGAGATCCTGTCGCTGCGCCGGGCGGGGCAGGGGTTCGACGCCGACGAAATCGAAACCCGCCTCGAAGGGCTGCGGGACCGCTCGGTCTCGGCCGATTCGCTGGTCGACCTGTTGTATTCCGCCCTGCCCGGCCGGTCCCCCGCAGGCCAGTCCCCCGCCCCCACCCACGGGCAGGCAGTCGCCGTGCTGTCGATTCTGGGGACGCTCGGTCCCCGGCGGATCGACGCCGCCAACGCCAGCGGCGGGGGGTTTGTGTCGGCCGAAGCGATCGCCCAGGCGTTCCGGCAGACCGCCGCCAATCCCGACGTCAGCACGATTGTGTTGGACATCAACAGCCCCGGCGGGGCGGTGGCGGGGATTCCCGAACTGGCCGCGACGATCGCCGAGGCGGTCGCCAACGGGACCCGCGTGATTGCCGTGGCCAATCACCTGATGGCCAGTGCGGCCTACTGGATCGGCTCGCAGGCCTCCGAGGTCGTTGCCTCCCCGTCGGCTGACGTCGGGTCGGTCGGGGTGCTGGCGATCCATCAGGAGACCAGTCAGGCCG
>SXGQ01826192.1_pt1 | contig 12077 bp, 7 predicted proteins | sample 3178371 | NCBI WGS metagenome assembly SXGQ01 (sample SAMN11356859, study PRJNA531348) | freshwater metagenome | isolation source: freshwater sample F1-20 | place: China: Fuxian Lake, Yuxi | collected 2017-12-25 | reverse complement strand
GGAGGACACCTTCCGCCCGCCCTGGTACCACCGCAACGTGATGAGCGAGTTCATGGGCCTGGTGCTGGGCCAGTACGACGCCAAGCCCGAGGGCTTCAAGCCCGGCGGCGCCAGCCTGCACAACAGCTACGTGCCGCACGGCCCCGACACCGAGGCCTTCGACAAGGCCAGCGGCGCCGACTTGAAACCGCACAAGCTCGACCAGACACTCGCGTTCATGTTCGAGACGCGCTGGCCCCTGAAGCCCACCGCCTGGGCGCTGAACGACGCACCGCTGGAGACGACCTATGCCCACTGCTGGCAAGGCCTGAAAGACGAATTCAAAGCATGACCATCATCGACTACACGCACGATGCCGCGGCCCTGTCCTGGGTCGAATCGGCCAACGACCCCACCACCGACTTCCCGCTGCAGAACCTGCCGTTCTGCAGCTTCCGCCGCGCGGGTTCGCTCGAACCCTTCCGCGTCGGCGTGGGCATTGGCGACCAGATCCTGGACCTGACCGGCTGGGGCATCACCGACCTGAACGCGCTGATGGCCCGCCCCAGCAGCGAACGCCTGGCGCTGCGCCACCGGCTGTTCGACACGCTGAAGGTCGGCGCGCCCGAGCTGGAGCTGGAACTGGTGCCGCAGGCGCAAGCCGAATACGCCGTGCCCTGCCGCATCGGCGACTACACCGACTTCTACACCGGCATCCACCACGCCCGCGCCATCGGCAAGCTGTTCCGCCCGGACAACCCGCTGCTGCCCAACTACCAGTGGGTGCCCATCGGCTACCACGGCCGCAGCAGCTCCATCGTCGTCAGCGGCACCGCGCTGCGCCGGCCCAAGGGCCAGGTCAAGCCGCCGGATGCCGAGCTGCCGGTGTTCAAGGCCAGCGCCCGCGTGGACTGCGAGCTGGAGCTGGGCCTGTTCGTCGGCCCCGGCAACGCGCTGGGCGAGCCCTTCGGCATTGACGAGGCCAACGAGCATGCCTTCGGCCTGACGCTGCTGAACGACTGGTTGGCGCGGGACATCCAGCCGTGGGAGTACCAGCCGCTGGGCCCGTTCCTGGCCAAGAACTTCGGCACCACCATCTCGCCGTGGATCGTCACGATGGAAGCGCTGGCGCCGTTCCGCATCCCGTTCACGCGGCCGGCGGAAGACCCGCAGCCGCTGCCGTATCTCGACTCGGCCGCACACCGCGCGAACGCTGCGTTCGACATCGAGCTGGAGGTGTGGTTCAAGACGCCGACGATGGCCGAGCCCACGCGCCTCTCACGCTCCAACCTGCGCCACGCGTACTGGTCGCTGGCGCAGATGCTGACCCACCACGCCAGCAATGGCTGCAACCTGCAGCCCGGCGACCTGCTGGGCACCGGCACCATCAGCGGCCCCGCGCCCGAAGAAGCCGGCTCGCTGCTGGAGCTGACCGGCGGCGGCAAGCAGCCCATCACCTTGCCCAACGGCGAGACGCGCACCTTCATGCTCGACGGCGACCAGCTGGGCCTGCGTGCCTACGCCGAGAAGCCGGGCTTCCGCCGCATCGGCTTCGGCGCCTGCGACGGCGTGATCACACCTGCCGCCTGACGGTGTCTTGCGCCAACGTAACGTCGGCGCAATGAAGTTCAACAAAGCGCAACGGCTTGCGCCGCGCGGGAGCGCCGCCGCTAGATTGCCGCCACTGCCCAGGGGCTGAGCGCACGCTGCAACGCGCCGCCCCTGGCCTTCCTGAGTCCTGCCTCATCCGGTGGCCCCCTGTCGCCGGGTCAGGCGCTTTGTTGTCCGACAGAACGCGTTGCCCAGGAGCACCCACGTGGCCCAGCCTCACTTCAAACACAAACTCTTGCCCCATCTCATCGGCCTGGCGCTGGCGGGCGCCGCCATCGCGCCGGCCTTCGCGCAGGACGCGACGCAGCAACTGGAGACCGTCGAAATCCGCGGTGTGCGGGCGACGCTGAAGAAGAACCTGGCCGAGAAGCGCGAGTCCGGCAACATCGTCGACAGCATCAGCGCCGAGGACGTGGGCAAGTTCCCGGACAAGAACGTGGCCGATTCGCTGCAGCGCGTGCCCGGGATCTCGGTGGACCGCATCTGGGGAGAGGGCAAGGCCATCTTCGTGCGTGGCACCGACAAGAACCTCAACATGACGCAGCTCAACGGCCAGGCTGTCGCGTCGTCGGAATGGTGGCTGAACGAGCCGCAGACGCGCAGCTTCAACTACGACGTGCTGCCGTCCGAAATCGTCGGCAGCCTGGATGTGTTCAAGAGCCCGTCGGCCGACCTGGACGAAGGCAGCATCGGCGGCCTCGTCATCGTCAAGACGCGCAAGCCGCTGGCCTTCAAGGAGCAGTTGACGCTGCAGGCGTCGGCCGAGGCGATGTACAGCAAGCTGCCGGGCAAGACCGATCCACAGCTGTCGGGCTTGCTGAACTGGAAGAACGACGCGAAGACATTCGGCGTGCTGCTGGCCATCAACAGCCAGAAGCGCCACATGCGCCGGGATGGCCTGGAGCAGTTCTCCGATGGCAAGTACGACGTGCGTGACCAGAACGGCGCGGTGACCAACGCCTATGCCTCCTGGGGCGGCGGCTCGGCCATCTTCCGCCAGGAGCGGGAGCGCACCACCACCAACCTGGCCCTGCAGTTCCAGCCCAACCCGGCCACCGACATCGTCCTGAACCTGATGGATTCGGACATGAAGATGGACAACAACAACCAGAACTACCTCTGGCAGGCCGGCGGCCTGGCGGTGGGGGGCGTCATCAGCGTCACCGACCCGAAGTTCATCACCGTCAGCGACGGCAGCAAGGCGCTGGTGGGCGGCACGGTTGGCCCCACCAACGGCGTGTCCTTCGAGCCCATCTACCGCGAGAGCTACATCAAGAGCCGCGTGGCGGATCTGGACGGCAGCTACCAGGGCGGCAACTGGAAGCTGCATGGCCAGGTGGGCACGACGAACAGCCAGGGTGGCAGCTCGCATGACCGCCACTTCTGGATGGAAGGCGACACGCGCACGACGATCGCCCTCGGCCCCGATCACTACGGCGTGAAGTACCTGGACATCAATCCGCTGGACCCGCGGGCGCTGACGCTGAAGAGCGGCGACGACCGCATCCGCCGCATGGAAGCCAAGGAGAACTACGCGCAGGGCGACATCACCTTCGACATCGACAACAGCCCCCTCACGGCCGTGAAGATGGGCGTGAAGCTGCGCGACAACACGCTGAAGAACTCCCGCATCCAGGGCACGGCGGGCCCGGGCTCCACTGGCTGGCAGTCGTTCTCGCTGGCGGACCTCTCGACCGGACCCTCGCCGCTGCTGAGCCAGCAGGCGGCGACGGGCGATGCACTGACGCAGTACGCGTGGTTCGATGACGGGCTCGTGGCGAGCAAGGCCATCCCGATGTACGACAAGGCCATGACGTACAAGGACGTGCTCAACGAGAACTACAAGATCCACGAACGCATCAGTGCCGTCTACGCCAAGGCGGACTTCTCGGTCGCCAAATTCCGCGGCGACTTCGGCCTCAGGGTCGTGCGCACGCAGCAGACGTCCGAGGGCTACCTGGGCAACGCCAGCGGCGGGTTTTCGCCCACCAGCGTCGGCAACAACTACACCGACACGCTGCCCAGCCTCAACGTTGCCTACGACCTGAGCAGGGAGGTCATCCTGCGCGGCTCGGTGTCGCGCGCCATGGCCCGCCAGACCTTCGACCTGCTCAGCCCCGGCCTGCGGCGAGACGGCACCGTGCTGACCAAGGGCTATGCCGGCAATCCCATGCTGAAGCCCGTGCATGCCAACCAGGCCGAAATCGGCGCGGAGTGGTACTACGCCGACGCGGCGCTGGTGTCGGGCACCTTCTTCATCAAGAAGCTCGACACCTTCACCTACAAGGCGTCCAAGTCTGAACAGGTCGGCAGCGAAACGCTGACGGTGGAGCGCCCCTACAACGCCGACAACGGCGCCGACATCAAGGGCTTCGAGCTGCAGTGGCAGCAGCCCTTCGGCAACAGCGGTTTCGGCACCGTGGTGAACTACACCTTCACCGACGCCAAGGCCGGCGCCGTGGCCGGCCAGCCGCGCCTGAAGGTGCTGGGCAACTCGCGCGACCAGTTCAACTTCAGCGGCTATTACGAGCAGGGGCCGATCAGCCTGCGCGTCTCGTACAACTACCGCTCCAAGAGCTACGGCAACGTGGAGATGGGCGGGCAGGTCGTCAATGCCGCCTACGGGCAGTGGGACGCCTCGGCCAGCTGGGACGTGACCAAGCAGATCACGCTGTACGCCAGCGCGGTGAACCTCAACAACGAGGTCATCAAGTCCAACACCGTGGATGGCATCCCCGTGGGTGTCTACGAGAACGGCGCGCGCTACAGCCTGGGTGTCCGAGCGAAGTTTTGAGCCCCTTGCTCAGTTCGCCACGCTGAACGCGGGCGACCTGATCGGTCTTGCAGACCGCGCTGCGTCAGTGCCGCAGCTCTTCGGCAGGCACAAGCCGCCCACTGGGCGCCTTGTGTCCGGCCTCAGCCTCCGAGGGGACGGCGATGCGTGCGGCATTGAGCCGCACGCATCGCCCCCTGCGGGCCGGCTTGGGAGCGGCCCGGCGCCCGGCCCGAAAGACCTTCATTCCATGCACACCAAAACCCTCACCCCCACCGCAGGCCAGGGCGTGCTGCTGCCCATGCTCTTCATCGGGCTGATGTTCTTCATCCTGGGCTTCGCCACCTGGCTGAACGGTTCGTTGATCCCGTTCCTGAAGATCGTCTGCGAGCTGAACAACTTCCAGGCACTGTGGGTCGCGTTCGCGTTCTACATCGCGTACACCGTCATGGCGCTACCGTCGGCCGCCATCCTGGCGCGCATCGGCTACAAGAACGGCATGACGGCAGGCTTGGCCGTCATGGCCCTCGGCGCGCTGTGTTTCATCCCGGCGGCCCGATCGGGCCCGTACGCGGTGTTCCTGTTCGCACTGTTCACGCTGGCCAGCGGCATGACGCTGATGCAGACGGCCATCAACCCGTACATCGTCTGCATCGGCCCGCGCGAGAGCGCGGCCATGCGCATCAGCATCATGGGCCTGTTCAACAAGGGCGCCGGCATCGTCGTGCCGCTGGTGTTCTCGGCGCTCATCCTGTCGGGCATGGAGCGTTTCTCCGAGCCGGCCCTGGCCGCGTTGGACGCCGCGGGCCGCGAAGCCCTGCGCGCCGAACTCTCGCAGCGGCTGGTGTTCCCGTACGCGGTGATGGCTGCCGGCCTGCTGGCGTTCACGGCGTTGATCCATTTCTCGTCGCTGCGCGAGCCGGAGCTGGAGGCGGCGGATGCGCCGGGCGGTGAGGTCAGGCGCTGGGGCGTGTTCCAGCACCCGCAGGTCGTGCTGGGCGCGGTGGCGCTGTTCGGCTACGTGGGCGTGGAAGTGATTGCCGGCGACACCATCGGCCTCTACGGCCGCGAGTTGGGTGTCGCGAACTACGGCGTGCTGACGTCGTACACCATGGGCTTCATGGTGCTGGGCTATCTGCTGGGCGTGGCGCTGATCCCGCGCTGGCTGTCGCAGCGCACGGCGCTGGTGCTGAGCGGCGCCAGCGGCCTGCTGTTCTCGGTGGGCGTGGCAACAGCTTCCGGCACGCACACGGGCTGGTCGCAGGTACTGCTCGGCTGGGCCGGCGTGCCTGCGGTGCCAGACACGGTGCTGTGCGTGGCGCTGCTGGGCTTGTCCAACGCGCTGGTGTGGCCGTCCATCTGGCCGCTGGCACTGGAAGGGCTGGGCAAGTACACCGCGGCGGGTTCGGCGCTGCTCATCATGGGCATTGCGGGTGGGGCGCTGATCCCGATGCTGTACGGCCACCTGGCCGACATCAGCACGCCTCAGCGGGCGTACTGGGTCATGTTGCCTTGGTATGCGCTGATCCTCTGTTATGCGCTGTTGGGAAGTCGGCTTCGGCGGTGGTCAGGCGGTTGAGCGTGATCGTCGTGCCCATGGGAGTCGCATCCGCTGATGCGCCTGACGGCATGCGCATGGAGGGAAAATCGCGGCCCGGACTGCCCGCTATCGACAGCGGGCGGTGCCAGCCCCATCATGACCGACCCTCAATACACCACCTTGCCGCCCTGGCCCAACGCCTATCCGTCCAGCGGCGCCAGCGCCACGCTGAAGTTCCTCAACGAGGACTTCATCGTCACCGAGCTGCCGCTGCAACTGCCTTCCGGTGCGGGCGAACACCTTTGGCTGGACGTCGAGAAGAACGGCGCCAACACCGCCTTCGTCGCCCAGCAGCTGGCCGCGGCCGCTGGCGTCAATGAATGGGACGTGGGCTACGCCGGCCTCAAGGACCGCTACGCCATCACCCGCCAGTGGTTCAGCATCTACCTGCCGATTGCGAAAGGGAAAGGTGAAACACCCGACCTGACACAGCTTCAGCACCCGGAATTCAAGGTGCTGAGCCAGAGCCGCCACGTGAAGAAGCTGCGCCCCGGTGACTTGCAGGGCAACAAGTTCCGCATCGCGCTGCGCGACGTGACTGGCGACCGCGATGCCATCGAGGCCAACCTGAAGGCCGTGGCGTCACAAGGCGTGCCCAACTACTTCGGCGCGCAGCGTTTCGGCTTCGACGGTGGCAACGTCGAGCAGGGCCGGGCCATGCTGGCGCGCGAGATCCGGGTGCGCAACCCGAAGAAGAAGGGCATCTACCTGTCGGCGGTGCGTTCCTTCGTCTTCAATGAAGTGCTGGCGCTGCGAATCCAGCAGGGACTCTGGGGCCAGACCCTGCCCGGTGACGTGATGGACGAGGCAGGCCGGCCGACCGGGCCGCTGTGGGGGCGAGGCCGCGTGAGCACCGCCGACCAGGCGCAGGCGCTGGAGAACGGCGTGGCCGAGCGCCACGCCACCTTGTGCGATGGCATGGAACACGCCGGTCTGGACCAGGAGCGCCGCGCCCTGGTGGCGAGCCCGGCGGACATGACCTGGGAATGGCCACAAGCCGACCAACTGGTGCTGACGTTCTCGTTGCCCGCGGGGAACTACGCCACGTCCGTGCTGAATGAAATCCTCCGCACCACGGAGCCGGACCGGCACACGGAGAACGAGGCGGCGGCGGCCGAATGACTGCGGCCAGCCCTGGCATACGATGGACTGCTTACCACCGGCAAAGGTCCTGCCCATGCGATGCCCCGGCATCACGATCGTGCTCACTCTTCCGGCCACCACTCATGTAGGCGCCCAGGCGTGTGAGCGACTCCGCAACACGCGGTGCCAGACCTGGCCCACTCAAGACGGCACGCCGTGACCCCGATCCAGCAATGGCACGCCACGCGCAGCCTGCGCCTGCTGGTGCAGACGCTGCGCGACATGATGGTCTCGATGGGCCCGCTGCTGCTGCTCGGCGGCGGCCTGTTGGTGGCAGCCTATTGGTGGCTGGACCCACAGCCACCGCGCCAGGTGCGGCTGGCCACCGGGCCGGCTGGCAGTGCCTACGCCAGCTTCGGCGAGGGCTATGCGAAGGCGCTGGCACGCGAGCGCATCCAGGTCGAGCTGATTGCCAGCGAAGGCGCGCAGGACGATCTGGCCCATCTGCGCGCGGGCACGGCCGATGTGGGCTTCGTGCGTGGCGGCATGGCCGATCCGGCGGCCGACACCGAGGCCGGCATCGTCTCGCTGGGCAGCCTGTTCTACGAGCCGATCTGGATCTTCTACCGCCGCGATCTGGGCATCGCGCGCCGCCAGCCCGGCGGCGAACTGCAGCACTTGGCCCAGCTGCGCGGCCTGCGCGTCAATGTGGATCAGGACGGCAGCGGCGTGCCGCAGATTGTTGAGAAGCTGTTGGCGCTGAACCAGCTGAAGCCGACCGACCTGCAACTGTCCAACCTGGCGCCCGACGCGGCCGGCGAGGCCCTGCGCCAGGGCAGGCTGGACGCTGCGGTGCTGATTTCGGCGCCACAGGCCGGCCTGATCCGTGCGCTGCTGCGCGACCCGGCGATGGCGCTGATGGCCTTCGAGCAGAACGAGGCCTATTCGCGCCACCTGCCTTTCCTGTCCACCGTGCGGCTGCCGCGCGGGGTGGTAGACCTGGCCGCCGATTTGCCGCCGCACGACGTGCCGCTGCTGGCCACCACCACCGCACTGCTGGCGCGCGAGCAGACGCACCCGGCGCTGCGCCAGCTGTTCGCGCAGGCGGCCCTGGGCCAGCACAGCGGGGCCGGCTGGTTCAATGGTGCGCGCGACTTCCCCAATACCCGCACCAGCGAGCTGCCGGTCAGCGCCGAGGGTGACCGCGCGATCAACGGCACGCCGCCGGCCTGGGCGCGCTACCTGCCGTTCTGGGCCGGCAACTTGCTGGAACGCATGTGGCTGGTGGTGGGCGGCTTGCTGGTGCTGATGCTGCCGCTGTCGCGTGTGGTGCCGCCGATCTACACCTTCCGCGTGCGCTCGCGCGTGTTCCGCTGGTATGCGCGGCTGCGCGAGGTGGAAGCCAAGCTGGAAACCGGCACCGGCGAGCGCGACGAGTTGCTGAACGAGCTGGATGAACTGGACCGCGTCACGCACCGCATCGCGGTGCCGCTGTCCTATGCCGAAGAGCTCTATGCGCTGCGCAACAACATCCATGCAGTGCGCAAGCGCCTGCTGGCGCAAAAGGCGCAGCCAGCAGACGGACCGGCCGACTGATCAGCTCGACAGTCTCACGCGCCCAGGAGCTGCTCGCGGTGTGAGCGGAACGCCGTGGCCATCGACTGCAGACGCGCCCTGGCCTGAGCCGCCGTGACGGCCTGCGGCGCCGGGCGCAGTTCGGCCGGGAAGCGGCCCATGCCGGCGAAGAGGGCGTACCAGGACGGCCGCAGGTACATCAGCGCCGAGCCGTGGCGCTCCAGCTCGGCCTCGAAGTCGCCGCCGCGGTCCCACACGTCGAGCAGGCTGGCCAGCCGCTCGGAGATGTGCCGGTTCGCGCGGTTGGCGCGCCAGTAGTCGGTGTCGCGGCGCGTGTTGAGTTGGTAGTGCGCCACCACGTAGTCGCGCACGCCTTCGAACATCTCGGCCACGCGGAGGTTGAACGCGTCGCGGTGCCGGGGGGCGAAGCTGCCTTGCTCCAGCGCGCCGATGAAGTGCTCCACGCTGAGCTGGATCAGCATCAGCGCGGTGGCCTCCAGCGGTTCGATGAAGCCTTGTGCCAGGCCGATGGCCACGCAGTTCTGGCGCCAGTGCTGCTTCACGCAGCCCACGCGCATGCGCAGGCGGCGGGCCGTTGCCCCGTCGGCCGCGGCGCCCAGGTGCTCGCGCAGTTCGCGCTCGGCGTCGTCGTCGCTGGTGAAGTCGCTGCTGTAGACGTAGCCGTTGCCGTAGCGCGTGGTCAGCGGGATCTGCCAGGCCCAGCCGTGGCGCAGCGCGGTGGAGACAGTCTCGGACGGGATGTCTTCGCCAGCCACCAGCGGCGTGGGCATGGCGATGGCGCGGTCGTTGAACAGGTTGTCGCGGTAGGGGTAGAACGGCTCGCCCAACGTTTCGGTGATCAGCAGGCCCTTGAAGCCGCTGCAGTCCACGAACAGGTCTGCCGCGATGCGCGTGCCGCTGGCGAGATGCACCTCGGCGATGTCGCCGTTCTCGTGCTGCGCCACGCGCGCCACGGTGTCGATGACGTGGCGCACGCCCAGCCCCACCGCGTGGTCGCGCAGGAAGGCGCCGAGCTTGCCTGCGTCGAAGTGATAGGCGTAGTCGGTGCCCAAGGCCTTGGCCTTGCAGACCGGCGCGCGGCGTTGGCGGGCCAGTTCGGCGGCGAGGAAGAAGTCCTGCGGGTTCGCGTCGGCCGCCTGGCCGCGGCGGCGCAGGCAGGCATTGGTGAAAAACTGGTTGCCCAGCTCGCGGTCGGCCTCGTTGAAGAACGGGTGCACGTAGCTCTCGTAGCCGGGCACCGTGCTCCAGCCGGGGAAGCGGATGCCGCACTTGAACGTCGCGTCGCACGCCGGCATCCAGTCGCGCTCGGCAATGTCCAGCGTGTGGAAGAAGTGGCGCAGGAAGGGCGTGGAGCCCTCGCCGACGCCGATGGTGCCGATGTCGGCAGACTCGATCAGCGTGACGTCGACACCGAGCTTCGCCCAGCGATGCCTCAGCAGGTTCGCGGTCATCCAGCCCGCGGTGCCGCCGCCGACGATGGCAATGTGTTTGGGAGGCGTCATGGTCAGCCCGCAGGGAGCGCCAAGCGCACTTCAAAGCCGCCGGCCGGATGGTTCTGGAACCGCACCGTGCCGCCGTGGTCGGCCACGATCTCGCGCACGATGGACAGGCCGAGGCCCAGTCCTTCCTTGCGCAGTTTTTCGCCGTGGTCCAGCCGCGTGTAGGGCTGGCCCAGGCGCTCCAGCGCGCTGTCGGGCACGCCGGGGCCGTGGTCGCGCACGGTCAGCAGCACCAGGCCGGCCTCGGCGCTGCCGGGTTCGCCCATCGCCATGCTCACCTCCACCGGCTGCTGCTGTGCCTCGCCGTAGTACATCGCGTTGTCGAGCAGGTTGCCCAACGCCCGCTTCAGCGCGAGCGGCTTGCCGAACACGGTCAGCGCCTCGCTTTGCAGCTCGATCTTGTGGCCGCCCATGCGCGCGTCGCGCACCATCTTCTGCAGCACCAGGTCGATGCGCAGTGGCGCGCGGTTCTCGTGGATGTCGGTGTCCTTCACGATCTGCAGCGCGGTCTTCACCATCATGTCCAGCTCATCGAGGTCTTCGTGGAACTCGTCCTGCACGGCGGTGTCGTCCAGCAGCTCGCTGCGCAGCCTCAAGCGCGTGATGGGCGTGCGCAGGTCGTGCGAGATGGACGCGAACAGCCGCTCGCGGTCGCCGATGTAGCGGCGGATGCGCTCCTGCATGTCGTTGAACGCCTCGATGGCCTGGCGCACCTCCTGCGTGCCGCTGACGGGCAGCGGCTTTGGGGCGACGCGCCGGCCCACGCGCGCTGCCGCCTGGCTCAAACCGGCCAGCGGCCGCGTGATGGCACGCACGGCCACCAGCATCAGGCCCACGGCCAGCGCCAGGGCCAGCAGTTGCGGTGTCAGGCGTTGCCAGGTGAAGAACTCCAGCTGTTCCAGGAAGTACGGGTCGGGCAGCGAGCTGCTGAGGTACAGCCACTGGCCCGGCTCGGTCTCGGCCTGGATGACGAGGAAGGGGGCCGGGCGCTCGGCGGCGATCAGCGACGGCTCCACCCAGCTCTCGGGCAGGTCGCTCAGCAGCGCGCCACCGGGCGACACGGCCAGGCCCAGCGGTGAGGCCAGCACCACGCGCAGCGGTGTGCCCTGGGGCAGTTGCGCGGTCAGCTCCTGCATCACCTGCTGTTCCAGCTGCCGGGCCATGGGCTGGCCGGGCAGCGGTGTCACGGGCGTCTCGGCGCTGTTGAAGAACACGAGGAAGCGCGTGCCGCCCATCGTGCGCAGCTGCTCGATGAGCAGCGGGCGGTAGGCGGCGGGCAGCTCGCGCAACGCGCGCACGGCACCCAGTGCGCCGGTGGCCACGTGGTGCGCGGCCAACTCCGTCTGCCGGCGCACGCGCTGCTCGATCTGGCTGTACCAGAGCAGGTTCACCACCAGCTGCACGAGCGCCAGGCCGCCCAGCATGGCCAGCACGAAGCGGCCTTGCAGGCTGTCGAACAGGAAGCTGCTGGCGCGTTGCCGCCAGGGGCGTTGGGGCAGCGGCGGGCCGTCGAGCGCGCCGGCCGCCTCAACCGCTTCAGAGTGCATGCCGCGGGGTTACGGTGGTTGAAAAGACGTAGCCCGAGCCACGTACGGTCTTGATCAACGCAGGCTGCTTGCCGTCGTCCTGCAGGCGCTGGCGCAGGCGGCTGACCTGCACGTCCAGCGAGCGGTCCAACGGGCCCAGGTCACGCCCGCGCGTCACCTCGGCCAGGCGGCTGCGGTCCAGCACTTCGCCGGGGTGTTCCACCAGCAGCTTCAGCAACTGGAAGTCCATGCCCGACAGCGCCGAGGCCGCGCCGTCAGGGTCGATGAGGCTGCGCTCCAGCAGGTCGAGCGTGAAGCCGTTGAACGCGTAGTAGCGCGGGGCCGAAGGCTTGTCCTGCCCGGCACGGCGGGTGATGGCCTTGATGCGGGCCAGCAGCTCGCGCGGGTTG
>SXGQ01878318.1_pt1 | contig 12078 bp, 21 predicted proteins | sample 3178371 | NCBI WGS metagenome assembly SXGQ01 (sample SAMN11356859, study PRJNA531348) | freshwater metagenome | isolation source: freshwater sample F1-20 | place: China: Fuxian Lake, Yuxi | collected 2017-12-25 | reverse complement strand
GCCAGGGCGTGCGTCCACGCCCCATTGATCGGGTTGCGGCCGGTCTGTTCCCAGACCTTCGCCGCGGCAGCGCACGCTGCCATCACGTTCTGGCCGCACGGAACACGCTCGAGCGGGGCGGCCTCGCAGGTGCATCCTGCGATGTGACCGCAGTCAACGGTCGGCATCTGCTTCTCCGATCTGTGCGATTGCCGTCAGGCGTGCAGAGCACGGCTCGTCGCCGGCGCATGAGCGCATCGACGGAGCGCCGCACTCGGGGCACCGCACGGAGCAGATGCCCTCCTCAACGCAGTGCGCGCAGAGTGCGTCTTCGGAAGGCTCACCACACTGGCCGCAGATCAAGGCGCACCACCTGTCGGTGAGGACTGCGCTTCCGGAGCGCCTTGGGACTGCTCGTCGGTGGCGAAGTAGCAGGCCGGCTCGTGGTGCCCCTCACGCCCGTCGCATGACATGCACGGGTCGAGCGGGTCCACCCAGTCCAGATCGATCCGCCGGAAGCGGCCGCGGCCGCCGACAAGCAGCCCGCGCTTCTTCATGCTTCGCAGCGCATGGGCGAGCTGCCCGCGACTACGCCACCATTGCGGGACGTTGAGGTCGTCGACGGTGACCTCCCGGTCGCGTGGGACGCAGTCGTACACGCCGCGCCATTCGGCGAGAAGCTCGTCGCGAGCTGCTCGCAGGCTTACCGGGTCCGGTGTCATGCCGCGCTGCCTGAATGCGACGGAAGGGTCGAGGTGTCAGCGATGGCCGCGCGGGCCAGATCGCGCCGACGCTCGCGCTCGGACAGGATCTGTTCGAGCCGCTCGCGAACGCTCTCGGCGTTGATCGCGCCCTCGTAGCCGGCCTCCACCAGCACGTCGTGGATGTCGAGGATGTCGGCCTCCAGCCGCGAGCACTCCGCGCCCGCGTTGTCCTCCTCGGCCTCGAGCGCGGCGACGACCAACGGCAGCACGGCGTTGAGCACGTCGTCGACGATCTCCTCACTGTGCACGGGAGTCATGCTGCGCGCCTGCCGGAGCCGCTGCGTGGCAGCGGTGCGGAACTCGTGCCGGCGCGTCTCGATCTGCTCGGCAATCGTCGGGGTCACGAAGCACCGCCTACCTTTCGGGCGTGGGTCGACTCGTCAGTCGGGGTCGTTGCGGGGTTCGGGACGCGGCCCCAAACGCAGGTCTCGCAGCCTTCCTCGTAGTCGCCGTCGCCGACCGTCATCGCACCCAGGCAGTCGGGGCACTGCAAGGTCAACCTCTCGACGATCTCGACGTGACCGTGGGGCGCCACCTCGTGGCCGTTGCCCTCGATCATCTGAAGGACGGCGTCCGCCTGCTCGGGCGAGACCGGCACCTCCATGATGCGCGTGCAGTCGCGCGCCAGGTGATCCGCGAGCCCCTTACGGTCGCGCATCTGCGCCTCCTTCCGGCGTCGAACTGTTAGTCCGATGCTCGGCCTGGATCGCATCGTTCTCCACGATGCTGCCGCCCTCTTCCGCGACCGGATCGCCTGCCCAAGGGTGGACAGGACAGTCGCGGGCATGGCGTTCGCTCAAGACGCCGGGAATGCCCGGCTCGCACTGGCACCGGCCAGCCTGCCGAGTAGCGAACAGGTCGCGTTTCCACTTCGGAAAGTCAGACATCGGTGCCCCCTGTCTGGGCCGAAGCGTCGGTCTGACGTTCCGGGGTCTCAACGATGGTCAAGCCGAGCGCGGCGAAGACGATGCGCTGAGCGTCGCCCCGGTAGTACTTCGCGCTGTAGTCCGGGCATTCTTCACCCTGAACCCGGGCCATCTCAGTCGCGGCGCGCTGGATCGCGTCGAATACCGGGCTCTCAAGGTCGACATCGACAGTCAGGGGGCGCACGTCAGCCACGTCGATTCTCCTGGGCCGACTGGCCGCTCGGGATCGTTGCGCTACTGATAACGAGCTGCAAAGCAGGCTTGTCAGTAGCCCACCGGGAGGCTATGCCGGGGCCGCTGTGGCACTGGCAGATGTGGTCACCGCCGTGGCCTTCCGGGCGGGTGCACCACACCGCCGACTCTCCAGGATTAGGGTTGCTCGCGCCGCAGATCGCCGCCATCACGCACCGCCTTCCGAGTGGGATCGCTGGGCCGTGCTCCCACCGAGAGGCTGCGCAGTCGCGCGCCCCACGTAGTCGCTGCGCCCCTTCGAGCGGTCTGTTTGCAGGTAGCCCTCGCGCAACGTCGCGATACGCCGCTCCTTGGCCGTGGGCTTCTTACGCTTCGCCATCTCAGCTTCCCTCCTGGGCCATGAATGGGATGTGGCGAACTGCCCACCCGGGCGTCGACCAGTCCACCAAGTCTTCGCTGTTAGGCATCGTGGCCTCCTGTCGTCTTGAGGAACATGTCCTTCATCGGGTCGTCCTTCGTTGGGTGGACCACGCCGCGTCACCGGCCGATAGCTGTCAGACAGCGGGCCGCCGCGGTGGCCTCAGTCATCTCGCTGCCGCCGCGCGCGAGCGACTCGAGGTCCGCCATCGCAACCATCGCTTCGAGCAGGTAGGCAGTGGTCGTGCGCTTGGCTTCTGCGACTCGCTGCGAGCGCACCCACGGCGCGCCCTGCAGAGCTTCGCCCGCTTGCCGGTCTGTGCCGCCGGCGTCCAGGACACGCCGGATGCGCAGGAGGTCGCGGGCTCGCCGTCGCGCGAGGCCGAGAGCCTTAGGCAGCGGCTCGCCTCGAGCGTGCAGGGCGACGAGCAGGTCCACCGTGGTCGGTCGATCGCCAACCATCAGCGACTCGATCAGAGGCCACACCTCCTGGCCGGCGCTGTCGCTGGCCAGGTCACGCACGTCGTCGGCTTCGACGAGCACCCCCTGGTCGGCGGGGCCGAGGTCTCCGACGATCATCTGATCGCCGGCGGCGTAGAGCGCGAGCTTCTCGATCTCTCGGGTGAGCTGCACGGGGTGCTCCTCGCCGACGTAGTCCAGCAGCGTTGAACGAGCGTCGCGTGTAAGCGCGATACCGACGCGGCGGCACTGCACGTCGACCCAGGTGTGAATCCCCGGCCCCTTGACGTCGGGAACGTCGACGATCCTCCCGCCTGCGGCCTGCACGGCCACGGACAGCGCTTTCGGGGTCCGCTGCTTGCCGTCGATGCCGACGAGCAGGATGAGCGCCTGTGGGTCGCGCGCGTTGATCGCGTCGGCAAGGGACATTCCGCCCCGTCGACCGTCGGCGCCTTTCGGGGCTTTCTCGACACCGTCCTTGTCCAGCGTCTCGCATCCGTCGACGACGATGAGCCGGCGGATCATCGACAGCGACGTGATCTCCATGATCGCCTGCGCTGCTGGCGGCGGCGCGTCCTTGGCCTTCGACCTCCCGATGGGGGAGAGCACCGTCTCGTACGCGACACCAGTGGCGGCGCGCTGCAAGATCTGCAGGCGCATCTCACGCACGACGCTCTCGTTCGCGCCGTGTAGGAGCGCGACGCCCCCTGAGCCGAAGCGCTCACCGATCACAACGGCTCCCCTGCGAGGAACCGCTCGCTGGGCGTCATCGTGGCCGCAGCGATCGCGCAGCGCTCGGCTTGCGTTTGCGGAGTCGAGCCGCCGCGGATCGCGGCCAGCGAACGGGCGATCTCGTCGATTGTGCGCCGCACGTGCACGTCGGACGTGCGTGCGGCACGCGCACGCAGTGCGTCGTCGACTTCGTCGGAGACCTTCATCTCGTCAGGGATGTCTCCGAGCACCGCCACCGTCAGCAGCCGGCGTGCGTGCTCTTCCATCTGGCGCAGGAGCACGTCGCCGGAGATGCCGCCGTCGGTGATGTCAGCGACGGCCAGGAGGGCGTCGCGGGGTTGGCGGGCGACCACGGCGTCGAACAGACGGTCGAGCGCGTCGGTTGCCGTGATGCCGAGGGCTCCGGCGACGTCGTCGACGTCGGCCTCTCCGTCCTCGCCGGCGTAGGCCAGCGTTGCGTCCAGTGCCTTCAGCGCCCGCCGGTAGGAGCCGTCGGCGTTCGACGCGATCATCCGCAGCGCATCGTCGGTGATCGCGTAGCTGCCGTCCTCGACGGCTCGCTGCAGCACGTCGACGATCAGCGAGAGCGAGGGGCGCCGCATGGTGATCCGGTGGCAGCGGTCCTCGATGGTCGCGGGGATCTTGTGCGCTTCGGTCGTCGCCAGGACGATCACGACGTTGGGTGGCGGTTCCTCCAGCGTCTTCAGAAACGCGTTCCAGGCCTGCGCCGAGAGCATGTGCGCCTCGTCGATGATGTAGACGCGCACGTGCGTCGTGTAGCTCTTCGCGATGCTGTCGGTCAACGCGCGGATGTCGTCGACGGAGTTGTGCGAGGCGGCGTCGATCTCCTGGACGTACAGACTCGACCCGCCGTCGAGCATCGCGATCCGTAGGCAGCTCTCACATTCCCCGCACGGACGCTCGTCGGGATCGCGTTCGCAGTTTGCGCCGGCGGCGATCAGCCGGGCGCCGGTGGTCTTGCCGATCCCTTTGCTGCCGACGAGCAGGTAGGCGTGGTGTAGCCCGGGCCCGGCCAAGGCGTTGCCGATGAGTCGGACGAAGGCGTCCTGCCCGACCATGTCCTCGAGACGCCGCGGCCGCAGCCGATGCGACGCCGAGCCTCCGGTGTTGTCGACGACCGACTCGTTGTGCGCGGCGATCGCCTTGGCGACTGCCGCTGGGGACTTCTTGGACATATCGTAAGTCCTCCTCGCTTCAGGATGCCGCAGCGGGCGGTTCGATCGGCGTGAACGGGTTGCAGTCGGCACACCACATCTCTCCGGCGACCGGGACGCTGCGACAGCGCGCCAGGCGCCCACATCGATCACAAGCCTGGATGCGCTGCGTCGGCCCCCCGCCGACAGCCGACTCGTGCAGGCCGCGGCGGATCCGTTCGCGTGTGCGAGAGCTCAACCGCGGCAGGTCGCTCGGGTCGGCCGGACGCCAGGGATAACCTCGCTCGAGTTCCTCGCCGAAGGTGCGCAGTGCGCGTACGACGTCGGCGGCGTCGGGGTCGCGCTCGGCGCGTTCTGCGATGTCGGCGATCTCCCTGCGCTCGGAGGCGGCCTCCCGCTGACGCGCCGCTCGGCGCGCCTGCAGATCGATGACCTGTCCGCTCATCGTGCGGTCTCCGCGCTCCAGAGCGTCACCCATGTCCCGCCGGAGGGCGGATGCGCCGGCGGTGAGCACAGCGCGTGCAGCGGCAGGTCTGTGAGGTCGGCGGCCTGTCGGAAGCGGACGAGCTCGCCGTCGCTGGTGCGGCCGCTGAGCATGCGCTGCAGCATCGCGCGGTGTGCGACAGCCAGTGGGCCGCTGAGCGAGCGATTCGCTGCGCCGTTGGCGTCGTCGAGGCCGAGGGTTCCGCCGCCGCTCATCACCATCGCGAGGCCTTCGCGCAGGGCGTCATGTTCAGTACCGAGCGAGCGCATCGTGCACTCGCTTCCCAGTCGGGCGCTGCCGGCCTGACGGACGTTGACCAGCGTCCGGTCGCCGTGGCGGCGGACGACCACCTGGCCGCGGTCGGGGAGGCACCCCAGTGGGATGCCGTACTCGTCGGGGGTGCGACCTTCGTCGTTGAGCATCATGCTCTCCTTGTTCTGCGGGTTTCGTGACCGCTCAGCGGCTCGGCCACGGTCCGGGGACCGTGATGCGCCGGGCCGTCGCCGAACCGCTGTAGCGGCCGCGAGGGTCACGGAGTCAGAGACGGGCCCGCCGGTCGAAGCCGGCGCCGGACATCACGCCTCCGAGCGCTCATGTCGCTCTTCGCGTGACGCTGTTGGCCCACGCAACGAGCGCGGGGCATGGCGGCGTCGCGGCTGTCACGGGCGGCTCCCCGTGACGGCGCGCGTCAGCGGATCGGTCGTAGGACTGCAGGTGGCGGCCCTGGCAGTCGTAGACGTCGTAGCGCGCTGGCCTGCCGCCGGCGCGCGCGGTGTGCACGAAGTGCCCGGTCGCGGGCTGGAACTTCAGTCCCTTCCAGATCGGAACCAGAGCTGTGGACGCGCGCGGGCTCGGCACGAGTCCGAGGCGCGTCGCTTCGAGGATCTGCTCGGCGCCGGAGAGGTCGGCCGCCGCAGTCATCCCGTGCCCTTCGCAGGCGATAGCCACCCTGCGGCCGCCGCCCGCTCGCTCAGGCGCTTGAAGTGCATCTCGAAGAGCGCCTGAGCGGCGTCGGCCTGCAGCCCGATCGGCCACGGCGCGCTCCACGCGTGCGGACCTTCGTAGAGGATCCGGACGCCGAGCCGGTCGGCCTCCATGCCGCGTTGAAGGTGCGCGGCCTCGATCTCGTAGACGTGATCGTCGGCGGCTTTGACCACGGCGTCTTTGAACAGCGCGGGGTCGACACCGAAGCGCTTGCCGATCGCCTTCTCGAGCTGTCCGGTGATGCGCTGGTACCCGGGGCCCAGGAGGACCTTCAGTGGCTTGACGATGTCGCGGGTGTAGGCCTCGGGCGCGTCATGCAGCAGTGCGGCGAACGCCAGGTCGGGCCGCCCGATTTCCTCGACGCGGATCGCGACGAGGACCGAGTGCTCGGCGACGCTGAAGAAGCGCCGGATCTGGCTGTTGAAGCGGTTCTCGCCGGCGAGCCCGTGGGCGATGTCGACGATGTCGATCGCCTTGGCCTTCGGGTTGGCGAAGTCCAACGTCTTGCCGCTGAACGTCAGCGTCGTGGTGTTCGGCGCGCCTGTCATCGGCACCCGCTGCCCCCGCCTTCACGCACGCCCCCGCCTGTCAGTTGCACGTCAGGCACCGGTACATCTGCGCGCGCACAGCCGCGGTCTTGGCGACCACGTCGCGGGGTAGCGCGGCGATCGCGCTGATCGTGCTCAGACGCCCAGCCCGGACATCCTCGAGCGCGTTGTACTGCTCGATGTGCTCCTCGCCGGCGGCGACGGCGCCGTCGATATCCAGGCGCGCGTGCGCGAGCGGGATGCCGTGCAGAGACACCAGGCGGCGCATGGCTGTGCGGCGTGTGGGATCCAGCAGCCAGCGGTCGGCTTCGGTCTGGCTCTCGACGCGCGCTGCGAACCAGGCGTCTCCGACGTCACGGTGGCTGAACAGGGCGACACCGGGCTGCCCGATCGTAGCGAGCCAGATGTCGCCGTCGGTCAGCCATGGATGTGCGGCCCACTCCTCGGCGGTGCCCGGCCGCGTGGGGCGGCCGAGCTCCTCGCCGATCATGCGGTGGAAGACGATCCGCGCCAGGTCGGCGGTGAGGCCGACCGGCTCGCTCTCGCCTCGAGCGATCGACGCGAGCTCGATCACTTCGTCGTCGTTGGGGAGCATCACCGCGGAGAACCGGATCGTGATCGCTCGCGCACCGTCGCCGCCGACGGTCATCGCGCCGCGCTTGAACCACGGTTCGGACGAGACCATCTCCGCCTTCGCTTTCTCGCCGGCGTTGTGGCGCCGGACGAACTCCATGAGCAGCGGGCCGCCGTACTCGCCGCCGTCGAGGCGGACGAGATCGAGAGGCATGCCGTCGTGATCGTCGAGGACCGCGGGGCTTGCAGCCAGGCGTGCTCGCAGGCTCAGCTCCGCCTCGGGGTAGTCCGAGGCGTCAACGGTCGGGAAGTAGAAGTTCATGCTCCTCCTTGCTGAGAGCCGGTGGGAGGCTGCAGACGCGCGCGAGCTCAGCCTTGGCGTTCTCGAAGTGCGCGACGAGGAGCGCGATGCACTCCTCGCGCATCACGCCTCCGATGACCTCCGGCTGCTGGGAGCTGGTTCTCACCAGCCAGTCCAGCGCGTTCTGCTTGGGGCGGAAGTGCTCGGGAAGGTCCGCGCGAGCGGACCCGTAGACGATGCGTGTGAGGCTGGCGTGCAACGCACCGTTCGCGCACATCGCGCAGCTTTCGTGCGTGGTGTACAGCGTGTAGCCGCTCAGATCGACTCGGCCAACGGCGGTGCAGGCGATCTCAATCGCGAGCATCTCGGCGTGGTGTAGCGGGCACCGGTTGGTGACTTCCAGTGAATGCGCCGCGCTGACGATCTTGCCGGCGTCGTCGACGACGACGCAGCCGAACGGCATGTCGATCGGTCCGCCGTCGTTGGCTGTCGCGCCGGCGTAGGCCTGGGTGAGCGCGGCGCGCATGTAGATCGCGTGTCGGCGCTGGTCAGCCGGCGGCAGCGTCGAGGCGTCAACCGCGACTGCTGCGCGCTCGTGAGCCGGCGGGGAATGTCGGCGGCGGCGAGTCAGCGAGCGTCGTGCGAGCTGCATGTCGCCATGATGGATCGCAGTCCGGTCACGCTGCTCATGTCGGCGTGCCGTGGTCCACCGCCGAGCGCACCGACCACCGTCGTGTGACTGTCGGGGCCTCGCGCCGCCGTCGCGGGCGCCGTGCGATGCTCACGCCGTCGGCGAAGTAGATCACGTCACAGTCGGGGTCACCGACCGGCAGGCACGCGTCCTCCCCGATGACGTCGTCGTCGGGGTCGAGGCCGACGGCCCGCAGGGCGTCTTCTTCGGTGACGTCGGTGCTGTTCAGGGCGCGAGCGACCTCGGTCGCCTTCTCCAGTGTCGTCGACATCTGCGGCCTCACTGGCCGATCTCGTTGACGAGGCCAAGGAGCGCGTCGCGCAACGTCTCGCCCTCCCGGAGGGTCACTGCGGTATCCGCCGAGATAGGCGGATTTTCCGCCAGCGCCGTCAGAACGGTCGCGACCGTCTGGTAGTGCCGGCTGACGGCCTCGTCGCCGTCCGTCGCATCCTCCTGGTCGACCAGGTGGTGGGCGCGGCGTTCGAAGGCGATGCTGACCTCGGCGAGGATCTCCGCTTCACCGTGATCCTCCAGCGCGTCGAGGATCGCGCTCTGGATGTTGTAGCTGACGCTCATGATTGGGCCTTTCCCGTCAACCGCGCCTCAGGAGGCCCGGGTCTTGATGTTCGCCTTGACCTTGCGGTTCGGCGGGAGCCGCTCGAGTTCGGCGGCGCCGAGCGTCTGGTCGAGCTCGGGGATCTTCCGCAGGCGTCGGACGCCGGGGACGAGTACCTGCGTGGCGCCCTTTGCGTCGAGCACCTGGAACTCCGCGTCGCCGATCTGCACGGTCGCGTTCTCCAGAGCGCGGTCGGCGACCTGGTTGACGTCGACGCCGAAGGGGATCCGCAGGGTGAGCGTCACGGTGCGCTTGAGCGCTTCGTGGCCGGCCTCTTCGTCGAGGCGGTCGTCGCTGATCGCTTCGTGCAGCGCCGCGTCGACGGCGTCGGGGGTGTAGCGCTCGGAGCCCTGGGGTGTGTCGGCTTCGACCTCGAACTGGGCGGCGTCGGTCGGCTCGCCAGCGCGCAGCGTCCAGCGGCCGCGTCGGTCCATGCGCCGGAGAACCTCCGCGCTCAGCCGCTCGCGCCCGTCCTTCAACAGAGTGATCGCCTCGTCGACGTAGGCGAGCGTTCCGAAGAGCTCGACGTCAGGCAGGGCCGAGCTGATCTCGACGGTACCCGGCACCCACATCTCGCCGTTGGTGTCCAGGACGGTGGGCAGCAGCGCGTGGTCTCGGGCCGCCGGCGCGTCTTCTGTCTGCTGGCCAGCCGTACCGTCCTCGACGATCTCGCCGTCGAGGACCTCGACGTCGCGGTCTTCGGTCGGTGTCGGGGCGACGTCGGCGCGGGGCGTGTCCTGACGACCCTCAGCGACGACGCCGAGGATGTCCAGTGGATCGTTCTGCATGATGCAGTCCTTCGCGTTCGGTTCACGATCGATGGGGGCTGCGGCGACCTGGTCGCCTACAGCGTCATGTCGCCGCGGGTCGAGCAATGGCTCGGTCCGGCGACGCGCAGGGCAGGCGCGTTCAGCGCCTGCGGGTGGTGGTCATGCGGTCGCGTCGAGTGCGCGGCGCAGCCTCTGCAGCTCAGCGGTGCCGTGCGAGATCACGCCGGGCAGGCGCCGCAGCTCGTCGGCGGCGTGTCGCAGCAGGGCGAGGCGAGCGCGCTCGGCCGAGACGGCGTAGCGTCCGCCACGGAAGCGCTCCCAGGAGTCCGCGTCTGCGATCCCGTGAAAGCAGCCGATGTTGCCCGCGACGATCGTCGGCCACGCTTCGACCAGGACGGCCGCTTGGCCGGTGTCTGCGATCAGCAGGACGTCGCCGTCGGCGATCGCGTCGTCGGTCTGCGAGGCGTCGTATGCCTCGGAGTCCGTCGCGAAGGTGTGTACTCGCGCGGTCGTCAGGGCGATCGACGCGTCCCCGTCGACGATCGCGTTGGCGAGGTTGTCCAGGCGCGAAGCGGCCTGCGCGTGCGCGGATCCTGCCTCCCCGCGGGCGCTGGGGTCGTTGGCGACGCGTGAGGCTGCGGTGGCGGCCTGGCGCAGCTCATCGACGGTCGGTGCGTCGGCGACGTGGCGACGGTGTTCGGTCTCAGTCATGCGCTGTGTCCTTTCGTTCGGTTTGGCGGGCGCGCGATCACGGCCATCCGGTCGGGGCAGGCTCGGAGGTGCTGCTCGTAGCAGGCGATCGCTTCGTCTCGCGAGGCCACCAGGGTGAGACCGTGTTTCTCAGCGACGTGCGGGATGTCCGTGAACGGGTTGCCCCAGCGCCCGGGCTTGCCTCGCTGCGGGCAGGGACCGCGACCTACGTAGACGTCGTAGCGGTCGCCGTCCTTGATGTTCACTACCCGGCCGGGCCAAGGTGCGGGTGCGGGCGCGAAGAACCCGAGCTGCTCGCCCACGGCTCAGGCCGGCCGTCCTGCGACATGCCCGACGCGCTCGCGGCAGACCTCGAGCACTTCCTGCTGGATGTCAGCGGTCACCATGCCGTCGGTCGCCTGGATGGCGTGCATGACGGTCGTGTGGTTGCGATCGAAGTGGCGGGCGATCTCCATCAGCGTCAGGCCTGTCATGTCTCTGGCCACGGCCATGGCCACCTGCCGCGCTCGAGCCACCGGCTGCTCCCGCGATCGGGAGAGGATCATCTCCCCGGTCACCTCGTAGCGTGATCCGACCACGTCCATGATCAGTGCGCATTGCTCGGATGGGCGTGCCGTGTCGAACCACTCGACGCCCGGATCCGCCCCGAAGGTCGCCATCGCCACCTCGCGCCCGGGGGCTGGGGTGGCCGTCGCGCACGACGCTGATGGCGCAGCCGACGTGTGGCTCGTCGCCTGCGCTGCGAGACGCAGCCGGTAGCACTGCGCACCCACGACCGCGAGCCCAACGATCGCACCGCTCACGATGAGCGCTGTCATGACCAGAGCCAGGTTGGGTCCTATCTCGAGCATGTCGCGTCTCCTTTGTCCGGTCGCGCGCTCGTCCGGCGCGTTCCCCGGTTGTAGGACAACTTCCGGTCAAGGCGGCGGGTCACGCCGCCTGGGCGCCTTCTGGATTCCAGCCGTAGGCCGGATCGCCGTGATCGTCGCCCTCCCAGTTGATCCAGGGGAACCGCCGAGGGTGCACGAAGCCCGTGTTGACGATGGGCCCGAGGTAGAGGAAGCACTGGCGCTCCTCGCAGACGTCGCGCAGCTTCTCGATCACCTCGGTGCCGATGCCGGTGCCGCGCGGCTCGACGGCGAGTTCGGTCAGGCACAGCGTGTCGTCGGACGCTTGTTCGTCGAAGACCGCCTGGATCCATCCGCGGGCGGAGCCCTCCAGCCACCAACCGTGGGGGTTCCACTGTGTGCCGCCGAAGTGGCTCAGTAGCGCGTCGCGGGCGGCCTCGACATGTCCGTCAGGCCTCGGCATGACCGATGCCGACGGTGTCGAGCACCCGATCGTGCAGCCGACCGGGGACGCCGGCGATCCGCAGGAGTTCGACGGCCGGTTCGCGGTTGGCTGGGTCGTTCAGGCAGTCGGTGAAACGGCCACTGCCGTCAGACGGCTCTTCCTCGAAGGCCTGCTCGAGGACGTCGCCGCCGTAGCCGATGAGCGCAGCATCCAGGAGTGCCTCGGGCTTGCCGTCGTAGCGGCGGGCCAGGTGCAGCAGGTCTGCGATCAGGTCCGTGACGGGGTAGAGCGCGAGACCCTGGTCGCCGAGACCTTCGTCGCAGGCCCCTCGCAGAACGCTGTCGGAGCTGACGTCCTGCAGCGACCTACTCCCGACGGCGGCCATCGCCGCTTCGGCGCGGGCGGCGCGCCGAATATTCGCCGCTTCAGCCAACGCGGCGCCGACCGACGGTGCGCGCGGCAG